>Ga0325411_1000872_pt1 | contig 32511 bp, 21 predicted proteins | sample PopdelMetagenome_13_FD_206181 | JGI IMG/M metagenome (GOLD analysis project Ga0325411, IMG submission 206181) | Populus deltoides microbial communities from Bellville, Georgia, United States - Xylem-PdIQD-R4 | ecosystem: Host-associated > Plants > Phyllosphere > Stem > Wood/Secondary xylem...
AAGTGAAAAACACTATAAAGAACAATCATTACTACCATGTTTATTTTTACATTTCAAATGCTTTTTTGAAAAAAAATAAATTTTTTTATTTTTTATTTTACTTCAAATTAATATTTTTTTGTGTTTTCGGATTATTTTTATGTGCTGATATCAAAAATATTTTTAAAAATAAAAAAATATTATTTTAATATATTTCTGAGTAAAAAATACTTTAAAAAATAATCATAACTATACTCTCAAACACGGTAGGAGTGTTTCAATGATAACATCACCTCACTTCTTTTCTTTTTTTTGTTTGGTTAATCTGATATGATTAACCTTTTTTATATTTAGAACCATTATGGACATGATTTGTCACTTTTTTTTTCCCATGAAAATAATTGCACACAAGGTAGGATCAATAAAATTATCAATTTGTAGTTTTTTAAGTTTATGCCAGGGGAAAATCATTGTTATGACATTTAAACCACAAAATTTATTAATCAAAGTAGAATGGCATAATAGACAATACCATAAATGTTGGGGTGTTTAAGTATAATTGGTTAAATATCAGGACTTAATCAACATTTGAAAAACTTGGTGGTAACGTTTGAGATTTAAACAATTACTTTTAAAAATATATTAAAATAATATATATTTTTATTTTAAAAAAATTATCTTTTATGCTTTTCTATTAAAACAATTTAAAAATATAATTTTTTAAATTTTAATAAAAAATAAATTAAGAGTTTATTTGAAAATATAATAATAGTAGTCGTTTAAAGTACTTTTTATTTAAAAATACATTAAAATAAAATTTTTTAAAAAAATATTTTTATATCAGCACATCAAAACAATTTAAAAATATATATAAAAATTTATTTTAAACAAAAAAAAAATTTTTGAAAACGCGGTTTGAGTCTCCAAACACACCCTAAACCGCACACCAAATATTTAGTGCTCGTTTGACATTGAGGCTGCGGCTAAAATTTACAGTCAATCACAAATATTAATGTTTGGTTAAGTTAAAAACTAAGTTTTGTTTTGGTGGAACCCACTTAAATTGCGGCTGTGACCGCAGCTTAACAAAAGCAAAATTTTTATGTGATGCAACATTGTTCACGCGAATTAATTCAGCTTTCATGATCCCAATGAGTTTCGGTCTCAATCTAAATACATTGAATTGGGTCCGACTCAGTAAAATAAAAAAATGCAACAAAATTTTTCATTGTATTTTATTCGTAAAATTAGTATTTAATATTATTTAATGACACTACATAATTATATTAGAAGAAAATTCCATGATGACATAATATTTATAGAATTTAATCGCAATCCTAATTTTATTTATGATGATATTTTACCTGATATTATTACACGCTCAAGAAGTTATGAAAAACATTCTTAATTAAATACATTAAATTATATTTTATTCAATTTTAATTCGAATTATAATTTTAACTAAATTTATATCTTTCAAAACAACTTTCAATATTTTTTATAAAATATTTTTTTTTAAATCATAAACCTAAAATCTATCACAGTAACAAATCCTCATAAAATGTAATCAATTTCGATTTCCAAATTAAAAAAAACATCACATTAAAGAAAAACTCCGTCTCTTCGTAACTTTTGAATCTAACAGAAGAAGCTAACAAATCGAAAAACCAGATAGAAAGAGAGAGAGAGAGAGAGAGAGAGCTAGGGTCTTTGGTTTCCAAATCAGCAATGCACGTAATTCTAGTGTCTTAACTCGCCGATTTGAACTCCGAACACTCCCGAGACAACTTGGATTACTGTAATTTGGCCATGTACAGTGGGTCTAGCGATGGCGAGAGCCACGAGGCAGCTCAGAGGAGAATCCCGCCGGCTTCGTCAATGCTTTGGGTCCGTAACCTCCGCCGGTTCATCGGATCCGGTGCCGGGCTCGGATCCGAAGCTCTTATGGGTCCGTTTCTTATTATCTTAGCTAATTTTTATTCTTAATTGTATATTTTTGTTAATTGTTTATGGAATAGAAGCAAGATTAGAGCTGTGACTGTACTTATATAACGATCAATGTGAAATGTTGTTTGCTTAATTTTGTAATCAGAGTTCTCAGTGTTTGCATGATTTGTACTATTACTTTGATTGATGATTTATAGGTTGATTAAGGCTAATTAGTTATTTTCTTCAAAGATATATTTGGGTTTCTAAAAATTAAAATCTAACTTGGTTTATTTTCGCTGGGATTGTAGAGCTTGAGACGAAGAGAATATTGCTAGATATTTTCAAAGAGAAGCAACAAAAGAGTGCTGAAGGTGGCACAATACCAAGTTTCTACAAGAAGGCATGTTGCTGGAAGCCCTTTTCTTTTGATTTTAAACTATTTTATAACTAGATACAAGTCTGTTACTTTACAACTTTAATTTTGGTGCGCTCTTCTGTTTAAGGATTTACTAAATAAATTCTGGGTTTCACTTGTTTTAGATGGAATGGAAGAGTTTTATTGATTGGAAGCTTAGATCTTGACTTATTTATTATCATGGTATTTTGTGTTTCCCCTTATTATTTGCTGATTTTCTTATATCCGTTTTCATGTTTTCTTTACTTAGAAACCTGAAGAAGGATCAATAAGTCATAGAGTCCAGAGGCTGGCAAAATATCGGTTTTTGAAGGTACTGTGTCAACCCTTCTGCTTGTTATACTTGTTACTTTTTGGTGGCCTAAGCATATGCTGGTCTGCTTTATTGGTAACATGATAAACTCAATTCTTGCAGAAACAATCAGATCTTTTACTTAATGCGGATGATCTCGATGCAATGTGGGTTTGCTTGAGAGAAAATTGTGTGATTGATGATGCCACTGGTGCAGAAAAGGTTTGTGAGACTTGCTGTGCCAGTCTGTTTTTGTATCATACCAAATGTTGTTAATGTGCTTGGCAGATTTCTATATTTCAGTTACTAAAATCTGTACTTGTTTTCATTGAAGAATGTCCTAGCTTAGCATTATCAGATAATGAGAAGTTATGCTAAGCATTGGTAACATACTACATGATGCCTTGGCACTTATTTTTGCTATTTACATCTGTTAGGCTAGATTTGTTCCACGATGTTTTACTCTATAACCTAATAATTTTTTTTCACTTTAACCTGACTTATCTTCTGGATTATCATGTTGTAGATGAATTATGAAGATTTTTGTCACATAGCTTCGGTATGTACAGAGCAAATAGGCCCCAAATGCCGGCGCTTTTTCAGCCCATCTAATTTCATGAAGTTTGAAAAGGATGAATCTGGAAGAATTGCTATTTTACCATTTTACCTTTATGTGATGCGCACTGTGAGTAGGGCTTTTTAGGACCATGCTATTATTCACAACTTTCTTTCCTTTATCTCTCTATTGAAGTTAATCCTTTTCTTTTTGAGCGCTGATTACTGTTCATTGTTGTTCAGGTTTCGCTTACACAGGCCAGAATCGATATGAGTGAGCTTGACGAGGATTCTGATGGATTTCTTCAGCCTCATGTATGACTTTATGCATTTTTTTTAACACCACATTTGGCTATCGGGTCTTCCTACTATTAGATCTTTATGAACACATTTATAGTAATTCACTTTTACAATCTTTTGTATAAAACAAGGACTACTTTGTTCTATTTCAGGAAATGGAGGCTTACATACGAGGTCTTATCCCTAATTTAGCACAACTACAGGATATGCCTGCTGCATTTATTCAAATGTATTGTCGCATAGCTGCTCACAAATTCTTCTTCTTTTGTGATCCTCATAGGCGAGGTTTGCATGGTTACCCCCTTTTACTACAGCAGAGTTTTTTCCTTTCTCAGTTATTCAATAATGATAATTTATTTCCCCTTTAATTCATGCAATCATTCTTGATATTTGATTGTTACAGTAATAACATATGTTTGCTTATTACCACAATCTGTGGGTTCTCTTTAAATGTTTTATTAGAATATAGAGTATGAATTTACTCTTTGGTACATATACTTCATGGTCTCCTCTTAACTAGCTAAATAAACGCTTGAAATCAAATTTAGTGAGGATGGGGTTTCAAATTTTGAAGTCATTCTAACATTAGATGTTATCATTTTGCTGATGACCAAGGGTGATAATAAGTTACTGCAAATAACTTGATAAGCTGAAGATAACATCAATCACCTAAATGTTTGAAGAGTGAGTTGCATAATCTTTTGGGGCTTGAAAGGGAAACAGACACATATATTGATCTGCCCTTTCAAAGATGTTAGTTTAATGTATGGATTATGGAAATTCTTGTAATTGTGAATGGTGGGGAAATGTGGGTAAAGATTTAAACGGTCTAATTGTTACTTTTCTCTGTCTGGTTTTCCTCTTTGTAAGATTATGGTTATTTTTAAGGTATTCTGAACTTCCTCTTCAACTGGCTTTTCATAATAGTTGACAGTTAGTTTTCTTTACAGGGAAAGCCTGCATAAAGAAGGTGCTTCTTAGCAACTGTCTCCAGGAATTAATGGAATTGCACCAGGTGGGTTATAGATTTATATGTTTTGAATTTCTAGTCGCATGGATAAACAATTGATATTTGTTTTACACCTGCTGGTTTTTTTCTGACACTAAATTCCTTTACTAGATTCTCCATTTGTTTTGCCCCTTTTCCTGCCTTCCCCCCTTCTTTCACGACTCTGTGACTATGCCAATATGATTTAAGAAGAAACTAAATGAAAAGATTGCGGGAATTTAGGATCTTCTTTCTTGACATCATGAAAGTTGAAACATAGAAATGTGGAGGAAAATCAGGTAGGTCTCATTGATATATTTTGTTTTGTGTCTATTATATATATGAGTTGTACATAAGATAAGTCAGGAACTAACTAACAGATACATCTAAGGAATACAATCCTATCAGAATACACACAGCTAAGGAATCCTTTCAGATACATAGATTTTTTACTTTCAAATTCCATCCACTACTTTACTTCCATTATTGAAAACAAAAATCTTGCTACATCTTTCCAAGTCATTTTACTATAGAATGCTAGAAATAGAACTTGTTTGCCTAGAGATGATTTTCTTAGAAATATAATTGACTTGAATGTTGTCGTTGCTTGTTACAAGGGAATACAAATGCCCAGTTCTTTCCTGCTTTCTTTATCTGATAAATAATTAGTGCTTAAATGCATTATAGTATGCCTATTCCATTCTCTACATCCAGTTAAAGAAGTGCAAGACAGTACTGTGTGTGAATAACCCCATACATCTTGGTTGGAATCTAAGTTTTCATTCTAACCTTTTTCTATAAATAGGAAAGTGAGGAGGAAGTCACTGACAGTGAGCAAGCTGAAAATTGGTTTTCTTTGACATCCGCACAACGCATATGTGGTGAGTGGTTTGAATTTTTGTTGTCCTTTTTTATTCTCGTCCAAACTACTACTAAACTGTTGTCTGTTTATTTAGTTGTTGTTTTTTTTGTGATGGTTTGATGTGTGCGTGCATTCATTTACAAGCCTTCTCAACTTTGTGATTAAGCATTAAATAGAGATCAGTGCAGTTTGATAATCATCAAATTATCAAGTGGTAATGACATAAGATTATGATAAACATCACAAAAGAGGTAGGCAATATATGAGTAAATGATTGGTAATAGCTGAGAGTCCAGGGCAGAGGAAAGAAAGAAGTGAACGTAAACTCTCTTGAGGTTCACCTGTTGACTATTTCTACAAGGTACATCGATTGAAATTGCTAGTGGTTAGTGATGCAGAACGATTGACTATGAGTTTACAAGGTGTAGATTTGATGATCCAAGTTTCAGGAAATATTGTGATTTGGCTTGGAGCATGAGGTTGAGTCTTGTGTATCTAATCACGGTTCATTCCTCTGTAGATATGTTCCTTGCCCTTGATAAAGATATGAATGGAACACTGAGCAAGCAAGAACTTGGAGAATATGCAGATGGTACGCTGACAGGAATCTTTATTGAGAGAGGTAGGAGTTCTTATTCTCCTATCAGAATCTATAATGCTAGACCTTTTGGTTTCTTATCTTAAGAATGTAATTGCCCGAGATTATTGTCTCCATTCCGTGTTTGTTATGCTTTTGATAGTGTATGATGAGCATGTGTTTGTTATGCTTTTGATAGTGTATGATGAGCATGTCCGCCGTGGAAAAGGTGGTGGAGGGAATACGCGGGAGATGGACTTTGAAAGTTTTCTTGACTTTGTTTTGGCATTAGAAAACAAAGACACTCCTGAAGGGTTGGCATATTTATTTCGTTGTCTTGATCTTAGTGGACGGGGATTTCTCATCACTCCTGATATTCACTCACTTTTCAGGTGAACATTCTTTCAGCATTTAAATTAGCCTGAATTGCATTGCTTCAATTTTCATGTTTGTTTTTATTTTTGTCTTCTTTGGTTGCTAAGAGCGAGTTTGTGAAACTTAAATTTTCATCACGAGCAACCAATTTTAAAACATGGAAGTAAAGAAAGGGAGCATCTAAAAGCTGAGAGCTACCTGCTAGAGAAAACTCTGTGGTTTCCTGCTTGTAGTGCTTAAGCAATTCTGCAAGCCTCAAATGTTCAGAGACACGAACCTAGATATTTAGATTGAAAGGCACATAAAGATCACAGTTACCATATACTGGTCCTTTTGATTTTTTACAGTTTCAGCTGTTGGTATAAACATCGTCCCACTTAAACAAGTTTTTTACTTGTCAAACAGAGATGTACACCAGAAATGGATCGAGGGCGGTAACTATGAATTGTGCATTGAGGATGTGAGGGATGAAATATGGGATATGGTCAAGCCAGCTGACCCATTGAGGATTACACTCGCTGATCTGCTAGCTTGCAAACAAGGAGGGACTGTAGCCAGCATGCTTATAGATGTGCGTGGTTTTTGGGCACATGATAATAGAGAAAATCTTCTCCAGGAAGAGGAAGAACCAGAAGAAGAGTGACAGTGATCTGCTATCTAGAAGCCATTCATGCACTAACACAAATCCGTTTCTTTCCTTGGGATTCACAGAGAATGTATTGTTTGATGTGTGCTTTTATGAGCTAATGTCATGTAAAAAGCTGTAACAATTGATGCATTCTGACAGTGACGAGCTGGCAGTATAACAGACTGTTCCGAGAGGAAGTTTCTTTTTCCTTTTGGCCCCTACTAAGTAGAAATACTAGGTTGACAAAAGTAGAGATGCCCCTGTCAGAAATAAAGAGCTATCAGAAAAGAAAGCTAGTGCTCTCTAATTTCTCGAGTCAGAATACAGAAAGAGCTGATGCCTATTCATAGTTCAACTGTCAAATTGCACAAAATAAAACCTTACATATGGGGGGTTCTTTCAGAATACGCTGACTCGCATGTCTCAGATTCTCCCGTTTCCAGAGGCAAATGGGATCCACATCCATGCACTTCTTTGCGTACAGGATCTGGCCATTACCTGGGATCTCTTTCAGGATTCTAACAATTACTTTTTTTACCTTATAATCAGTCTGTCTTTGCTTGGCAAATGGTATTCTTTATGAAATGATCCTTTCTTACAAGGACAGCCAGCTTAAACCAACCATGAGATGTTTAGATCGAGAGTTTAAGCCAAAAAAAAAAAGAAAGAAAGAAAGAAGAGGAAAGATGTACACTGAAAGCCCGGCCCCTTCCCCACCTTCCTCAAAACAAAGAAGAGCAGCCCATTCCACCGGAAATCGTCGAGAAGCTGCGCTCAATGCATCTGCTGATCATGCTTGGTAGGACCAGCACATCATTTCTGCATCCTTTCCAAGAGAACTTTGCTTCCTGCTTTACCACTGGCAAGATCCTCGGCATTGTATCTCCATGTTCCAACTCAAATTCCACCCCCAGTTGAGCATCTTTATCCACAAAATTTGGCTCATTCTCCAGCAACAACAGAGCTACCTATGATGATTATTAATGCAATTGAGCAAATGCTTGCGAAATTATCACGGAGAAGTTCACACGAACCACAAACGACTTTCAATAATAAGAAGTCTTGATGCCTCAGCCAGTGAGGCTCCTAGCATAGCTTCATAGCTTCATAGCTTCAGTGCTCCTCCAAATGCAACAAGGCTAAAGACAGAAATGAGCCAAATTACATTGCACACTTGGGGTTTGTTTGGGATAGTTATAGCTGTGTCTGTGGCGTTAGTTGTGGCTGTTTTGGTTGTACTCAACCACTAAGTCATATGTTTCCATGGTAAGACGCTTCCTGCAAAACATCTACCAGGACATTTTATTCTCACTATAATGTTAACGTAAATTTTACATTATCTTACAGATGAAGTTGAAAGCCTGAAAGTGATGCAATTGTATTTAAATTGTGTACCTTAGCTCATGCTAAATCGTGTTGACCCAACCACGCAAAAAAGGTTGCAACCGTTCAAGAAAGTTGTCTTCAACACCAAGCTGTCCTGACTGAGCATCGGACTTGAGTCCAAGGCTTGCAACAAAAAGAGAGGAGGCAAGATGAACAATAACGGATGGATCTGGGTCCTCAAGGATGGTCTGTAGCCCTTTGAATCCACGGTTCTATCCTCTGCAGTATTCTTTGTTTCATGAAACCATCTCTTGATATATTCTGAAAGTTCAAAAACATGAAATTAGAATCAGTAGGAAGAAACAATAAGATCAAACAGATTTTCTAACAAACAAAGAAATGGTTCATAACATTTTTCCTAAAAAGGGAGAAGAACGAAGCACATCCTAGCCTGATGCTATTGATTTTCTGGTAATGTATGAAAGCAAAAGTAGGAAGCATCCACCTTAATCCATAGTAGGAAAAGGCGAGGAATGCATGCAGTCACACAAAATAATCACTTCGCCAATGTGCTTGTCAAAAACACAAAACACAACAATTGAGAGCTCGATCAATGTAGGTTTGGAAGAGAATACCTGCTCGAGACAATTTCTGGAAGATATAGGAACAGCATGCAATCTTCGATTATATATTGATACAAACTGAAGATGATATGAAAAGATGAAGGAAGAGAGATTTTACATGAAGGACGAAAATCATTCTGTGATACATGTTCTTACATTTTCATGGGAAATATAACACTGTGTGTCACTTATTATTTCACACTCTGTTATGTTTTTACATGAACACTGCTGTATTTATACACAGCTTAGTATAACAAACTCTGACAAACTATTTCGTCCTATACTCTTATAACAGAATGGGAGAAGGAATACAAAGGATTTATTCTGTTGCATTTACAAATCTTGTTGCAGGTTGTTGTTTGGTGTTGGCAGAGTGGCAAGCGGCTGGTGTGCAAATTTTGTTGCAACGTCCTGCACGTCCTGCTTGGTGCTGGCTGAGTGGCAAGCGGCTGGTGTGGTGTCTAATATATATTTTGCACATAGATCTTTTTTATTTTTATTTTTTAAAAACCCAATAATTTGAAATAGCATCATATCAACAACACCAGCAATGAACTCTAAGAAAGATAGTTCTAATTCACTCATCCTCTCTCTCCAGTTAATTAGGGTACCTAGCACGCCACTAAACCTTTCTTTGAGAATCCAGTGATCGCTCCCCCAATGTTCGCCGCCACGGTAATAGCCTACTTCTCCGATTAGCAATTTCTAATTCAGCTCTACATATCTCTATCAACCGAACAATCAAACTAAAAATCAGCAGTAAACCATCAAATAACGTTGCCTATCTACAAAACCGAACTCAGCATGCAGAGTGATCCTTTTTCCCTCCTTCATCGCCGGTAATTTTACCGACAAGAGGAGAGACTGATTCTGCAAAACCAAGAATTGAAATCGAAAATTGCAAAGAGGACACTTCCGCTTGAAATCTTTCCAATTGCGAATGCAATCCAAACTGTAATCACCGCAACATTTGGATGATCTTCTTCGCCAAAATCTTTCAGACTTATTGGACATCATTGCCCTCGCATTGCTGGTAAAATATCTTCTTTGTGTAAGAACCTCTCATGACTTTGTTTCTATTAATTATTTTTCGTTACTATCACATTCAGTTTTTATGATACAATAATAATAATAATAATAATAATAATAATAATAATAAATTGTATATTAATTATGAAATGAAATATATGTTAGTATATTTATTTATATAACTGTTAGCATTTTAATTTAGAGAGTTTGTTTACGAAATAACTTCTATGTTCAAATGAAACTATAATTTAAAACTATTTGGTTAGCTATAAACCTTATTTTTCAATTGCTAGGACCCATAATAACCTATGTTGCAACTATGGGTTACGCAAAAACAAGTCACACTTGCTTTTAGCTAAACTTTTTATTTATTTATTTTTTTGGATTCGAGGAAACCTCACCTTTCTGGAAAGCGTATTTTGTGGGTTCAGGTGAGGGAGTAAAACCCCGGCTGTCCCAGGCTTTTACAAGAAGTGCACGCCCTGACTCGAACTCGAGACCTGCTGTGCAAATCTCAAACCCTTTGCCATCACGCTACACTCCTTGCTTTTAGCTAAACACACACTCGCTAACACAATTAAACACTCGCACGGACACAATTAATTTTTTATTATCGAAAATAATCCTATTTTGGTCTTGTCTCCTCTCATCGTTCTTTCCCTGCTCTTTTTTCACAATATAATTACATAATTATTTTTAAAAATAAAAAATTAATTAACTTGCAACTATAAGCTTTTTTATATATATATTTCACTTTTCAGATCTCAATAAATAAAATGACTATTACATTTAAAATCAAAATTTTCTTCCTTTGTTTTCAGGGGCTTGTTCATAATTTCATGATTATCATACAATTTCATGAGCAAATTAATATTTTTATAAATATACAAGAAAACAATGGTTGTTGCATGTGTTAAATGCCCTACTATGCAACAGATTACGACGGCAAAAAAAAATCATTAATATTTTATAATTCATCATGGTGGGGCCTACCTTCCTAGATGACACGTGTGGCATAGTTCTTCTCAATTTGGCATCATTTCTTTTCATGTTTTCCATTTTTTTCTCCTTAATTTCCACACCTAACCTTTTAAAATTTTGCAGTAGTCATTTTATCTGTTGTTTTCTTTGGATTTGGTCAATTTTCTTTTAATTTATATTTTTTTAATTAAATTATTTATAGAATTGAAATTTATTTTCAATCTCATCCTCCTTTAGTTTTTTAATTAGTCAGATTTAATCTTTATTTTTTTAATTGTTGTTTATTTTATTTGAGATCATTTAAAAAAAATTATGATTTCATCCTTCTTCATTTTTATTTATATGTTTTCTACTTCGGTAAATTTCTTAAATTGATATTTTTTTTCTGATTTCATCATTCAATATTAAATTGGGTTTTTTTAATAAGCCTGAATCTACAATTTAACAATTTATGAATTTAAGAGATTAAGTCAGGTTTAGAAGATTCACTTGGATTTTCTCAATTTCATCCTTCAACATTTAATGCAATTGGATATTGGGCTTTATTATGTTTTTTATATTATTTTTTTACTAATTTTAAGTTATCTCATGTTTTTTTAATTTATCTTTCTTTGTTAAATTTAGCTTTTTTAAGAAAATTTTGGTTTTGAATTTAAATCAATTACTTAAAAGATTCACTGATGATGTTTCAAAATCCAAGTTGCGTTGGAATAAAATTTTTTAGTGGTTAAATAATAAGTTTAATTAAGCATTCTTGCTATTTGATCTATTATCCAATAGTTTCCTTTTAGTGGATACGGGGGACTCTAGAAAATAAATGTCTTTGTAGAGAAAGAATGCAATAAATTTACAAATTAACATTAAATCTTGAAAACAAGGTTGTTTTTTTTTATTTTTATGTATAATAAATGTTCTATAAGAGAAAGTCTCACTTTTTGGAGCCTTTAGACCTTACACTTGGCCCATGAGACGCTTGGTGCGTGGGTCCAGGCGCATAGCTTAGGCCTAAGAGGCACGAGGTTACGCACTTAATACTAGGCCTAGACTGTGGGCTTGGAATTGAGTCCAGGTTGCAAACCTGAGCCCAAAACTATTTCCATCCCCATTTAAGGCTTGAGGCATCATTGAAATAGACTTGGGCTAACAAAAAGTTGTTTGAAAAATACTGTTCAAATCATTGTATGCTCACTTCATAAAATATATCTTATTTTTTTTCTTTTCTTTAATTGAATATTTTTTTCTCTTCAATATTTGATTGATTAGAATTAGGTTTTCTATTTTATTTGGGTTTAGGTTTCATGGGGTAATCATGGTCTTATATCTCAGATCGTGGGTTTTATGATTTAACCATGGTTGACCTGAGTCGAGCAATATATCGACATCTAAATATTTATTTTTTAAAAAAAACATGTCATTCAATATATCATCATTTTAATATTTTAAAAGTATTTCATCTAATATGCACTGAATTTTTTACTTTATGATATCTTTATAACTTTTTCTCGAGTTTAGAAAAAATTATCTAACATGCAGCACAGTGCAGACCAAAAATTTAGTTTGTTAACCTTATACAGGGCTTCCAAAAAAAGAAGACAATAGAAAGAAAGATGCTGGTGTTGAACAAGTATATGAGAAAATTTCCTTAGAAAGCTGCTTTACCGTGTGAAATCTTTCTAGTTTGTGATTAACCTTTATTCATTTCCATAGAGAAAGTCGGTTGTTGTTGTTATGTAATACTGAGATTATTAATTTGTGGACAGATACATTGTATTTTTCTCCCTTTTTCCACTTTTAAGATAAATTACTTTTTCTTTGTTAGAGGAAGAATGCAAATTTTACAAATCAAACTCTACTTCATCACCTCTAGTGTAATTTTCTCTCCAGACTTGACAAATATATATATATATATATATATATATAATTTACATTATATATATAGGCATTATTTATTGGAACAATATAATTATGGTTTTGTTATTCTCACGAAAAAAAATATATATATATGTTATATTGGTTATCGGAGAGATTGAAATATTTTTACAAGACTTATTATTCATTACTAAATTAATCAGAAATAAAAATCTTTTTGTATTTTAAAAGCATAGAAAATGACCCAACGTACCTTTGAAAATAAAAATTTGTAAACTGGGATCTAGAAGCTTTTTAATATTTTTCACTTTAGTGTTTTCATTACTATTAAGCTACCCATTCCTAGTAGCCTAACACTAACTTCTATCATGTTATTGAAAGTATTGTGAGGTCTTCCTGTTAGGATTACGCGTGGTGGTTTTAGGGTGATGATGCGATGTTGGAGGCTTTTTTTTCTTTCTTTCTTTTGAGAATGATTTAACCATGCAAAGTTTCTGGGTTGTTTTTTGATTTTTTAAGATTTCAAATTCAATCCTTATATTTTTATAAAATTTTGATTTGTTTCAATTTAATCATTCAATTCCAATTTATGATATACTATTTTTTTTTAATTTAATTCTTTTTCTTTTGATTGTTTTATTTTTCTAGTCTTTTTGTTAAATTATTTTTTCTTTTCAATTTTACCTTTTAATAAAAAAATTTGTTTTTATTTTTTATTTCAATTTTGATTTTGATTTTTTTGATTTTTTTTCTTGTTTGGGTTCTTTTGTTAAATTGATTTTTCTTTTTAATTTCACTCTTCAATAAAAAAAATTTACTTTTTATTTTAATTTTAATTCTTATTTTTTAATAAATAAAATTTATAATCTGAATTGATAGTTTTTTTTTTCATAATTTAAAACGTGTTTATGCCATCAAAATATTATTTTTTATAAAAAACAAAAAAATCCAACCCCGAGCCATATTGCGATTCCATAGCATGTATGATCTTGGCTCTTGATTTTTCTATTTTCTTATATTATTTAGGATCTTTATTTTAAATTAATATTTTTTTAATACCAGCTACCACTAATATCTACTATTACAACCAACAAATTACGACTACAATCATCGTCTCAGTGGCCATTTTGACTTGAGGGTAAGGCAAACGAAGTGGGGTTTATAAATAAAAATAAAAAAGAAAAGGAAAAAGGAAAAAGGAAAAAGGAAAGGAAAGGAAAAGACAGGGCTACCCTACCAGGCTGCATCCCACCTCTGTCGGCAAATTGAACGCAGCCAGGATTATTCAAAAGAAACATCGCAATCCTTCCTTTTACTTTCAATCGAAGGAACCTGGCGAAGTGGATTCAGGAAAATATTTGACCACGTAGTCACAACACTATGGTTATTATCGAAAAAAATAATGGTAATTATAAAAATATTTATAAATATTCTGATAACTTGAATTGAAGAGGAAATAAAATTAAAAACTCTCTTTTCTTATTCATGTGTTTTTTTTTTATAAAAATATATCTTTTTTATTAGAAGTTTTGTTTTAAGTTCAGGCCGACATGAAATTTTTATATTCAAAACAGATTCCTCCGTCTACATCTATTTGTGGCAATTTCACGCGTGAAAAAATTTGTTGTTCTATAGATATGGATACAAATTAGTTTAATGATCTATTTGATAACAAGTATGACAATGTTATAAATAATGTTGTTCAGTATGTTTCAAATGGTTTTGATTGTAGAAGTAGTGGTAGTATTTTGGATGCAGTAGCGATTCTGGTGATGACAACAATACAAATGATGACGACGAATTACGATGATGAAAATAAACACGATGATGATGAGGAAGGAGATTTGTTTTGGCTTAGAGAGTTTAATCGAAATAAACTATAGTTATGCACGGTTGGAGCACTTGCTTTATTTTATAATAATTATATTTATAAGGAACCATGTATGGTTTCATACAACACAGGAATGAGATGGTTGAATAAAATTTTAAATGGGCATTGGATACGTTGCGTTAACATATTTAGGATGGATGCAGACACATTATAGAGTTTGTGTGTTGATTTGGAAACGTTGTACGGGTTAAAGCATTCTAGGAGGATGGGTGTTATTGAGAAGGTAAACATGTTTCTCTACACTTTAGTTCTAGGAGCTTCAAACAGAGAAGTTCATAAGAGATTTCAACATTCAGGTGAAATCGTAAGCAGATATTTCAACGAAGTTCTCAGGTCAGTGTGCTTGCTAGCTATTGAAGTAATCAAACCAATAGATCCAGAATTCTCCACAATACCAACAAAAATCGCAATGAATCCAAGATATATGCCACATTTCAAGGTGAAAAATAATTTTTCTAAGTTATTAAATAATTGAAAAGGTTACAAAGAAATATTTTGACTACATTTCAATTTATTACTAAACTATTTTTTTTATGTAGAATTGTATTGGAGCGATAGATGAAATACATGTACGTGCTTGTGTATCACAAGAAAATCAAATACCATTTATTGGCAGAAAAGATGTACCCACTCAAAATATAATGGTAGCATGTAGCTTTGACATGCAATTTATATTTGTTTGGGTTGCGTGGAAAAGTAGTGCGCACAATGCAAGAATATTTCTTGAGGTGATTGACAATTCAAATATAAAATTTCTGAAGCCACCAAAAGATATTGAGAAATAAAAAATGGGGGTGTTTATTATTTTTGAATAATTTTCTTTTTGGTCTGTAATAGGAATTAAGTTTTGAACGAACATTATCTTGATGTAGAGAAGTATTATCTTGTTGATTCGAGATATCCAAATGAGTACGGTTACTTGAGGCCATATAGAGGTATGAGATATCATCTTCCAGAATTTATCGATGAGGACAACCGCAATGTCGGGAAAAAATATTCAACCGTGTTCATTCATCGTTACGATATGTAATAGAACATACTTTTGAAGTTTGGAAGAAAAGGTGGAGAATCTTGCAAAACATGCCTGTGTTTTTTTACAAAACACCAGTTTAAATTGTTGTCGCATCAATGACACTATATAATTATATTAGAAGGAAGTCGATCTAAGATGTTGCATTTAATGAGTTTGATCGCCATCCTAATTTTGTTCATGATGATATTTTAACTGATGTGGTTCCACGATCACAAACATATGGGCACCAGAGGGCTTCGCGTATGGATTATGTTTGTGATGGCATTGCAACAAGTTTAATGGGGTAATAATGTTTTCTTATTTTAAAAATAAACAATTTCTTTTTATGCCAATTATTATTTCTACTAAATGTTATTTTTGCTATTTAAAACATAATAAATTAATTTATATCATTTTTAATCATTTTATATACAACATCAATCCCAATTATAATTTTAACCAAACATATCATAACATGCTTTTGAACAAAAAAAAAATCAAACCACAAATTTAACCAAACACGCATTTTATATAAACCAACCACAACAAAAATGATTTTTTCAAAAATCACTTTTATCGAACCATAACTACAATAATTACCACAAAGACAAACACTTTTTTATTAACCACATGACATCATTGACATGTCTCTTGTAGGTGTGTTGAAGATTGTGGTAGTGGTTCGAAGTGCTTTTTGCTTAGAAATGCATCGAAATAAAGTTATTTTATTTTTTAAAAATTATTTTTGACATCAGCATATTAAAATGATATGAAAACATAAAAAAAATTCATTTTTAAATAAAAAAAATTAAAATATAAAGAAACGTGGTTTACATTGTATTTCCAAACAAGGTTGTGGAGCTCACACATCTAGTCTTAAAAAACACATGTAAGTATTTTAATTATTTATTTAGAGTTTTGTTTTTAGTATTATGGTAGAGATTGTTTTTTAAAATGTTTCTTTTAAAAAAATACATCAAAACAATATTTTTTTTATTTTTTAAAATTTATTTTCAATACCAATATATTAAAATAATATAAAATCATAAAAAAATATTTTAAAATAAAAAAAATAAAAATTTTATTTTATTTTAAATATTTTTAAAATATAAAAACAATCAGTTTCGTAAATTTAGAGGGACAGTCGAGCAAGCAAAGGCCAAAAACCAACCTAGGTCCCTGTCGGATCAGGTAAAAAAAAATCAGGCTCCCTCTTATCCGGGTATCATCGGGTCGGACGAAAAATAGTAAACGACGCGTCTTTTGGAAAGAGTGCGAGCTGAGGTTTCCTTTCAGCTAGACACTTCTGGTGTTTTTAAAAAATTGAACCCCAAAATCCCGCACTCACTCTCTTCTCTTCTCAACTGTAATTACCTAGAGAAAAAAGAGCGCTCTCTCTCTCAGTTTCTGATTTTGAGCACAAGAATGGATGTGCCAAAGGATCAAATCACTGCTCTTCTCGATAACCAACTCTACAATTCCGCTCAAATTCTCGTAATAATCTTTTTTTTCATCTTAACAATTTGTGGAAAAAAAAATCGTTAAATTTTGTATTTACATTTACAGGGTTGCTTTCTGGTTTCATCATCTACTGTTAGTCTCGAAACCAGCCCCCAGCTCAAAGCCGAAAATCAGGTGCCCTCTCTCTTTTCACTCACATTATTTTCTTTTTATTTTCCAATTTGACACCATTTTTTTTTTTTTTTAGATTCTTCTTGGAGATGCATTGTTTCGCGATAGAGAGTTTCGCAGAGCGATTGTGAGTGTTTCTATATGTGTGTGTGTGTGTGTGTGTTTATTTCTTAGAAGAATCTGGAATTTAATTGTTTTGCGTTTTTTTTTTTTTGAATTTTTGTAGCATACGTATAAGCAAGCATTGCATTACTGCAAGATAATTCCGAAACAGAGTTCGGCAACTTCTAGGAGTTCATTATCGAACAGGTCTTCTTCTCCGAATTCTTTTAACATTTCAGCAATTAATGAAAATGAGGTACATTGATTTGATTTTATTTCTTAGACACACATTATTTGAGGAATTGTGTGGTTTATATTGATTTTTACTGTTTTATTTATCTCAATGGTAGGTGAAGTTCAAGATCGCATCTTGCCATTCCGCATTGAATGAAACTAGAGCCGCACTTGTTGAGGTTTTTCCCTTATTACAATTTTATTCTTTATATTTTTACTAGAATTTTTCCCTTTTAATTAATTAAGTTTTTTTTTTTTTTGTGGCAGATGGAAGGAATTCCAAGCAAAGCAAGAACTTTACAAATGAGTTTATTGATGGCAAAGCTTTATAGAACTTCAAGACATACTCGCTTTGCTATCACTTGTTACAAAGAGTGCTTAAGGTGTGTCAAGTTGCATCGCAATTCTTTCTTTCTTTTTCTTTTTTTGATATCCATTGGCTGGCTACAAGTGGTAGCCTTTGCCATGCTTAAATTTTTCATTTCTATTTGATTTATGGTACTGGGTCCAGCACCAAGGAAGTTTACTAGCTAAGACAGCTTGCATCCACCAAGTTGGTTGCTTACGTGAATTTATGTTCACCTATTTCATAAACAGAATACAAAATAGATAATTGAAAGTTATGCACGCATACAAATATATTTGCTAATCTTTGGCTCATAAACTTTGTGGTATGATTTCCGTTAGTTCTACATGTCATAACTGGATAGTTTTGAAACATCTATGGTGCTTGTTCTGGTGATTCCACTCGATTGAATGGTTTTAAGAGAATATCTTGTTGCCTCAGGATAATTTAATTAAATTATTGTGGTTTTGTATACTCCTGTGAGAGCACACCTCTTCTTCAATGTTCAAATATGTTTTACCTCTTTTAATTACTATCACTTGATTGCGAACATTTTTGGTACCTTACAAACTGTTGTACATGCTTGTTCACCTATTTTATTCAAATTAGCAATTCTTTTTTTTCCTTTACTCATATAAGAGAGATCATTATGTTAGATTTCAGAGAATTTGTTTTTCTTTTGGGTGTGTTTTTGGCAGGCATTGCCCTTATGTCATTGAGGCTATCATAGCTTTGGCGGAACTGGGAGTTTCTGCCAAGGATATCATTTCACTTTTTTTACAGGTTTGTTATGGATATCATTCACTTTTTCACAAGTATATGTGGAATCATGTTTCACTTCTACCCCTGTAAAATCATTTTATCTTCATGAATGCTGATTTTTTTTTTTTTCATTTAGAAGTCCAGGAAGGTTTTGTTGAGCTGTTATGAAGTTTTATTTTGTCATATTTATGCAAGGTTACTATACATAGAACAAGAAGTTATCTAAGTGAAAATATTGATTGTAGTTTGACTTAAATAGACAGCGATGTTGTTCCTATCAATACAAACTCAGCTTATATGTGAATGAGAAGTAATTTCTGTGGATGAAATAGTTCTCATTTATTTAGCATAATATTTGGTTCATCTAGGATTTGATTTTTCAAAAGCATGAATGCATGACTTGGTGGCAGGTTAGCTGGTTTCTGCTACCCGTAATATTCTCATTTTCATAGTCAATGATTTGATGTTCTGCAGCCTTGTTGAGTTTATGGAAAAATAAGATTTTAAATGAATCTGCTTTGTTTTTTTCTTTTTACCATGGAGTTTGAATTGGTTGATATCCTTGGGGCACTTCTATTATGGTTACAGGCTTCAAATAGAAGTGGGAGAGCTCCTCTTGATCATACTGACTCTACTCGCTGGGTTCAAGTAAGAAAGTATAAGATGAAACAGATTAGATTTGGGTCCATTGTCAACTTCTTACTGCCCTATGGTTATTCACTATCAGCATTTTGTCTTCATTTACCACAGTAATTTTTTTTTTAAAGCTCATTTGGTGATAAGTTTTTTTAAATGGCTTTAAATCTTAGTCTTCATTCAAAAGTATCATCCAAGGAAAAAATGAACTAAATGTTCATCCACGTTTCATGCAAACACCGTTCTGTTGCTTATAAAATCAAGCATGTAGATTTTATGCACGGTAATCAAATCACCTTGGAATGACTGCTGAGCTTGTTAGGCATTGCGGTGGTTAAAAAGCTACCACTGCATGAGCCTTTTCTGGTGCTTTTCAGAAAAAGCGTGTACTTCTATACCATTTGAGCTTTTTCCTCACCATCACCACAAACCAAACACAATGGCTTCATTGTCTATATTGCATGGCTGGCTACTCGAGGAACAAACAACCACCCTTATCCAGTGGCATGCTTACAGCATAGATTACAAAAAAAAAAAAAAAAAAAATTGGAAAACAAAAATTACTTGAAGACATTGTAACTTATCTTATTAATCATTTACCTTTCAACAGTTTTGCATTTTGTTATTCTATTGTTTATGCCCAGCTTGCAACATTATAAACTGTTATTTGTATGCAGCGCTATGTTGAGGCCCAGTGTTGTATTGCTTCAAATGATTACAAAGGTAAAATAGTTACATTTCAAACATATGCAAGTAATGTTTATATGCTAATTTATGCATATCTGCCTGCCAACACAACTAGTTGCAGAAGGGGATTCCTATTGCTAGTATCTTAAACTGAGACAAAAGCAAATAGATAAGTAAATAAAAGGTGAATTTTAGCTGTTAATCAGATGTATCTATTAATTGATTATCTTAATGAAATACATGCCCAAAAATTATTGTGTGAACAAGGAAAAGAAACTTTGCAAAAAAACGGTAGTAAGTACACAATTTACTTCCCTTTCTTAGATTTCGTCAATTGCAGATCTGTTTCCTTCTATTGCTTGCCATGTCACCTTTAGTAATTATTGATTGATCATTGATCCACTAAGGTTTTTACTTTTACACTCTCTCCCTTATGTTGGCAGGTGGTTTGGATCTCTTTGCAGAACTCCTGCAACGTTTTCCTCATAACATACATGTATTACTTGAAATTGCAAAGGTAAGAAATGCTATACTATAATGCGTGCAAGCGGGCTAGAGATATTAAAATTGTTTATCTGTTTCACTAATACGTAACTCGATGTCTTAAGGTTCAAGCCATAATTGGGAAGAATGATGAGGCCTTAATGAATTTTGAGAAGGTATTAGAAGTTATGTTTTCCACTTTGAGGTAGTGCTCACTGTTTGCACATGGCACAAACATGTTAAGTTCATGGACTTGCAGGTTCGATCAATTGATCCATACATTGTAACTTATATGGATGAGTATGCAATGCTTCTAAAGACAAAGGGTGATTTTTCAAAGCTAAACAAGTTGGTGCATGATTTGCTGAGTATTGATCCCACAAGGCCAGAAGTTTTTGTAGCTTTGTCTGTCCTGTGGGAAAAGAAAGATGAGAGAGGAGCGCTGTCTTATGCGGAGAAGGTTAGCTATTTTTTTGTAGTAATATTAATCTTTTCTCCATCTGATCAATCTCACAAATCCACTGATTGATTCTTCTTTGCAATCAGAGCACCAGGATTGATGAGAGGCACATTCTGGGTTACATTATGAAGGTATACGGATAATTTATGCCTGATAGGATGGATATTGTTTTGCTCAAAGTCCTCTGATATTGTTGTGGGTTGATATCTCTCTGCTGTATAAATCTTAATCTTCATTACATTCTTTTCTCTGATATCAGGGTACTTTGCTATTGTCACTAAAGCGGCCAGAAGCAGCTGTCATTGCTTTCAGGGGAGCTCAAGAATTGAGAGCTGATCTCCGCTCATATCAAGGTACAACCGTACAATCTGCAAGAGAAAAAATAAGACCAAAACTTCGTATTGTTCATCTGCATAACTTCCATGACATATCAATGATTGGGCTACACCTGTCCACCAAATGGAACAATAACAAGGAAAACAAGCCTCAATTAATTGAATCAATTACAATTTCAGGTTTGGTTCATTCTTATTTGGCATTCTCCAAAATTAAAGAGGCCCTGCATGCTGCCAGGGAAGCAATGAAAGCCATGCCGCAGTCTGCAAAGGCTCTAAAATTAGTAGGGGATGTACATGCTAGTAACTCTGGTGGAAGAGAGAAGGTAGTAAAGTCGTAACAGATCAATTTAACTCTCATTTTCTTTTGGTTAAAGGATCACATTTCATCAGCTCATGAGTGATCGTTTCTAAATTTATAGTTAAAGTCAATCTAATGTCAAATTCAACAGGCAAAAAAGTTCTACGAGTCAGCACTGAGGCTGGAACCTGGTTACCTTGGTGCGGCATTAGCTTTGGCTGAGCTTCATGTCATTGAGGGTCGAAATGGAGATGCTGTGTCTCTGCTAGAGCGATACCTCAAAGATTGGGCAGATGACTCTCTTCATGTCAAGTTGGCTCAAGTATTTGCTGCCACTAATATGCTGCAAGAGGCTATGTCACATTATCAATCTGCATTAAGGTAGAATATTAAATATGTGCTCTGAGTTCTTTAATCTAGAATCTGAGATTTTTTACCTGAATGTTTGCATGCTTTTATTGTTGATTGCCAAGAAAGCATCGCATCGCCTTGCTGTTAATGCCCACAATTTAATACTGTGGTTGCAGGATAAACCCACAGAATGAAGCTGCAAAAAAAGGGCTAGAGCGCTTGGAAAAACAGATGAAGGTTTGCAACTTATTATTTCAGCAACATTTTTTATTTTCGGTTTCTGCACTGTCTATAACTAGTATCTTTAACTAGGAAAAAATATACTTGGACAACTGACTTGGAGTGGGGTTGGGGGTCTGGGATGTTTTGGGTGTAATCCCTATTTAGTGACTAATTGGTTCTTGCTGTAGGGGGTGGATCCGGATGCACCTGAAGAAGATGAAGAAAATGAGATAGAAGATGCAGATGGGGACCAGGAAGAGACTGATCTTTTATAAAAGCAAAGCCAAAGAAGATCTTGTAAATTTATATGAGATCAGGAAATTATTTCCACCAAGAATGTTGGCTGAGAGAATGCCATGACCAGTGTGGACTGCAGGAAAAATTGCCACGCTGCTGAGGTAATTTCAGCAATAAGAGAATTCAAGTCAAAGAGAACTGGAAATTGAGGCGCTTTTGCAGGGCGCTTTTGCGTGATGGTGTAGGAATGAGATTTTGTTCAATATGTCGATTGTATGTCAAAGTTTCAATTGTAATCTAGAATGGGGAAAGTTTTGATTCCAGGGCCATACGACACTTAATTTTCAATGTATACACGTCTTATTTTCTGGCCCTGAGTTTACGTAAGTTGATGCTAGAAAATACTTTTGGTAGCTCGCCCTTATAATCGTCCCCTAGAAGTTGTTTGGACATGTCAGCACACCCTAAATTATTTTGTATTTGGCAATTTAGTAATGTGACTCATGTTTGCTAGCTACTATGTTAATCTCTGACTATGTAACAACTGATCGTGGTCTGCAGTGCCGGTCTTGTGGATGAAAAAAATTAAAAGGAAGAAGGAAACCCTTTATTTCTGCATGGGAAATGATGGGATTACCTTGTTCATTTACTTACTGGGTTTGGATCCTCTTGTGTTACAGGTCGTGTCTTAAATTTCATCGTTCTTTCATTCTAGGTTCAATGATTTGGATTAGGTAGTGATGTTATTGTATTAACTGTGCTGGGATTGGTGGTGTGGTCGGTTGCCCTACAAGGCGACGAATCTGACAGTTGGTTTCTTGGTGTTCCATTATCTTTTTCTGTGTTAATCAATCAATTGTTTTCTAGATTCACGGAAATTGAAGGGTTCTGTTCTTTCGTTTTCTGGATATTTATGGATCTTTTAATGGCATTATGTTGAAATGGCAGTCAAGGAATGAGACATGAGGCTGATGCAGTCATCATGAGCTGATGTAAACCCTTGGCGGGGATGTGTGATGATTGGAGACATCAATGCTGCTGGTGATAAGGTTGCTGCCGTAAGTCAGCTTGTTTGGGTAACTTTCTTCTATCATGTTATGGTTACTTTTGATGCTGTTTTTGTATCTGATTAAAAGACTTGACCTGTAATTTTTATTTAATCAGCTTTTTTAATGCTGCAGTTAAAAAGCTTCCGTAGATGGCAATCTACAAATTGTTCAGAGGAGATAAGCATGGAGTTGACATTTTCTCTCTGGGCTACTCTCGAACCTGAGTCCTCTTAGAAGGGTATGCAGGTGTCTGGAGCTACAAGCTTATGCATGAGAATAGCCCTGAAGGTGTTGGAACTCCTCTACGCAGATGGTGAGAGTGCCTCAATGTTTAGTAGTGGCTTTTTGTTTGGATTTATAAAGAACAGAAATCGTGTAGTAAATTAGAAACGTAATTGAACATTTTACCAGGTTTATCTATAGAGATACAGCACTGATCTGCTAAAGCCGGCATTGTAGTTCTGATTTAAAAAGATACAATTTCTTTTCCTAGATCATTTTTCAGGGGGGCGAAATCAAAGACATAACCTCATCAAATGAACCATCTTTTGTTGGTTCAAGTTATTTTCCTAGACCCAAAGCAAGAAGATTTGAAATAGCAACCGCCTCCGCCTCTTAAAGAGTTCGAACACAAATATCCTGGACACTAGCTTGTATTTCTCCAGAATTTTTTATGGGCAAGAAATAGCAGGCAACTGAACAGGTATGGATGTAACCTTTGTCTCATATATTTACAAGGTGATATTGCAACAATATGATTCTCCATCCCATGCACAGCTGCACACAGGCTAGTATAGAAGACCATTGATCAGCTCAGTGGCAGTTATCTTCTTAGATGGTATGCCCTCTGCCTTGCACACAATCTTTCTCCTCAGTGCACATGGAATGGCTTTCTTGGTGTAGGCGTTCGGTTTTCCATAGATTGCAATCTTTGTTTGAGATGAAAAACTTCAATCTGCATGGCAGCATGATACACCCAGTATAGAGAGATAAATTAAAAGCGGAAGATCTTAAAGCAGAAATAGTTTCATTTAAAAAGGCCTGTCGCAGGTGGTGGTAGATTCAAATTACACAACACCATCAACACCAGGAATGAATGGTGTGTCATCCAGGAATTTAGTGATGTTTCAAAGGCTAAACATCAAAGATTTGATCTGAAATATGAAGAATCACATGTATTACCAGGTATATAGCTGGACCTCTATCATTCACTCAAAAAAGAAGCTGGTAACCTGGAATTTTTTTATGCAGCTGTGGCAATTTATCCCCAGGGGAAAGCGGAAAGGAGACCTCGTGTATTCTCTCTAGAGTGCTCAGACATGGGCATCAGTGCTAGACTGGACAACTCAACTAAGAGAATACCTTAAAAAGTTTTGCTATATTTGTTGGGTGGTTGATGCACTTATTAACCAATAAAGACAAAGAAGAGCTGTTCAAAATAGCGAGATAGTGAATCACACAAGTGGGAAGCATCTATCAGGAAGAATCTTTCATCGTTCCATTCACCTCTCCCACAAAAAACCTAGAATTTAGTTTAGAATTGGTACCTGTAGTTGGAATGCTCTTGCTCTTTCCCCAGAAAGGACTCCCCTAGTCGAATGCAACTCCTGCAACAAATAGCCAATCAGTAAAAATGACTGAAAAAAACCAATCATCATGACATGGCCTCCGACAAGACTATCACAAGTACCTTCTGAGTATCATCCAAAACAGCCTTCAGGAAAGCCACATCATGCTCAAGCCTTAGATTGTCCGAATGGACAATATTTGATAAGCTGTTGGCCTCTTCTTGAGCTAGCTCTACACAAGCCAGCTTTTCTTTCATCAACTCCATCTCCCTCACTGTGTCTACCAACTTTTTCTCCATTTCCCGTCTGCTCTTCAGGGCAGAGGATGCATTTTTCTCTGCTGCTTCTTGACCTATAAATGCAGCTGCCAGTTGTCCTTCAAGTACTCCGTTCTTTCTTGTTAGAGCAGCTATTTTTGTTTCATACAATCGATATATACTTGCACGAGCCCCTCCTGTTGTACAATCACTCTCTGGTAATAGTAAATCCTCATTATCAATTGAAAGGTTTCCAGTTCCTTGGTTGTGAGAGTTAGAAGTTTCCATTTGAAATACACAAGACATCTCCTCAGCATTAATTTTACCAAATGGATTGTTAGGCTGGACTGATACATCAGAATGATTTCTTTGGAGTTCAGTAGCCTGAAATAAGCACAATGCTTGTGATAATGGAAAATATAAGCATCTCTTGCAATCTTAATCTAGGACAATATCACAGAAAAAAGGAATGAAAACAGTTTTACAGTATTTTTATTCTCTCAGACAATAAGCACAATGCTTGTGATTTGACCAAGATATTTATACCCTTCCACTGTCTAACAGCAATCTCTTGATTTTTCAATTTGAAAACAACCAAGACAATTTAATTGTCGTCAAGAACAAAGAACATCCAAAACTGACCTTAGCACAGCTGTTTGAATTCATAAATAGTTAAGGTTAAAAAATATAGCAAAGACCAGCTAATTGGTGAGAATTATCAGCTTACAAGTGATGCAAAATTTCCATCTAGGTCCTTTGCTGTCTTAGCAGCCGTGGTGTTTTCTTCCTTGTGGTGAAAGTCCTTGTGACGAGAGACATTTCCGGAAGCAGAATTTGGATCAACAAGCAAGGACTCTGACAAAGATTTCCTACCAGAACCATGCTGTTCAATTGCAGATACCAAATTTTGTCTTGTAATTGAACCAACTGAACGCTGAGAAGAGCCGGTACCAAGTTGATCAGCCAACACTGTAGATGATGAGCACTTTTCAAACAGCAAATGTCTAGGGCCTTCACTAGGAGCAGAATGACGACCCATTGATGATTCATTCTTCTCGATGCCCATCACTTCAACCTGTAATAAAACACAAGGCAAAGTTACTAGTTTTGCAGAATTGACTACAATCTCCAGCCAACATCAAAAGCAGAAATGATGCCATAGAAAATATGACATTCCAGTCTCGAACCTGATTTGATGGCTCCTTTTTGCTTCCACCAAAAGCAACAAGGAAATCCTTTTCCTTGTGCTGCACAAGTACCAGGCTAAATCCCTGAGAGAGAAATAACAACTTAGAAAGAACCTATGATGAAAAAAAAATGCAAAGAAAGTACAGCCTCACGCTACAATCTTGAAAGGATATTGAAAACAACAAAGCATGTGATATTTAAAACACTTGAAGCCATGCCAAAAGAGTGTCTTTAATCCCCTATATTTTGAAGCAATATGAACATGAGGTTCTGAATCTTGGGTTACAGCATTCTCTGTAATGACTCAGGATGAAGATTTTTTTTTTTTTTGCCAACATTAAAGAATTAATAGTGAAAATAAATTTTTAAAACACATCCATGAATGATAATAAAATTTAGAAAATACACCTAATATTAATGTGATGATAAACTCAGAGATCCCACCTAAGCTTGTTTGGAATTGTTTCACATGCACAAGTTAACCTTGAGTTTTGAGTCTGCATCATTATTCCTTGCGTGCATCATTTGTTGCTCATGTTTACCTTTTTCTTTTTCTAGCTTCAAGGGAATAAATGATATGAATTTATTCACAAAAAAATAATGGGAGATGTATGCAGCATACATAGCATCCATTTGGTTGATGCTGCTGAATACATGCTTGGAACATTTTCAAACAAGACAAGGCAATTGTAGATGCATATTTAGCACATTTAGCACAGATTGTTCAAAACAAAATTTGACATATTGTTCTGCATGGTTAGCAATTGTTATTCTTATAGTTAGATTCTGTAGTCCACCCCCTCAATTTGCAGAGGAGCATCGAATCCACGTCCATGTGGGTTCTTCACCAACAAATAAAAGTTCAAGGGTTGGTCTTATTTATTAAGAATCCACTCTGTTAACCAGACATATACCATTTATACAAAAGTACAATCTACATGGCTCACCTTGTTGGTAGTAATAGAAGATGAGGGTGATGGAAATGCCACTGACCACTCCACTTTCAAGATATCAAAAATCAAAGTTTCTGAGTGCCCTGTAGATATAATAAAGAAACAGGATTCAGCAGCATGTACAGAATACCAATGAAAACTACTTCAACGTTTTTGTTAAGCGATACACTGAGAAAGCATTTAACAATGCAAACATGCTAATGAGTTAAACTCCAATTCAACTTACAGAAGAAACGCCAAAATCCAATGCAGTAAGATACATCAAATTCTAATACCGTGAGCAACAGTTACAGAACACATGGCATAAAGGCTATTTTATCCTGTAACAGACCCCAATCACTATTAACCCAACCAAGAACTCCAGTATGGATGAATAAAACATGTTTCTCCCTTTGAAGTTTCACAATCACGAGAACATTAGATATTATGCCTGCAACTCTAACATACATGACAGAAGCATATAACGTTGCAAATTATCAGAAACAGGTCAGATGACAGGAGCGTTTGCTTTTTAGCTATGAGGCATACGTTTTTTCCTAGTTCCTCCCCCCGCTATGTACCATTTAGTTCCACATAAAACTCCACAGCACCCAGCCCTAGGTGATGGATGGAAGCCTCGTATCTTTGTTCTCGACCATACCATCTGAGAAAAAAGATTTTACATATCAAAATGTAATATGAAATCTATATTATTAGTTTGCAATAATCAACATGATGGAACAAAGAATGAATTTACAAACCGTTTCAAAATCAAGTGAATACAAGTCATTCAGAGTCCGGGACTTGGATGTTCCTCCAAATATAAGTAGAATTTTATCATCATAAAGAGCTGCTACATGGTTGGTTCTTGGAGACGGTCCGGTTCCTCTGTACAGACAAAACAATGCCTATTGAAACCTTAATGTATACCATTATTGTGTATAGATTGGTGTAGAGAGCACCAAAACCAACTCACGTGCAATGCAGAGGAAGCCAAGTGAAAGACTTGAGATCAAACATGTGCAGATCATTTAATTTCTTCCTTTTAGCATCTTCACCCCCAAATAAAATCAAAACAGAGCTTGCTCGGACCACTGTATGACCATAGCGGGCAATCTGCAAAATGAAAACATAATTTTTTGTTAGGAAGCATATGCCAGCTTGTGTAGAGTTCCACTTGCTTCTCATTTAGGTTCAGATATTTCAACAAACTGCAACGTCAGATAGATAGATTGAATAAATAAATGAGGGGATATTAGGACTTGTAATGAATTTAACAAAAAAAAGAAGGGAGGGGGAGGGGGGGTATGAATATAAAATGTGTTAGGGTACCGGAATGTCTCCCTTTGCTTCAATGATTGACCAACACTCTGTTTCTGTGTGAAATGCCCACACTGAAAAAGCAAGAAAGACATTAGAGTAATTCCAGACTATGCAAGAAATCCAAGTAATGACAACATGGGTGTGGTGAACATAGAGATCCAACCAGAAATTCGGTCACTAGCAGGATCAGTTTTTCCTCCAATAAGAAGTGCCTTCTTCCCCCAAGAAACCTATGGCAGACCAAGAGCAGAAAGAAACTTCAGACACTAGTAGCTTTTGAAGCTCCACAAGATGGAAAACTTGTGCATAACGCTACAGAAAGGCATAAGCAGCTACTGGCAGTTCTTTATTATGGAGAAAAGCCAACACATGATACATGAAGCTCAAGTAATATAGGCACAAGGAAGAGGAGATAATAACTTTTGGTTTCAATGTCTCTCAATGAAACTGTCATTCTCTATATTAAAACTTTAAATAAATATATCATAATGGAAAGCTTGGAGAAATAGGTTTGTTTGTTTCATCCACTCAGTAGGACTTGAGTTATTGTCTTATGGATCAATCTTCTAGACTCGGAGAACATACCATCACTTGAACTTTCTTTGCTGGACACCAATGAGTTTACACCTAACTGTAGTGAACACACACATTCATTCTGTGTAAAAATTATTTCCATTGCTAACAAAAATAATTTGCATCCCGATTGAGGCATCAAACATCTTAAACTGGAAAAACCATCCTATGCCAAGTAATATAAAGAAACAGTCTGGTTCAACATCAAAGGATGCAAAGCACAACAAACACGGTTGAAGAGTGCTAGATGACAATACCAGACAGTGGCCTCTGCATGCAGGGATCTTCAATGGCAAACTGCTGGGTGACAAGTAAAGCTTTGATGAAATTGTAGTCCAGGTGAATTGGTCAAATTTCAGCACCTGAAGAGAGAAACCAAAGATTCATATTAGCTTCCACACTAAAGTTTGCAACTTCCTTAAAATAAAAAAAATAAAATCACAAAAGAAATATTTGAATGATCATGGTCTATATTGCCTGCTGACACCATTTTGTTGGAATGTAAACATGTGTCCCATTTATTCAAGAAACTCAGACTCATTTAAAACAAATAAAAACCAATGGCATTCTCGTTGCTAGAAAACATTCTCTCTACCTGTACATCATCTAACAATCCACTTCCAGAGTCTCCACCAACCACTATCATCTTGTTCCCAATGACGGTTGCTGCATGCTATACAAGAAGAAGAAAAAAAAGAGTTCCAACTTACAACAGAACACACACAATGAAGAAAATTATCAATGCACTCTATGAAACATTTCAAATATAAGGGGAAAAAAATCATTAAACAACATTACGTTGAAACGAGGAGTAGGTTCGTCCCCAGAAATCGACAACACCATCCAGTTCTCAGCATTCCCTGATGTAGAGGCACTGATATCCAGCGGAGCAGAAGAGGAGCAATTGTAATCAAGCTCGTCAGAATTATTAGTTGTAAGTGCAACACCTTCACTCTACACAAAGAATTTTGAACTTCTGACCACAATGCACAAAATCCCATTAATCCCAATCCACAAAAACACAAGTTAAGCAGCTTACATTGGCATTATTACTACTAATAATTCGCTTTGGGGGTCTAATAGGACTTCTAATCCCTGGTGTAGAATCAGAGAGTTGCACCTTCTTGACCCTGAAAGTAACAACAAATTAATGGCATCTAAATTTAGAAAAAAAAATAACGAAACTTAAAATCCCAATTGAGATCCATTGTTTCCTACAAATTTCAAATTAAAAGGACAAAAAAAAAAAAGGGAAATAATAAAAGAGCTAAAATAAAAAGAACCCACCTGCCAAGTTTTGTGCGTCTTTTAGAGAAACCAAACATTTTTGCTAAAAAAACTAGACCTTTCAGTAGTCTACTTCAACAGCTTAAAAGGCCCTAAAGAATAAAAGGGAAAAAAAAGATTCAAAGAATCAAGAATGCAGCTAAATTAGCATCAATGAACCCCGAAATAACCTCAAACAGCGACAAAAGGCAAAAACACATACATAGTAGCCAAGATAAGTTGTGGAAGTAGAATCCACTAAAGAACAGAAGAAAGAAACAAAAAGACTTTCTAGTAGTTAGAAACTAACCTGTCAAGACACAACAGAACAAGTTAAGTTGTGTTTGGTTGCTAGAGAAAAAGAAAGTAGAGAGCGAAAGATGAGACAAGAAAAGGAAACCAGGACTACAGTGATGGAGGGTACAAAAAAACAAGGGTGAGAAATGATTGAGGGCAGTGGATGATGTAAATGTAGTGATTGATGTGAGCTCTGTCTAGTGGAGAGATTGACCTCACTGGACTGGAGTCATCGTAATTATAAATTATAAATTATAAATAAATTTAAAAGACTTGAGGAATTCACTGTTCCTGAGGCACAATGCACGGTGGGTGGAATCAATTAATTTTCTATTTTTTTACATGAAAACAAAATTGTGGCGTCGTTGTCTTTGAGCATTTTAATATTTTAAATTGACTTGGGGTAGATGAATATTTTCATTTAAAATTATACTGTAAATTATTATAAATATCCTTAAAATTAATGTATTGTTTGATGTTATTTAAAAGTAAATTTATATTTTTACTTATAAAATGCATAATAAAGTTATTAATCTAGCCTCGGAAACCAAAATACTTTGGCTGACTGGAAGAGGTGTTTGTCTTATTATTTATATTTACACAGTAAAAATACTTCATTGTTCTTGACTTTTAGTTTTTAATGCTTTAAATTTAGGGGTATGTTTATTATTATGCTATTGATTTTTTTTTTTGTTGTTATTTGATAAAATGACATCTAGTTTTGTCTTTTAATAAATTAAAAGAATTACAAAAATGATAGTGTGTGTTGGCATGCGTCAATTGCTCACTCGTTTTTTAAATGGTATATACAGTTGATTTTAACAATTAAAAATATTATTACATGACATCATTATATTCGTCTCAATATATCCTTTATATTGAGGTGGCGTGTGTAGTAAACGGAGCTTCATTTTAACTTTAGTTAACATTTTTTATGCTCTCTCCCCCTTGATATTTGCGCCTTACTTTGTAATTTTTCAAATGAGCTCATTAGCTTCTCTTTATTTTTGATTTTATCCTTCATCTTTTGGTTGATATTTTTTTTACTTTAAATAACTTGTGAAAATCGAGATTTACTTCAATTTTATTCTCATTTGATTTATTTTTTTTATTTATTTTTTTATTTAGTCATTGATTTTTTTATTTGAAATAACTTATGAAATTGAAATTTGTTTCAATTTCTTTCTCATTTGATTTTTAAAATTTATCTTATTTATTTTTCATTTTTTTTAATTGATATTTATATCATCTGAGATAATTTTTATAGTGTTATTTTTTTTGGCGATTTCACTATTAATCATTTTTTTCCTATCAAACTTTTATCCTTATTTTTTTGATTGTTTTTTTTTACTTTGCTAAATTTTTTAGTTTGATTTTTTTTTACATTTAATTTTATTTTTCAACATTGATTTGAGGATTTGAGATTCTTGGTTGACCCCATTTTAGAATTTCACATATTCAAATTTGAAAAATTAACTCAGTTTGAGGATATTTGACAGGCCTTTACTTTTTTTTTATTGTTATTTTAAGCTAATTTTATTTTAGATTTTATCCTTTGATTTTTATTTTATTAGAGATTAAGCTCATTAATTTTTTTTGTTATATGCTTTTTAAATCATTTGTTTGTTTTATTTTTTTT
>Ga0325411_1000873_pt1 | contig 32485 bp, 23 predicted proteins | sample PopdelMetagenome_13_FD_206181 | JGI IMG/M metagenome (GOLD analysis project Ga0325411, IMG submission 206181) | Populus deltoides microbial communities from Bellville, Georgia, United States - Xylem-PdIQD-R4 | ecosystem: Host-associated > Plants > Phyllosphere > Stem > Wood/Secondary xylem...
AAAAAAAAATCAAAGTCTTCCATATATGTTCATGGACGAGCTTCTAAAATTTTGTCTTTAATGAAGGTAATTGAGCAACTATTTATTTATGTTAACTTGTTCGTGATCTAAATTTTAGCCGAGTCATGAATAAGATCAAGTTTTATAACTTTAATTTGATCAATAGTGAGTTGAGTTTATGTAATTTTTTTCACCTTTAGAATGTTCTCCTTTGTAGCTTATCGAGGTTCTTTTAGATGGATGGGTATTTTTCCCATCCTAGAGATCCCTTTTATATATATATATATATATATATATATATATATATAAAAGTGAAGGCAGAAGCCAAACAGAGCTCGAAAGGAAAAGGATCCCTAGCATTCATGAATGTCAGTGCAATTATTCGTTTGATTTTGTATTTTAAAAATATTTTTATTTTATTTTAAATTATTTTTTTAAATTGTTTTTGATATAATGATGTGAAAAATAAAATTTTAGAAATAAAAAAAAATTAATATAATATATATAAAAAACAATTTTAAATACTCCTGCATTAAGAACACGAACTAAGAAAAGAAAAGAAACCTCACATCCAAATTACCCAAACCCAAAAAAAATAAAAAACATAAAACAAAAGCTCGCGCGCACGCATCCAATTCCACACCAGCGGACACACAGCGGCTACCTTTGCTTTGCCTCTTAACTCCCACCCCCTCACATTCAATTACCCACTTGCACATTCAAGAGGGAATGTGCTTTTCTTGTTTCTGTGAGAGAGAGTGAGTGAGAAGGCGTTGTGTGTGTCTTTCTTTCATAGCATTTCTTAGCTGTTACTCATTCTGACTAGCAGTGTAGACTTTGTAGTGCAGTAAAGAGGAAGTGTTTTTAAAGAAAAGAGCCCGTTGTTTCTTTTTATTAACACTTCAAAAACCTCCTCTCATTCCTCCATTAATGGTCACCTCTCTCTTTCTCTCTCCCTCGACATTTATTTTGCTAAGCAAACCGCGGGATCTCAAAGAGACTGAACCCATCTGCAATTCAATCTTTCCTTTTTCTCATTGTAAGCATTGCATACATTGATTATATATGGAACATGGTGCTCATTTTGGTGTACAGTTTTTTTTTTCTTTCTATGTATAGCATGCTGATCTGTGTTTTTGGGTCAAATAGATTGTGGGTGTAGAGGAATCGTGAGGCGATGTTGACTTGTATTGCGTGTTCAAAGCAACTTAACAATGGATCTTTGCAACAAAGGGAGAGAGAAGAGGATGTTGATGTTGCTGCTTTGGAGACACCCAGGACTAAGCAGGCCATCAAGGCTCTCACTGCTCAAGTATGTATACCTCTTCTTGCTCTTCGTTCACCTTTTTATCTTTGATTGCTGCAATAGAGTCAGAGATTTGAGTTTTATTTTAATTTTTTTTTTGAACTAAAGCCCAGAAAGCACCGAAGCATACAGTAATAGAAGAAGGTTGAATTATACTGTGTGTTTTGACAATTTGGATTTAAGGGGTCATGTTTTATTTCTTATATTTTTGGAAAAAAATAGTGTGAAAATAAAAAAAAAATCCCATGATTGCTCTTTTTTTTTTGTCCTTTTGTTTTTGTCTAGTTTCCGCAAAACCCAAAATTTTGCCCTTTGGCTTTCATCAAGGGGGTAAACGACGTGGAGGGGCTGCCCGGTTTCTGTTGCATTGACACTTGCCGGAAACAAAAACAGTGAAAGAAGAATTGGAATTAATCACTGTGAGATATGGGTCCGATTTACTACCGTGTAGCACAACGGTACTTCTTTCAAATTTATTTTAAACAAGAAAATTATAATGATTGATTGACTTGGGTTTTTTTTTATGGATTGGAACCAAAGACCAGATCAGCAACATGGGTTTCTTAAATTAATTTTTTCTAGATTTTGGGTGCGAAAGGCTGATGAATAGAATTGGAACTGGAATTGTCTTCGTTTTATTGCAAAATGATGAAGGATTATTGTTATTATTTTTTTAGATAAAGGATATGGCAGTCAAGGCATCAGGAGCATATAGAAACTGCAAGCCATGTTCAGGATCCTCGAATAATAACAGTAACCGGAACTATGCCGAGTCTGATGCTGCCTCAGACTCAGCCAGGTTCCACTGCTCGTATCGTAGAACAGGAAGTTCCAATTCGACCCCGAGAATGTGGGGGAAAGAGATGGAGGCAAGACTAAAAGGGCTATCAGGTGGTGAAGGCACACCCGCTTCAGTAAGTGGCCGGACAGAGTCTGTGGCTTTTATGGAGGAAGATGAGCCTAAGGAGTGGGTTGCACAAGTTGAGCCAGGCGTGCTCATCGCATTTCTTTCATTGCCTGATGGTGGTAATGATCTGAAGCGGATTCGATTCAGGTACTGATGCTGTACATTTATTTTCTGTTGTCTTTTATCTAATTTGTTTGAATGCAATCACTAGTTTTCTGGCTGTGCGTGTGAATGTGTGTGTGTGTGTGTGTGTTGGGGAGGGGGGTGTTGAGATTGTTGTTTGTAGTCGACCTCTTTCTTGATGCTGAAAGGTTCTTCATTGTTTGTTGTTTGGTGTGAAAGTGGGAATTGGGCCATACCTGGATTGTCCTTTCTCTCTTGTTCCTAGTATGGTGTTGAAGGTTTTGATTTTTATGGGTGTGATCAAATTTCTTTGGTGTGGTGGTGGTGAACTGGTGATTAAAGTTGAGAATTGTGGGATTCTCCATTTTCATGATGTAGGTGCGTACAGATGATTTTCTTATTGCATTAACAATATGGTCGGGTGGCTCTAAATATGCAGTGGGTGTCTTGCTAACATTCATTACAGCTTGGTCATCCTGAATGGTATCTGATTCAAATTTAGGGTTAAAAATTAAATTAGGTCCCTTTTCCCTATCTGATAGATAGGGAAATGGCATCCCATCCTTTATACAGGCATGTCGTGATTTACTTTGGTGTTTGAGATGCTGCAGAGGGCAAAAACTTGTGAGTCAGCTGTATCGTAACAATAGAAAATGTAGGAATCTGATCAGTGAATTCCAGTGCAGAAAAAGGACCAAAGATGCGTCTGATGTGCTTGTGGGTATGGGTTCCTGAACGCAATGTACTAGGAGAATTACATTGCCCGGTGAAAGTAACCATCCACAACACAAATTGGACTTTATTTTATTACACTTATGCAGGCCTTGTTTGTTTCATTAGTTTACTGAAAACTATTTTATAAACTTTGCTTTGCTTATCATTTAGAAAAATTAGTTAATAGAAAATATTTTTTAGTTAAAAAAAAATTTAATTTGATTTTTAAAAAAGTGTGGATTTATTTTATTTTAGATGAAAAATACTTTTTAAAAGTTGGGAAAAATTCAAAAATATTTTGTTAGTTTTTTATTATATCAAATTTGATCCTTAATCTTATGATTGTTATATATTTTATTTTGAATATTTTTTTTTAATTTCATCCTTTTAAATTTTTATATTAACTTTGGTCCTCTTTCTCTTTATTGTTATTTATTTGCCTTCTATCCTTTTCTTAATTGAGATTTTTTATTTATCAGATTTGATTTCTATTTTTTTTATTGCTATTTATTTTATTTTAAAATAATTTATGAATTTTATTTTTAATTTCATAATCTTTCAATTTTTTTATCTATCAGATTTGGTTTCTATTCTTTTAATTGTTATTTGTTTTATTTAAAATAATTTATAATTTTTTTTTCAATTTTATTTTTTTTCAACTTTTTTATCTGTCAGATTTGGTCTCTATTCCTTTAATAAACTTGAAAAAATAAATTAAAACACTAATAAATTATTTTTCAGGTCATTTTATATCGCTAAATATTAGAAAGTGTTTTCCAACTTATTTTTTTTTATCAAACCACCAAATATCAAAAAATAATTTTTTTTATAGGAATTTACTTTTTATAGAAATTACTTTTAAAAAAAAACTATTTTCCAGCAAACAAGCATGAACTAGGTTTTGCTTGTCTACTTGCTCTTTTTCTGGAATCAAGAACAAGCTTTTGCTTTACTATCTGCAATTCTGCATTTGGAATCATCCATCATCCCCCACCTTTCGTAGAAGAAATGAAAAGATAGAAAAGAAAAAAGAAATAGAGAACTTTAAAGAATTATGAATAATGTTCCGTGTTTTAACTTGTGGACTTTCTGGAGAACATTAATGGACTCGTTTAATTCACCTTCTATCCAACAATTATGAGTTAATGAGGAATATTGCCTACAGCTCCAGAAGGCTTGAATAAGCAAGATAATTTTCATTTCTTTCACTCTTGGTTGATTCTTTGTGCTCAACCTATCATTGCTTCGGCACTTGAAAAACAATAATAACTTCTGTAATATTCTTATGATCAGTGAATGTTAAATTAGCTGACAGACAGATACAATTTTATTTGTCCAAATGCAAATTACAGCAATATAATATATCTTAACACCTGCAAGGATTTCCATGTTTGATGACCCTGGCTTGTGCACAAGATCTATAGAATACTTTGCTGAGGAATCTTTGGCCAAACTACAGTGTCATTGCAACGAGCTTGTGCCAGAAGTTATCTCAATTAATTATTTTAGTCTCAATCAGAATTTGCACTAATTTATTTGCAGTTTGAAATGTTGAATGAAATGAGCAACAATCCACCTGTTTACTGTAATGATAGCCCTGCTACTTTTATGCAGGCCCTTTTTCCTCAAGTTTATTTTTCCTCTTGACCTAACACTTTTCACTTATAACAAGATTCATGTGTTGTCATGCCAACCTGATTACCGTTGATACTTGTGATGTTCTCAATTTTATATGATTTTTCTTCCTGATAAGTATATATGATGTTTTGAATTGTGATAATATGGTCCATTGGTTCTTGCTGTGGACTAGCTTCCCTCATACAATAGCCATGCGAACCTGTTAGATGAGCAGCCATCAATAACCAGCTGCTTTAAAGTTTTAACACCAGAAAAAATTGGATGATTCATCCTTCTCCAACATTTTACTAGGGATGCATAGATGTTGACAGGCCCTATTCATCATTTTGACGTTTTGATGTTTTGATTAGTCGTGAAATGTTCAACAAATGGCAAGCTCAAAGGTGGTGGGCTGAGAACTATGACAAGGTCATGGAATTATACAATGTTCGACAATTCAATCATCAAGCAGTCCCACTTCCAACTCCGCCAAGATCTGAAGATGAGGTGAGTGTGAATTAAATTTTGAAGTTTAGCAATATTTGGTTAGGGATAGGAAATGTGTGCTCCTGATTTACTTGGAATGGATCATTTTCTACTCTATAGTAATCAGCATGAATCTTGTTAGACTGTCGATGACCACTGTTGGAGTCCTCTATTCTTTTTGATGAACTTCAGTTTTGTAGGATTTCATTTGGTATAGAATGTCGGTGGTATTTAGTGCTCACAGTTACTTCATTGTACTTTGAAGAACTTGCTAACTGACATTGATGATAGAACTAGTTACATCGATTAATTTTACCTCATCTCCTTTTGCAGAGCTCAAAGCCTGAATCTGCCAAAGACAGCCCTGTGATTCCTCCATTGGGCAAAGGATGCCCGCACAATTTCCACCTTCCAACAGGAATGGATTATTCTTCATCAGATTCACTTGACCACCACCCAATGCAATCCCACCAATATTATGATTCAGCTGGTCTTGCTTCAACACCAAAGCTCTCTGGCATTGCTGGGGCTAAAACTGAGACATCATCAATAGATGGTTCTGTGAGGACTAGTATGTCAAGAGAGTCTGATCGCTCAGAAGAACTTTCCATCAGTAATGCAAGCGATATGGAGACTGAATGGGTTGAACAGGATGAACCAGGGGTATACATCACTATCAGAGCTCTGCCTGGAGGCTCTAGGGAGCTTAGACGTGTCAGGTTCAGGTCAGTGGGTTTTAATAATTTAGAGTATGAAACTGCTTATCATTTTAGTTATTTGGCCAATAATTGAACAAGATCATTGCTGACTGAACTGGCTTTTCTAGCATCTGCTTTGCTGGGCTAGAACAACTCAACAAGGCACTTCATAGTATATGGGGTATATTGATTAGATTTTGGAAGACTTTTAGAGCTAATAAAATATAATTTGATCCTTCCATTTATACGAGTCAAATCCTACCTGCACTACAGGCTCATGCCATCTATCATAATGGCTTAGATAATCTTATTTGCTTGTGAAAATTTGTCATGGAGTCGTGGATTTCTCATGGATGATCTAGAAACCAAGGCTGTCTTTTAGGCATTATTTGTGATTACACTGTTCTCTAATTGATATCATACTGTTAAATGGGCAGTGTTGTATATTTCCAAAGTTTAGTGATCGGGGCTCTCATTTTCCAGTTTTACATTATCCATGAATGAACCAACCACATAGGGATTGATATTTGCTTTGCCCGTAAAATAATCATCAAAATCATCTGTCTCTCGACGTGGATGTAAAATTCATTTTTATATGCTTGATGCAGCCGAGAAAGATTTGAAGAAACGCAAGCAAGGTTGTGGTGGGAAGAGAACCGAGCCAGGATACAAGAACAGTACTTGTAGATTAGCAAACAGATGAGATGGTGGTGCTAGGAAAATGTGTCTGCCTTCAACTATACAAGTAGGCATTCCATGGATCTTGTGAGCTGAATAGATGAAGCTTTTTGTATCACATGTGCCCAGTCCCATGTTTTGCTTTAATATTTCTTTCTTGATTCTTTCTTCTTCTTCTTCTTCTTCTTTATCTGGGTGGATAATGTGCCATTATTAGGTGGCTTTGGAGTTTGGTGAATGGGGTGTAGAAATTAGATAGTCCATAGGAAGTGTTAGTTATGGTTATGCTAGATGATCTTTAGTAATATACACTATCATTTCGCTCATAATTTAAACTGGTCTCATCATTTTAATACTCTCTTTTGAATTATAACTATGGGAGCCATTGTTGTTCATAAAATTAAAACCCAGAAGTCATTTCATTGCTGCTAATTGTACAAAATCTTGACACCTTGTTTGTCATGCTTCTTGTTTTTGGTTTTCGATGAATCAATGATGAGTAGTTAGCTGATTTCCTAGTACTTCACTTGATTGGCATGAACGAGCAAGAACCTTGAACCTTTCTCTCCCTCTTTCTTTCTCATATTGTTTTCGAAAAAGAGTTGATAGATGGATTTACGTGCTGCTCTTTTTTACATACAGACCATGCTGACTCATTTAGTTTTTTTTTTTTTGTTTTATTATTATTAAAACACACACTTGATCATCATCAAATCACTAATTCGAGAATTAACATTTTCATATGAACTTAATTAATAAGATATTATTGGTTACTATTAGTCAATAAAATAATTTTATCGTCTCTAGTTTTATGTACTGAATCTTGTAGAATCTAATATAGATTTTTTAAAAATAAAATTAGAATTGTTTTTTTTTAATTAGCAAAATAATACAATTTGAAGTGAATTGGTGAGATAGCACAATACGGTTGAAAAATATGATATTAAAATTATTGTTGATGGGAAATGCTATATGTCAAAAAATTTTAAATGAGTTACACAAATTATAACAAGGAAAAAGAGAAAAAGAAAAAAATAAAAAAGGAGATTTCAGAAGTATATCAAACTCCAATTATAATATTATTTGTACCATTATAAGGATCCTAACGAGACATCCAATGACATAAAAAATGGTCACCATTGGTAATGTTTCTTGGTATTATTGGATTTGTCTCTTTGAGATCTTTTTTAAAGTAATGATGGTGTCATAATCAAAACTTCGATATGTTTTTCCCCTTCCTCTCTCTCCTCAAAGTAATTGCTCATTCGTCTTTGGACAAAGAGTGTAACTCACTCTAGTCATTATTGTTGACTTTATTTGGTATTATTGAATTTATCTCGTCGAGATCTTTCTGATGATACTGGTAATGTCATTATTAGAGTTTTGATGTGCCAATGAGGTCTCTTTATTTTGTTTTTTTTTTTTTCTATCTCATCTCTCCTTATTGTAATTTCTTACTTGCTTTTAGGCAGAGAATGTGTCCTACTCCAATCATTATTGGTGACATTTCTTGTTGTTGTTGAATTTGTTTTGTTGAAATCTTTTTAATGATATCAACGGTATTATAATCGAAGTTTCGGTGTGCCTGGGTCTCTTTCTTTTCGTTTTCTTTCCTTTTTTTCTATTATCTCTCCTTGTTATAATTTATATAGTTCATTTAACAATTTTTTTAACCTATCGCATTTCTCATCAACAACTTTAAATGTCATATTTTCAAACCTTAATATATATCAAACTGTGCTATTTTGCCAATATTTTTTTTTCAAATGGTGTTCATAAACAAAAATACCCCTTACATAGCTTGGTTATAAAGCTTAACTAGGAAGTTAATCTGATTCAAAACCGGGGTCACGAGGTAGGCATTTTGATTTGTGGGTTGGTAAGTAATTTTATGATGTTTAGAGAGTAATTAGTGACATCTTATTAGTTACATTCCGAGACTCACTTTAAATTAATAAAGAGATATAATTAGCAAAGGGAAATCATTTCTAAAGATATTTTTATAACTTTTAATGGATCATTAATTTTATATTCTCTTTTTTTTTGTATTTTTTTTCAAAATGAATCCTGATAAATAATTAATAAGATACTACTAACACCATAGAACTTTTTGTGAGTTAGTTTGCAAACTTAATCTATATTTTTTTAAAAAAATAATTATTTTGATAAAAAGAAGAAGAAGAGAGAGAGATCTGGATTTAAACCTAGAATGTCATGGCTATGACGCTAAGCACAATACAAGGTCTAAGGTCAAAATTAATGGGTCATAGTATGTAAATGATAATTCAAACCTTTAATGCACATTATACCCTTTTGGGCTAGAGTTTTTTGGTTTTTTTACTCACTCCTAATCACGAGATTCAATATCTTTCGGAATCATGATGGATTACATAATTTTCTAGAATTATAAAATCTTGTTTTTTTTGGCATTTAAAATGTAATTTTAAATAAATTATTTTTTTAGTTTTGTTTTTCAATTAATTTTTTTATATTTTTATATCATTTCAATATACTAATATTAAAAATATTTTTTTAAAAATAAAAAATTATTTTAATATATTATTAAATAATATAATAAAAAAAACCAATCACTTAATTACTCAATATACTCTCCGTGTCTAGCAGTTGATTTTCAACTTTAAATATTTCCATATTTTCCAAACATAATCGGGCTCATAGCATTGTATCATGGATATTCATGTTTAAGTAGATTACCTAAATGACAATGTTATTTTCTCTCAAGAATTCTATATAATTATTAGGGTCTATTACCTCAAATTACAAAGATATTTAAAAGAGATTCGAAAAGAATGATTCGAAAAGAATGTATGTTCACTCACAAAACATTTAAATTGCGACAATGTTTTCCTCTTTTTTTTTATCCTTGAAGCATTTTCTCCTCTAGTTGCTGAACTTTTTTTTTTATTTTTTTTTATATTATATTGATTAAGAATTGAATTTGATAATTTATTTTAATTTTCTTCTTATGAAGTTCTCATGTTATTAAAAAAAAATCTCAATATTAAGTTGATGCTCACCTTAGTAAAATTAAATTTGATTTTATTGCTTATGAAAAATTAAAACTATAAAGACCAAAATTGACATTAAAGCAAAAAGTAACCCCCTTTTCTTTTTGTTTTCTTAACTGTACACGAGACATGTTTTTAAAAAATTTGGAACTCAAAGTTTCTTTCTTTTTTATCCATGTTTATTGAGGTATTGACATGTCGGTCCTCAACTTCATTTGTTTTGCATTATAGTCATTGAATTTTATAAGGAGAGAGAGAAAATTAGTGAAACATGATAGAGGAGAGAGAGAGCGGTCGATTGACCAGATTCTAGGAGAAAAAAGCTAAATTTGGTGTCATTGAGTTCTTTTTTATGAAGGAACGCCACTAGAATATTTTTGAGCTTTTATATCATCGAAAAACATAAATCAAGTTGAAAAAGAATTGTTTAGATTTTATTTTATGTTTTTGGACCGATTTAATAGTATTTTGAGATAAGAAATTGATTTATAGAGATTCTAAAGGTGTTTATTAGGTGTTTTTAAGTGAAATAAAGTTAAAAATAGTTTTTTTAGTCAAAAATTCCATAGTTCAATTTTTTGGCCATCTTTTTTATGGTAAAAAATTAGGCAAGCAAACAAAGTATTGTTTGTCATAGCAAGTAGCATGTCGTTTGGATTGTTTGATTTTTTAAAAGGATGAATGACATATCGTCCACCCTTAAAAAAAAATAAAAAAACAAGTTGCACGAGTTTGGCCATGCACACTCATGCAAGCAAAACCTTTTTTTTGTTGCTCAATGCACGCGAGCCCTATCTCTTTGGCCTAGATGTCTAGCTTTTTTATGGGTTTTTTTTATAGAAAAAATGAATTTTGATTAAAATGCACTATAAAAAAAATGTTTAACATAATATTTAAATTAGTATTCAATCTAGCCATGATTCTTAAACAATATTATAAGTTTTTATGAGAATGTTAACAATTTCTTTTTCAAGTATTATGTACCTAATAAGCAAAAAAAAAAACTTAAGAATATTAAATGAAAATAAAATTTTTGTTTATTAAATTTTTTAATATATTTTTTACATGATTTTCTCATATTTATTACATACAATTTACCTTCATTCAGATACAAAATATTAAAATATTATTTTAATATGTTTTTTAGAACTTGCTTTTGAGACCATGATAGATTTTTCTTTAAAACAATAGTGCACACAATTAAAAATCGTGATTTTGTTAAAATGATAAAGATAAAAATGAAGTATAGATTGAAGAAATATATTTTTTATACTTTTTTAAAATGGCTGAAATGTTTTTATAGATCTCTATTTTAGTTGTTGCTTTTTTTTATTCAATAAAAAATGCTCTTGAAAAAAGAATATGACTTTCTCATTAAAAAAATTGAGACTTTTTTATGACAATATTATTGATTGCTATTTGGATAATCATGTATTACTCTTATATGAAGAGTTTTTAAAATAATTTGCTCATTATTATTGAATGAAAATAAAATATTTGTTTTCTTAATTTTTTATGTAGTTCTTGGAATTTATTGTTCTCATTTTTTTAAGAAAGTTACAAATAGATGATCGTTTCTTGATTTTATTATTTTTTAATTAATGTTTTTTTTCACGATTATAATAAGTTTTTGCTTAAAAAACAATACTTGCATAAAAATCAGAAGTTTTAGAAAAAACTGTTAAATAAGAAAATTTAGTTTTTTTTATTAAAAATATATGCCTTTTCCTTTTTATTTCAAATCATTATAGCTTTTCTCAACTTGGTTTTTTTGGTGTTTCTTTTTATTTAATGAACTATGTTGCTAATAAAAAAAATTATATTGTAAGAAAAATTCACATGAATTAGAAAAGACAATTTTGATTAAAAAAATACATTTTTTCTTGAAAAATTTATTCATTGTCTTCCTTTCAAATATATATTTTTATAATAATTTAATTAAATAAAAGTTGTATTCTAAAAAGCAAGGTTGTTAAACTTAGCTAGGGCAACGACCTAGATTAAGGGTTGAAAGAGTCAATCTGGTTTGACCCAAGTTGACGTCGCTTGATCCGGATCATTCCAAAACATCGTTATTTTAGGGTATTGATGACAATTTTTTTTTAATGAAAAACCAAAATATAAGTCTTCTTTTAAAAAGACTAATGTCAAGATTCAATTTTTTATGAATAACCAAATTGACAAGTTTTCTATTTTTTGGGACTGGTGTTAAATTTTTCATAAAATAATCAAAAATAAATTAAAAACAAACTAAAAATAATTAGGATAATTAAGGGCAATCAAAAAGATTAATGTAAGATAAAACACATTGTAAAGGTAACATTTTGTAATAAAAGATGTGGTAACGATGACATTGTTCTTTTCTTAGGTATAACCAACTCCTTACTTAAACATCTCGAACCAGTGCTAATTTTTATGATTTTCAGTTCCTTCTAATTACTAGATGACAACTTCTAATTTTTCTCAATATATACTTTTCCTTTCAAAATTAAAAAGTCTCGGTCGACATCACAGTGTGATGCCAATAATTCATTATATATGTTTGATTTAAAAAAAAGACTCAAATAACATACACTCAACAACACTCAACAACAAAAGTTCATGTCTAAACTTATCTATTTCTCATTTACAAAGCTAGGCTTATTTATATGAAATAAATAATTTGCATGAATAAAATGAAGTATTATCATACAATAAACTAGAAGAACATATTGTTTTACTATTTCTTTTATTGTTGCCCAACATTCATTTGCAGTTTGGACAAAACAAGGCAAATGAGCGGTCCCTTACTTTTTTATTGTCTACGGTTTGCTATTCATTTTCAGTCTTGAACTTTATTGGTTTTACGTTTAAGTCTTTAAAATTTAAGAAAAGGGAGAAACTTGCTAGAAATTTGGAGAGAAGAGAGAAAGTTATTGGCTTATCATATTTCATTCATTAAAAAAGTTGATTTTTGTGTAATGACTTTTTTTCAACGAGAGAAGTGCTATTAAGATGTTTGTTTAGTTTCCATGTTATCATAAAATATAGATCATGGTTATGGGATATTTTTTTATTTAATTTTGTGTTTTTGGAATGACTTAAGGGTGTATTGGGGTTAAGGACTAGTTTATCATGTTTTTTAGGGTGTTTATTAAGTATTTTCAATTAAAAATAGGTTGATAATTATTTTGAGACCTCAAAATCCCTAACCTAGCTTTTTAGCTACTTCTTTAGTGCTTTAAAACTAAACTAGAAAATGATGGGTTACCTGTCTCTAGAGACAACATGTCATCTTTTTTTTTTTATTTTTTCATAAACAATAAAAAGATAAATGATATGTTTGTCGTACTTAAACTTAAAAAAATTTAAAAAAGACCAGGTGTGCAGGCTTGCGTGTGCCGAGCTTCCCTCTATTTGGCCAGATACTCAAGCTTAATCTTTTAGGCCTAGGCATGTACTTTTTTTTATTTTTAATTATTTTTATTGAAATCCACTATATTTTAATTAGTATTCCATGTTGGTATAGTTCTTTAATAATGTTATGTGTTTTTATAGGAATGTTAAATTTTTCTTTTCCAATTATTACATGCATAATATGAAAAAAAATAATTTTAAAATTTTCTTCATGGATACTCGGTGAAGATAAAAGAATTTTAATTTATTTTTAAATAGATTTTTGAAATGATTTTATCATATTAATTAGTTTTTTTTTCCTTCAATCACATGTAAAATATTAATACATTACTTCAATATTTATTATTGAAACTTGTTTTTGGGATCATAATAAGTTTTTATTTAAAAAACAGTATTTATAATTAAAAAACATGCTTGCATTTGAACAATAAATGGATTCATTAGTAATGGAATGGAGTTTAGATTAGAGAGATACAATTTTGCTCTTTATTTTCAAATGGTTGAACATTTTGCAGTCCTTTATTTTGTCATTGCTGTTTATTTAAAAAATGTGCTGCTATGATTGTATTATCAATGGTTTGTGGAGAATTATGTATTAGTCTTATATACAAAAGTTTTAAAATAATTTGCTCATCAATATTGAATAACAATAAAATATATTTTTGCTTAATTTTTTATTGTATTTTTTTTAATTTAATTCTCTCAAATTTATTGATTCATTATTTTTATTTTATTTTTTAGCTGAAACTTTCTTTCAAAATCATAATAATTTTTTTTTAAAAAATAATGATTCTTATAAAAAAAATTTATTTTGTCAAAATAGGAAAAATTACGTAGCTTGAAGATTGAGTTTTTTTTTAATCAAATATACATGCTTTTTTCCTTTTCTTGTTCAAATCATTTTAATTATTTTTTAAAATATTTTTTCTTATTGCTTTTTATTCAATGATCTTTGTTGGTAATAAAAAAAGACTATTTTTTTGTGAATCTTTTTTACAAGAATTAAAAAAAATTATGAAAATTTTTTTTTTCTCTTCCATAATTTTATTTGTTGTCTCTGTGTGAGTGATTATTTTTATTAATATATAATTAAATAAAAAATAAATTTTATAAAATAAATTTATTAAATTTAATAAAGCTCATAACTTAGATGACAAATTAAACAAGTTAACCTTTTCAAATTAAAAAATTTCTCGTTTTCATATTTCTGAATAAGAAAAAAAATGTTAAAAAGATAAGTATTTGGATTTCTTTTGAAAAAAGTCAAATTAAGTCCTAATGGTTTGACTAAGTTGCAATTCGCCTAATAGATTAATTGAGTCACAAATTGACTCTCGCCCAATTTAATTCAAGCACAACATAGGTTAAAAGCCAAGTCGATTGCTACATCTCTCTTTCATGATGGATTGAAAATATTATTCATAGTTGGAATTGTCAATATAGTAAATTTTGTTTGAGATTTACTAAGGTAATGTTTATTATGCTAGACAATAATAAACTAGACAAATTTTTTTTTTATGAAATTGTTTGGTGTATTTTTTAACAGCACAAAAATTATTTTTTATCCCATTAACAAAAGGAGGACAAGTTTGTCCAATTCTTTACATAAAGTTTAAACTAGTTGATTCAGTTCAACGTAAGAATAAAAATGATTATTATTATAGTTTTAAAACTCAATTAGGGGTTGACCAGAGTCACAGGTCGAGTTAACCATTAACCGATTCAATGTAAGGATAAAAAAAAATTATTAACATAATTTTAAAACTCGACTCAAGGGTTGAACTAGGGCATGCCTGGGTTATGGGTCGGGTTGACCATTGACTCGAGTCAAACATAAAAATGATTGTTATTACAATTTTAAAACTCGATTAAAGCAACATTGTTTTGACAAAAAAAAGTTAATAAATTCTTTATTTATGTTTTATCTCAGGTTGACCGGGTTGTAGGTTGACCTGAGTTTTTGACCGAGTCAGATCATATTAATCCTTCCTCTATTTTTATTAAACTCAAAATATTTTAGACTTTAAGTTGACCAAGTCCTCTTTAGTGTCTAGCAAACATAAAATAAAATAAATTATCCAATTAAATCTAAAGCACACCAAATAAAAAACAAGATAATTATTTGTCCAGTCAAGTCCAGTCAATATTATCTAACATACAAAACATTACCTAAATATAAGAAAATTTTCATTTATTATCAATATATTTTAACTCACCAATGAATAAATTCTTGATTTCATATTATAAAATATTTTTTGACGAACATTAAAGTATTTACACCTAATTGTTAAATTCTAAAATATTAGAAAATAAGGTCAATAAAAATGATGTACTAGGTTGTGGGAATCAATAAAGTATAGAAATCACTAGATTATTTGTGGAATGGTTTGATTTTGTTTTTAACATAATAAAATATCCAAACATTACTAATATGTTTTATAATAAAAAAATTAACAATAAACTCAAAATATGATGTATGTTATATGATATTTTTATTTAAATATTGAAATGGTAATATATTAAATGATATTTATTTTTAAATTTTTAAATAATAATATATTAAATTATTTCTAGTTAATTTATCAATGATTAATTTTTTAAATCAATAATTGTTAAAGTGGATGTCTTTTTTTTTAATGAAAAAAAAAGCAATAACATAAATTTTGAAAAAGAAAAGAAAAGAAAAGAAAAGAGTAAACAGGGAATAAAAGTAAAAAAAAGGAAGGGCAAATCCGGATTGAAAAAAAGGCATTAAAAGAGAGCTAAAAAAGATTTTCAAAAACCCTCTTCCAAACAAACACGTAACATAACCCCCTCCTCCCCTCTACCCTTTTCTTCTTCTAAAGCCGTCTTCTTTTCTCCCTTTCTCTTCCCTTCAATAATTAAAAACATAAAACCCTAATCCCAAACCTAACCCTAATCTCTCTCTTTTATTATTAAACCCAGCAACTCTGATTACTATCTAATATTTTTGATTTTGATATTTGATTATTGAGAGTGTGTGAGAGAGATGGTTACCACAACTGCTGCTGCTGCTGCTGCTAGTACTAGTAGTGGACAGCAGCAGACGCATACACTGTCAGCGAAAGTGAGGAAAACTATACAATCGATCAAAGAAATTGTGGGTAATTTCTCCGATGCTGATATTTACATGGTCCTTAAAGAGACCAACATGGATCCTAATGAGACCGCTCAAAAACTGCTCAATCAAGGTTTATGCCTTTTCTTTTTCGCTCTTTTTTTTGGTGAAAAACATTTTGACTTTGAAAGGTGGAGAATAATGCTAGAGGATATGGTTTTGTTTTTAAATTCTCGCTAGCAAGTTATTTTTTTTTTGCCTTGGTTTTGGTGTTTTTGGCATGTTTTGAGTAATCGATGTTTATTTCCTTTTGCTGTTTTTCAGCTTGGTTGTTGAAAATTATGGTTTCTGTTGGGTTTTTCAAAATCACATTATGTTTAGTTTTGCTGCCATTCTCTATGTTTTTGGTGTTCATGCTGTGTTCTGAGTAATGGGTATTAGGTGCTTTGTGCTGATATTTTAGTATTGAAGTAAGAAGTTTAATAGTAGTGCATAGTTTTCAATATGCTAAGAGTTGAAAGACAAATTGTTTATGATATTTTTATTCCCTTTAAGCAGTTTGCAGTTGTTGGTATGTAATTTGAAAGTAGATTGTTGTAGGGTTCATTCCTAATTTTTTAATTTGTATTTGGGATTTTAGAGTGGATGGGGAAGGGAGGGGAACTATAGAAGGGGGGAAAATACCCTCCCATTATTTGGGTTTAGATGTAGTGGAATGAAAGGTTAATATTTTTCCTTTGTTTGGTTAGAGGATGAAAGGGTGAGGCAATAATGTTCTGATTACATAAATGCTATTAAAATAGATGTTTTTTTTTCTCTTACATAAGGTCCTTGATAATTGTAAATATAGCATAAGCCTTCAGCACATCGTTATATAATGTGAGAATACTGTACTATTGTTCTGATGTGCAATTTCTAGAACATGATATTAATGTGTTTGGCATGTTATGTTCATTCTGGTACTTGAGTCACTGCAATGGTCAAGAACGAGATTCGTCTATTGATTATCATTGCTCTATGATCATCTATTATCCACACTCTGAGCTGCTTTAATGTGGGACTGCACAACTAGGTGCATTATAGTTCTCTGTTCTTAGTCCATGGTGCATGATCACCGAGCCATGGACATTGGCTTATGGTACCTGTTATGGAAGTTGGATAAGTAGGTTGGTTGTTGAGCTTCAATTCTTCAACGTTGTGTGTGGTTATCACTTGAGTTGTAGGAAGGTTCGGAAGAATGCTGTGGCTATCCATGATTTCTTTTTGGAAAATCTCTTAGTTTGTTACAAATCAAAATATGGGTTTCTTGAGCCATTTGATTGGTCCTCTAAGATGGTGTCTTCATGTGCTGTGATTTTTCCCTCTTTGACTTGTGTTGGCTACTTTGTTGGTATGGTCATACTTTAAAGTTTTCTTGTTTTGCGTGTTAGTGGTATAACTCTCTTATTCAGGTGAATTCTTATTTGGTTTTCTTACCAGATCCGTTTCATGAGGTAAAGAGAAAAAGAGAAAAGAAGAAAGAGGTATGAAATTGTGAACATCTTTCCAAATTGCCTCATTGAATGCTGTCCTGTTGTTTTGGTCATCTTTTTCCCCTAATTGATAATTTTGCTATCGCTATCGTGATCTTATAAGTGAATTATTACTTATTGTGGTGGAGGGACAATATGCTTTATGCTTGGCATCTGGAAAGTGCTGACCTGCTAAATTCTTGTTAAACATGATTGCCATGATCACTTGACATTTGATTCTATAAATTCATTAAAGTTGTGGAGCTAACATCTTCCATTACATTATTTTCTGTTTTTTCAGATTGAATTTTGCACCATATAGTTATGGTCAACAAGTCCAATATATATTTATTGTTTACACATAATTAAGAATTTGAAACTGGTCAAATTTAAGGAATATATCTCTGCTACCTGTAAAATCGATTATGCAACATTTGCAATTTCAAAAATTCAGAGGGTGTTGAAGGCTCTTTTGTTTTGATATGTCATTGTTGTATTCTGCTTGTGGTGAGTTTGTTGTTTGGAGATTGTGTTCTCATCTTTCTCATATTTATGCTCTCTTACATCTCCATTAGTTAATTTTTTTTCTGTCAAAAAGTTTTTAAATACACTAGAGAGAAAAGCTACTAAAACTGAACATAATTTACATGGTTTTAGGTCTTTCTTTAAAAGGTACACAGTCCTGTTTCCAGTTGAAGTTCAGGAGTTTTATATTAGAGCTACTGTGTTTATTTCCCTGGCAGTGCTTGTGCTGATCTAACATTTTACTCACGAGTATATATGCTTATGGCTTCAGAATACGAGTTACAGAGGCTCTGTTGATTCAAGAAAACATTCTGAGAATTTTGGTCAAGGGATGAGACCTCATACATTTTCAGATCGTAATGCTCAACGAGGAGGCTATACTCGAACTGCTTCACCTGCTAATAGAGGAATCAACAGAGAATTCCGTGTTGTGAGAGACAACAGAGTTAACCAAAATACAAGTAGAGAACCAAAGCCTGCTTTGCTGCACGGTTCAACATCAGCAAAGGAGCAAGGCAGTGGAGTTGTTACTGAAAAAGGGTATGCCTTTTCAGGTTCTTTCACAAATTTTTAATGCCACCCCTTATCTGTTTGTTCTCACCCTCTTACCCCTATTATCAGCATGGCTGACGCAAAAATGTTTTGTTCTTGTTTGTCATAGACTGATAAACAATCAAGATTCTCTACTTAGGCAGATCTGATCTGATCTGATCATGACCTATTAATAAATCATAATCCTCAGTTTGAGAGGTTCCGTGCTACAAGCAATGGTCATGAAGTCACTGTTAATTAGTTATAAGCATTCTGATGCAGGCCAGCTTAGGGGGCTGTTCTGGTTCTGACTTTAGGGGCTGTTTAGGGCTGTTTCAGTCTGTATTGATGTAGTTTTCTGCTAGAGTCACACTAATAGGGTGTCTAGGAATCACATTTAGAGGATAGAAAAACCTAAGCTTCACTTCATACTTAGTTATAGAGTGCTAATAGTCCAAATCCAATAAGGAATTAGATTCCTAAATAAGAAAATACTAACTCTATGTAGAATAGGGAAAACCTAATAAACTAATTACTTCTTAGGACTAATAAAGTACTAAATAGAAAATAAAACCCAGGCTTGGACAAATTTCCAGATTTTCCAGAAATCAAAGAAATATCCTTGTCTACAAAAAGACACAAGTTTTCTTCTTTTGTTGTCCACATCACATTTGCTTTTATGCTTACATGCTGCTGTATTACTAGGATAAATTTTAAATTCTACTTTACTTTTTTGAAAAAGAAAGGTAACAACCTCCGAAAGCATTTGCTGTCATCCTAGCGTGAAGAAGGGTTCAGTCAATGCAGTTAGTGTTACTGTTATATCATGTGTGTTTTCATCAATTTGAAAGTATCTGCAATCAAGCCAAATTACTAGCTTTCTGAACCTTCAACCTTAGGTTATTAGGAATAGTGTTAAAAAGCCCTCAGAGCCAATTCATTTCTAAGCTCCTAGGCTAGGCACTCTTACCTAGGCTCACCTGAGGTGACCAATGAGCATCTAGGGTGCGAAGCTCTTTAGTTAAATAGGTGGAAAAATGATCAATTCTCTCTCTTTCTCTCTTGTTTCTTTAGGCAAATATTCTCTCTATTTTGTTCAGTTCCTGTATCCTCTCTCCCCGCTCTCTCTCCCCCTCATGTCCATTTTTTTTTTCCTAGGCATAGTTGAGTGTTTTTTTAGCCATTTAGCCTTTTTCTAACATTTGAGCTAATTGGCTATTATTTTTTTGAAGTAAAGTGTACACCTGTTCTTGTTACCTAGGTTCTAAGAGCTCTTGGTGCTTTAGCACACCTGGTTTCTTTTAACGAAACTTAGCTGGTGAAGGGAGGCCAAGCTTTTGCAGTTTCTGGTTTTTAATTGATAATTATTCTGGTTTTCAATGTTCTAAATGATGAATTGTAGATAATGAAGAAACCTTTAATTTCCACATGGGATGTTCTTATGCAAACTTAAGGAAGCTTGGGTAAATAGGACTTTGAATTAGGTATTGTGGAAAGGAATAAAGAAACTTAGGGAGCAGAGGATTTTGGGTATTCTTTCTAATTTTATAAAGGTCATTCTTTCTCATTTACACTCCACCTAGAAAGTTCTTACGATTTTGAGGAAATCTTTGGTTATTCGGGTTTCTACTTAGAATGTACAGAAGAAAAAAAGAAATCTAGTTTATATTATTAAAGAATTGAATATCATCTTTACTGAAAAAGAAGCGACAAGGGAACTCCACTTTGTGGTTTTGCTTTGCATCATACTAATGATGGATCCTGTGTTTTATGTTATTGTATCATTATATTTTCAGTTGAAAACCCAACTTACTATTTTTGAGGCATTGAACATGATCCTTATTTTTCTTTTAGCAGTTCAACAGGAATTTCAAGCAACTTAAAGCCTTCCGATGCACGGAGTTCACACCAAGCTTCTAATGGGCCTATTGATTCAGAACCTAGACACAACAGAGATGCTAATTCAATTGTTGGTGATAGGAAAGTGGTATCAGAGGAAAAGCGGTCTGTAGCTTCTAATGCTACTACTTCAAGGGTACAAGTGGCGAAATCCAATAATTCTCAACAACACAATGCATTGCAAGCTTCAAGCAATCCTGTTGTTGGGGTGTACTCCTCCTCGACAGATCCTGTGCACGTGCCATCTCCTGATTCCAGGTCATCTGGTGTTGTTGGGGCGATTAAGCGTGAGGTTGGGGTGGTGGGTGGTCGCCGCCAGTCCTTTGAAAATGCAGTCAAAGATTTGTCATCAAGTAATTCATTTTCAGAATCATTTCGTCCTTTCACTGCAATATCTAAGACTGATCAAGTCAGCCAAACTGCTGCAATTGAACCAATGCCCAGCATCCATGTTAACAGATCATTCTTAAACAATCAGTATAACAACAGGCCACATCAACAAGCCGTGGGTCATCCTAAAGGTTTTACTTCTTCCATAAGTCTTTTTTTGTTAGTTAATTGTCTTTTAAATTGCTCTTGGTGCTCTTTTGATAACAACAGTATGTGATGTCCTTTTCTGGTTCATTCCTTTGACATCTCAAAGGAACTCCTTATTGGCATTTCTCTGTCCACTTATGGTTGTTATGGAGTGATATTTCTCTATCCACAATATTATTATTATTATTATTATTATTATTATTATTATGGCACGTGTTGCATCATCAGGAAGTAGTTATGTCTTGGTAGAAATCCAAAAAATTACACCAGGGCTTTATTGATGCCATTTCTGCGAGGGCTTAATTTATCGAGCATTTAATGTTGTCCAGACTCCAGAGTGTTTTAGTGAGACTCCTTTGCTTTTGACTTGAAAACTGATAGAAATGACCTAATGGATTTCAATATTAACCACTATTTCTCCTGTGCTTAATCTCATTCTATCATATTTCATAATTAATTTTAATTTATGAAAATTGTTCACCTTTTGTATTTTAGTTGTGCTATTAGCTTCTTTCTGTAGTTTGTACACCTATAAGTATGGGGGATGTTAATGAGTAAATTGAAATGACTGGCCTGTTCTGCATTTTTTTTCTAAAATTTCTGGGAAATGATTGACCGAAAAGGTTTTTTGCAGTTTCACAACATAACAAAGAGTGGAAACCAAAGTCGAGTCAGAAATCAAGTGTTACTAGCCCTGGAGTGATTGGAACACCTACAAAATCCAGTTCGCCTCCCACAGATAATTCAAAGAACATGGAATTGGATGCAGCTAATTTGCAGGACAAGTTTTCACGAATAAACATCCATGAAAACCAGAATGTAATCATAGCACAACATATTCGAGTCCCTGAGACTGATAGGTGCAAGCTGACCTTTGGGAGTTTTGGAGTGGGATTTGATGCTCCCAGGACACCTGGATTTCAAGCAGTTGGGATTTCAGAAGAATCAAATGGGGAATCTGCCATCAGGTCTGTGTTATATTTTGCATAATTTTATACATAGGTTTTACAAATTCAGATACTTGAATTGGGAAAGCTTTGGAATTTTTTCTCCATATAATTGTCTCAAGATGACCCATGCTGTTTTCCAATGTGAATGGTGGTCAGGTTGTCATTTGCTCTGAACAAATATAGGTAATAAATAGTAATGGTTAGAGTAAGTCTAGTAATGTAATAACATCAGTACTAAGTATAGATATCACCTGAAGAGTAAGTCTAGTAATGTAATAACATCAGTACTAAGGATAGGAGTTTTAAAGTAGAGTGAAAGTACAAGAAAAGTTGAGGAGAATTATGATTAAAGGACAAGAAAAAGAAAGTATGATTAAAAAGTTGAAGAAAATTTCATATTAAAAACAGTTGATCAAACATTGTTAACTGAAAATTCCAATGCTAAGTTCAGTGTTCTAATCTGAGCTAAATATTTAATAATACTGGTGATGACAGTTTACCAGCATCTGCTCCGGATTCTTCCAGTGATGACGCTTCTGGTGGAAAGCAGATTGAGTTGCTAGATGATCAAGCAAGAAATTATGGATCTGATTCACCTGCAGCCAGTTTAGAATCAGAACATCCATTGCCTGTGAAGTCATCAAGTCCTCCAAACTTGGATAATTATGCTGATATTGGTTTGGTTCGAAACAGCAGTCCATCCTATGCGCCTTCAGAGTCACAGCAGCAGCAAGATCATCCTGAGTTACCAAGCTTTTCGGTGAGTTCACTTCTTGGATTAATGAAATGTTTTATGCCAATTTAAAATGAATGCTTACCAAGTTGCTTGAGTGGTGACAAAGCTTTCATTTCATTTCAAATAAAAAAATATAATAAAGTTTCATTACATGGCCTTTTGCACATTTTTGTTTGGAAATTCTGATGTGATTGTGTGCAAGCAGGCATACGATCCCCAGACTGGTTATGATATATCATACTTCCGTCCCCAAATTGATGAGACAGTACGAGGTCAGGGTCTACCATCTCCACACGAGGTAAATTTACCTGCTATAATGTTTTTTAGATGTGCAAAGTAGCATGCCTCTATATTCCTCCCACATGTTAACATGCATGCTTGCAAAAGTGCACACAACCAGTTTTTTATATATTGATGTGAATGGGTTAGGAGCAGTTGTCGAATTGGATCTGCAAAAGTACATAGTGTACTTGCTGGTTGAAATTGTCCTTGCAAACTGTGTTATTTGGGAAAACAATTGCCGCTTGTTTGTATTTTACTTGTTCTCCTCCTTGTGGTGTTTTGAAGAACACTTCCCTTTTATGGCACTTAGCTTTTTAAAAGTTGGTAAGTGATGTGCGTAAAAGAAAACTTCTTTAGGCATTATATTATATTGCATTATGGCTTCAATTAATATTTGTTACCTTTTATGACTTCAGGCCTTAACCACTCATACAGCCAACAACGTTCCTGCATCAACAATGTCCACGGTGCAACAGCAGCCTCCAATGGCTCAAATGTACCCACAAGTTCATGTCTCACAATTCACAAATCTTGTCCCATATCGTCAGTTCATCTCTCCGGTTTATGTTCCACCAATGCCCATGCCTGGCTACTCCAGCAGCCCCGCATATCCACATCCTTCAAATGGCAATAGTTACTTGCTGATGCCCGGAGGTGGCTCCCATCTCAATGCCAATGGCCTCAAGTATGGAATCCAGCATTATAAGCCAGTTCCTGGCAACAATCCTGCTGGTTTTGGAAATTTTGTGAGTCCAAGTGGGTATGCTATTAATGCTCCTGGTGTGGTTGGAAGTGCAACAGGCCTCGAAGACTCATCTCGGATGAAGTACAAAGATGGAAACCTTTATGTTCCTAATCCACAGGTAAAACATTATTGATAATAACTATCTAACGTATAGTTCTAATGAGTACACAAGGAGCAATTAGGGACACATCTTGTCTTCTTAAATGTCACTGGTTTGGATCATTGAGTTTGAGTATATTGTTGTAACTAAGCAACTTCGCTGAAATTGTTGTGCTCTTTTCCATTTGATGATGTGTGCAACATATTTTCCTGCCATTTGTTTGGCTTGGATGGTCTATCACATGGTATATGACATGCATATCGTTGTACATTACTGGCTAACTATGCAATTATGCATTCATGGCATGCCTATGCACATTGAGGGTGTTCTTGTGGTTTGAATGCCGCTTCATTTATCCAAATAATAAATGAAGCAGCCCGATGTCATTCTATTCTTTAATTGATTTTCTGGATTTATGTTAACTGCTCAAAGATATGAATTGGTCCATGTTCATTACCTTTGTTGGCTGCGTTTTAGTACCCGGAAGATTAATTTGACCTTCAAATTTGCTGTTGCAGGCCGAGGCATCTGAAATTTGGATTCAGAACCCAAGGGAGATCCCGGGCATGCAATCTGCTCCATACTATAATATGCCTGGGCAAACACATACTGCTTATTTGCCATCCCACACTGGTCACGCCTCCTTCAACGCAGCTGCAGCACAATCTTCTCACATGCAATTCCCAGGCTTGTATCCTCCTACTCCACAGCCACCTGCAATGGCAAGTCCACACCATTTGGGTCCCGTTATGGGTGGTAATGTTGGAGTTGGTGTTGCCCCATCTGCTCCTGGGGCACAAGTGGGTGCTTATCAGCAACCTCAATTAGGCCATCTCAACTGGACAACAAACTTCTGAAAGTAGATGTCAAATCTAATCCCGTGCTTCTAAGGGATTCAAGTGGTTATAGAAATTTAGATTTCTTTGTGAAATGTATTTCCTTTTTATCTTCTTTTCTTTAATGCAATCAAAGTAAAATTTTAGGCATTCTATTTTGGTCCGAATTAGGCTGCTTCTGCTTACCACATCGTCGAAACTCAATCCATGCACACCGATAGATATATAGGGTAACACGGAAAACAAACTGTTCCACAAATTTTACACAGGTGGATTATGGCTTTCCTATGGGTGGCTTCTACGCTGACTTATCAAGCCCCACTCTGTTCTTGTAAGTCAGCACGATTGGTTTGTTCTGCGTAAATGAAGTCCCGAATAAGTTAAAATTTAGTACATTAAGTTAAAAGTTTTGGTTGAATACTATTGAAAAAATTTTTAGCAAGGTGAAATAATATATTTTTTTCTTGTTATTTCTAAGTGCAATAATTATCTTTTTATGATACATAATAGTTATATTTAAACATGTGTTTTTGAAGTAAGTGTGATAACTTAACATGTAGCTTTATTTTCAATTTTCTGGCTTAATTATTTGTCCGGTTGATTTATTTTTAATTTTCTGGCTTAATTATTTGTCCGGTTGATTTAGTTAAATGAACTAGTTGATTGTTTTATACAAAAACTATAGCTTAATTATTTGTCCGGTTGATTTAGTTAAATGAACTAGTTGATTGTTTTATACAAAAACTATAATTTTATGATTTTTTTAATATTTTTTATGAATTGAAATATATATTTTTGTCTAATTTATAGACTAAAAAAAGACTATTTAAAATATCAAAAAATTATTGTTCTTAATTTTTCAATGTTAATGATGTAGTCGGGTTTATAATGAGTGATTCTGAGTAGTTAGGTGTGTATTTACCACAACTAGATTATAATGAGTGATTCTGAGTAGTTAGGTGTGTGTGCATTTACCACAACTAGATTATAATGAGTGATTCTGAGTGGTTAGGTGTGCGTTTACCACAACTAGATGAGTATATACTCCAAACAGTTTACATGGATGACTTAGTAGGTTCATTTATAGACTAGTAATACATGTCTAGCTCTAAGAAAAGGTCTGGTCATGATAGATCAGAAAGATGACTAAAAAAAGCTATAACTTTTAATTTGATCGTTTGATTATGCTCAAATTTTTGCAGGAATTTACGGAGGTTATTTTTCTTAGAATAACTATAAAATTGCTACTATTTTAAAAATCTCACACGAGTTTCATGTTTTTGATAATTTTATGATTTTCTTAACGAGCTGCTCTATCAATTAGTTTTGAATTTAATTGATGTAGAAGTTTAAAATCACAGCATCAAAAAAATATGTTATTTCGCCTGGATATTTTGCTACTTTGTTAATTCCTTACCTTTTAAAATTCTGTATGCTAATTGCCCAATTTATACTAAACTGCTCGAGTATATCATTGTAACCTTGTTTGTTACCAATGCCTTTGTTTTGCTTTTGGTCATTGTTACATAAAGAGTAGACGTGTGCAGTTGCTTACTGTCGTTGTAGTAACGCGGGTGTGGAAGAGAAACATAGGGAATAGGATATAGTTTTGTTCCTCTGGAGAGAAAAAGGGAAAGGGAAGGAGGCATTTTTGTACTGTCGTGTCTTTGATTGTCTTCTTTTTAGAGTGAGATCTACTTGCTTTTGTTTCTCGGGATCGCCAATAAATTCCTTTACGTGTTCCATGCTTCTCCACGAGCACAACTCACTGGGCTCATCCCCACTCCCTACTTTAGCCAAAAGCACTCACGCAGAGGAGGACCTTCCTTTATTTGTCTCTCGTATTTTGCATCTTAAGGACATGATAACCTCAATCTGAAATCAAATTCCAACTCATTGGAATGCTACTTTACAAGTTATCTTAAGTACCCTTTGAACCTTTACACCAATATGAAACGGACAGCAACTATATATCATGTCAAGAAGAAAGAAATGTAGATCGATATTCGTATCATTATTGATCCAGGTAGTCAAGAATCTGGAATTTTGGAAAACATCTTAGTTCGAGAAGTACTGCAAGTTGTTAATTTTTGCACGAGGTGTGTTAATAGATCTTCATTTATTAATTAGACGTGCCATTGAGAACTTGTTGAAGAACTTAATGTCCTTGAAGGGTGCTTCTTCATTCCAATTGTTGAAATATAAGACTTGTAGGTTACAGGTCTCAGGAATTAGCTGGTTGTGCTGTTACGTAAGTAGTTTACTGCTAATCATAAGGGCCCCAGGATTTTTCCTTTATAAAATGGGAAAAAGAAACAAGAACTGCAGTTGGTGTGCAATCTGGCAGATTTCGAGACAATCACGAGCTACTGCTAGTGGGTTTCCAAGCAATCAAGCATTGCTTTCTAATGGGAAATCTTAAGTGGATAATTATGGTCACTCGTGCAAATATTTCAATTTGGTGGCCTGCCTGTGATTTCTGTCATGGCTTTCCCCTTCTTTTTCATGGGCTACCTTTTACTATGAAGCACCGAGACAAACGGAACATTGTAAAGTCTTGCAATGAATCAGAGAATAAAATATATATATATATAAAAAAACAAAAATCATGTGACGGCAATATTATTATGTTGAGAAATAAGCATAAACTCACCAGAAAGAAAGAATTAATCGTTAGCATAAGAAGCTTTGTGTTGAAACTAATTAGCAATATTCATGCTAATTTTAATTAAACTGTTAATTGTGGTTAATGAAGAGCGAGAAGGGACCAATAACGAGTTCCAATTTGGTTTATGAAAAGTCAACTTCTTACACACACACACACACAAGAAAAATAGCATTTATTAATCAAATTAAATTTTAGGTTAGGTTGTCATTCTTTGAGGTATCCATGATGAGATCACATCTCCTTCGGCAGTTTGGCAATACGAGGAAAAGTTCAAAGATGGGCCAAAGCAATTTAGGATCTTGAGTGTAGCTAATGCTGGGTGACCCATTGTTGAAATGGAAATCACAAAATAAAAATAAAAATGATGAAGCATGATTTCTAAGCACAGAGGATTATTGAACCACGGAATGGAGTGGATGCTAGGCACTAGGGCACTTTTTCAAAATCAAATTCATGATAAAAATTCCCGTCCATTCTGGAAGCCACTATACCAGCATTTTCCAGTGGATTACGAGCTCTGTGACTGAGGATTGAGGGATCAAATCAAGCAACATGCACCCTTTGTCTTTAATTATAAATTGCACCATCGATTTTGATTAGCATGCATGATGCACAGCAATTTCGGTCCAATCTATATTGATAGCTTAAAACTACTGCACTAGCATTAAGATCCCACTAATGTGCTAAAATCTACAAAAGAGAGACAACTTTTGTTTTCTTGGAAATATTTCCACTTGTGTTCTTGTCGATACCATAATGGAAATTTATGTGCATTTGGACAAATCAACTAATTATACACTATGTGCTAGCAAACAATGGCTTGTGATGTGTCAAATCTAATGTAGGATGGTGGAGGCTGGACTCTACGTCCACCAAGAATGTCTTCAGATTCCTTCTCATATGGGATGATGCTAGTGGGGAAAGGTGGAGAGAGCTTTTTCTTCGTTAGGGCATGTCAAATGGACAATTAGCTGGATTTTGGGTCCCCAGATATGGTCATTCCACGATCTGAATGGAATCTCCCCTTCCATTTTACTTGTATCACTCCCATGATCGGAAAGGAATCTCTCAACCTTCTTAGAAACCCTAATCCCCACTAACTTTACTAGGATAGCCGAAATAGTCCCCATTTGCTTCTCTTTGATGTCTTCAACTGATCACTTTGCCATGGACCAAAAGGGAAAGCAAAGCAAGGTTATGAATACGCTAGAGTTTAAATCTTATTGTGTGCTTGAACTTGTGAACTCTAGCTAGCTCCTTGTAAAAGAGAAACATAAACGAAGCACTAGTACTGTACAAGACAATTGAACTTTGACACCATCGATCTGTGCTCATAGTATAATTAATGCATATCGACAACAAAAAATGATGAAGAATTTTCGTGGGCTTGAAGGGAGGTGATTAAAGGAAAAGCCAGAGAAAAGGGAAAGAATAGAAGATCAACAATATCGCACACGCACATTGCTTTTCTGACGTTTCCCTTCTCCTTCTCCTCCTTGTTCTTCCTTCCTTTTTTTTTTTTTCTTTTTGAATTTTTTATAGCAGGAGTACACGCATAGCTTAATCATGCCTTTTTCTCTTTTTAGCCCACACTTTCAATTGTTCTAATCCTTTTTTATACTGTTAATCAAACCCCATCAACAGCCTAAATAGATCACCTTTCTTTCTTAAATCAATTCCCTTGTGGCCTAATCCTTTCTTTAAAGTATTAATCAAATCACATCTTCTTTGTTAGTTGTTGTAGCTAGCTAGTTTCTTAAAGTTGTTCTTCTCTTGTATAAAGTTTAGGAGCCACGAGTGCAATCATCGTGCAAATAAGCACCATGCACCCACTCAGAACATGCTCTCTCTCCCCTTTTACTTTTCAAAACTAACGTAGACGATTGAACAAACTAATTTCCAAAAAAAATGAAAGAAATTCGCGACGCCTAAAGCTGACGGATATTAATTAATCTGTATTTTTTTTTATTCGATAACATCTTTAAAGGATACTGTTCGCTGTGAACTCCCTTTTGACGGCAAGCCGAGAACTTTGAATTATACGTACACGCAATCACATGGGACACTGAATTACAATGTATAATTTGTCTAAACAAATTATTAAAGGGCCTTAGATATTTCTCTTCAGTTTAACTGTGGAAAACGTCAAGAATACCTGCGCTACTCACCTTTTAATTATAAGCAAACATCTTGCCGAGATTATAAAGGAAATCCAACAAAATAACCTTTTTTTCCCCCCAACAATTATTCAATATATAGTTTAAGAATGGGTGGGTATAATTTAGAAAACATAGATGAAACGGGGGTTGTGCTCTCAAGATTTTTCAAAAAAAAAATTAATTTTAATTAATATACAAGTTGATCCGAAAATACTCTCTATTATTGAATAAAGAAATCATTAGACAATATCTCAACAGTGCTTATAATGGTATTACAAATATTAATCTATAGGCATTCTGAAAGAAAAAAAAAAATCAATTGGTAGGAATACTATTTAATGATTGAAAAAACAATTTATGAACTATGTTTCCCTTTTTTTTAAGAAGTTTTGAGTTTAAAATTCTTCTACGAAAAAAAAAAAATCCACTGAGAAAACACTTCATAAATATTAATCAACAGTGCTTATAATGGCATTAAAACATCTGTTTTTTTTTTTAAAAAAAAAGACTTAGTTCTTCATTAATCGACCAACACATTGATCAATGAACAACCTCTCATTTCACAATGGGACTATAAGGGTTCGTTCTCATCCAATACTAATTACTTATCCAAAAAAACCTAATAAGAATTTATAGTTTCTGAATCGATTCTCAATTACAAGAAAAATACAAACTAAACTAAATTCAAGAATGGTAAAAAAAATAATCAATATTTACATATGACTAAATATTTTTTTTAAGTAGTCTGTCTTTTTAAGATGTTTGCAACTCCTTAAATAAATTAAAAACCAACTTAAACAAATTAAAAAAATCTAAAAATAAAGAAAAAAGTAATAAAAATCCTAAATAAATTAGGAAAAATAAAATTATTACACAAATTATTTAATTTTCTAAACTAAATGGGGAAAAAAATAATTAAGAAAAAATATTTTTTTTATTAAAAACCTTACGAATCAGTACCGTAGGGTGGGAAAAAAACTAATTCTCAAGTTTAAATTACTATTGTCTTGGTCTTGTGGATATCCAATTAATGCTCCCCAAGATCTTTTCTTTTTTCTTTCAAGTTTATAACAATTTTAGACATTAATTTTAATCCTTTCATCTTATAATTTATTTAAGAAACAATAATTAGAAAATCATTTTGCTTTTATTAGCTTCTAGAGTACTAAATTATAAACCTCAAACTTGCTCCATCAATATATGTTGTATCCATATAATATATCTACCTTTGTGATAATTATAGACTTATAATCAAAAGAATCAATATAGTTTAAATCAATAATTTTTTGTTGAGTATCTTCTGTATTTTCTTTGCACTCAATCTGTAAATTATCAATGAGAACACCATTAATGATGTCATCACTACCATTATTGTCATTGTATATGATATCATTATCAATATAATCATCATCAAAATAAACATCATAAAATAGTGGATAAGACCAATCCATATTTATCTTATCATAGACAAAATCATCAAAATCTTCATGATATTCATCCTAATCTAGAACTTGCCTATTACAGTTATGCCTCCGAAACAGGTTCTCACAACTGGTCATGAATTTGTGACCATTATCTTCTAGTGTTCTCTTCTTCATTGCTATTAATTGACATGATAATTCTTCAACTTGACTTTGCAACTTTATCACCACTAATCAACAAGTTAATTTTACAATATGTTTTTGCATGTCTTCTATCACTAGTTCTTGAACGACCCTTTGCTGAGGGAGAAACACCTTTTCTCCTCCTACATGAGCACATCATGTTCTTCTACTTCTTTTAGCCATGGTTATTCCAGCACATACAAAAAAAATAATCATTGAAATCTTTGTCTTTAATACCAACTGACACAAAGCTCTAATACTAATTGACGTAGATGAAAACAATACAAGAAAAACAACAAGAATAAAGAACATAAAATTTTTCCAAATAGGATCACACAACAAACTCTAATTCAAAATTTTATTATTAAATATTTCTCTTTAAGTTATTTGTCTCTCTAAAATGTTTACAACTCCTTAAATAAATATAAAACCAACTTAACAAATTAGAAAACCTGAAAATAAAAAAAAAGTAATAAAAGTTATAAACAAATTAGGAAAACTAAAATTACTAAGCATATTATTTAATTTTCTATATTAAATATAAAAAAATAAAAATATTTTTTTTCTTAAAAACCTCATGCATCAACATTTTAAATATTTTTGTTTATAAATTTATAAAATTAACGGGTTCAAAGTTTTCCTTGAGCCTAATTTTGATTAGTTGAAATGCTTTTAGTATTTTAGATAAAAAAAATAATAATAATGGACTAATAAGTAAAAAATTTGGGTTAAGTGAAATATTGATTATGTAAAACTAATTCAGGTAAAAGAAAAAAGAAGAATTCTTGTCAAGTAAAGGAAAAAAAAGTTCCTGGTAATGCGAGCAATTATCCCAAATGTCAATTTTTCACCAGAATGCTAACGACGTTACCTTGTCCCACCCTGAAGTAGCTCTAGTCCTTGTTATGGATAAACGATACCCTGATTTTAAAGATTTAAGACATTGTAAGTGGAAAATATTTTATATATTAATACAACATTTTTGTTTTGATTAAATAATTATTAATTTTAGAATTTAAAAATTAGTTAAGATATATATAAATTAATCTGAACATTCACATTAATAAAAAAAACTAACTCTTAGAAAATCGATATAGTGATAAATAATATACATTCTATTGGAAAGTAAGACAGGTATATGAAGTTAAAAAAAAATAAATTTATTTGTAGGTTTAAAATTAAATTATATTTTTCATTAATATGATGATTTTGAAAGGATCAATGAAAAAATTTATTTTTTTTTCTTTCAAATATAATTATTTAATTATCTCCCATTTGATTTAGTATTTTATGATAAATATATAATTTTGTAATAAATTGCTTGTTATAAAAATTCAAAAAAGAAGTACATGTATTTTTTATATTTAAA
>Ga0325411_1000874_pt1 | contig 32460 bp, 18 predicted proteins | sample PopdelMetagenome_13_FD_206181 | JGI IMG/M metagenome (GOLD analysis project Ga0325411, IMG submission 206181) | Populus deltoides microbial communities from Bellville, Georgia, United States - Xylem-PdIQD-R4 | ecosystem: Host-associated > Plants > Phyllosphere > Stem > Wood/Secondary xylem...
TTTCAACACATTACTTTAACCATTACATTCAGTGGCGGAGGCAGGGGGAGGCTGGCAGGGGCCCCGGCCCCTGCAAGGAAAATTTTTTCCAGCCTCTCCCTTGAAATTTTAACCCCTTTCAGAATAAGTCTTTTAATTTGGTCCCCCTTGATTTTTTTTCTTGCTCCGCTCCTGATTACATTGACCGTAACTTGAGCACATTCGTTTAACCACTGGATCATACCCTCTTTACTCAAGTTATGCTTTACTTCGTGGAAGTTTGAATTACAAGACGTTAACTAAGTTAACATTAGTGAATTATTGGAAAATGGGAGGACATAATATATATATATATATATATATATATATATATATATATATATATATATATTTGATGATCAGCTAAAGTAGACAGAAGTGGGATCTCAGTAAATATGATCGATTGTTGGGCTGTGTACATCAGTTATTCTTACCAAACCTGAGAAATATGATGTCAATCAAGGCATGGCTTGAGATAAGGATCGAAAAATATGTTTACATATGGGTGTGCATGAGATGTCTGTACTAAACATTTTCTGATACATCATAATTAATATGTATCCCAGTTGCTGCTGCAATATATGTATAATTTTATCCAAAGTAGAAGACAAACAATAAATAATAGAACTAGCTAGCCTTTAAGAGAAACTTTGAACCAAGTAGAAAACCTCATTATTTTTCTTCATTGTCAATTTCCAGCCTGTCAATACTTGGACTTGGATATCCTTGTAATGAATGTAGAAACTCAGCTCAGATATATGAGAAAGTTTCATCTGTAGCAGACTTTTGTTCTCGTCAGGTTTGTTGGTTATCTCATTCATAAGGTTTTGGAGGGCATAAGCCCTGCTTCCCTCTCTAAGGTTAAAGACCCTTTTCTTGATGTGAAGGATTTGCAAGGAATTCTTCCTTGCCTCGATCGTTCTGATATTATTATGCCAAAGATGACAGCTATTGGAGATCGTTGTTATGTCAGAAGGACCTGAGATGCCCACTGTTACTTCTTTTAACAATTCTGTTGATAGGGTTCCCATTCTTTGTGCTTGGAGATTCGAAGGGGGCAATGTTTTCCTGTTGAGAGGAAGGAAATGATGAAAACTGTGTATCGTTAATACTTTGTCTTGCAGCGGACATCGAAAAGAACTACACATGTAAAAGGATAAAAATATAAAAATCTTAATTGAATTTTTGGATATTCTAGATAATTAATTATTTACGTAATAAAAAAGATAATGATCACCTGTATATTGTACCTAAAATAAATTGCTTCGTTGTTTTTAATAATAAAAGTGCCTAATGTATTTATGCTAAATTAACCTATATATTTTTTTATTAAAGATAAAATATTGATATATCCTAAGATAATAATTTGGAAATTGATCTCAGTAACGAAATCAAATTCCCACTTTTAAAATGTGGGTATTAAACCTGAAAGTATGATGAACAATTAATAAGTATAATCATGCTTAAAATTATACCGAGACAATGATTTGAGACCTGACCCCGATAACAAGGTTAAATTTTCATTTTTAAAATGTGAGTATTAGACTTGAAAAAATAATAAATAATTTATAAATATAAATTTATTCAAGATTATATTAAGTAAAATTAGCTTGAAGATCATTTCTCATACTTGAGCATGAGAATATACCAACCAACCCAAATCAATTTACTCCATTAAATAAAGGTTTCCCAAAAAAAAAATAACACAAGATTATCATACATCAACTCCAACATTGAAAACTTAAATTCAAATAACCATGAATATCTATAAATGATAATTACAATTTAAAATGAACGTTTAGGTTTTACAAATATTTATATTTATAATTTAAACACAATGTTGTCACCGTAGGTAATTTCGCTTCTTAAAAGTGATCGACTTGGTAGCTAGAATAGTAGCTCACGAGCAAACAGGGCGCCCTCAAACCCACAGGCCCGGATTCAAAAAAAAAAAAAAAACTTTTGTTATTGTATATATTTTTATTTCAGAAAAACTATGAGGAAAAACAAGATATCTTTAAAATATTTTGAACACGGGTCGATTCCAACAACTGGGGAGAGTCCCAGTACAGTGAAATCTGATGAGCTGATGTCCAATCTTGATGATTTTGTTAGCCAGAATCCATTACCGGCGTTCTGAAATGCACATGTTTCAGCAAACTCTAGTGAATTCAATGATAAAAGGCTCTCCTTCACTTCATACATGTCCACAGATTCAGGACCAGTGGTATTTGATGGGAACAGCTTAAAAAATGCAAGCATTAATTAATGGAATCGCCTCTTCTGGTTACACGTCTGATGTTTCCTCTTCATGTTTTAAGGATGACAATGAGGAGTTGAGAAGGGAGATGCAGAAGATTGAACTACAGTATCAGAAGGCAATGAAAGAGATATCCGGAAGAAGGCATGAAGCTATTCACGAGGCAACAAAAAGATTGTCGCAGAAGAATGTGCAGTCACTAGTTGAATGCGTCAATTTTTTTTCTTCTTTTTTTCAATATTTGTTAAGTTTAGATGCTTTCTTTTGGAGGACTGAGTTTTCTTTTGGAGGACTCAGTTTTTCTAATTGGAAAATGTTTTTGAAAACTTTTAATTTTTTTTTAAATTAATATTAAAAATTTATAAGTAATTAGGTTAATTATTTTTATTAAAACGATACTTGTTATGTTTTTTTACAAGATATTAACCCTACCGAGTTTAAACTATATTTTACTAGATTAATCAAATTATTAAAAACATGATCATAGATAAATAAAATTAGCCAAAGTCAATATCTTACTAATTCAAATAAAAACTCAATCCAATTCAAGCAATTAATTCTAATATTTTTATGTCAACCCACCAGATCATAGCCTATACAACTACTCTTGCTTGAGATGTATGTTTATTGAATGCAACAATTTCATAATCATAAGATATGTAAGTTTTAATTTACAATTCAAAAATATTTTATGATATTTAAGGAATAACTAATAATATTTTATTAGTTATTTTCTAGGCTTATTTTTTTAATAAATACAAGTGGGAAAAAAATTGAAGCGGAGATATTCTTATCTCTTTATGTGTATGATGAATTTTTTTTATTTTTTAATTTTTGTATGTTTTTTTTTAAATAAATATAAAAAATAACTAATAAAATATCTTTGATAAACACTGTAAAATTTAATTTTCCGTGTATGGTTTTTAAAAACCCAAATTCATTGAGACCAATTTGTAAAGGTTATGGGCCCAGATGCCCAGATGCCTTAGCATGGTCCGGGCCTCAAGCTGTTAAATTCATAACTCACTTTTACTTCTGGCGGGAAAATGCATTTTTGCGCACCAAAATAAAAACTTTCAAAAAACCCAAAAAATCCCCTATCTAAAACACCAAACCCTAAAATCCCAAATCCTCCATTTCTCTCCGCTCAACATCGACAAATACCATCATGCCGATAAGCAAAGAAGAGCAAGAAATGCAGACAGCGAAACGCGCATTTGTTAATGCGCGTGAAGTAGGGAATCACCAAGAGGAAGCAAGATGGGCAAATTTGATAGGAGATATGTATAAGAACAGAGGAGAGTATGTGAAGGCATTGAAATGGTTACGTATAGATTACGAGATTTCGAACAAGTACTTGCCTGAGAAGCAGTTGTTGCCTACTTGTCAATCTATTGGAGATGTTTATCTCAGACTTCATGATTTCAAGCATGCTTTGGTTTACCAGGTTAGATTTCTGAATTGGATCACTTTTTTTTTGAGAAAATGAAAATTTGGTTTTATTTTGTTTTTTGGAAAATGAGAAGTGCGTTTTGGATTTTGGGCGAGGGGAATTGATGGGAAGTTTAAAATTTTGAGGGGAATTTGGGGGTTTTGTTTGTTCTAATTTGTGATTTTAGGGTTTGATTCTGGTCAGATTGTGATTTTTTTTCTTTTTGATAGAATAAAAGGAGAATTGGGTTTTTTTTTTTTTGTTGGGGGGGGGGGTTGGGTGTTGAGAATTGAAGGAAATTTGATTTTTTTTTTTTTAAAGAATATATACTTTGTGAGGATTAAATTGTAAATTTTATACAATTTGTTGGCTTCTATGAAAATGGGAGAAATTATGATGGTTTGAGTTGTGAGTTTTGAAGTGTCTGCTGGAATGGATATTAATAGAAATAGCTGAATGGAGGTGATTCTTCTTTTTCTTTTTTTCTTGGCGTTTTAAACTATCAAGAGGGTTTTTGTTTATAGCTCTTCAGTTTTGGATCAAGGGAAGATATGATTTGTCTAAGCCGAGTTGTTAAACTTTGAAAAATATTTAAATAAAGGGTTATAGCAGGATTTACTTGTGAACTTTGAGTAAATTTCTGCTTTAAAAGCAAAGGTTGCAAGTAAGTGGATCTGTTATCAATATAGATTATTAAAAGGTGATTCATTATTGCAGAAAAAGCATTTGGATCTTGCCAAGGATGCCAACGACCTTGTTGAACAGCAAAGAGCCAGCACCCAGCTTGGTCGAACATACCATGAAATGTTCTTAAAATCTGACAATGACCATTCTTCAATTCGGAATGCCAAGAAGTACTTCAAGTCAGCCATGAAGCTAGCTCAGTCTCTCAAGGAAAATCCACATACTAATAAATCGTCTTTCCTCAAAGAATATATAGATGCCCATAATAATATAGGAATGATTGAAATGGATCTTGATAACTTGGAAGAAGCCAAGAAAATGCTTACTAGAGGACTAGAAATATGCGATGAGGAAGAAGTTGATGCAGATGATGATGGTCGGAGCAGGCTCCATCACAATCTTGGAAATGTTTACATGGAGCTGAAGGTGTGGGATAAGGCTCAGGAACACATTAAAAAAGATATTAGAATTTGTAATAGAATAGGGCATTGCCAAGGGGAGGCAAAAGGGTACATCAATCTTGGTGAATTGCATTACAGGGCTCAAAAGTATGAGGAAGCAAATCTTTGCTATCATAAGGCACTTGATCTGGCAAAATCCATGGAAGATGAGGATGCTTTGGTCAAGGAAATTGGTCATAATATTGGAACTGTAAAAGAAGCTATGAAGGTGATGGATGAACTGAAGAAAGAAGAGCAGAATCTTAAAAAGTTAACTAGAAGTATAGTCACTGCAAGGGGAACACATCATGAGCGGAAGTGTTTGCTGCAGCAGAATGCATCCCTTGACTGCCTCATTGAGAAGTCGAGCATTATACTTGCATGGTCAAAGGTAGCTGCTCCCATACATATTGTAAACTTCTAATAGCTTTGCCAATATCTAGCTGCTCTTAGAACATATTCTAATAGTTATTTACTGCATTAAAAATTGGGAACATATTTACATGAGATGCATTCATTTTATGTGTCCCCTTGCTAGCTTTGATCATCTCACTGTGCTCTTCTTAGAGAGAATTCCACATTAATGCTGTCCTAAGTTAACAGAAATTGAATTTCTTAGATATTTTTGAGATCTAGTTAAATTTCATTAACTTGTTTGAGCTAGGATTTAGTATGGTGTCATTTACATATTTTGAACTGTTAAAATAACTTTCTATTTTTTATTGTATGTTGTTTTATGGCAAAAGAGAAACTTTCCACTAAATTGATTATACATGGCATGTGTCTCTGCCCCCCACCCTTCTGTTTTGTGATTTTAAACTGAGCAATTTTGTGATGTTATATGTCTAGCATCATGAATTTGCAAAAAGGAAGAAGAGAATAGCTAGTGAACTCTGTGATAAAGAGAAGCTGGGCGATGCATTTCTACTTCTTGGAGAATCATACCAGAAGCTCAGAAAATTCAAGAAAGCCATTAAATGGTTCGTGAAGAGTTGGGAGACATACAAGTCAATCAGCAACTTGGAGGTAATTTTGTAGGTTCTATGGTCCTTTCATATGCTAGTTCTCCTGTATACCTGTTAATAAACTTATGGTTGATTGAGGGGAGCCTTTCAATTTAGCTTGAGCTACTTGGTATAAGAGTTGGCACACATGCAAGTCAAGATGCACTTTATGTTTGACAGTCAAAGCTCTAACTATTAACGATTATTGATTTCAGGGTCAAGCATTAGCAAAAATTAATATTGGTGATGTTCTGGACTGTGATGGTGATTGGATGGGAGCTCTAAATGCATTTGAAGAGGGCTATAGGTAGTTTTCTCTAGCACCTTGTTTTTCTCAGAAATTCCTCTGTTTGAAATAGAAGATTCATGGAGTGTCTAGCATGACAGTATTGGTGTTTTAGGCATATCAGCATTTACAAAGTACATCCTGTTTTTTAATACAAGGCTCAAATGCAGCCCATGTGGGCAAACTGGGAAGTGTGAATGTGGATACTGCTGTTTTCAATACAATAAGAGGATGGTATTTTGAAACAGGGCTTTGCTTGTTTGTAAGCAGTATTTGGAGTGTTCGGTTAAGAATGTAACCAAAGCCAAATGCCATTGGTGCATCTAGTATATATGGTTAGGAAGGTGCTTTGATGTGTTCATCATGTATTTTAAACAAATTATGAAAGATCTTCTTTTATGCTGGATTTCTCCTCCTCAGAAACTGGATTGAACCTATATTTAGTGTCAGGATACAGGTTTTTCGAGGGAGGGGGGTGGGTTGATGTGAAAGGTGGGTTCTCCATGATACTCGCTGTTGAAATGTTGCATTTCAGTGCACTATAATTTCCTTGACTATCTGTAAACAAAATATACTCAAGGTATTGCCACATGTAGTTCATTCCTTAGGGCTTGTGCATTAATTTAATGCATCATTACTAAATTCTGTGAAATTTTTAATTGTTGCGTGATTATTTTTCTCTTATCATTCTCATATCATCCTTATTTGATTTATTAATTCTTATCATCATTATCAAAATGCTTTAGCTACCTCAAAAGTCATGCCTTTTCCTTTATATACAAGGCTTGTTGGAAATGACCTGCTACAGGATTTAAATTATATGCAACAGAAGCATCTGAAGTGCTAAACAGAATAGATATTAGTTTGGTAATGGTTGGCGAAGCAGCAAACTCGAATTCGCTAAGAATCTCAACTTTTGGTGAATATTACATGGGCCTGAAATGACACCCAATTGCTATGTTAGTAATTTGAATTTGCAAGAGTTACAACAAAGGAAAATAAAAGGACGGGAAAAATAAATTGCAGGCTATTCCCTGTGAGGGTTACCTGAAACCATTCTGTTAGCATAGAAATCAATTGTCTTGTGGTTGTCTACTTGTACCTATTTCTTAGGCTTATAACACCGAGCCTCACTTATTTTGTTTTCCTATTATGCAGGATTGCTGTTAATGCTAATCTTCCCTCTATTCAGCTTTCAGCATTAGAGAACATGCACTATAGCCACATGATAAGATTTGACAATGAAGAGGAGGCCAGGTAAATTTGGATTATGCAAGACCTTTCATCAATCTAGGCTAGCCACTTGGAATTAGCTTTGATGGCTTATGAATTTCAACTTTAGAAGTTGATAACCCAAACACTAGTCTTGCAGTAAATTGAAGTTCGAAGGTTTTCTTGCGAAGGCACAAATATGTACTATTACTCAAAGAAAGGTTTGCTTTTGTAGGAGGTTGCAGCATGAAATTGAGAGGTTAAAGTCCAAAAACACAGAGCTTGAAAGGCAGAATTTGGCAACGGATTGCTGCTCTGAGACTGATACAGAAGGGGATGATCACTTGTCAGATTGTAGATCTAATGCATCCTGCTCCCAAGAAATTAACAAATCTGGTTCTGCAATATCAAAATCTTTAGCTGGTGCTGAAGGGTTGAATGATGATTTACCTCTGATTTCACTCCTTCGGTCCCATAAAAATTCTCCCAGAACAAAGTCAACTCAAGAAGAAATGCATAATACTTCTACTTGGCCAACTGAAGCCTCTCCAAAATGTTTTTCCAAAACAGCCAGTGATCAGCAGACAGTTCTTAGTCGTAAACGTATTAGAATAGTCCTTTCAGATGATGAAGATGAAATGCATGATAAGGTAGACTGCTCCAGAGAAAGGCTCAATAGATGCCCACCGGAGGATGTTGCTACTTCTAATGGATGTGGGTTTAAATTATTATTTTTTAATCAGGAATGACGAACTTATTTATGATCCAAAATTTCATTTCTATTGGTACTGAAGTACTTATTTAATTGCAGTTATGGGGGCAAGCAATCCAGCTATTTCTGCATGTGCATTTCAGGTATGAAAATTGATAGATCGAAAGCTGAAGTATATTGTTTCCCTTGTGAAGTTGATTGTGAATTGCTTTACACTTTATTTGGCAGGGTGTATCAACAGTTGCTTCCAAATGTGCTACCAGTTCCTGGAATCCCAATAACAATGAAGAAAGCACTTCTTCATACAAATCTCAGAGCCCAAAAATTGTGACTCCCAAAGGCAAAGTTTTCAGATCTTCAAGCAACAATGAAGTTGTTTTTGCATGTGATCTTGCTGCTAGTGGCTCCAAATGTGATGTCTCTGAGAACTTAACGCATAAAAACAATGCTGCCCATCTCAGGTTGCACAATTCTGAGAATGATGATAATGTGAGTGTTACATGTGCTATTATTAATTGTCTTACGATTATAATTTACAAGGGAGATCTTAGAGACACTCCTCTCCATCAATTTTTCATGAAGTAGGTCTCGAATCTGCAACCTTTTGGTTTCAAACCTGAGATGCTTACTATGGAACTAGATAAAGGCCATCTTTTAGGAGATAGAGATAATGAAGAATGCTTATTTATCACTGTATTTCCTATGCTATATAATTATTTGGTTGTTGTTGCTGTAAATTGCTAATATGATCTCTTGTACTGACTGCAGCAGTGTATTGTATTCAGAATTGACAATGACCTGATACAAGTAGATGCAGCTTCATACCTCGCTTTTGATAAATTGAGCATTGAGTCCATGACTGTTGAGCTGGCCTGTTTGTACTATTTGCAGCTTCCTACAGAGAAGAGATCAAAAGGTGGGCATGACTGTTGGACTTTAAATGCTTTTATTTTCTGACAATCATAATTTAGGGCATATGAGTTGTAATCCACACAAATCTAATAAATAACAATAAAGAAACAAGTTGCATTTGATTTACGAGTGGCAGAGTGTTTATTAAATGGCAACAAGAATGGATTTAAATGCACCTTCGAACACATGATTGTGCACTGTTTAGAAAGACTAACAATGAGCAGCGAGCACAAGTCTTTTTTTCATTTTTTTCTTCTGTTCAAAAGACAACAAACAATTTGGCAAGATTGCAGTGGAAATCATGTCATGTGTATTCCTAAAGTGAGTTGGCAGAGAGATTCTTTCTGTGAAGGCTGTGTTGCTCCAATGTAGCTGATTTTGGCATCTAAATGACCAATGGTGGGCTTCGTTGGTGCTCATGCTGAGTTGCAAATATATGCTTTACGTTATATGCATAGTGAAGTTTTTCTACTGCCCAGCGTATGAAGCTTAGGCTCCTTTGTTGTACGTGGCACGTGCATAAGCCTACACTGCATGGCAATGAGCTATTTGTTTTGCTACGGTCTCAACTGTGCATAGACTCCCTTTTTCGCTCCTTTATTTGATTGGATGTTTTGCCCAACAGTACTTTCCCAATGCAGAGGAAGTGAAGTCTTGGGTTTAAGTCCTCCTCTTGTCATGCAAAAATTGAAAAAGAGCGAAGAACAATGCACAATTAGCAGGAATTTCACTCTCCCACATGTTTATTTTCTTAAACATAAAACTAAAACCTTCTCGCAACAACTTAATTAGAAGAAATTTCACTCTCCAGCATGTTTATTATTTAACGGTATTATTTTCCTTTCTTGGTTACATCACTTCTATTAACACGTGGATTTTATCTCATTAGGTCTCTTGCCCATCGTTCAGCATATGAAATGTCATGGAAGAGTTCTAGATTCCATAGAAGCATTTGAAACTCTCAAGGGTGATCAAGGAAATATCCTAATAGAAGTTTCCATTAATGGTATGTGTTACAGCTTCCAATTTCCTTTCCGTGATATATTTTTTCCGGCCTTCTTTATTTTCCTTGAATCTTGAGTATTCTTATGGTGAATGTAGTTTGTCATGCTCTCCCCAATTCAAATATTTTAACTTGTTAGTTCAGGCCTTGTGTACGTGGTAATAGTCAGTGGAAACTATTGATATTTTATGTGGCATTGTTGTTGACAGTCTTGAGGGACTTTTTGGGCATTCATTAACAATCTTGATAGGATCAGTTTCACAATGGGTCGCGGAATAAAGTACTTTAGAATAGAGGTACTGGAGAAAAAAAAAAAAAGATTTAACTTAAGTTGGCTCAAATTGTGTTGAACATTATTCTGGCCAACAAGGATCCTGATTGAGGAATTTTACTTCTGAAATATATAAGAGCTGTAGAATGAGAATGGCATAAATAAAACTGCATGCTTTCAAATGATATTTCTGCCTGATGCTTGAAGAAATACCTCTTTGGAAGAGAATCCAACCAGAACAGTTTTCTAAAACTAATCTTCAACTTTGCTCTCTTATTCTCTAGTAACTTCCGAAGATAGTCATAATTGGTATAGGCAGCATAACCATATTCAGCAACTGTCAAAGTAGATGCTGCTGCTTTATTCTTTTCATTTCAATTTTTTTCCTAATGTCATGTTCTTTATTCAATGAAACAACAGGTTGGGTTCAAAAGCGCTTGATGAAGCTGTACATCGACTGCTGTGAGGAGTTATCCGAGGCACCTAATATGAAGTTGCTTAAGAAACTATACATTTCAGAGGTAAGCATGGGGATTGGTTAGGTGCTGATTGGTGAAGGGGGATCTTGTTCTATTATTGGTAATGGCAGGATAGTGGATCTCATTATCTGTTGGAGTTATACATGTTCAAATTGGTTTCTATTTTGTTCTATTCATTTCTTGTGTGCCAGGTAGAGGATGAAGTCATTGGATCTGAATGTGAATTGCAAGATATATCAGTAACTCCACTGTTGAATGCCCTGGATACCCACAAAACAGTTGCCGTGATAGACCTTTCCCATAATTTTTTGGGTAATGATAGTTGGCTTTTGATCGTAACTTCTATATGGATCTGTTTCTGGATTACAAAGGGCCTGCTTACTGTTTCTCTGCATGCTTCTCAGAAAAAAGCTGTTATTGCATCATTGTCCTTGTTATCTCTTAAAGGAACGAGGGGTCGTCAATTTTCTGCTCTGCTAATATTAGCTGTCCATTGGTTATTGTCTCTCAGGGAATGGAACAATGGAGAAACTTCAACAATTTCTCACATCAGGGCAAAAATATGGTGATTTGACTTTGGACCTGCATTGTAATCGGTTTGGTCCATCTGCTTTATTTCAGGTATGTAACTTGTACAGCCTAATATTGATTTAGAGTATTCTATCCCCTGCTTGGTTGTTCTCAAGCATTCATTGTGACTCTCAAATCCGAAGGAATCACATTCTCAACCAATTTCAAACGTGGAACTGGGAAATCTGGACACAAAATGATGGCAATATTATGGTTATTTGTTTAATGTGCTATGGACATTGTCGATTACTACCAATAAGTTGTATATAAAGTTTGCATTTTTCACTGCTACAATCTGCTCTCTCCAAAATTAGTTTATCTCATCAATGATTAATTTTTTAAAATGACATCAGTTTTAGGTCCAGCTAAAACCCATACTTAAGAAAGAAATGAACGGACCATATGTGATGCAGATCTTTTGCAATTTTACAACCTGATGTTGCTTTAAAACTTCCTATTCCAAAAACTCATGTTTTCAACAAATAATAACATGGCATTTGGATATTGCAATCTTGGAGGATTAAATAACAAAGCTGTACAAAGGCCATGGTTTTCTATTGCTTTTAGTTCTTACATGTGCTCATGACGTTATTATTTGAGGACAAGTTGTTTGGAAAATTTGATGTTAATCAATTGGAAGTGATACATAGAACTTAAGTAGCGCACTTCTAGTAATTAGAATGAATTCAAAGATATTAAAAGTCAGGAAAAAAACTGCATGGAGAATACGTGAACCAAAAAGAATGCAATGAAATACAAATTATGTTTACATAGTCAATTTTATGTACGGTTGGTAGCTCACTAACTAGCAGAGAAATCTCATTCTGTAAAAGCAATTAATAGGTTGTCAAGCAGAACATTTAGACATCGGTTTAACATCTTTATACTGGTGCATCCTTTGAACTTGGTTATTCGCCACTGAACTAGTAAATATTATATGCTAGGGAGTTAAACTATTGTCAAAACATGAAAAAAATTGGGGAAAACATCAAATATACCACCAAGTTTTTGAGGTATTATTAATTTTGCACCCAAACTATTTTTTATTTCACTTTTACCTGTAATCTATTTTGATTTCTCAATTAAGGACTTTTGGTAGAATACTTAATAGAAAATGTTAAGTTTCCTATAAAATGATGTCATTTCGTTAAAAAAAATAGTACAATTTGGGTGGAAATATGGATGGAAAGCCTTAAAAATGGATGAAAGTCCTTAATTGAGAATTTCTAAAATTTTGAGGTTAAAATTGATACCAAAAATTATTTGGTGGTAACATTGAGACTACCTATATGGTTAGGGGTATTTTTGAAGTTTGTCCAAAAACAATATGATAGTTTAATAAATTACATGTTTATGGAAGTTGTTTTCAATTCTTTCCTGAGTATTTGATAGTGTGCTTGGGTTTTGTTAAGTTCAAGTTGGTTTGATACACTTGATTTGGCTTCTGTTGTAAGCCTTTTTTCATGCATAGGTAAGCAGCGATGCATCTTCTCAATATATAAGAGTTCAATGCCTTTTTTTTTTTTCCTTATAATGTTAAATTTTATTCCACAAGTAGCATGCATAAGTTTAGAAAAGAGATTCACGCGATTCAAAGGCAATTTAGAAACCTTGAACTTTCTGGACAAATTTATATATCATATGAATTACTAGAATGAACCAAGTGCAAGTTAAGAGGCGAATAGAACCATTCTATATTCCAAGAATTGCACTGTCAGTGTTCATATACCTGATATAGTGAGTCCAAGAGGGACATAAACATCCTCCATACCAGACAATGCAGTAACTTGAACTTCTATTGGTTTTGATATGACCACTGAATTCTATGCTCAGGATATTCTTACTTCATGATGGCTGGAACTACATTTGGCGATGCCTTTTTTTTCTGCTCTTGATATGCTTTTAATTTGTAATCTTCAGATCTGTGAATGCCCTGTTCTCTTTGCTCGCTTGGAAGTTCTTAATATCTCTGGAAACCGTCTCACTGATGCATGTGGATCTTACCTTTCAACCATATTGGAAAACTGCAGAGGTAAGTTTCAGACTTTTAAAACTTTTAGTAAATGATTATTAATGTGTTTTCCTTGAAAGAGTTTGTGTTGGAGTGTGCACCTACAGGGGTTGAGCAAGGGCTTTGTTGAATTGATCTGTGTTGAACATCAACTGTTTATGCTTGAAGATGCTAGCATTTGCTTTCCCCCACATATCCTTATTTGTTTTGCTCATAAACTCTATTTTTGTTTTGTAGCCCTATACAGCTTGAATATTGAGCGTTGTTCCATAACAACAAGAACAATTCAAAAGGTGGCTGATGCACTAAATGCGAGCTCGGTCTTGGCACAACTTTCTATAGGTGCACTATATTTGGCTCATTTACTATATTATGTTCTTTAGTTTATTTCTTTTTTATTGTCTACTTAATTTGTGCTTCAACAGGATATAATAACCCTGTATCTGGAAACGCTATCATTAATCTACTGGCCAAACTTGCCACCTTGAAAAGGTTTATATCAATACAACTCCATATTCCGAAGTTCTTTTCACCTATATATTCCCCATATATTCCTGCATAGTTCATGGATGAGATTTCAGCTTCTGAATAAGTTCTCACAAAGCCTGGAATTTTTCTTGTTTGTAGTTTTGCAGCACTGAATCTGAGTGGGTTAAAGCTAACCAAGCCTGTTGTTGATAGTCTCTGCCAACTTGCTAAAACATCATGTTTGTCACGGTTAATGCTTGGGAGCACTGGCATAGGAACTGTGAGTAATAGTTGACTTTCTGTGGAACTTTTGGTTGTACATCCTGTTTTCTCTAATAATTGATATTACTTGTAGGATGGGGCACTACAATTAACTGCATCATTGTTCGAGGGGTCTCAAGAGTCTGTTAAACTTGACCTGTCATACTGCGGGCTAATGCCTGCATATACTCGTATGTTCAGCACCGATACTCTGATTTGTGGTATTCTTGAGCTGAACCTTGCTGGAAATCCTATTATGCAAGAGGTTTGCTCTTTATTGAATTTATGATAATCACATGTTTTCTGACGTTAAACTTGCTATTTTTATTCTTCAGCTTGGTTTGCCTCTTCAGAAATTATGTTCCTAGAGAGAAAAGTAAATAGTATGGTAGTAGAACAGTTTCATGATACAATGTCTTCACATTGTGAACAGTTAATATCACATGTAAACATGACCTATTGTATGACATTTTGACTCACTGGAGATGGACTTGATTTTGGTGGTTCAATTATATTTGATCTATATGATTGACTCAATTTGTTTGAGATCCTTGTTTCTTGATCTTGATTCTCTTAATCTAAAGTCTTTTCTAAACCTTATATTTTATATTTGCCTAAAAGTTGCTGGTTCAGAGTACAAATTCAGAATCTATTCTGAGTAGAAGTGAATTCATTGATATCTTATGAGCGAAAGAACAACAAAAGATACAGCTACTCCATGTATTTTTGCTAACAAGAAACCTGCTTCATCTAGTTTCTGAGTTCAGCTCCATGTTGCCAATCCACTATCTGAGGTCATCTTAAGTCTAATTTGGTTTGAAGTGTCACCACCTGAAACCACACCTCTTTTGGCCCTTATCTGCTTTGCAGCAGGAGCAATTCCAACGGTGATTGGCATCCTGTAGTCTTTGTTTTCTCTTGCAAATGGCCAAAATATGGAAAACAATCACATGGGGCTGTCTTAGTGCTCACACATCTGACGTGCAGCAATTGTCTCTAATTGTCATCAATGTGAAGCTCTTCTGCTTTTGCTCATGAACTCTAGTTACCTGATACCAATTAGAAGGAAAATGGTGTCTGGTAACAGATCACAATGCATTGAGATCTAGGGGGGAAAGTAGATTGTGTGAGCTATTCATAATAAATTGCTCTTGGCAAGAATATTGCCAGATTCTATCTGCTCCATGCTGTCATGTCATGTCTTTTTTTCTTTTTCCCTCTGGAATTGAACTTCAGATACTTGATCAGAAGTTCTGTAAATTTGAGCTAACCTGATTATGAATTATGGACGCAGGGAACAAATGCAATGGTGTCATTGCTTACAAATTCACAATGCTGTCTGAAAGTTTTGGTCCTGAACAAATGTCAACTGGGGCTCACCGGGATTCTTCAAATGATTCAGGCACTTGCAGGTTCTTACAAAAAAGTCCCTTGAACTGTTCATTTATGAATTGATATTATTAATTTCTTCTTTTGTTTTAATGAGTGCAGAAAATGACTGTCTAGAAGAGCTCCATCTTGCTGATAATGCCAACCTCGATAAAACATATATGCTACAGTATGACTCGACTAAAGGGTGGTGCTCAGACATCTTGCAACCCAACTTAAATAAATCTGAATCGTCAAAGATGAGTGTGCCCAAGGAAAGTGACTCAGACAAGCAGGGTGCATGTGTTATGAACACTGAATGTAATCAGCTTGGAGTGGCCGATAGTGAAGATGGTCCTATCAGGGCAGAAGCTGCTCCATCTGACTTTGATGACAGTTGCACAAGCTCATGTCAAAAGAATTCTTTGTTAGAATGCCAATTCATTCAAGAGCTTACAACTGCCATCAGTATGGCAAAGCAGCTGCAATTCATGGAATTGGGCAACAATGGCTTCACAACACAAGTTGCAGAAGCTTTGTACGCTGCATGGTCATCTAGATTAGAAAACGGTTTGGCTTGGAGACACGTTGAGGATCAGACAATCCATTTCTCTATGGAAACAAACAAATGCTGTAGGGCAAAACCCTGCTGCAGAAGGGATTGATTCGTTGTTTCTGGAACTCCCATTTATCTCTCAGCTGGTTATCACCAGGCACTTTTGCAGCAAATAGAAGAAGTTTACTACAAATAACACAATCAACACTCTCGAGATTTTCAATGCTATGCCGAATGCCACTGTAGATATCAACAATTTTTTTTTTATGGATTTCCTTTACAATTGATCCTTTTAATTTATGTATACACCTTTACTTGAATATCACATAAGAGCAAATATATAGTTGTGTAAACCCAGTCATGCAAATATTAAACGAGGCAGTTGACATGGGCACATTATTTCTCGAATGTCTGTCGATTATGTTCTTGGCTATGCAGAGGTTGCAACTTTGTTGAAATTTGAAACTACATGTGATGAAGGGCTGTAGTTTATATTTCACTCTTTAACCCCTAAGAATGTTTTGATGATATGTGGAGCAGTGGAAGATGTTTTCATCAGTTATAAAATGCTCCAGCCATGGATAATGGGCTAGGCTAGTGAGAGGCTCGAGGCACTTTAACAAAAGCTACTATTTAGCATTTGCATTCATGTGATCACATGATCCTTGTAGTGTACCTTAGAAACAAAGAAAGTTGGTGGCTTGTGATCATACTATATTTGCATCTTTTGATACTTAAATTCTAACTCTTGCAGTTAAACAGGAAACATGTTGGGGGTGTCCAAGCCATGGAGTTCCGATGAAGATTTGTATGTCCAAAGTAAGTAGATATGAGAAGCTTAAAATATAATTTAGTGTTCAAATTCGTGGCCCGGTAGAATTCTGGTTTCCAGTGATGGGCCCATTGACGTACAAATCTACTAATATTTCCAGTTTTTAATGTCAGATCTAGTCTTATTTCTTTGTAACAATGCATGATCCAGAGGGTCCTAGCCTGCCAAGGAGTATAGCATATTTTAATTTAAAACCCAACTTAGATTATATTGAAAATGCTCCGAAAAAAATGTATATAGACGTGAAGGACACAATTTTCCCTATCAAAAGTTTGGCAGCATGGTCTAACTGTCTCTAATTTCATGTATCAAAATGAAGATCAATTAGGAGTGTCATATCTAGCCGAGTTCAAAATCTAACAAGATCAAAGGAAAAGTTTATAAAAAAATAAATAAAATTAAGAGGGTCAAATGATAAGCTAGGGATCCCAAAGTGGGACAAGAAATTTTATAGACTTGTAAAATAAGTGATATTCACATGAAATCTTTATTGATAGGAAACCGGGGAACAGAAGAAAATAAAATTTCATAACACCACCATGTGTTCGACGCATGTTACAGTGGATTCAGGAAGAATGTTGGCTACAATTTTAATTGCAATTTGTCCTCTACTATATAATACTACTATATATATATATATAATTGAGAGAGTTCAAATGATTAAGGACACGTTTGGTTGTTTAATTATTTAATTGAGGTCTTGTCATTGAACAGGAAACATATTGTGTATAAAATACAAAAGAGAAAGATTCTAACCCCACGTATAAAACAAAAGCTTGAATACATATTGTGTATAAAATACAAAAGAGAAAAGCCAAGATTCTAACCCAACGTATAAAACAAAAGCTTGAGTATTCAAGATGGGCCATCCCCGTTAATCATTCAAGGGATCATGATCAACTAATGGTGCTTTGTGTGATCTATGCTATGAAGCTCATTTTCCTCCTAATTTCTACTCTATTTTTCCTTCTTTTTTTTTTTTCTTTTTTGAAGTTTCAAGCAATAATTCCACCACCATTAAGAATTGTGCTGTAAATGATGCTTTGTTGTACATTACTGCAGCATATCAATGCACCATCATTTAGTGAGATTGATTGTCATATACAATGCTTCTTCTCCAAGTTAGTTTTAAAACTTTAGCAAGCAAATATGAACAGAAGGATACTGCAATGAAAGTAACATAATTTTTGGAGCCATTTGCTCTACATTATAGCTAATTATGAGCCCAAATCCCCCTTTGTAATTATCACAAGTATATCTCTAGCTCCTCAACTGAAGATACTTCGGATCATGGCCAAATCTCTACTTTTAGTTTCTGATGACCTTTGATATACTTTCACTCTACTTTCATTCTAAAACTAATTTCATTTAACCAGTTTTATCAGAAGAATTCTAGGTAGAAACTAGGGTTCAAAATCCAACCTGAGGAGGTCTTTAACTTGACTTGAGTTTATAGAACAGTCCACATACATCCTGATTAATATATATAGGAGGCAATCATTTGGTTCATATTACATATCTGATTATGTGCTTTCCACCACAATATTTCTGATATTAATCGAATTATTTAATAGATTAAGAAAAGGTGCAGTTAGAGAGCCTAATAAAGGATAACTTTTTTTTTAATTTCTTTGGTATTTTAATTGAACTATTGCCTTAGAACAGGAGACATGTTGACTGATCAATTCGAAGAAAATCCAGGCAGAAAGATAACCCTAGTTTTTTTTTATATTTAAAAAATATAGCACTCAATTTGCTTCTGTTATTCTCATACCCCATCAGCTTTCTTCTATATATGAACTCGAGAGAATTAAATCTGGGAATCAGCAATCATGGTGATTAAAGAGTTTTGTGAAATCAACCAGAAGAGGGTCACAATATTAAGGCATATTGAGACACTAGAAAGAACCAAAAACTAGATTACAAAAGAACTTTTATTGATAATTATATTGTATTTCACTATTTTTGGAATCTCCCAATCATGAACTTTGTTATGTGCGCTATTAATGTCACCTGACATTACAAGTTGAAATTAAGAGAGTATTTTCTGGTGGTTTTGAACATTTAATTGGAATTGTTCTACGAGCCACCCATTCTTCCCTAGCTAGCAAGAGTTTTTAAATTTATTTTATTATTCATGTTAAAAAAAAAATTTAGTGTTAAAGAATAATATAAATGATATCTTGAGATCTAACCTAAAAGCTTAAACTATTGAGTTGAGATGATTTTTTGACATAGTATCAGTGCCTTGATGACCAAACGGTCATGAGTTTGAATCTCAACATCCCTATTTATTTGATAAAAAAAATCAAATACAAAGTAATGTGATTATATGCAGGTTTTAAACCCAAAGGGTTTTCACTTGAGCGGTTGTGTTAGAGAATAATATAAATCATATATTGAACTTCATTTGACAACTTAAATTTTTAAATTAAATTGTTTCTTTAACAAGAACTACCCTTAATTTTATAGCATGAAATTCATCCAACTTTATATTAACTTAAAAAGAGAAGAAGTAATTAAACAAAGAGAGAGGCTCTATAATAGCTCTAATTTTCTTCTAGCCTATATATGCACATATTTTATTTATGTAATACTAAATTAATAAAGGTTAAACTCCAAAAATATAATAATATTAGTTGATGCAAAAAAAAAAAATTCCATTTCGAATTTTCTTTCCTTTATATTTTTTCCAAGAATCTTAAAAGCAATTAATTATTCATGGTAATAATTGTAAAACATGGACAAATCAAATAATGAAGCATGCGAGTAGAGCCAATCACTCATCCCTCACAAGTCTTATCTTTCTTTTGCATTTTAGCATCATCATCATCATCATCATCATGATTTCAGATCATATCCACTTGTCAATTCTCAGCTTCAATAATTTCTATATCAGAACATCGATCCTGGCTGTCAACCAAGAACATTATTTCACAGGAGGTAATTATAGAGTATCTCAAATATTATCGAAAAAGAATTATAGAGAGTACGTAGTATGTACCTCATGATTGTATTAATCTCCTTGCTGTATATACAATATTATTGCACTGGAAAATTATTGTTAAATTAATTACTCATCAGTTCTGTATATACGATTCAAAGCATCCACGTGTCTATATATATATATATATATATATATATATATATATATATATATATATATATATTATTCAATCGTTAATTTATCAAGTAGGTGTGTGTAATCTAAACTTCATTTTTTGCATTTCTTTTTTAACAAAACTATGATTTTTTATATTTAAAGCATTGCTTTTAAAATAAAATTTATTATGATCTGAAAAAAATAGTTTCTATAGAAAAATATTAAGAATCATGTCTCCGTATTTTAAATGCAATTGAAAAAATAGAATAATTAATCTAAGAAAATTATATGAAATTTTATAACAAAGAAGTACCAAAATAAAAATTTTATTTTAATTGAATATCCACGATCATATTTTAAAAAATAATTCATATTAGATTCATATATAATAATTAATGAAATGATTACTAATATTATCATAAAAAGTTCTAATCTTATTTGAAAACTATGAAAAAATTAAATGATATTTAATCAAATAATATATTAAATGTAATTTAAATTATTTTATTTAAAGTGAAATCCAATCAAAATTTAAGAAATAAAATCTAAAAAAAGCTAAAAGGTAATATAAAAAAAGGCGAAGCGTGACTAGGGTTGGAAGGGGGATGTCAAGTAAGCGTTACATGTCAGGCCTACACATTTGGTTGTTTTTTTTAAATGGGCGGATAACATGTTATTTATTTTTTTTAAAAAAATAAAATAAAACAGATGACAAGTCATTTAGTAGTTAAGATTTTGACTATCAAAAGTGGTTGAAAAATCAAGGGTTTTTTTTTTACTCTAAAAACTTATTTTTAAATATTTTTTTCATATGAAAACATCAATGAAACATTCTAAAAACCTCATTAAATTCATTTTCAAATTTAAAACATCATTCAATCAATTAAAAAAACCCAAAATTAAACTGAATAAGAAAACTATGGAGCCTCAATTTGTTTTTTTTTGGTTAGATGAAAAGTTCTAAAACATATTAATGACACTCTATAAAACTATTAATATAAAGATTAATTTTTTTATGGTTAAAATGTGACTAACCGATCTCTTTCTTTCCTGTTTTCTTATTTCTCAAAACTCAGGAACTAAAAATTCAAAAAAAAAAAATGAGAGAAGAAGAAGTTTGGGACCTAAACATAAAAGCCTATACCAAAGGGACCAAAAATATGTAAATGAAACTCTTTGGATGAAAAGAGAGTTTTTCACACTAAAATGTAAAAGAAATATGTTTATTTTTAATTAGATCCTTGTTATTTCAATTTTTTTTTTCAATTATAACCTTAAGTTTTATTATGTAAAATTGATTTTTAATTCGGTTTCAGAATTTCTTCAAATTTTTTTAATACACATATATAGCATATAAAAAAAATACCAACACATAAAGATAGACAAACATGATATTTAAAGATAAAATTGTAATGAAAAAAAAAGCTGAAAAAAAAAACATTGTTAAAGGAACACACATTAATTAAAAATTCATTCTGTTTTAATATATAGTAGTTAATTAGAACTTCAATGGACTTACTAATATAGTAATCAACACATTAACATGTTGACGTTGGTTATAGTAACCATGAAAACCAGTCGATCTCGATAATAATAACTAATTATATCCTTTTATATAACGTTGTAAGTTTCTAATTAGTTAATTGTGGTGATTGGAACCTCAAATTAATTAATGTTAAGTGCTAATTATTTTTTTCGTCAAGATTTTCCATTCAAAAACATATAATATGAGTACAATCTATCATATATATGCCACTCTATTTGGGTGATCGGTTACCATGTCACATCCCAAGATCTTCAGTTTGCATGGAAAATTTTGACAGAAGGATTAATTAAACCTTTATTTGAAGTTTAAATTGACACGATTAAAGAAATAGAGACTGGTTGGAGATTTTCCTAATAAAGATAGATTGAAACATTATCCTTTATATATATATATATATATATATATATATATATATAAAAGACTAGGAGTGAAAAAAAAAATCAAAAAAACAGATCAAATTGAGAAAACTGGAAAAAAATAACCGAAAAAATCGAACCGTGATAAAAAACCGATTAAAATTTTAAAAAAACCGACCAGTTCGGTTTTATAAGTCTGAAACCGAAATAACCGAACCGAACCTAAACTGAAAAAACCAAGCCAAACCGGTTTGAACCGGTTTTTGTCAAAAAAATCAAATTGAACCCAACCGAAATAGGTCGATTTGAACCAGTTTCGGTTAAAAAAAATTCAGTTTGGTTATTTTTTTTATAAAAATTAAACTGAACCGAAAATGTTCACCCCTGTTTAAGATCCATTTTTCATATTGGAAATTTCACTTTGTTTTAAATAAGTACATATTTTGGCTTCGAAAGGTTAATAATCTAACAACAAATTAAGTTTATATATATATAAAATAGGTCAATATTTTCTGCGAAAACAAAGTCAAATTAAAAGTTCAAATATATTAACAGAAGCTTATCGTTTGAATGTCATTAGAAGCTACCGTGGGCCCTAAAGAGCACAAAAAAACTGCTGTAATCATGGTAATTTAATGGAGTTTGTTACATCAATGGGCCTCCCTTAATTCTTTGCAATGGATTAACGAAAAACCTAATCACCCACAACGCAATATTGGATATTACATCATCTTTGTAAAGTTCTTGAAAGGGATGAAAGCTGGGAATTTTTGACATGAAGTTGCAGCAGTCTTAGCACAAGAAAATGCCCATCATTTGCCATCTTTAAGCGACAAAACGTGGTAAAAGCATGAGTCTTAGGTTTTGGGATAGAAACTAATGATTAGCATGATTTCTTGGAGCACATAGTTCATGGGGGTTCTTCTATTCCATTTATTTATTTATTTATTTATTTTAAAGCTGTTCATGGGCCACAATTTGTTGTTTTGGTGCATTGCCCATCATTGTACTTCTAGCTCTTTGTTTCTTTAGGGAAACCTTTTGGGTGCTTTTAAATTACTTTTTGCCATGAAACGGGGAAAAGAATTGGAGTACTATTCAAGCCATAGTCAAAGGAGTTCCCAAACAAATGCAAAAACATTGAGAAAAATATTCAATCGAGGGTCCCTGCTAATTTTACATCAAACTTATGAACTATAAGAAAAAATGCCAAGAAAGTCTCATCACACCATGGAATAGATATCATGTTGTGAGGCGCGTGTTGGTTTAATTAGTAAAATTACTAATAATTAGTTTGTATTGTTAGATAATAATATAAATAATTATATCTTAGGATCTTATCTAATAGCTTAAGCTTTTGGGTTAAGATAGTTCTTTGACATGATATTAAAGCCTTGATAATCAAGCGGTCACGAGTTCGAATCTCACCATTTCCATTTATTTGATAAAAATTAAGCATAAGGTAATATAGGTATGTGTAAGTTTCAAGCCCAAAAGGTTTTCACTTGAGGGGGTGTGTTAGAGAATAATATAAATAATCATATCCTGGACCTTACCTAACAGTTTAAACTTTTAGGTTGAGATAGTTTTTTGACACGTATTTCATTGTAGGTCATATAAAAAAAATTCATGGATGTAATAAAAAATATAAATATTGCTAATAAATATTCCATGTACAAGTATAATTTTGATTATGAGCTCAAAACTTAATGTATATGGAGGGGGAAATTGCAAATATCAATACCATAACATTTCGATCACCCAGGCTAATTTGAGATAAATTGTCAAACTCATGACTCGAATTATAGACTGAACTAAGCTTGATGCCATTGTTTTTTTTTCTAAAATAATTTTTATTTAATTATATAACAATAAAAACATATATTATCAAGAATGAAACCGAATAAATTAAGAAAAATAATGATGGGTTGTCATAAACAATTCTAACATTATAAAAAAATTGTTATATTCTTATTAAAAAACAAAGTAAAAGTAAAACAATATTTAATAAAATAATTCATACAATAAATTATTAATTAAATTAAGAATTTAACAAATTAGGGGTTTGGCTGAAAATTAAATCAAAAAGAGTTTGGTCTAAAAATTCATTTTCTACCCATTTTCATTAAAAACAAAGGCTATATAAACTGTCTTAAAACCCAAAACACCAAAAAAACCACTCAAAAAATAAAAAACAGTCGAATAAAAAAATCAAAACCAAGCCTAATCTACTTTTTCCTGCATGTATAAAGAAAAAACAGCTTTTATTGAGCTCCTTTTAATAAGAAAAATGCATTGACACAAAGATCTTTTGCATTTTTTTTTTTAGATTGTGACTGAACAACAACTTCATCATTTTCTAATAAATTTCTCTCTCATCTCTAACTTAGAAATTAGAAAATAAATAAAATTAATTTTTTTATCAAAATAAAAATCTTAAAAACTTTGAGATTGACCATATATTTTCTTTGTGCTTACATTATGGTCTTCTCACTTTAAATTTTATCTTTCTCATTGAAATGAAAACTTTATATCATGCAATTAGACTCCAAAAAAAATGAATAGTGAAGTGTCGTATTAAAATCTAGTTTTTTCATTAATTCTACTATAATTAAAATAATCTAATATCAAAATAAAAGGGTTAATAGATCAGTTTTCATAATTAACATAGCATGACATACCTAAATAAAAATTCTTTAATTTTAAGGAACGGCCTTTATTTTTGCAGTGCACATGTGTATATATATATTTTGTAAAGTAAAAATTAAAGTTATATATATGAAAGCAATTGGCTTGCTGGCCGACAAGTAAATTAATTAATAATTATTTCCCAAATATACATTAGAACTGCAAGATTCAACGCAAAGTGCCTAAATTTTCAATAAAGAGTATGATAGGTTGTCCAATTTTAATTGCATGAAGAAATTGGATAAGAAGCATGCATGTATATATTTCAACTTCCAATTTTCAACCTTGGACTCCTGCCCTGAATGTGTTTCGACTTCAACTTTTCAACACCTATCACTGTAACCACTGAACTACGCACGTATAATTTTCAAACTTCTGTGTTAATATCATATGGGTGTATGATAATGACAACACACTAGCTAACAGATACGTAGCTTAATTAAAAAAAAAAAAAACTACTATACGTTATAGTCAAAGGTTTTTTTAAAAAAGAAGAATTAAGAAAAAAATGAGAATAACCCTCCCTCATTAAATAAGAGAAAATTATTTTTTCTAGATTTGAATTTGATGAATAAGGTGGGTGATGCTTTAATTGTTGTGTGGTCTACGGTCATTAAACATAAAATTAACCCCTCTATCTTATTTTCAGCAATTGATCTATTGATGTTATTTAGTCTAAAATGCTCAAATTCAAATAGCAATTGCTCCATTGATGTTATTTAATCTAAAACACTCAAATTCATATAATAAAGAGGCCAATTATAGCTTCTTTTTTTCAAAAAAAATGAAAAAAAAGAGAATCAGGTCTTGAATTCGAGTTCATCTTCTTGTATATATGTAATTAGCTTGGAATGGAGCTTCTAATCTTAATCATACGTTCATAGTTATCTTGGGTTTTAATGGAAGGATGAGCGCAACATTTACATGCTTGGAATGAGCACAGTAATAATGAAAAATACTTGTAATCATATTTTGCCAGTGACAAAACCGTGTATCTATTGAGAAAAAACTCGATACATCATTCTCCACTTATAAATGTCCTCTCATTATTCCAAAACTCAATTTTTATGGAATCCAATGGAGTTGTGCATAATAACCAAACAAGTGGATCCATCAAGACCCCTCCTTCCCTTGGGTGGTCATGATCAAAGGGGAAAGCTTTGAGTTGATGGAGGCTTTTCGAGTCCTTTGCTATTTGTTATGATAACATGTTATGATAAATACCACAAATATAGAAAAAGCCCATAATTCCGCAAATTCATCTCACTATATCCATGGAAAAAAAGAGAGATGGGCACTCCAAAAGGTCCACTTCCCTCATCATTACTTGAAAATTGGGTTAATCGATGATGAATATACACACACACACACACACACACACATACATGAATCTAAACATTTATCATGGATACACGTACGTACGCACGAATAATTTGTACTTCATGATGTCGAGGCAGAAAGATTGATGGAGTGAATCGCTGTTTGCTATGGAAAAGAACAGAAAATACAAGTACTGTAATGGTGGAAGACATATAATTTTTCTGGCTTGGCAGGGGACATGTAAGCATTGATTTATACGTGCATATCAAATCAAGAAAAGCACAGATCAACAACTGCATCACATTGCTGCACATGAGAGTTCCTCTGCCTTGCATTCAATGGCAGTGAACAGGGTTTGCTGGAGGAAATATCACAGGAGGCTTACCATTACGTTTTTCGGTGTAACAATATATACTACTTAAATCAAAAAATTAAGTGTAAGAAGCCTAGTTTTCCTAAAGTTAATCCTCACTCGACCATTTTAATTAATTTGACCATGAGATCAATGAATAAAGCTACACCAAATATTCAATTTTAGAGAAAACTTGAGGGGGGGAAAGAAAAACTTAATTGGTGGAGCAGATCTAATTAGATTGTGGTTGAATTAGAGCTATAGCCTTTTAATGTCATTAAAAATAATTAAATTTCACGAATTGGTATTGTTGAATTTCTTTATTAATATGACTTGATAATAAAGAAAGAAATTAATGCCTATTATTAAAAAAAGAAAAAAGAAATTAATGCCACATGACTCCCGAAAACTCCACCCTTATGGATCATAATGAACAATTAATTTATCGAGTAGTTCAAGCAATATGGATACGAAAATCAAAATACATATACACGAGCCCAAAAAAGAGAATATATAGATGATATAAAAAAAAATAACATACATATATTAGACACATAATATATGTCTATAACTCGAAAATATAAGCAAAATAGAGGGCGTGGGAAAATCTGCAAATTTGCAATGAAGAAGGAAACTTCTTTCCATCAACTCATGAAATTTTGCATGTAATATTTCTGATCTATCTGTAATTAACCCTCAAACAGAAAAATATGTGTATATATATATAAAAAAGAAGAAGTAATAATTAGACTCCTGTCATCAAGCTAGTGATTTGGTCTACATTTGATACACACCAAAATTACCAACCAGTTTCTCCTTGAGAGTAAAGGGGAAACAATACATACTCATAACAATTTCTTTTAACAAACTTTGTCAACAAACCTCCCATTAATTAAAAAAGAATTATACTACCCAGCAACCCCATATACAGTACCCACCAACTCCTCAGTGTTTTCAAGAAAAAAAAAATACGAATAGTCACCTTTTCTTCAAGAAATCTATTTAATCTTCATGGTGATTTCCAATTCTGTAAGCCAATGTCGTTGTGTCTCCTTGAAGGGCCAGAAGTTGGTATAGGTAAATGTCTTGGCAACAAATTGAAGAAATGACCTTTGTACTGAGTTTTGGGCTTGAATTTAAATACATGGGTGGACCTTGAACCAAGAGAGTAACCAACAAAGAAAACGAAGAGCAAGAAGAAGAGACAAAGAAGTAGAGTTAGAGGTCTTCTACATGCAACCATCATGCAAAACAACAAGCGACGAAGAGAGAGAAAGAAAGACTTAGGAGGGTAATAGGAGGAGTGCTGGCTTGTTGCTTAGGGTCTAACTTTGATGAGCAAAAGGTACTGTTGAGAGCAGGAAACATGGGCAACTTTGTATGTGTTCGCGTGTGGAGTTTTGAGAGAGAGCGAGAGAGGGAGATGATTTTAAAAGAAAGATATCGGATGCTTCTGCAAGCAGTAGCATTAATGTCACAAGCAGAAAGCCGAGGAAATGTGAGAGCTGGATAAAAAGCTTTTGAATGAGTCTTGCCGGGGGGGTTTTATTGAAAGAAGGGGGAAAAAAGGGTTCTCCTTCGAGTGATCAAATGCCAACAAACAAGTGATCGAAAGGGGAAAAAAAAAGGAAAAAGGAAACGAAGCAAAAGGAGAGAAAGATTAAAGATTTAATTAAAGTTAGGAGAAGGTTATGTTATGCCATCTTTTCTTGTGGTTAGGTAGTGTTTGGTCCCACTTGTTATTAATGGCCGACTGTAAGCTGGGATTGCAGCTGTAGTTTTAGGCCCCTGTAACAGCAGAACTCGTCCTTTATTTGTCGCCTCCCCTACATTTGATGAACTTGTATTTCATGCTCTCTAATGTGGCCTCATGTATATGCAAGGGTTCTTGGCATCGGCTGTTTGTGATTTGATTATTCTTATCGAGTGATATGTTGATGGACTAAATAGATAATTAACATTTTAAAAGAGGTTTGGAAATAATTTTATGAAAAATTATTAATTTTATAATTTTCTATTTAATGAAAAAGTTTATAATTTTCTATTTAATTATTAAATTGTGCTCAAATTTTATTAGAAAATTTTATGAACTCTTTTTTATAAAAGGGTCGGATTGTTGTTAATCTAAATAAGAAAGGATATAGTTTTTATTTTTTAAAGTTTTTTTTCCATTTATTTTTATATTCTTTTCTCAATTAAATTTTAGAGCTTTGATGCATCAGTTTGTTTTTATTTTTATATAAGGATCCTTAACATAAAATATTAAGATCAAAAATACTCATTTCTTTATATCCATGAGTGTATAAAAATATTTAAAATGACCTATAGTTTACCCCCCATTAATTATATGTAATGGATATTTTTCTAATATTAATAATGTGTTTGAGATATTTATCCCACTTTAAAAGTTATCAAGGCAAAATGACACTTCAAGCTTTTTTTTCCATAAAAAAGACAAGATTCATGAGTTATAAAAATTATAAAAATCCTTTAAAAAAAACAGGTTTATAATCTCATCATTCTCAATAGTTTTAACATATATATTTTTAAAGTTTATTTCTTTAAAACATCATTGTCATTTCTCTAAAAAAATTATATTTTCTTAAACATCAAAGAGTCCTTAAATCTACAAAATAGAACTTTTTACATATGCTGATCACTATTCACTTTGGCATACCAGACATTAAATATATATCGGGTACCAACTACCTTGATTAAGGAAAGTGAATTAAATTTTTAGAATTAAGAAATTAGTAGATTATCCAACATATAAGTCTTCTTTTTAAATTACCTAGATTTTTGAGACCTCATAAAGTTTTATGAGATTTTTCTGTATAAAGTGATTGAATTGAGCTATTTTATTAATATCATACTTCATATTAATTAGAATTTATGAAACAACGAAATTTATAAGGGCTGTAACCTAGTACTTAGCACTTGAGAAGCTCTGATTTATTTTCTTTTGTTATTTGCTGTCTAATTAAGGGTGTGATTAACAGTGTGGTAGCGGTTGCTTTTCAAATAATTTTTTATATCACAATGCATGCCAATAATATTTTTTATTTTTAAAAAATTATTTTTGACATCAACACATCAAAACAATATAAAACATAAACCATATTAAATTTTAACAAAAAAATTTTAATTTTTTAAGAATACAGTTTGCATCGAGTTCCCGAAAGCATTCTAAATAATATAGCTTAGAAAAAAGTAATTAGATTATTGTGTGCATGTATTGTCTTTTTGAGCTAATAATTTTGACTTCAATGGAAGTTTCGCCCCAAAATTATTCAAAATGTTAAGAACCCAATTTCCATTTTTTAAACCACAGGGTTTAATATCACAATCATCGAATCACAGAGACCTTCGCTTTAAAAAAATAATCCGTAAATATAACTTGTATATAATTAATAGTATTTCTTCACGTCCTGCCCAGTACTCTCCTTGATCAAAGGGGTCTGGACAGGGTGTCTTTGTGCACGAACAGTAAGTAAATAAACATCAATGCCTTTTCATGTACAGTGGTATCGTACAACCTCATTGCCTCTCAAATCTATCTCCCCTCCCCCCCATTGTTTTAGCTTTTAAGGCTGCCACATGTTCGTTTTCTTACAGGAGATATGATTTCCTATGAATAGAGTTGAAGATCAATTCATGTTCATGGTCATGTCTGTTGTCTAATATTGAGTCCCATTTTGCCACGATATAGATGTGAGGTTACGTAGAAAGGTCCTCTATAGAAAGGGATAGGAGATGGTTTCCATTGGGCATATGGTAGATATTGTAGTTCTTGGAAGAAGGAACAAAAACTCCAAGACAAAAAAATTCCCTACAAAATTCTAGCGTAATAAAGCTCTAATTCGTTTCCGATGGATAATTCAATCAGTACAATTAATTTGTATGTTTGTTTTGGTAGTGGGATAAATATTATTTTTAAAAGTATTTTTTATTTTAAAATATATCAAAATGATTTAAGAATATTAAAAAAATAATTTAAAACTAAAAAAATAAAAAATTTGGATCATAATGTTAAATCTCAACTAAAAACAAATGTTGTAATGAATAATGAAATATACTGAGAAACTTGATTTGATTAAATTAATTTTTACCATCAAGATTAAAAAATCTAAAGTTATAAATAGTAAAAAACTTGTGATAACATTTTACTTGGTACTTGTAACGATGCATATATAGCTTTATACATTACTTTGATTTTCATAAAAGAAATATTATAAATTAAATAGACTAATTTAAAAACCCTATTTTTCGTTAAAAGGTTGAATTCCTTTTAATTTACGGCTAATATGACCTATCATGTTACTTAAATCATAACATTAAAACTTTCATGAACGGTACTGAGGATATTTCATGTATTTTAACTGTAAAAATAATTAAATTACCTAACTTAATCCCACTTTATTTAAGCTCCAAATTTAGTGCAACCAGGTCCAAGTAATTATGAAGCGAAGGTTTGCTTGTAAAATATTTGGGGGGGAAAGTATCTGGACATGATGAACATCTAAGAAAATCGTATGATCTTGGAAGAGGTGAATCATACAAGACTCTGCATCTGACCGGAATCAATATGAAAAAAAATGGTTTAAATGAGAAATAAACGGTTCGTGCTCCAAGCACAAGAGACCTTAATGGGTGTTTAAGGTCTTGATGGACCATGCCTCAACCTACGAGGTTCGGCAAAGCTCCCATGGTTTTGGTGGTCCAAATTCATCTCTTCCAGGTCAATTTGTCTTTAATTCAACCCCAGCTAACTCGTGTGTGAAAGCTGCATGCTTCCATTCGCCCATTAACAAATAGCAATGGTGAAAAAGATGAAGTAATCAAGTGGTTTTGGGGATTGATCCAAATTCACTCGAGGTACCATGCTCTATTTTTAATTGAGGGCTAGATGAGATCTGGTGTAAAAAGCTTAAGGTTTGGGTAAAAATCTTGAAAACTTAAAGTGTTCTTGATTTTTAACGGAAAAAATGAAACTGTATGATTAATTCTTGATCCATAAAGTGAACGCAAATAATGAAATCACTGTTCCCTATATTTTTTTAATATTTCTTTTTTAATGATGGGAATGTTTTCGTAAAACCAAATCTTTCTCAAATCAAGTTTTATATACTTCATTTATATTAAAATTAATTTAAAACATTTATAAAAAATAAATAAATTCTATGCATGTCGCACATAATTAGCGCAATACTCTTTGCATTAAAACTTAAATTGTTTTTTGTTTTAAATTAATATTTTTAAATCTTTTTAATATACTAATATCAAAAATAAATTTTAAAAAATAAAAAAAATTATTATTATCACACTTCCTAACAACACACAAAATCACACACGATTTGATTGCGCTTGAGATTTTGTACATAGCCCCTCGCGGTTTCATGTGGGGTAAATATAAAAGGTGAAAACATACAAGCTGTTTTATCACATGATTTTTTATTCCTTCAAAGCCCTGTGATCTGTAAAATAATATAGCTATTATTTTATTGGAGAAAGGTCAGGCAACCCACCATGCTATGGGGTTGAATTACATTACATAATTACATTAAATTAAATTAAAATGAAAAAAAAAAAAAACTGATTCCCTTAGAATTTTCACTGTGCATTGTCTATGGATGGAAACAATGTTTTTCCTTTTCCTTTCCTTTTAATCCTTTTATTTTTTTCAGCTATTTATTTTTTTAAAAAAATTACCCTTCTAAATGTAATTTTTAGTACCTAGACTTTTTTTTCAACTCATTACAGTTTTAAACCCTGTTTTTAGAGGTTTTTGTATTTTTAATCCAAAACCCCTGAGCTTGAAAGAAAAAAAAAGGTTCGGTTGGCCAAATTATAACAAATCAAAATGGGCAGACTTGATGTTAAAGTGTTTCTATTTACTAGAGGAGTGCCATTGAGGTTTTTCGAGCTTCTATATATATTGCCTGAAGAGATAAATCAACCTGGAGAGAGTTTTTAACTAGTTTGATTTTGTGTTTTGGGGATTATTTTTGGCTTTTTTTTAAATAAAAAAAAAAACATAGAACAGACGATAGATCATTTACCCCTAAAAAAAAAAAATATTAACTAGGCATTTTTATTCTAAAGCCTAGGTGCACCGGGCTACCAAGGCTTGCGCGTATGGGCAAGCCTTATTTTAAAGAGTTTTTTATTTATTTTTTTTTGTTAGTTATTATATATTTTTTTAATTTGATCCTTTTGTATTTTATTGATTTAGGGTTAAGGTTGATGATTTATCTTAATTAACTTCGCGGAGGTTCATTTTAAAAGAGGTTTTTTTTTAGTTTTTTATTCATTTTTT
>Ga0325411_1000875_pt1 | contig 32432 bp, 19 predicted proteins | sample PopdelMetagenome_13_FD_206181 | JGI IMG/M metagenome (GOLD analysis project Ga0325411, IMG submission 206181) | Populus deltoides microbial communities from Bellville, Georgia, United States - Xylem-PdIQD-R4 | ecosystem: Host-associated > Plants > Phyllosphere > Stem > Wood/Secondary xylem...
AAATGAACTCACATGTGACTACCATACTCCTTTCCAGTTCGTGCCACAAGCCTGACACGCGCTCCACTCCGCCTTCCTCTCTTCACCGTCCACCTGTCCCTCAATCCAAAGGTCAATACCTCTCCTCCTCTACATTATATGCTCTCTCCCTCACCACACACAACACACGCCACACCAATCTCTCTTTTTAAGTCTTCTTCCTCTTCATTAGAAATTTTAATACCCGTTAGTTCATCTTTGTTCAGTAAAAAATAAAATCATGTTACTTAAGGCAGCACCAGCCTTCTCTCTATTGAACGCGACAGGGGATAATCTGGGTTCCCCGTTTCCATCCTTTTCTTCTCTGTCTAACAAAAATCTTTCTGTTTCTCCTTCATTTCTTCGCTCAAAAACTGGGTCTGGATTCGTTGTTTGTGCCTCAAAGGGGGCTAATAATAGACCTTTAACTGGTGTCGTCTTTGAGCCTTTTGAGGAGGTTAAGAAAGAACTGAATCTCGTGCCTAATGTGCCACAGGTTTCTCTTGCCAGGCAGAAATTTACCGATGAGAGCGAAGCCGCCATCAATGAACAGATCAAGTGAGATTTCTTTTTTTCAAGCTTCTTGTTGAGTGACCATTCTTTTATCTTCAAGAAATGATTGATTTGCTTTAATTGATATAGAAAATGATTTCTTTATACTGGAACTGCATTAAAGATTCTATATTTACTTTTCTTGTGACATGTTCTTTTTATATGATGTTTGATTCTGATCTTGCGTTAGTGTTTTCCATATTTAGATCTATGTTTCGTGGTTCTTTGGGTTCATCTATGTTTCGTTTGAGTTTTTTTGGTGAAGTATATCGCTTTAGTAATCTGTTTTCTAATCATCAATTATGTCGTTTTTGGAATGGCAGTGTGGAGTACAATGTCTCATATGTGTACCATGCGATGTTTGCCTACTTCGATAGAGATAATGTGGCACTCAAGGGCCTTGCCAAGTAAATTCCCGTGGAAATTCTCTGTTTTTTATAAGCTCTCTCTTTTGTTATATGTTTTTAGCTCTCTCTTTTGTTATATGTTGTTAAAGCTGATTCATGACATTTTTTTTTCTAATAGGTTTTTCAAGGAATCTAGTGTCGAAGAAAGAGAGCATGCTGAGAAATTGATGGAATACCAGGTGATTAAATTCATAATTTGATATAGTTATTTATTGTTTTTTTCCTTTTCAATTTAGCGTTAGGAGTTCTTTATTATGTTCATAATGTAATTGAATCCTTGGTCGTTGTTGTTTAATCTCATAGAATAAACGGGGTGGAAAAGTGAAGCTGCAGTCTATTTTGATGCCCCTCTCTGAGTTTGATCATGCGGAGAAGGGAGATGCACTGTATGGTGAGTTTTGATGGGCGTTTATATGTTGACAATGAGGAGTTAAGCAAAATGAAATTTTTTGTATTTATTTATTGAAGCTGTTGTGTGATGTGAAAAATGTCCTCGGCCGGTGTTTTTTAATGTTTTTCTCTGCTTTAATCCTGACATAAATTTAGGGGAGAAATTAGTTGATTGACCGTGTCCTTATATACTGAACTGATCATGCAAATTCATACTGTTGAGGTATTGGAATGTGATTGATTTTACCAGGTGTATTCTGAGTTTCTCAATCAGGGCATGGTTATCCTTCTCCTTTTCTTTCCTTTTTTTTTATACGTAGCTGTCGTGGCACAGGGCATACTTTGTGAATTCGAGGTTAATGGAAATATTCAGTGTTGAAACTACATGGGCTTCCGTTAAGAATCACAAGTTAAACTTCACAAGCGGCTTCTCAAATACAAATCTTCATTGTGTTCTTATGCTTGTGATGTGTGTTGAACTTGAAAGAATTTGTATGCATCCATAGTTTACAAGAACTTACGAGCAAATGACAATACTTCGTGCTGCATTGCTTTGATGTCTGCTTTGTTAAGTTATGATGTACTTGGTTTTATCTTTAATTGACCTGATTGTGGTTGTTTTTCTTGGTTCAGCAATGGAGCTTGCCTTGTCTTTGGAAAAACTAACGAATGAAAAGCTCCTGAACTTGCATAGTGTAAGACATTTCTATCCCTCAATTTAGGATTTAATGTACTTCATTGCATGGTAAATTTCAGTTTGCACTCAGCAGTGACTGACGAAATGGGGCCATGCTGCAAGTTGCATAGCCTTTTGGATAACAAAATCTTTCAGGTCTTTCTAGTTTTGTTTGCCAAGTACGTAGAAATTGAATTAAGTTTTGTTCAACAGGTGGCCGAGAAGAACAAAGACGTGCAGTTGACAGATTTCGTTGAAAGTGAGTTTTTAGCTGAGCAGGTACGTACAGTTTTCATGTTGGTCTGCTTCCACCAGCATTTATTTTTCACAGTTATGGCAGGTCAGCTGAATTTTGATTTTGACCTTTCAAATTGCTTACGTTGTAGGTGGATGCTATCAAAAAGATCTCAGAATATGTTGCTCAGCTGCGAAGAGTGGGTAAAGGACATGGTAAAGATCTCTATCTTGTGCATAGTTCTCCCTTACCTTTATTTATTTATGAATTTGCACTGCGCATTTGCTCATCCTCTAAACTGTTGTTCTTTCTTTGAAATTATCAGGAGTGTGGCACTTCGACCAGATGCTCCTCCATGGGGAAGAAGTAGTTGCATAATCATGAAGCCATCTTGTTTTCTACCTTGCTTGAAGTACCATTTAGGAGGGCGTTCTGTGCCCTATCTTTTTGTGTTAATCATTCTAGTTTTTGCTAAGGGATTTTTGGGGTGTGTGGTTGGTTAGCAAAGATGCTTGCTTTGTTGTCCAGGATTGAACATGAGTTTAGCCATCGTTTCAAAAGCTTGAAGGTAGTTAAAAATATATGGTGTCCCCCTTCACTCTTAATTTTATTGTACCTTGTTCTGCAATGGCAACCACAGCGAAAAATGAAAAACAAGTGACTAGGGAAATGGTAATGGACTAGCAGCCGCTGTACTCTTGGTCGGATGATTCGAGTTCTTGGTGGTCCCGTATTACCTGGACCATGATATGATTCTCCAGTATTCTCGATTTGTCTCTTCAGCCGCTGAAAAGGATGGAAAGCCTAGCCGCTGTTGTTTGGGCGGTGGTCTTTTTCGCTGCATGACAACTGGCCCTTCAATTAGCCGATAAGTTCTCATCAATACGGACAGGATCTTCTATCACTGTCAAAGTGTCAATTAGGGGGTAAGGTTGTGTTATATTAATCATCTAAAATCAACCGTTGATCTTCTTTCGCGCTGTCAATTAGTGGGTAAGGTTGTTTTCTATTAATCAACCGTCCCCACGGGATAAAGAAGACGTTAACCGTGTCCGATTAAGCCCCCAAATATAAAGACATGGTCTTTTTGTGTTTTCGGATGTGACCCAATTTTAGAGTGCTTGTCGTTTGGCAAATACATTCATTGGATTGGACCATCAAGAAAGTTGATAGCCAGAGGCATAAAGAACACTCTCTCTCAAAAATGCCCATACTAATTACTTGCCAGTAGGAAAAGTCGAGGCATAATGGAAACCGAATTTCCATCCCTACTGGTACTAGTTAGAGATCGATATTTCTGTGTTTCATGTGAATTGTTTGGGCCTGCCTCGTTTATCTTCCGATATCCAATGATGAAGCGAGAATACATGAAGCCCAGTGATCGGACTCCATCCGAGGACTTGGGCCTAAACTAAACTTTGACCGGCTGAGATATAGTTTGCATTGATGATGTTTGCGTGGAAAACAAGTCTAGACCAGTCATAGCTGCGAACTGACTTTGATTGATTAGGGTTCGGGGATTCTAGAAGTTAATTTCTTAATTTTGACTATGTTACCATATGGATACATATTTTACAAGAAGAACACAATACTTTAATTCAATTTTTTCGTTATATTAATTATAAACAAACATGTCTGGATAACTTGTCGAATCAATTTTATTGACCAACTGTTAACTCGGTGATGGCATGGATGGACCACGTTCGTGACATTATAGCATAGAAGGATCTAATCAATATTAAAAAGAGTAGAACGGTAAGAGAAAAGCCATGTGTTACCCTTCTACCGGGTCAGTTACATCACGTCAAAAAGTCAAAGAAAATGTAAATAATCTGAAACGATCATGCGACTTATTCCAGTACGCGCCAGAGCTCTCTTTCTCGCCCTGGAAACCGTGGAGACATCCGCTTCGTGTTTCCGTACAGAGAATTTCCATACATGCATTCTCCCTTTGCCACTCTAGAAACAGAAAGAGAAGAGAAAAACAATAGAAGCAAGCAATGTTTGCTATTTTGAAGCTTCTGTTGTTATCGATATCGTCGCAATTAAATGCTGATCAAGGTTTCGATGTCCGTCGCCACCTCTGCTCTGTAACGAGGTCTCTCTCTTTTTTCTACCATTTTTATCCCATCTTTTACTATCTAGGTAATCCAATTGATTTTGTCTGTGGAATAACGAGATTAATGCTCGAAAACAAGCACACCTGTAGTTAGCTATGTGTAATTATTTAATTGATTGATAAATTGTGTGCAGGTACGATGTAGCTAAGGATATGGCTAACACTTCAGCTGTAGCTGCCAATAATATTCCTAATGGATGCACTCCTATCCACGTAAACCTTGTGGTAATCTTCTCTATTGCAAATTTTTAGATTGGTGTTTTCTTCCTGTTCATGTTTAATGTTTGACTAGTGAAAGTCCGGGTCATCGCTATGGATCTGCGAAATTTAAAAGTAAATACAGCAGCTCGAGTCTTTTCTGCGTATAATACTAAAATGTTGTGCTTAAATTTGAATTACCTGTTAATGTAGCAAGTTTTCTATAAAACTAGATTAAGATCCGAGATTTTGGCAAGTAGCTGCTCGAGGAGTTGACTGATCACGAAAGATGTTTAGGTTTAATTTTTTTAGTATGATTCAATTTCTAGTTTTTGGGCATGGTTTTGCACTTGTTGTCACGGAGGAATTTGAATTTCTCATCTGTCCCTGTAATTGATTCTTGCCGGACTCAGACTCAGGGTTTTTAAAAAACGCATCGACGCTCATGGAATTACTTGAAGCATCTTTTTCTTTACGAATACAAACTTTCTGCTGTCAACAGAATGTTATTGTGCCCTTGAAATCAGGGACTTTCTAACACATCAAATATATCGTTTTGACCAAAGTCAGGGAAAAGAGCTACTTGTAGTTTCTCTGAGTTATAGAAATTCGTAGAACTTCAACATGCAAGTTATCATTTAGAGTAATTTGGTTGTTAAATGAAACTGTTGGAATGAGCCATGCATTCCCAGGGTGGGCATCACTTGCAGAATTTGCTTAAACCAACATGACTTTTTCCTTATTTTTTAATGGATCATTTCTGGAGGGAGTTTATTTATTTCTTAGTACTATTTTTATGATGGAATGATCCTTTGCTTGGATATTTTATGTTTTAAAATTACTTTGGAGGCTTCTTTTCTGATTTAGTGTTTTAATTTGCTGGGTTTATATGCTGATTTCTTCTACTGCCTGAAGTGATTTGTTGCTCTGATAAAAGTTATTACCATGTTTTTTGAATTTCACTTGTTACTTCGTAGGCAAGACATGGAACTCGTTCTCCTAACAAAAAACGGATGAGAGAGTTAGACAAGTTGGCTTCTCACTTGGGGGAACTTATAAGAGAAGCTGAAGAACAAAATTTGTCTTTGGAGAAAGTTCCGTTGTGGTTGCGGGGATGGAAATCTCCTTGGAGAGGGAAATTGAAAGGTGGAGAATTGATCAGGAAAGGAGAAGAAGAATTGTACAATCTTGGAATCAGGATTAGAGAGAGATTTTCAGAATTATTTGATGAGGAATACCACCCAGATGTTTATCCTATAAAGGCTACACAGGTGAGCTCTGTTCTAAATGCTCTACAATGAAAATGTCTCACCCAATCAATTCCCACTTTATACCTGTGCTGTTCTCCTAGTCTTTTACTATTTTATTTCACTTACTTCCTTCTTCTTTTTTTCTCCAATGTGCTAGGTTCCTCGTGCATCAGCTAGTGCTGTGGCATTTGGCATGGGGCTTTTAAGTGAGAAGGGAGGTCTAGGACCTGCACAACATCGAGCTTTTGCTGTTACAAGTGAAATCCCTGCTAGCGACATTATACTGAGGTTTCATGATTGTTGTGGAAACTATAAGGTAATATCCAGTTCTTATTTTTTATGTTGAAGTTTTACATCTGGATTCAAACCTTACAGCTTGTACACTGTAAAACAATATACAATTTGTGTGGTTGTTTACTCTGTCTTCCCTTTTTATCTGCCCAATACCATGATAGCTTAATTAATGTAAAAGAATGATTTTCTTTGTAAACGGTTTTTAGATGGGGCTTGTAGATTTGAATACTAGATGCAAGACTTGAAATTTATTGAAGTTAGTGGAAGCATAAAAGTTGTGGATTTGCATGTAAGCTCATGTTCTCTGCCCAGAGTTGTTATGAGGCAGTCAATTTCCTCTCATATCACATATATGCATTCAGGATTTTAAGAAGAGGCAGGAGCCTGCTGTTGATAAGCTAAAGGAACCTGTACTGGATGAAATCACGTCTGCATTAGTGAGCCGCTATGGGCTCAAATTCACTAGACAGGATACTGCTACGTTGTGGTCTCTGTGTAAACAGGTGACAACCCTGTCTCCATGACTGTTCATTATGATACAAATTTCATTCCGTTATGATTCCTGATTTTATCTATTTTTGTATATTTAATTTACTTACTTTGATGCAATGTGCCCTTGGATTTTCAATTTGTCAGGAAGCATCTGTCCTGGATATAACTGATCGAGCTTGTGGTCTTTTCAGCCCTTCCGAGGTAATTTGAATGCTGATGCTGTGATTTTAGGTTTTATTTATGTTTCTCTATAGGCTAATGCTGATGATAAATCAGTCCGCTGATCACAATTTTCCAACTAGATTTTTATAGGAAATTTCAGTCGTCCTTAATAATTATTCCCTGTTCACTTTTGTGGAAGTCAATAACGTAGTGTAGTCTGTCTGTTTTGATCACTTGAATACTTTCATCTTTGTTTTTTTATTTTTTATTCGGGTTCATGGGCTAAAAGAAATGACAAAATAAAATGCTTATGTTTGGATTAACAAGAAAGTTAAATACATGGTCGATTAACTTAAGAAAATGTGCATTTGATTATATGATACGAGTGTTTTTATACAGAAAGTCTGCAATGATAATTCATTAATGCAAATTAAAAAAGTATTCTCTCTTTTGTGATTTATTGATATTGATCAGCTTACCTAAGCACATACTTAGGTTGCTTTGCTGGAGTGGGCAGATGATTTGGAGCTGTTTATATTGAAGGGTTATGGTAATTCAATAAATTATCGAATGGGAGTGCCATTGCTTGAAGATGTTGTCCAGTCCATGGAGCAAGCCATTGAAGCAAATGAAGGTAAGTCAAGTTGTCAAATGTTAGAGACTGTATGCTTGTTTTATGCCTTCGATGAACTGCATCCCTTTCTTTAAGTGACATTATTGTCTCATTGTTGAACAAAGAATATTTTAACTTTCATATGCATTAGTAAGTTGCGGACAAGGAGGAACCTGGTGAATTTTTTTTTTTAATCTTTATTTCTAGATTGGCTATAATGAGGTTAGCATTTGGCACAAATCTAAAACTAGCTGACTAAGGCTCAGCATTGAGTTTAGCAACCATCAACACCGAGTTAAGATGGCTTGGCCCACCGATGCAAATTAGGATCTGTCACGCTAATCCTGGGTGGTGGAGGATTTGTTGTGTTGGCCCAATGTCCTGCAGATACCCCAGTTCCTCGTAAATCACCAAAAGAAGAAGAAGATATATATGCATGATCGTTAAATGATATTGAAGAACCTTTTCCTGATCTAGTAAGACTCGTACACTTCTTCTTATTATTGGGCTTTCATTCTATTAGAAAAGCATCCTCCTGGAAGTTATGAGAAGGCAAGGCTACGGTTTGCACATGCAGAGACCGTGGTCCCATTTACATGCCTCCTTGGACTTTTTCTTGAAGGATCTGGTGAGTTGATTTCATTCTCAGACTCCCTCTTCGGCATTTGTGCCTCTGCATGAACGCAACTGTTTTATGACACTTTTATATGGCTATCGACTTGGTTAAAGATGCAATATCTCCATAAAAGATAGTTATATGTTTGTCTCTGTGTGCTATATCCTGAATCACTAATTATTTTTACCGACTTTCAGAGTTCCAGAAAATACAAAGGGAAGAACCTTTGGAGCTCCCTCCAAAACCTCCTCAGAGTAGAAATTGGCGGGGCAGCATTGTAGCACCTTTTGCTGGTAACAACATGCTGGTCCTGCACAGCTGCCCGGCAAACTCTGCAAGCAAGTACTTTGTCCAAGTACTCCACAATGAACAACCGATTCCAATGACGGTATATCTTGCTAGTTCACTTGCTTATTATGCATATGTTTTTTGTGCTTTCTTGATATGAACCTTTATGAAATTTTCAAATATTGACTTCTTTGTGTTTTGTTGATAGGGTTGTAATGGTTCCGATTTTTGCCCTTTTGAAGAGTTTAAGGTACTGGTATTATCAACTCTTTGGCGTTAATTTACATGATCGATTCTCCTATGTTGATTCTAGTTACTTTTTTCTTTCTCCAGGAAAAAATAGTGGCTCCTCATCTGAAGCATGACTATGATAGTGTGTGCACTGCAAAGCTGGAAGAACCAGAGCAGAAACCTGCAAGCAGTAAGTTATCACAACTGTTTCGTTGTCTATTATCTCTACAGAATGATGATACACGGTCCACCAAGGATGGATTATAGTTTGTTATTGAAAAGAAAGAGAATATTTCTTGCATGCTACTTTTTCTTTCTTGTCGCTCCTCTCTGTATGTTGATTTTCAGCCAAGGCCAGCTCTTCCTTTTAGCAGAGTTCAATTTGGTTTAATGTCACTGTCTCACGGCATTGAACTTACTGGCTCGATTCTGAATTCTAACCCAGTAGTTTTTCTGACAGATCTGACGCTGCTTCTAACAGCTCTACTTTTTTGTATGCCTGACTGGTTAATGATCTTGTAATTTTCACATAAATCACCTGATGGATTTTGCCTTTAGTTTAAATGCCATCCCCTTTCTGCCATAATGGAAATTCCACTGGTCTTCTAGATAGATAGCTTTTCATGCAGCGCCTTGGCATAAGCTGCATGTACCGCATTGTGCTCATTTAGAAATAGGTTTCACTTAGCGTGTATCTCATTTTCAAGTCAACTTAAAGGTACAATATGGCTCCAACACATTGTCTCTGCAGAATGTTCCATTGCATTCCTCTGTTAAAGTGTTTATTTACATGTATCTAGTAAATAGAACTTGTAGAGAGCAGCATATTGTTCAGGAATTAAGGCATCATATACTGGTAAGGTGGAGGAATCATCTTTCTCTCCGGGCAACCTGCAAGGAATTGAATTCATCATCAAACTTCCTGTAGCAAAGAATTACCCGTCTACTCATCTCTTTTTCTTGCACAAACTTTTTAGAAAAATGTTTGTATCAAATCTAAAACACAGAATTTCAATTCTGCCAAGAAGTATTGAAATTGGACTTTTAAAATCTGGCAGTTCCGGTAGCCAATGGCCCAAATCATTTTTAGAGGATAAATTGCACCGCATGTACCTTCAAAGCCTCTGACTTCAAGCTCCCGCCATTCTTGAACCATTGCACAACAGCAACACATGAAATGAGTTAAGAAGTCATCACATGAGCCTCCCTGCAAGTAGTATATTTGTCAGCTGCTTCTACCTTCGTAGCTCAAGCCAAAAGGATGTACAACTTTCACAAGGAAGAGCTTCGAAGTCCTCCTCCATAAAGAAGAAAACCAACCTCAATGTCGAAAAGATGCCGAATTTTTTTCCTGATGCAGCAGGTGTAACAGCAACATCCACAAAAAATAGAGTACGCCATTAGATCATTAATCGCACGCTCGCGAGCTTTAGCAGAAATTAAAGAAGAGAGATATTAAGAGAGTTAATTTACTCTCAAACCTGTTATTAAGTACTAAACTAGCTCGCCTAGATCACGGCTCTAAAGGGTTTTTTTTATAGCTAAGCTTACATGTCTTTCCTTTCGACACCACGTTGGCTATCCTTGAAAATACGCCACAGGGATAAATGCAGGTCTTCAAGCCTGCAGTAAAAAAGTTAAATAAAAAAGTAAATATATATAGAAATCGAACTAATCAATGGAACTAAAATAGCAGGAGGCAAGATTTGAATCGAAGTAACAAAACTAAGCACATTAGTAATTTCTAGAGCAATAAGCAAACATAGACAAGAGTCACCCCTGCATTTATCTAGTTAGCTATGCATAAGAAAGGGGATTGGGAGGGACTCACTCAAACATGGCTCCTTGCAACAATCAAAAAGATCAATCTGCCATTCAGACTGGCACTTATCTCCAGGATTTAGGACCCCATTGCTGGATCTTGCATTGGTTATGTACCTAGAATCATAAATCCCCAATTAATACATACCTTAAGGTACTTCACAAAACTATTACACATACACAAAAGCTTCACCAGAACTGTCTGGACACATACCCTGAGACAACATAAGTTGGCTCATTAACAAGAAGTTTCGTAACCTTCTTTGCAGGAACATCATTGACGACATTTTCTGTTACCTCAATTAGATGTTCAATTACTCGGCATTGATTTGGCTCCTTGCTTGTTCTTGATCTCTGCAGCTCAATCTGTAATTTTTCTTTTTCTTCTTGGAGAGCCTCGTGGAATCCCAAGTCAGGATATCTGCGAGATAGAGACTTCTCCAACATGTTTGCATCTTTCTTTGAACGGTCAGGTTTTAAAATCACACTTTGAGCCTCTACATCGTCTTCATCGAGGGTATAGTCTCTTTGATCCTCTTCAATTGCCTGCCAGCCTTCCTTTATATCCTGCACATATCTATAATTTCAAGACCAACTTGTTTGAACTTGAACTACTACAAGGCAGGTTCATGAGAAGGAAAACATTATCGAACTCGAGCGAGAATGTCGCTTGTGAACATTGCTATAGCAACATAAACATCATCCAATCCTATTTATATGATATGGTGAATCAGTGCCTTTTCGCATTGCTTTGGTTCTGAACTATACAAGGAGGCAGTCCAAGCTAATATATTTTGCAGCAACTAGTACTCTCTCTTGGCTAGTTTTGAGAAAGCAGTGAGCTCGAAAGTCAATTAATTATTTTTCAAATTACTACTTTCTTTGTCATGAATAAGAAATTCCTGCACCGTTACTCTCGATCACACCGACATTATTTTCACTCCTGTTGCCAATCTATTCACTGGAGACAGGAATATTAATGGAATCAGAGTCGTTCGTATCTCAGGGGTCCACCAACATCGTAGGGCCAACCTGTTATTAACGGCACAGATTATAGTTAACCGTCCAGAGAAAGCGCAGGATTTTTTTTCTTGCCCACCCTAAATTCAACAAAATTAAGCATGCTTTAGGATCTGTTTTTAATAAACAAACAGTTCTTGCTTCTTCAACATGTCTTTTCAGAAACTGGAGATAAAAACAGTCAAACATCCTGCTTTCACTTATCTCCTAGTGTCTAGTGCCCAGAGAAAATAAATGAAGAAGAACAAATAACGAATTATCGGGTAAAATTTTCAAGGGAAAAGAATATATGGATTTTTGCACCCTCTTTCGAATCCAAGAAGAGATATTCATAAAAAAAAATCAACAAAAGATTCATGTTTGTACAAAGCAACTTGATTGGATTTCTACCAGAGGAAAAAAACTTGATTGAATGTTTCATTTAAATAGGTGCCATTAACTCTTGAAAAAAGAAGGAAATAATCTTTTTTACTTTACCTGCATCCTGAACTCATGGACCAGAGAAATCAAGGGTACGAGCCTGAGATACCTATCAATTTCATCATGAACTTGTCTAAACTGATAAACGACACTCCATCCCATAGCAAGCATGTATAGATAGCTCTTTTCCTTGCAGCTCTCCACCAAATCAAGTGCCTTTCTCAAAGCTTCCTCTAGACAATCCAATGGCTCTTTTGTAGCAGGCAAGTTCACCAGGTCCGTTGATTTTATCTTCTCTAGCAGGTTGCTTATAATCTTCACGTGCTCTGCTAGTTGCTCGCAGTTTTTCTTGTGCACGGTGGCGTTTCTTGCTGATGATATGATCATGTTTGCAAGGCCTGATGTGTGTACTCCTGCTACCTGTGCAAGATTTGCCATGTTTATAAATTTTGTAGCTTTAGAGAGAAAATGGAGAGAGCAGTGATCACTACAGAGTGTGAAGGGGAGTTCAGCATTAAATGAGGTGTTTCTACTTTTTGGCTTTTATTTGCTTTGTTAAAGTTCAAATTTAACACAGAGGCCATAGTTTACAAACTCCGTAAAATGAAGGGATGGAAATGAACTAACATGTTCGATAGCAATTTGTTTTAACAGACTAGATTATTTTCAGAATATATTGGTTTTAAGTTGCTAATGTATTTACAGCTTACAACAAACAATTTCTTAATGACAAGAAGGAACGGGCTAACCTGCAAAGGTTGAATGCAATTATGCTACTGATAATATTTATTTGGATAATCCTCGAGATAATGGTGATATTTACTTGTATATAATGAAGGGTAATGTGTGTAATGATGGCCCAAATAGTACCCCAACCACACTTTAATTTCTCTCGAATATGGCGGCCGGTGAAAGATCACCTATTCCATCCTTTTATTCAGTTCCTTTTCATCTCTAACATTTTCCTTCTTGTCTAAGCAAGCAAGCTTTCTTCTTCTAGTCGAATCCACATGTTTCCTAGAACATACCGTCTACATAGTTTCGTGAACTTCCACGACCAAATTCAATTTGGAGAATTCCAACACGCATGATTGAGGCAAACCCTCGAGTCGAGAATCGTTCCGTATTCTAATATAAAAGATAAAGAGAAATCACATTATATAATATGTTATCCGTGGTAGAGCGCAAGGAAGCCCGTCTAGCTCAGTTGGTAGAGCGCAAGGCTCTTAACCTTGTGGTCGTGGGTTCGAGCCCCACGGTGGGCGTATGGTTTTTTCCTAGTTAAAACACAGCCTGCAGTTAATGGGCTTTTTAAAGTCTCCCTTGCGAAGAAAAACATTTCTCGTTTCATCCTCCGCCCGTCAACAAAGTCTTGCAACTGCTTTCTGTTAAAGACTCCCAAATTCTTTCCTTCTTTTTTATTTAATAATATTTTCAGATCAGTTTATGAAATGAAGTTTCATTCACATATGATTTTAAAAATATAAACCTCATTCATTTTATGCAATTGTGAGGGTAGATTCTCTTGAATATGAATTCTACGTGTGTTTTTACCCCTCATGTTTTTTATGCTTTCCCATTACTCCATGGCACATCTGCTCTCTTTTTATCTTGCAATAATTGTATACAAAATTATCAGGTATTTTGTGCCCTTTCTTTTTTATTTCGATATGATAATTTCATATTGTATATCAACATCACATCACATGTTATCATAGAAGAAGATTATTTTGTGTATTGGTATTTATTGAAGTCATGTCTATTCCACTCTCGTAGCTACAAATTTTGTTTCGTAAACATGTTTAACAATGTGGTTGTGATTATTTTTAAAAGTATTTTTTACTTGAAAATATATCAAAATAATTTTTTTATTTTTTAAAAATTATTTTTGAAATCAGCACGTTAAAATAATCTAAAAGTATAAAAAATATATTAATTTAAAATAAAAAAATAAAAAAAAATTATTTTTTCAAAAAACACTTTTAAAATATATAAAAAAAGCAAAATATCTTTCACGGTTGTTCGCATTTAAATTCTAAAGTGGCCTTCATCTATGAGTGGTCACCGGCAAAACTCAAAATTAAGATTTTGAGTTGAGTGAATCTTTTCCTTGTCATTTCAACTAACCTTTTGAGAGGGTGATCCCGCTTTTGCTAGATCCATGTTTTTTCTCTATTATTCTCTATAAACATCGTCTTAATTTGATGATCAGTAGACAATCCCTTATTTCTTGTTGTCAATTGCCAACTGGCAAGAACGGCTGTAATCCATCCTTTAGTGGCCCCCAGGATCACACTCAAGAAAATCCCCCTCAACAAAATCTGTCCACACATTCTGCAGCTATCCCCTCTTCCTTTAATATTTTCACCCTCAATATCTCAATAAACTACAATAATACCACCAATCAGCCACGAGTGTAATATTGTTTCTCTACTCGCGATGACAGATAGGTAGCACCCTCTAAAAATAGACAAGCAGACGAAAAATAGACCAAATTCGGATAGAAAAGGACCCTCTCAGTTGTTGAAAACGAAAGACGTCACTGTTCCTTAATCTGTGTTTTCTTGACTCGCAGAGAAATCAAGAGGACATTAAAGAAAGAGACTTCATCAGAAAAAACAAATAACAAATAACGTCTCCCTCTCAAATTTCAGTCTATACGACGTTTTCGTTTCTTTCACGTCCCTGTATTCCATTTTGTTGTTGATTAAAAGTCGCGGGGTTTCCTTATGAAGCAAATCGATTAGGGTTTTGGAATTGCAGGTGAAATTATTATTATTATTATCTAGAAGCATTTTTTTAGTATTTGTTCATAGATGCTTTGTTTTTATTCACAAAAAGTTACTCGTTTCTTTGCCTCTTGTTGGCTGTGTAGAAAATAAAGGGAAAAACAACAAAAAACGAAATAGTGAAACCAGGGTTTCTTTTGTGTTAAATGGATTTAGAATTTCTTCTTTGTTTGATTTCTGAGAAAACGCAGAGAATGTCGTGGTTAGCTGAAGTGAGGTTATTAGCAGTGTAGAGTACGTGTTAGTTTTTGAAACTAGAGAAAGTTAAGAAGAAAAATGTTTGAGTTAATTTATTTCTTGGATTTTATATTTAAAGTGTTGTTAGCTGTGAAACCTAATTGAAGTAAGATTTCAAAACTTAGATTATTTATTTCATGGATTTGCCTTCTTGTGATTGTTGAAACCTCGATTTTTAATTTATTTATTTCACAGTTCTTTTGACATTTAAAGTTGCTAGGATTCCATTCGTGTGTACTTGCTTAGGCCAAAAAAGGAACAAGACGAGACATTGAATCAGATCGTAATTTATACTGTAATTTTAGTTTTCATTCTGTGTTTTTTTGGTAATTAATTAACTACTTGGATAACTAAGTTAAGTACATCCATAATTGCTTCTTGTTGTTTCATGAATGTTGTCTTTAATTTTTGACTGAGTAGATGTTTAAAAATGAAATGCACTGTCAATTGCTAAGGAGAATAGGGAATTGGATGATTTTCTTGCAACGTTAGTGTCCTGATGTCCTGTAATTTTGTGGTATTTCAGGTTAGTGATGTCTCATAGATCACACGAAAGGGACATAAGAGAGTCCGAGTTTTACGAGTATGAAGAAAGGCATTATGAAGATTTGAAGAAGGAAAGAATTAGAGTCAGAGTTTCAGGTTCAGTTTACAAATGCCCCTATTGTCATGGGAGAGATTACCATCTCAGGGAGCTTCTCCAGCATGCTTCTGATCTTGGTAGAGGATCAAGAAGAGGGACTCTAAAAGAGGAAGCTCAACACCTAGCTCTTGCAAGGTATATTCGGAGGCATCTTGATGTGAAGGATAGATCAGAGTCCTCCTCGAAAAGGTTCAAAACTGAACCTCCTGCCATATATGACCATAATAAGGAGCAGCTATTTGTGCACTCTGCCAAAAGGCCCAAAACTGAATCTCTTGCTGCATGTGATCATGATAAAGAGCAGCCTTTTGTCCCCTCTGCCAAAAGGCCCAAAACTGAATGTCACGCTGTACATGATCATGATAAAGAGCAGCTGCTTGTTTGGCCCTGGATGGGGGTTCTTGCCAATATACAAACCGAGATGAAGGATGGACGTCGTGTTGGGGAAAGTGGCTCAAAACTCAGAGATGAATTAGCTAGAAAAGGTTTTAATCCTGTTAGGGTTCATCCTTTATGGGGCCGATATGGTCATTCAGGATTTGCCATTGTAGAGTTCAAGAAAGACTGGGATGGCTTCAGTAATGCCATTATGTTTGAAAAGGATTTTGATTCGAATCATTGTGGAAAGAAGGAATATACTGAAACTCCAGTGAGGGATCGAGGACAGAGGTTATATGGATGGATTGCCCAAGAGGATGACTATAAAGCCAGTGGTCTTGTAGGAGATCATCTCAGAAAGAATGGGGATTTAAAAAGTGTTGATGGGAAACAAGCCGAGGACCAAAGGAAGGATGCCAAACTTGTTTCCAACTTGAAAAGCACCTTAGAGAGGAAACATGACCACCTTAGAGAAATGGAGAGCAGATATAAAGAGACTAGTGCATCTTTGAACAAGGTGATGGATCAGAAGGAAGCCATGGAGAAGTCATATAATGAAGGTACGTCTCAGTTATGGAAGTTTACCAGAAGGGTTTAAAGATACCTTAAATGGGATTTTACTTCAAATTATTCAGATTTCCGGTGATATATTCTGAGAAAGTTTATCCTCTGTTTCTTTGTGAAATTTTTGTGATTAGAAATAAGAAAAATGCAGCAGAAGGAACATGATCATTTTGAGGAGATTTCTGTTGAGCATGAGAAGGTCACGCGGCTACTACTAGCTCAGAGAGAAGAATTGAAGCAGCGTGAGAAGCAACTGCAGCGACGTGAGGTGCAGAATGAAAATGATCGACTGAAACTTCATCACGAGAAGAAAATGGTAACATACCTTGCCTTTCTTAAAGCTGCCAATTTCTTAGTATGCTGGGGCCTTCTGCAAAATGACTAAAATTGATAGATCTAGCCTCAGTTATTAATTATTTTTTTTATTGAATTTTGTTTCTCAGCCTGTTAATCCATATTTAAATTATCTGACATTGATCAAGGTAAGGAAGTTTGTGATGTTTTAGCAGATATTACAATTTTGGAAGGCAAAAGCCAAAGCTACCAATTTGAACATCTCTCCAAGTCTACCTCTGGTTGTGGGTTTTTTCCCTACCAATGGGCTCCTACTCTCACCACCACCTTGGGAATTGTCTACGGGGCGTTTATCTAGGCTACAATTAGATCCAGTTGTACCCAAACTTTTCTGGTTCACCCCAGCATTCCCTACTTGCCCTACTGGATTACTTCTTGAATATTTGATTTGAATTCAACTTCAACCAGATGCTCCAAAGCCCTTGTTGCATTCGGTAATGTTTGGATATGTTGAAGGGTACCAGAAACTGGTGCATATGTAACTCAATGCATCAGTTTATGAATTCTATCTCTTACTTTTTTCTGTTGTTATATGTTGATGGACTACTGTCCTGCATCAGCTGTTGTAATGGTGGTGGTTTTGGTTTATTTGGATACTTTAGGCAGTAGTCCTAGATATTGTTAAAAAATAAAATGTTAACCTTGTCTTATCCTTCATACAGAATGAGAGAGCAACCTTGGAGCAGAAAAGGGCAGATGAAAGTGTGTTGAGGTTGGCAGAAGAACAAAAGGTACATGAATTCATCTCCTTGAACTAAAATATTTGAATAGAACAGTAAAATATTTCCAGCTGGAGAAATGATGGAATTTTTTGGCAAATGGCCAACGCAGAGGGAAAAGGAGAAACTGCACAAGAAAATTTTTGATCTGGAAAAGAAGCTTGATGCTAAACAAGCACTGGAGTTGGAGATAGAGTGCATGAAGAATTCTTTACAAATTATGAAACACATGGGAGAGGATGAAGACCTTGATGTCAAGAAAAAAATGGATACAGTTCGAGAAGAATTGAAAGAGAAGGAGGAAGAACTGGATGGATTGGAGCAACTTAATCAAGCCCTTATCATCAAGGAGCGCAAAACTAATGATGAATTGCAAGACGCTCGCAAAGAGTTAATAAGTGCAAGTACCATAAACCATTCTACTCTTCATTATAAAACTTTGAATGTGTTTTGTTTAAGATATTAACTAAGTGTATTTGAAGTGAGCTAATTTAGAGGTTAAATTTCTGTGATTTTATTGCTGTTCATCTTACTCATGTTGTAATGTCTGTGGTATTTGATGAAAGCCTAATTTCCTCACTCCACAGTACTTGGGGCAATGGACAACCTGTGCTTTAATTGGCGTTAAGAGAATGGGAGATCTTGATGGCAAACCATTTCATGAGGCAAGCAAGATAAAATTTTTAGATGAAGAAGCTGATGAGAAAGCACTTGAGTTGTGTTCACTATGGGAAGATCGTCTTCGAGATCCGAGCTGGCATCCATTCAAGGTCATCCTTGACAAGGAAGGGAATAGTAAGGTATGCAATGCCCAATTCAAACAGAATGGTAAAAATGTTTAATAATATAAATAAAAGTAGATGTGTTAGATTTAGACCTGCCTACATAGAATTTTGTATAGGCTCACTAGTATGAAATGCCAATAGATTACTCTAATTGCCTTCTCAGTCTTGTTTCTTTTCCTGATCATAAACATATATATTTTGTTACTCCTGCCTGACTAGGTAGAACTTTACACAGTCGCACAAACCTTGAAATGTGAATAAATCGTGGTAGCTGCCCTTGTGAACTTGAAACTACCCTGCTTTTGTTCCTGGTTATACTTTTCTTAACTGTAGCTTGTCATTCCTGAACCACGATGTTACTACAAACACATAACTTAATAATTCTCAATATGATGAGGATGTAATTCCTTGAAGATTGCAAGAACTGCTAGCTGATTTTTTCCTTCCTTTTTCTTTGCTAACAGACCATTTAATTGGCATCTTTGTATTTGGTTCGGGCAGTAGTTTACTTTATTCTAGCCAAGGGTGGCTAGTCTTTCCACAAACTTTGTTACCAATTTTCTCTTACAACTTGTTTTTCTTTTCCATTTCTTTTATTATAATTCTCAATATACATTTTTTTATCCCCTCTCACCCCCACCCCTTTTTGTTCTCACTTGCTAGAGAGTCCATCCACGTTTCAGGATTATTTCATCAATTTATCACTGGTTTGTCCTTCTCCTTATTTGAAACAAATTTTGTGCCGATTAAATTCAACCAGTGTATTGGCACAGTTTAATTGAGCTGAATTCTATACTGAATTCATGACTGGAATAAACATAATCTGGTATAGTTAAACTAAATATCGAAATTGTCATGTCTTTTGTTTTACTTATTTCATTATAAAAGACAAAATGTTAACTTATTGGCAGGATGGTAGGATAGAACATTGAGGCAGCAAGTCTCCACAAACCAGACTTCAATGGGTGAATTTGTGGAGTTGCTGGATTCAGTCACTTCAAATTTTGAATTCAATTTCATGGCTATTCTCTCCTTCCAAGCATAAGAACTGGTCAATAGTGAATTTTATGATTTCACAATTCTTAAACAAGCTGTGATCTTATCAAATTGTTTGTCAATTTGGCTTGGTAGGAAATAATCAACGAAGATGATGAAAATTTGAGAAGTTTGAAGAGTGAATTTGGTGATGAAGTTTTTAATGCTGTGGTAACAGCATTAAAGGAAATGAACGAGTATAACCCAAGTGGTAGGTACGTAATAAAAGAGCTATGGAATTTCAAAGAGGAAAGGAAGGCAACGCTGAGTGAGGGAGTGATGCACATATTAAAGCTGTGGAGACAGCTTAAGAGAAGGGAAACCTGAGGTATGTATTATCACCTTTTACCAGAAAACATAAAAATGAAATTTGCAGTTTGAGTGAATGCGTTATTTTTTCTGTTGTTTTTTTATCACTATCATCAAGAACAATGATAAACCTAGCAATTTTGCTTAATGGTTGGAGGAATTCAGAGATATAATTTGCCCTTCGTGATTGGCTGCTTGCTAATATGTCATTCTTGTTGGATATGCATAACTATCATTTCTATACATATAGATGTCTTGATGTTGCATGCTTTCATTTTGTATAGGAATTAACATACATTGGATGTGTATAAATGTAAAGAAGAGACCATGCCAATAAGCTAATGCATGTACCACTGCCTAGGAGGGTTCAATTTTTAGCATGCATGGTGTGAATAGGAATTGTTGAACCTTCCTAGTTCCTAGGCACAAAAAGGCTTGGCCGTACATGAAAGGATTGGATAGCATTAGTGTAGCTCTTCTTGCTCTAGACATCACCTGGTCCCTTCTCTCTCTCTCTCTCTCTCTCGTGCAGACTTGCATTTTATATCAAATAAGCTACTCCATTGCAGTTCTGAAAAAGAAAACCGTGGCTTTTTGTCAGAATTACAGCCAGAAAGCGCTCTTTTGTCAGGCATTTGGCCCTGTCAGAATTCACCGGTTTTTTGGTGTATTTTGGAATGCAGATGTGTATGCTGGATTCTCCGGTCTCCGCATTTTGGTGTATTTTGGAATGCAGATGTGTATACAGTCACCCTTGAACTTGTACGTGATACACTTAGTTGATGTTCAATATGTCTATTACTTCATTGGGAATCTGGGATCTTGGAATTGTTAAGATTTTAGTGAAGTATACAGGTTTTTGAAAACTACTTTGGGTGATCAGATATCTTGGATTTCTTTCTTGCAAGCCATCTGGATGTGCTGGAAATGTGTGAGCTGATGTGTTTAAAAAATGACAATTCTGATGGTTAATTTCTGTTTTCCAACAGTAAGACAGCTCCGATAGCTGTAATTATGAACGGCATCAGTCTTGGCTTTAACTCATTGCAGGGAAAATATCATCGGAGGGAAGGTGAGGCTGCAGGAATAAGGGAATGATTGGACCATCTATAACATCTGTGACATGCTATAAATATGGTTGAATTTTGGTTAAAACATTGACACGTGGCTTATTAACGAAACATAAAAGCAATCACTGAAGTTTGGAGTGGGAAAATGACTATTTTGTCATTTCAATAAAAATAATTAAACTTGATATTAAGAGTAATATAGTTTTTTTTATCAAGATTTATTTTGTCAGTCGTTTAATATTAAGTCACTAAATTATTATTAAAAGCAAAAAATTTTAAATTGATATTTACAAGTTTTTTTTTACTTTTTAAAATACAATAAAATAATTTAATTATTTTTAAAAACAAAATTTTTTGAACTTGTGTACAAGTTTTTTTTTTAATAATTAAATTGATTAAGGGTAATTTGATATTTTATTAAATATAAAATATTATTTAATAAACAAGTGTTAAATGTGTGTATTATACTGCCGACATGTGGGATATGCCTGGGTCTTTTGGGCTGCGGGTGATGGGGAATGTAGCTGTCAAACATTGGTTTCTAAAACAGTGTTTGAATTGTTGTGGTTGCCTCTCCGTTCTGGCGACGTGTCTAGCTAATAGATTATTGATGATTATTTTTTTAATTATGTTTTTTAAATTTTTATTTTTTACTCTTTAAATTTTCAATACAACACTTTAATTTGTTTTTTTTTAATTTATTTTTTTTTATTTTATGTGAGATAATTTATAAAATTATTATTTTGTTTTGAAATTTTTTTATCATATTTGATTTGTATTTTTTAGATTTCTATTTATTTTATTTGAAATAGTTTTTAAAATTAATTTATTTTTATGATTTCATTGTTTTTCATTTTTTTTCATATCAAATTTGATCGTTGTTTTTTCTATTGTTAATTTTTTTAATTTAGAAAAATTTTTAAATTAATTTTTATTTTGATTTTATATTTCAACATTGAAGTGGTGGGGAAATGAGTTTCTTAATTGAGTCTGGGTTTAGAATTATACGAGTTGTGAATTTGAAATATTAATCTAGATTTCAAAGATTTGCTCGGGTTTTCTAAGCAAATATTTTAAACTGATACATTTTTTTAAATTTAATTTATATGCTTATTATTAAGTATTATTATCCAAAAAAAATATAATTAATAAAATACAAATATCTTATTCGTTGAGTTAAATCAATTAAAATAATCTAGTGATTAAGACTGAATCCAATTGAAGTTTTATAAGAAATTTTAATATAATTTATGTGAAAATTATAATGATCCGAAATAAGCTCGTGGTGGCTAGCTGGAGGTTTTCGAAAAACGACGGATCAGCCACCTTAAGTATTCGGATAACTCCAAGACGGTGGTGGGTTTTTTTTCTCACCCAATACCTCCTCGGCATATCTTTCTTTTTTATCCCCAAATTCCTCTTCTCGTTTTATTCGTCCAGATAAGCATTTACTATACATGGCTTGGCAATATGCTGACTGGGAATCAATGGCTAGATGTCAGCCCATGACCTCCTCTTTCACAGGGTGTTTCTAGTTACAGTGAAACTTCATTTTTCTTTTATTTTTTGAGATGAATATAGTGAGATTTATATAAATACAAAATAGATAAAAAGATTAAGACAAGATCCCCGTCCTGGTTGCAGCCCGAGGGATCCAACATTGCTTGCATAAAGTAGACACAATTTCCCCTGGATCCAACTTTGCTTGCAGAGAAAGAAATGCGGCCATTGGAACTCGAGTCTCGAAAACAATGATCTATCTCCAGGGCTCTCCATCTTGATCCCCGTGGGTTTGTCGATATCAAGCCAGAAAACTTCTACGCCGTCCACAAATATTATAACAGATCTTATAGATACAAGAAAGACCAGCAGAGTCTGTCCGTTCGATTCCAGCATACATTCTCTACAATGCACTGATGAGACAGAAGGAAAGGCTCTTTTCTTTCTCAGAGCCGTGATTTTGAGACGAGAAGTTCAATATAAGTTTTTCTCAAGTATATATATTTGGAAGGCACAACTTTATTATAAGTGTGACGCCATTCTAATTTTAGTTTTAATTTTAATATCTTGAATTTATTATTTCCTTCTCTCGAGCAAAGTGATAAATACATTAAATAAATTTAATGAAAAGTCCAGTAACAAAAACTTTAGAAATTAAATATTTATAAATAAAATAAAAATAAATATTCAATTTATAAAATACTAAATATAAAAATATATTCAAGTTATGTCGAGCTGATCAAATTTAAAAAACATCAACCTGTCATCAGACCAATAATTTTTTTTTAATTTATTATCATATATAATATTCATATTATTTTATTTTTATAATTATGTTGGTAAGTAATGCAAATATTTTTTATTAGCCGGTTTTTTTTAACAGCCCGGTCAAGGCTATGAGCTCCATGGTTTGGGGAAAGGGCAGGGTGTTGATATCATATGAGCACAGTTTCCCAAGACGACAGCCCCGATGAATTTGCAGGCCTTTTTCAATTACCGATGTACCAGAATTTGGTCCCTCCGGAGGAGGTAATGTAACAGCTGAGGGATCTTTTCGATACATAGAGAGGCGCCTTGTTCCGTGCATCGTGATGAATTTTAACACTTGAAAAAACAAAGTAATGTGGTCAAGTACAAGCTACCTTTGCACCACCGACGTAGACACGTAGTTAAGTACTATTAGCAAATCAGCAATCAAATCGGGGGGGAAAAATGCAAGCAAAATATCCGAGTAGTAAATTACATAAAAACCGCTATTTATCCCTGAAAATACCGTCTTCAGCTGCTCCTACCCCTGCTCAAAACCCTAACGCCATCTTCTCTTTCGCCAATCACACACGCAGGGACAGAGACTGCAAGAAAAATCTCCACACACACAAAATCCCCAATTCGACCAATCAAGCAATCATGGCGACGCACTCACCAAATCTGGAGTGTCGCATGTACGAATCGCGATACCCAGAGGTGGACATGGCAGTTATGATTCAAGTGAAAAACATCGCCGACATGGGTGCCTATGTGTCTTTACTCGAGTACAACAACATCGAGGGTATGATCTTATTCTCGGAGCTTTCTCGCCGTCGGATTCGGAGTGTTAGTAGCTTGATTAAGGTTGGCCGCATCGAGCCTGTCATGGTCTTGCGTGTTGATAAAGAGAAGGGGTATATTGATTTGAGTAAGAGAAGGGTCAGTGAGGAGGATATTCAGACTTGCGAAGAGAGGTATAATAAGAGCAAGCTTGTTCACTCTATCATGAGACATGTCGCTGAAACTCTGGGTATTGATTTGGAGGTATTTTTTTTAGTTTTAGGGTTTTGGTGGTTAATTGTGTGGCATTTTGTGTTATTTTGAGTTCAGTTGAGTGAAATTCTAGGCAGTCAGTTAGTATAATGCGCTCTTATGTGGGTTTATGTATATAATGTTCGGTATCTGTCCGGATTTGGTTTTTTTCCCGATGTAATTGGAGGTTAATTTTTTGGAATTTGAATTGTTAGAGTTTCTGTTTATTGAAATTAAGGGATTGTTATGCTATATTTGTGCCTTTTTTTCATATAATAATTCTGTATTGTGTAAAGAAATTGAATGGGGTTTTATTATGTCTTTGTATGATGGTTTCTTGTTTCTGGTTGTGTTTTGCTGTCTGAAGACCACGAAGTGTTTTGATGTGTTACTTTTTAAGAAACCAGCAAATGGGTTTCCACATTGGCTGTAGTGCAAGGTTGCTTCTGGTTGATATTACATGAGGGAAATTTATTGGTGGTTGAACATAATTGAACCATTAGGATCATGGCTGTGGACATGTAAAAGCATTTGAAGCTCTCAGTTTGATTTGAGCATATCCTATTCAGATGCTCCTATAATGTCTTGTTATTGTTCATTAACATGCCTCTTTTCCAGAGTTCCTTTGAGTTCGTCATGGCCTGAGATAACAGTGTTGTCATGTTCAAGAATATGAATGCTTTCAAGTAGCGTTTGCCAAACTAAAACCAGTACATATTGCAGGAACTGTATGTCAATATTGGCTGGCCTCTGTACAGGAAATATGGACATGCTTTTGAGGTGAGAATTTGGAGCTCTTCATTTTGGAGATTTTTCCTTTTTGACATGTTATGCACTACTCAAGGAATTGACATGCAGGCATTCAAAATCATGGTGAATGACCCTGATTCAGTTTTGGATCCCCTCACTCGTGAAGTCAAAGAAACTGGCCCTGATGGACAGGAGGTAACCATTGTTTGGTGAAGTCTTTGACACATTCTTTCTGTTGATTACAGAGATTTCATTCACGGTGCAGGTAACCAAGGTGGTGCCTGCTGTGTCAGAGGAAATCAAAGAAGCTTTGATTAGGAATATCAGGAGAAGAATGACCCCACAGCCACTGAAGATAAGGGCTGATATTGAGATGAAATGTTTCCAGTTTGATGGTGTTCTCCACATTAAGGTCCAATTCACGTTCTTAGCTTTGCCTTCTTTTCCTGTGAACAGTGTTCGTGCACCTGACCATGTTTACTGTGGGTAGAATTTCTAGTTTCATGATGCTATTCCATATTACAAAAGCTACCTTTTGACTTTGCAGAATGCAATGCGGAAAGCTGAGGCCGCTGGAAATGCAGACTGCCCTGTGAAAATTAAACTGGTTGCCCCTCCACTTTATGTTCTCACCACACAAACCCTAGACAAGGTTAGCCTTATTCTGAGATTTATCTTGGGATGAAATAGAGAGCCTTGCATGATTATAGATTTAATTATTTTTTTTATTATGTAGGCTGTTGTGAAATTCCATGTACAAGTCCTAACTCCCAAGTGACTGCTAGTGTCATGCATAGAGAGAATGCTAATTGTAGTAATGCTCATGTCCAAATGCTGAATCTCTTTGCTTATATGTTCTTTGATGCTTTTATTCAACTTAGAATTGCAGTCTGAGATCTAATCAATTATACAATGATGCGCTAACAAATGATGGAGGATGTAAATATGTGCTCAAACTCCCCTGCTCTTGGGGTCACAGCAATACTTGCGCCCCTCGCCCCTCGCCCCTCGCCCTTTTCCCATTTCTTTTTAATTGCCTGGTCGGGGGTGATTAGCCAGCCTCATAAAGTTCAAGGCAGTTCATTTTCAGATTTTGAAATTGCCTATGTTGTGATTTGTTCAAGATAGCGAGTTGTCATTGGCATGGTAAATCAGCCTGCTGGGAAAAAAAGAAAGAGAAAAAAGAACTCTGACCATTTAGTATTTTTATCATGTACTGTCGCTTGATTTGAATTGAACTGTTTACTGAACTTTTTGTTGGGGCCAGAATGTTAAATGGGCTGGTGACTGTTGATGATTAGCTGTTTTACAGACCAGCATTCTGATTCCTATGATTTGTTATCAAGCTAGAATTGAAGGCCCTGTCAACTTTTTTTTTTTTAAAAAAAATGACTTGGAGACAATTATGGGATACTGTCATTATTGTGTATTTGTATGGCGCTGATGAAATGCTCTGATTTCTACTGGCCCGTGTAGGATCAAGGAATATCAATTCTCACCCAAGCAATTGCTGCATGCACTGAAGCAATAGAGGCGCAGAAAGGGAAACTTGTTGTGAAGGAGCCACCGAGAGCAGTGAGTGTCAATTTTTTCATCTGCTCAAGGGTTTTTATTTGTTTTGAACACTTGATGAAACTGGAATTCATCTCAGAATTTTTGGTGTCAGCCCATAAGGGCTTCTTTTTGGACAATTTATTTACTTCATTTATAACTTGCTTTCCATTCTGGGCTTCTCTGACTTGGTATGTTGTGGTTTAGGTGAGCGAACGAGATGATAAATTGCTTACCGAGCACATGCTTAAGTTGCGGAATGCCAATGAAGAGATCAGTGGCGATGAAGATAGTGAAGAAGAAGAAGATACGGGGTTGGGAGATGCTGATGTGGAGAACGCAGTAGGTATAATGGAGTGAAAAAGGCAGCGGAAACTGCTACTTTTTGTTTGGAAAATCATTTCCCCAATTTTTTGGACAAGGTTTTGGGGGAATTGTATTGATGAGTTTTTTTTACCAATTTACTGAATCATTGAGTAGATTTTAGGTGAGGATCCATAACTGCCTATTTATTTAACTGCTGAACAATTTGCTATTCTCTGTCGTCTTTCTCGAGTGTTATATCTTTTGCTCTGTTGCACAAGAATGGCCACTTGGATCGGGGCCTATATATATATATATGCTTTTGTTTAAGCTGCATATTCTGAACAATGTTGATGGTCTCACAAGCTCCGCCATTCTTTTTCTCGTAATCTTCCATTTAAGTGAAAAACTTGGCTAACAGAATAAGCGGGGATGATCTTAGAAAAAATAATAATAATGAAGGTAGAGAAGGGTGTAAAATACGACTGTCATTTATAGATTGGAAGGGTGGTTTTGCGCGTGTTAAATGGGTGTTCTTGTTTTTTTTTTTTTTTTTATTTAAAACCCAAGCCTTTGCCCGTGTGTTTTTTGAAATCCATCTTTGAAGATGGATGGTGTTTCTTAAAATAGTGTTTTTGAAAATAGTTTCCCTTGAAAATAAATTGAAATGAATTTTATTTAGATTTTTTATTTATTTTTAATACCAGCTTATTCAAATCATTAAAAAATATTAATTTAATATTTTTTAAATAAAAACTCTTTTAAAAAACATCTAAAAATAAAAACAAATGGAACGCCAACCCTCTTTAGAGCAAACTAGTTACATGACCCGCTCTTTAGAGCAAACTAGTTACATGACCCGCTTTTTAGAGCAAACTAGTTATATGACCCGCGTGATGTTGCAGGTTAATTTTTTTGCATAAAAAATATTAAAAAAAAATTAAGATCTAAAAGTGTTAGATTTTTCTTCAAAGCTGTACCCAAGAGTCTCGGGTTTGACTATAACATCTGACCTAAGAGTAATATTTATAATATTAATAATAATATTAAACTTGCATGACCCAAGTTTAAATGGGTTTGGCTGCAACGCCTGATCTAAGAGTAATATTTAAAATATTAATAATAACATTAAACTTGCATGACCCAAGTTTAAATGAGTTTTGCTGCAATACCAGACCTAATAGCCTTAGATGTGGGTTTGGTTGTAAGGTCGTGTAATAAAAGTATGATAATTAAATAGATTAATTAAAAAGAAAAAAACAATGAAGAAAAAGAAAAAAATCCGAATCAACTGTGTTAACCCTTCAAAGCAGGTTAACTCATCAAACCTTGGATTTGTGTCGTGAAAGTTTGATAACTAAATAGAAAAAAAAATTAACGGGTTACCCAGAATTAATTGGGCTAACCCGTCAAACCAGGTTAACTCGTTAAAGCCGGAATCCGTGTCATGAAAGTAAACTAAATTAAACAAAAAAATTAATGAAAAGGGAAAAAAACCAAAACAAACAAAAGATATCAACCTTTTCATTATGAATTGCACTGTACAGTTCACAGTCAAAGGCATAAAAACAGAAAAAAAAAACATTTCTCTAATTAGCCAAACCTAAGATAACTAAATAGAAAAAAGGCATCAAGCAATAAATAAATAGAAAAAAATTGCATATTAATGAACTAAATTAAATAAAAAATATTAATTCAAAAGAAAAAATAACAGAAAAAAACTTATAAGAAGAAAAAACTAATAAAGACAAAGAAAAAAAATATAAATTAACTGGGTTAATCCGTCAAACCTAAGATTCGTGTCATGAAAGTTTGATAATTAAATAGAAAAAAATTTAATATCAACAAAATAAAAAAAATAATTAAAAAAAAAAGATGGCAGCCTTTTTACTGTGGACTGCACTGTGCAGTCCACAGTAAAAGGCATAAAAAAAACTAAAGGTATCAACCTTTTCACTGTGGACTGCATACAATATTAAAAGATAAAATCGGAAGAAACAAACTAATGAGAAAAAAGAAAAAAAATATGAATCAACTGAGTTAACCCGCCAAATCAGGTTAACCCGTTAAACCTGGGATTCGTGTCATGAAAGTATGATAATTAAATAAAAAAAGATTTAATATTAATGAACTAAATTAAAAAAAAAGATTAATTAAAAAGGAAAAAAGCAAAGAGAAAAAAACCTACAAGAAGAAAAAAACTAATGAAGAAAAATTTAAAAAAAAATCCGAATCAACTGGGTTAAACAATCAAACTTGGGATTCGTGTCATGAAAGCCTGATAATTAAACAGAAAAAATTTAATATTAAGAAACTATAGACAAAAAATAAAATAAACTAAAGGCATAAACTTTTTCACTGTGGACTGCACCGTGCAGTCCACAGTAAAAGACTTAAAAAAAAGAAAAAGGAAAAAAAAACAAAGATATACGCCACGAGTTATTTTTTTTCTTGTATAAAAAATATCAAAAAAAGGCTAAGATCTAAGAGTGTTAAGTCTTTCTGCAAATATATACCCAACAATCGTGGATCTAGCTGGAAAGCTTGACCCAAAAGTAATATTTATAATATTAATAATAATATTAAACTTACGTGACTTAAGTTTAATTGAGTATGACTGCAATACCGAATCCAAGAGCTGTGAGTTTAGCTATAAGTTCGTGTCATAAAAGTATGATAATTAAATAGATTAATTAAAAAGAAAAAAACAAAGAAAAAAAACCATTAGGAAGAAAAAAATTAATGAAGAAAAAGAAAAAAAATCTGAATTAACTGGGTTAACCCTTCAAACCAGGTTAACCCGTCAAATCTGGGATTCGCGTCATGAAAGTTTGACAACTAAATAGAAAAAAAACAATTGATAGGTTTACCAAGAATTAATTGGATTAACCCGTCAAACTAAGTTAACTCATCAAGCTCAGGATACATGTCATGAAAGTCTGATAATTAAATAGAAAGAAATTTAATATTAACAAACTAAACTAAACCAAAAAAATTAATTAAAAAAAAATCTGGATTAACTCGTTAAACCAGGTTAACTCATCAAACTCGGGATCCATGTCATGAAAGTCTGATAACTAAATAAAAATAAAATTAACATTAACAAACTAAATTAAACAAAAAAAATTCATTAAAAAAAACAAAAAAAAATTATTATAGTATAATATAATATCATAATAATAATTATTATAATATAATAATTATAATAATATACTCATTTACTTTTTGGTATATAATATAATATAATATAATATCAGAATAATAAAAATTATAATAATATAATATATTAATAATGGGAAAAGTTTAAAAGGCATGACAAAGCTACAATATTTTTTCCACGCCTTTTAGAGTATTGTTAATGTGTTTACGATATATAGATTTTCAAAAAGACAAGTGTTTGTTTTCGTAAGTGGGATATTTGACCCTGTTTATTTGCTGGGAAATAGTTTTTTTTTTAAGTGAATTCCGGGAAAATATATTATTTTTTGATGTTTGATAGTGTAATGAAAAATAAGTTGGAAAACACTTTCTAGTGTTTGGTTATGTCATAAAAAATAAGTTGGAAAATAACTTATTAATGTTTTATTTTTTAAAAGTTTATTAAAATAATGAGTAACAGATCTTACAAATTAAAAAGTTGAATGAAAATGAAATTGAATTTTTTTTATATAAATTATCTCAAATAAAATAAATAATAATCAAAATAATAGAGATCAAATCTAAAAAATAAAAAAAATTGAAAGATAAAGAAATTAAAATAATAATAATAAACATTTCATAAATTATTTTAAATAAAAATAAGTAACAATCATAAGAATGAGAATCAAATTTGATAGATAAAACATTTTAATGAAAAAATAATAAGGGAAAAGCAAATAACAATTATAAAAATGAGGACCAAAGTTAATATAAAAATTAAATTCTAAGGGACGAAATTGAAAAACAAATATTCAAAACAAAATATATATAGTAATCAAAAGTTTGAGGACCAACTTTGATATAATCAGTAAATAATATGATATTTCTAAATTTTTCACAACTTTCAAAAAATATTTTCCGCCCAAAATAAAAGGAAAACACTTTCTTAGAAATCAAGTTAAATTTTTTTAACCAAAAAGTGTTTTTCATTAACCGAAAATTTTTTTTTATTGATTAATTTTTTTAATAATAAACAAACATAAAAAAATTTTAAAAATAATTTTTTAAAAATTACTTTTCGTAAAACAAACGAAACTCTGAAAACTTCTCCAGTTATCTAGAAATGGGAAAATGGAAAACATGCTTTCCCAGGAAAATAGTTTTCATTTTTAATTTTAATTAGTACTAGCTTGTAACCCGCATTATGGATAAGATTTTAATTTAATTTCCAAGAAGGTATCACCATTACATGTGTGTTTTTAGGTATTATGATTTTTTTAAAAATCAACAAACGAAAATATATTATTTATGATTGATAAAATAAATTAAAAAAAAATATATAAACTGATAAATAAAAAAGAACTGTTAATATTAATTGATTCATTGTTCTTATTGCTTAAAAAACCTACAATAAAAAAGTGAGATTTTTTTTTAAAAAGCACGTACGAATGTTTCTAATTTCAAAAATATTTTCAGCCAAAAACGTCTCTAAACTGTTTTTTCACGAAAGTGAAGATGTGAATTTCATATAGAAACTAGAATGGGTATTCACAACCATGTGAAAGGACCGTATAAATGATTAACTATATATAATTAGTTCGTCTTGAAAATGTAGAATGTTAATTTCTTCTCTCCTGGTTTCAAGTAACTTAGTTATGGAATATACTTTATTTTTCCTCTACCAACTTATATATCAATTAAGCTAAATCCTTTTTTATGATTTTTAAAATACATTTTAATATTAGTTTGATATATTTAAAAGAATAAAATTTCACAGGTATAGATCTTAAATTTGAACAAAATATATTAGCTAAAAATACATGTATAAACCTGAAAAAAATCAAATTAAAAAACCTATATCGATGTAAATTTAACATGAAATTACTGAAATATTAGAGTTTAATTATAAATATTTTTTAAAATATTAAACGTTAAAAAGGAGAAAGAGAAATTAAAAAAGTATAATGTAATAACAAAAAACACGGATAAAAGAAACCCAAAACTAGTTAACCCATATCTGTCTCTAAAATAGAAACAAATTCGTATTTGTTTTTATTTTTTAATAAAATAAAATTATCTCAAATACCTAGTTAATATTAAAAGGCTAAATTTCTCAATCATAGTTTTATTGATAACAAAGTTTTCATTGGATGCTAAATTTTTTTATAGTGGTATTTCCTAAATTAATATCAAATATTTAATAAAGAGGGATATTTTAAACTAGATTCTAACTTCTTTTTTTCAATGTTATGATAAATTTCCATTACGTTGGATTCTTTAATTCAGTTTTTTTCATTTTCATATAAATCTTTTTTTTTATTTTTTTCATGTAGTGATCTTATTAATCAATCCATTGATTTCTAAAATATATCACAAATAGAAAAGTATCCATAAAAAGAAATGTATAACAACAAAATTCATAAGAAAAACAAAAAAATATAAGTGTAAATTAAAGTCTTTTGTAGTAAAAGATTTCAGACCTTTTATCTCGCACGGGCGTGGACATTGACAAAAACATTACTACTAAGAAACATTTAAATTCAGTTTTTTCTTTGTCCAATACGCATGATGTCACGTGAAAGTTTTCGAAATCTCTTTTTATTTAATTATATATGATTATTAAAATAAATATTCATAAAAAATATATTAATGGTTAAAATCCTGTAGGAAAAATGTACTGTCTTTAGTGAAAACCATCTCTTTTCATTCATATATATATATATATA
>Ga0325411_1000876_pt1 | contig 32398 bp, 21 predicted proteins | sample PopdelMetagenome_13_FD_206181 | JGI IMG/M metagenome (GOLD analysis project Ga0325411, IMG submission 206181) | Populus deltoides microbial communities from Bellville, Georgia, United States - Xylem-PdIQD-R4 | ecosystem: Host-associated > Plants > Phyllosphere > Stem > Wood/Secondary xylem...
GTAAAATCTGAATAGGGAGAGTGGCAATAAGAATCAATCCTGGAGCCAAAAAGTGCTTCCTTATATTCCCCCGTCTTTTATTTTCCCAAATAATTGCTCATTTCCTCGCGAAAAGAAGCAAGAATATATCACATGCGAGTGGCATAAGCATAGTGAGGTGGTTTGATTGTATCCTCCTGGCTAAATATTATTTATTAAAATAATATTTTGTTTTTTTAATTATTATTTTTTTAATTTTATTTTTTAATGTTAAATTTATTTTTTATTAGATTATCAGACTTTCAAAACACAAATCGCAAGTTTAGCAGGTTAATTCAGTTGACTCGATTTTTTTATTAATTAACTTTTTTTTTTTCAATTTTATTCTTTAATATTGAGTTTGTTGGGAATTAGATTTTATTATTTATTTTTTTTATCTTTTATTAGGGAATTAGATTTTACGATTTGTTTTGTTTACCTTCTATTATGTTATTTCAGTTTCATGACTTGAGAATAATGCTTAAATGGTTAATCCTAGTAAACTCGGGTCGTTTTTTGTGTCTTATTTTTATTGAAGTTTTTTTCGATTTTATTATTCAACACTAGGTCGGTTTGGAATTAAGCTTTATAATCTATTTTGATTTGTTTTGTATGAAGATATTTTGGTCTCATGATTAAAGTCGTTGATTTTGGCATTTTAACTCTAGTTAAATTAAGTCTTTTTTTATTTTATTTCTAAAAGGTTATCTTGATCTCATGACTTGAGTCATCAGTCCTTCAATATTGGATTTTTTTTATTTGGTTGTCCATATCTCATGACCCAGGTCACGGTTTTGGTTAGTTAATCCAAATGACTCAGTTTGTTTAATTGAATTTTTCTCATTTTCATCATTGAATATTGTGTTTGATTGAGAATTAGATTTCATAATTTGTTTTAGTTTGTCTTTTATTGGGTTATCTCGGCTTCGTTACCTAGAAATAGTGCTTAATGAGTTAACCCCGGTTGACTTGACTCATTTTATGTTATTTTTTAATTAAAATTTTTACATGTTTCATCATTCAACATTGGAACCGATAAGGGTCATTAAGAATTAAGTTTCATAATTTGTTTTGATATGCTTTGAGGTTTTCTTAAACTCATGACTAAAGTTGTGAATTTGATAGGTTAACCCGAAATAAATCATGTCATGTTTTTTATTTTCTTTCTATGAGGTTATCTCGGTCTGATGACTTAGGTCATGGGTTTGGTAGATTGACTCGAGTTTTTTATGTTATTTTTTAATTGATTTCTTTTTTAATCGATTTGCTTTCCATGAGGTTATTTTAGTTTTATAACTCGGGTTGCAGATTTGACTAGTTAGCCCATGTCACTTTTTAAAGTCCTTTTTTAGTTGATTTGTTTTTCAATGTTATCTTTTAATATTTGTTTGATTGAGAATTATATTTCATAATTTATTTTGATTTACTCTCTATGAGATTATTATAGTCTCATAACTCAAGTTACAGATTTGACTTGTTAACCTGGGGTGACCCAAGTTAGTCCAAATATTTTGTTATCTTAATATTAAAAAAAATATCATCTTTAATTGTTTTTTAGTCAAACTATGTTTTTATGGGTTGTATTAATTGCTTTTGGATCCGTAAATTCAACCAGGTTACATCGGGTCAACCTTTATACAATTTAAAATTTATTTTTCCGCCAGAAAAAAACTTCAACAACACTTGAATATTTTTTTTATGTTTAAGAAAAATTTGACCCGGCCCGCAACATGACGTTGGTCAATGATCTAGTTAACAATATACTAAAACATGTAGGGAAAGTATTGTAGCAATGAATAGTGCTTTCCCTATATGTTTTGGTGTGTCCCTAAAAAAACATTTGCATTTTTTTTTTATTTTTTTAAAATTAATATATTTTTTCTTAATTTTATCCTTTAGTATTAGATTTTTTTATTAGCTTATCCTACTCTCATAACACGGGTTGCAAGTTTGATGGGTTAACCCGGTTGACCAGGGTTTTTTTTCTTTCTTTAACTTTGTTCCCCCAATTTCATCATTTAATATTGAGTTAATTAGGGGTTAGGTTTTATGGTTTGTTTTATTTGCTTTTTATTATGTTATTTCGATCTCATGTCCTAGGAATACTGCTTAATGGGTTAACTCCAGTTGACTTATGTTGTTTTTTTTGTGGTTTTTTTAATTGAGTTTTTTTTTTCTAATTTTATCATTTAATATTATATCAGTTGAGAATTGAGAATCTATTTTGATTTGTTTTATATAGGGATATCTTGGTCTCATGATCAGGGTCGCAAGTTTTGGTATTTTAACCCCGGTTAAATTAGGTCATTTATTTTATTTTATTTTTCTAAGAGGTTATCTCGGTCTCATGTCCTTCAATATTAGATTTGTTTTTTATTGGGTTGTTCCAATTTCATGACCCGGGTTACGGATTTGACAAGTTAATCTAGTTGATTTAATTGACTTTTTCCCCTCAATTTATTGAGAATTAGGCCTCATGATTTATTTTGGTTTAATTTTTATGAGGTTATTTTGACCTCATGACCCAAAAATAGTGCTTAACAGGTTAACCCATATAGACTTAGCTTATTTTTATGCCATTTTTCTAATTAAATTTTTTATAAATTCTATCGTTTAATATTGGGTCTGATATGATTGATTATGAATTGAGTTTCATAATTTGTTTTGATTTTCTCTTAATGAGTTATCTCAGTCTCATGATTAGAATCGTAAAGTTAGCAACTTAATTCGGGTTAAGTTAATTAATTTTTTTTATTTCTTTTCTATGAGGTTATCTCGGTCTAATAACTCTAGTCATATGTTTAGCGGATTGACCTGGGTCGTTTCTTATGTTTTTTTAATTGATTTTTTTAATCTCATTCTTCAACATTGGATTGATTGAGAATTAAATTTCATAATTTATTTTGATTTTATTTCTATAAAGTTATTTCTGTCTTATGACCCAAGTTACGAGTTTGACGGGTTAACTTGGGTCGCTTTTTTAGGTTCTTTTTTTAATTGATTTTTCAAAATTTCATCCTTCAACATTAGATTAATTGAAAATTAGGCTTTATAATTTATTTTGATTTGTTTTTTATTGGGTTATCATTGTCTTATAACCTGAGTCATGGATTTGACATGTTAATTCGAGTTGACTCGAGTTAATCCAATATGTTGTTATTTTTTTAGTTAAACTATAAAACCCGAACCTTGATTTCTCGATCATCAAAAATGTGAAAAAATATAGTACATACACATTTATTTTTTTATGTTAAAAAAACTAATCAAATCAACTAACTAGGTATTAAAAAACTAGAGGTGCTCAATGATTCACTTTGGACTAAGACTCATTGTATCGTGGATTATTACAATATAATGATATTTTTATCCTTCACTGTTCACAATGCAAGCTAAAAAAGTGCAAATTGAGGGGTAAAATAGTTATTTCACGGGGTTCAATTGATATTATCAAATTAAATGGGGTAAATCAATCTCTTTCTATTTTTATTGAATAGTGAAATTATTAATTTACTATTTAAATTTTTGAGGCTTTTTTACTTTTCATCTTATTTTGCAAGATATAATTACCAAACTACCATTGATATTTTTATTTGTTTTGAATTGCTTACATTGATGTTTTTATCGTTTTATTATGGGTTTTTTTTGTAATTATAAAATAATCTCAAGGGCAATTGAACTTTTTAATATATATATATATATATATATATATATATATAAACCTAGAAGGAGCCCGCGTCTTTTGAGTAGTGCATACAAGCTTCTCTGCCTACCAAACACTGCTTTACGCAGTGGCATGGGAAGTGCTTCACCGAAGGTTTACTAGTGGTGGGGCACATGTTGGCAGCTGAACGATGATGTGGCTTTAGTGAGTTTTTTCTTCTTTTCCTCCTTTTCTCTCTCTTCTCCTTGATAAAATACCAAAGTTTACTTTTTATTTGTTTTTTGTATACAATTTGATCATCATACTTTTAATTGCTATTTTTTAAAATTTTTAATAAGTTAATTTTTACTTCATTGTCACCCCTTGCCATTTGATTTCATTTAATTCTTATTTCAAATTTTCTCATCTTTTAATTGCTATTTATTTATTTATCATTTTCATAATTGATTTTTGTTTTCAATTTTATCTTTCAACATTTAATTTTAATATACTTTTATGTCAAATTTTATCCCGTTTCCCCCCTTCAATTTCGCCTCTCATCATTTTATTTTAATTAATTTTTATTTTAAATTTGGTCATCATTCTTTCAATTTCTATTTATTTATTTTTATCCTTTTTCTTAATTTTTTTTTCAATTTCATCCATCACCATTTGATTTCAATTTATTTTTATGTCAAATTTTGTCTCATTTGTTTTTATTGTTATTTGTTTGGTTTTAGATCATTTTCTTGTTGTTTTTTTTCTCTTTCTCCAAGTTCATCCTTCATTATTTTCTAAATGAGAATTTTACTTCATTATTTTTTAGGTTTTTCCTTCTATAGGGTTTGTTCCGAGCTCATGGCTAGGGTCACAGGGGTCAACGAGTTAATTAAGGTTGACTCAAATTTTTTTTTTTCACTTTTTTCTCTATGAGGTTATCACAGTCTCATGCCCATAATCGCGGGGTCAACGAATTAACTCAGATTAACTTGAATCCTTTTTTTTTCTATTGAGTTTTTAAAATCAATTTTCTTTTCATTTTTAACATTCGATATTAAGTTGTTTGATAATTGATTTTCATTAGTTTATTTAATTTGCTTTTGACAGAATTACCTTGATATCACAACACTGTCACATATTTAACATGCTGATTAGGATGAGCTCAAGTCAGTTTTTTACTTTTTTTGCCATTATTTTTTGCCAGTTTCTTTATTGTTGTGACATTTTTCTTTATAATATCAAAATTATATAATTTTATTAAACTTAGTTAAGTCAATGATTGGGAATTTTAGTTTTATTTTTCTTTTTATAAATACTTGGAACACCTTATTTTTACATGATGAACAAAAAAAAAAAAAATCAAATTTGTCCGCAGTGGAGCAGTGACATCTATGTAGTTGATTTCTATTTGAGAAGCATTTCCTTTGTTTTTTTTTTCAACCATGTATGGCAAAAATATCTCTTGAATTACCAATATATATATATATATATATATATAATATCGTAATATGTCTTTTTATCTTTATGAATCTTTATTTTTGAATATTTTTATGAGACTTGATAAAAAGAAATCTTGATTTATAGAGCTTCCAGCATTACTAAAAAATAAATAAAAAGGTTGCATGGTTGGAGTGTGAGGGAGCGAGTCAAGCAAGCAAATATCCACAAGCTGGCACGTGCAAAGCCGTGAGAAACACAGTTGCCTTCCTTCCAGATTCATTAGACGTTCCTTGTGATTCTAGCAGAAGTGCATGGCTCAGAATTCGCCAACTCAGCATTCCTCTAAATTTCCCCTCCTCAAAATTTTCAAAATAATCCAATTAAGTACTAAAAATATCCCATTAAAAAAAGGATGGATCATCGTTCCCAGCAGCACCCATATTTCCTCGAAAGACCGACAGTGGAGAAAGCTCTCCAATGGCCCAGTTAATATCTCCTGTATGCACAGATGCACTTAAGATTAAAAAACCATCTAACGTTTTCCATATTTCTTCAAGAGGAAAGACCGCCCTTTATCATAATAATTCCCGGAGTGTTTTGAACTCTAAGAGAAGAGATTTTGGCAGAATCAGGGTTGCAGCCAACAGTTCAGCCTCTGCAGATGCTGTTGCCGATGATTATTACGCGGTCTTAGGTCTCGTACGTACTTACCTACCTGCTCTTTACACTGCTTTTCATTTCCTTAGTTACTGCTTTTAAATAAATATAGCAATCATAACCAAATCCGTCTTAATATCCAGAGATTATATGATTATATTTATATTTAACTACGTTGTTGATACTGATCATCAGTTGGTGCCGTTGGCTTATTGTTATTTTTATTATACATTATTATTATGTTGGCATGCATGCAGCTTCCAGATGCGACACCAGAGCAGATCAAGAAGGCTTATTATAGTTGCATGAAAGCATGTCATCCAGACTTGAGTGACAATGACACAGATGCCACAAATTTCTGCATGTTCATCAATGAGGTCTATGCGGTGGGTTGTTCATCCAGTATTGCTTGCGCTTTTTGAAAGATTTCTATTTTTTTTTTTGATGCGTAGCTTCTGCTGTTATTATTGTTAGTATTATTAATATGGTTTGTTGAAGTGCCGCAGGTGCTTAGTGACCCTTTGCAGCGCATGATCTATGATGAAATTCATGGCTTCACATTGACGGCGACGAATCCTTTCTTTGATGATTCCAGCCCAAAGGATCATGCCTTCGTTGATGAGTTTAGCTGCATCGGTAATTATAATATATAGTTGAACTTTTTTGTTTTGTTTTTGCGTTAAAAACACATGATCAAATGCTAGTTTTCAGTGCCATTTAACTAATAATTTTATGGGATGTGGGTGCCAAATAAGATACAAGATTATTGGCCTAGTGAAATATCCCTGTGGAAAACCCTGGGATATTGCATGACATAGTTTTTATGGTTTCTGGAAAGGGATTTCTGTTACCCAAAATTAATTAGACCTTAATCAATAATTTTTAAGGCTGATATCACTGTCTATGCTGTATTACTTCCAGGATGCAAAAATTGTGCCAATGTGGCTCCTGATGTATTTGGAATTGAGGAAGATTTTGGAAGAGCCAGAGTTTACAGCCAGTGTGGAAATCTTCAATTAGTAGAGCAAGCAATTGAAAGTTGGTAAATATCCTGTATTTTTCTGCTCCTTCAATGTTGTTATGACATGTTTAAAATGTTACTTTTAATTAACTGGAATGAAATGTTATGAACAAATTCTTTCAAATTTATCTGCACGTCTGACAGAATCCTATATCAACATCTGAGTACACAGTGCTGTTAAGATGACTCGGGATTGTTAATTAACTTGTTGAAGGCTGTGAAGTGGAGACAGTTTCTGTGCCAGATGCTTTCACATTTTGCCCACATCCTTCTTGTTATATTTTAAACCTTGTATCTGTATGCTGAAAATGATATTCTCAACTGACCAAACAGATATTGCACCTGTTCTGTATCCGCTATGAATTAAAAAAAAAGAAGAAAAGGGCTGTTTGGAAGAAAACCAAGCAATCTTCGAACCAATCAATGGACTCTTTAACTTCAACTATTTGTATGACAACAATTTTAAGTTGTCATGTTTGGTAACGGGTGTTAGAGTTTTGTTAAGTAGTTCATTATGTAATGGTGAGTGACTATAGTCCTGCTCGGAGAAATTGAAAGGTTGCAAGTTAGGTAACTAAAATACAATTTCTTTTTGTCAATCAGCCCAGTTGATTGCATCCATTGGACTTCTGCGGCACAGCTTTCTTTGCTTGAAGATGAAATGCGCAGAGTAGAAAGAATAAATGTAAGTCACGCAACCACTATATAGTTTCTCCTTTGAAATTTAGTTTACTTCTCTACCTTCTTAATCTGATGTGAACATTTGAATTGCTTAGCTTGACAGCAAGCACATTTGACTTAACGAGCTTGAAAGTTTCTTAGAGTTGAATTTAAGAAGCCTGAAGATTACGGCAAGACTGCATTATATATCCAGATCCCATGCAGCAATCACTTGAGCGTCCCTTAAATTGTTGACGATAATATAATTTGAAAGAGAGAAGGAATTTATGTATTGAATGGTATTCTACGTTCTGATAGCAGCTGTGATAAAAACGGTAGAGCCTAGTTGCTTGGCTTGGCTTATATTTTTTATTCCAAAATCTATTACGAATTTGAAAACTAATGGATGGTGATTGTGTAGATGAATGCTAAAAGGTGAAATTTCTCTAGAGGACAGAATAATGCACTTCTGACATCCAGACTAGGGTAATGTATACACTATGAAAAATACAAAGTGGAGACTGCAACAGCAACACGACCGTTCTCCAAATCAAGTAATTTACGTAGAAAACCTGAACCTGTGTTCTTTTTACCAGAACACAATATGTTTGCAAAATTAACTTTGACCTTTGCGTTCAAGCCATGCCCTAGTTCTGTCCTAGTCTACAATATGTTCCGTAATTCAAGCTTCCATACTTACAGCTTCTCTGTTACAACCATACCTGCATATCTGACCGACTGTTATGTGTGGTATTTTCACCTTGCCAGTCATTACGATATTAAAACTTGGACTGGTTTGAATGATTATCAGGTTGCACTGATGCTTTCAGGAATGGGATCTGCAGGAGCAGATGTTTTCAGAATGGTAAGCATGCTACTTATCTTATTCTTGCTACATTTTCAGCTTCCTGATTGGTTTGATTGCCACATGCTTCCTTGAGAATCTTACAAGATAAATTTGCAGTGAGCTTAGATTAATATCATCACATGCAAAGAGGAATAATCTTGTCCTTTTCCTTTAAGAAACAGAATGGTGTATAAAATCATGTAGAGAAACTAATGTTGAAGTTTTCAGTTACTTTGCTATATTTCTTCATCACCTGAATTGTCCATATCCGTGTAGGAACGCATGTAGAATTATTGTAATTGTTGATATCATCATAGCGTCACTCACTGCTTAGGCACTTATGCGCTGTGTTTCTAAAATGAAGATAATAGATGAAAGTAGTACTTGCTACTTAGACAGCTGCATTCCTAGAAGGAAACCAATGACAATACTGCACTACTGCTCTAGGGCTTGAAGTTTGCCTGCAGTCTGAGACTTCTGAATATTTAACCAATGGGCACGGAAGAGATAATATTTTTCTGGTGCTAAAAGAGTCATGTACTTAGATATGGTTCCACCAAATGTGTCTTGGCCTCATGGGCGGGAGAACTTGGAGATGGTTCTACCCTTCAGTGGTTTTTGCATAAAATGGCTGCACTCAAGACTCAAACCTGAACTCCATATGGTTACAACCCCAAGACTTTCACCATTGCATCAGACAGTTTCCCTACAGATCATGTTAACCATATCCACTTAATGATTTTCTTCTTATTTCGCTTGATCATTTTTTTGGTATTTAGAACTTATCGCAGAGGAAAGCGAGAGGTTGAATTTGGGAGTCGAGCTGTAAGTTTTTTGAAAAATAAATGGAATTTCAAGAGGCTTTTGCAAACTAATTAATTAAATTTATTTCCTTTATAATTTTGTTTTCCTCTTTTTAAGAACTGATCTCTGAATTCTTGAGTTGATTGCTTCAAAATCCCTTAAGGTATCATAACCATTTAATTGCTAATATATTTCACTTTGTTATCACTAGTTGCTGAGCAGCAGCTATTAATTTATGCATAATTATGTGGCAGGCATGTTCTCGATGGGAAAAGAGGCAAGCAAAAATCTTGGTAGGAACTCTTATCTTTTCTCCTTTATCATCATTCATTTAAACTTCCATGTTATCGGAGCAATATTACGTGAAAGCCAAAACTTCATCAAAAGCCTATATGGCTGAAGATATCACGTGTCAAGTAGGAAAAAGAAGGCCTTCTGAATCTGCGACTAGCTGTCATTTAAGAGAGTATTTGGCAGTGCGGTTGCGGTTGCTTTTCAAATAACTTTTTGTGTTAAAATGCATGTCAATGATGTTTTTTTATTTTTTAAAAATTATTTTTGACATCAGCACATCAAAACGATCTAAAACATATTAAATTTTAGCAAAAAAAAAGAAAAGAATTTTGATGTGCTGATGTCAAAAATGATTTTTAAAAAATAAAAAAAAATATCATTAACATGCATTTCAATACAAAAAGTTATTTAAAAAGCAACCATAACCACACTGCTAAATAAGTCTTTTAGATATCCCAGTTGGAAGAAGGAGCTCTGAACTGTCATTGCAGTAAATCAGTAGTTGTGCTTGCATGTCTCACCTTGTACCCGCTCATTTATCTGAATGGCAGAACAAGCGGTTAAAACAGAACAGGCACTGCGCCTTTGGTTGAGTGATTTTTTCTAAAACTGGAAAACTCTTAATGCACTGTTCTTAAATTGTTGAAAATAATCCTGCGGAGAGACCTGCTTGAGTTGTTTGCACTTGTTGAATTTCTCTCTGCGCTGATATGGGAGGGGTGGTATGCTTGTGTCAGAAAACAATTTGTGATCTTGCGTTGCTAAATGATCCTGAAAACGATTTGTGAATGATATGCTCAAATAAACTGTCCCATCCCATATGCCACAGAGATATGGTCCCTTGAATTGAATCAATGATCCTCCATTTAAGAGCTCATAACTCACACTACTTCACCAGACACTGGCCCTTTTTATTAACTGTGTAATAATACAGGGAAGTAATTATGATAAATTTAGGAAATTAACTTGATTTTTTCTAAAAGTTTCTGGATGCTTTGATTAAATGAATTGTCTTCATGAGTTTGAACTTTACATTGGTTGCGCATGAGCACATATTCTGGCTATCGTTTTGGTTCTGGCCAAAGCATTTCCAAAGATTGTGACGGCATTGTTAACAGCTCTACTAGGTTTGCTGAATAGGACTCCTAAATTTTTTGCAGGATCAGGCTAAAATAAGGATGATGAAGCAAAAAGATGTTGATAAAAAGGGGTCTTACTGGAGCGATCTCTGGGGTAATCCAAAAGAAAACCAAAGTTCAGGTAAGCGGATTGGTAAAAGCAAACTGATAACTAGACACTAACCTATATATTGCTCTTTATTTTCCACACCCTTATATCAGTGCTAGTATATAACCTATTAAATTATATAAGCTAGGACTTCGCTTTAGAAATGCTTGATGTTCTCGCGTTCCAGCAAATTTTGATGAACAACATGCCAGTTTGCTGTGTTTTGGTTGTCACAAGTTCTATATATATGACGATGGAAGCTTATTCGGCACTATAGTGATTGTAGAAGAGTTTACAATTTTATGTTTTTGGTATGAAACAATGATTTTGAGTATGCATATGTATTTACACCATTGAATGTAAACAACTATTTTAATCTAAAAGTTTAAATTGTAAAGTGAAATCTCATAATATAATTTATATTATTATTTAACACCGGGCATGAATTATCTGTCAAAATATAAGTTTTCTACCAGCTTTTCTTCAACTTCAAGTAAAACCAACGTTGACATGGTGTTTGATGCAGAGGAAGAAACAAAAGAGAGAGCAAGAAGAGCCGCAGCAGCAGCTCGAAGATGGAGGGAGTACTCAAGGAAGGGTGTTGATAAGCCTCCGACTTTTAAACTTCCGGAGGCAATCTCCAATAATGACAAATGATCAGTAAATATCGTATTTTTCCACTCCAATGTAATTAATTAGCCTATAGATTACTGAAGAATCATTGATTCTCTTCCTCATGAAACTATGATTGATACCATGACTCTGTCCACAATGATTATTGAAACTGAAGTTGATAAATGAAATGGGAAGAGGTTATTTATGGAGCAATTGTTCTGGATAGTGGTTTCTTCTGTTGCACCAAAACAATGCTGCTGTGCTTCTGAAAAGATCATTTACAGAAAAGCATTATCGGTTGCATCAAAACGCAGTGGTATCCATGGCCGTGCTTTGCTCAGAAACAGTGGTTTTACTTCTGTTACGAAGCTCTATACATTCAGTTGCATCATGGGCTTTTCATACAGTGCCCTGGTTTCATTATCTGATTGGCAATTGGCGGGGGAAGGAGCGCCTCGACAACTTCCAGGAAAAATCGCACACCAAGAAAGCTTTCATTCTATTTCCAATTTCCATGTCGTCTTTCAAATGCAACTACTTTTACACAAGAAGCCATTACAAACGTTGAAAAAGACAACAAAAATTATTGCAGAAAAATTATCCTGCACTACCACAGTATCCAGCAAATATGCTCAACCAAATCAAGGCCTTGCAACTGTACATTATAAGTCATCTTCTGGACATTATAAGTCATCTTTTGCAGGCCTCCTTGTGAGATTCTGTCATTAAGAAATTCCATCCTAACAATGCTGCTCCGACTGCAGGCTCAACCTGATCATTTAAAAAGAAAAATACCAAAATGGAATCTGTAGTACTCTAAATAAATAACAATACTAGTCTAGCAAGATTAAGATGCAAGTATTCTCCCATGTCTGAAAAGAAAAGTAAGAGTTATCTGAAAAGAAAATGAAAACCGATGAAATTGAAAAAACAGTCGCATGTATTTCCATATACACTGGCATTCATCTAACTGCACAAGAAGTTCTTAATATGAAGTTTTCAGCAATGCAGGTTTGTGCCCCTACGTTCGAGAGCATATAAATAAGTTAATACGAGAAGTGAAATTTTATCTAAGAATTTTTAGCAAAAAAATATACTAGATCAAGCATTTCAAGAAAGTTTAACAAGGGCTTCCTTAATTAACATGGATTTAGTTTATTTGATATGTGGAAATTTTTGTCCAGGAAATTGATTTTATGTCCAATTTACTAGTTAAATAAGTTTTAATAATATGGTTATTGTGTTGTTTGGATACATTACAGCCAGGATCCAGCCTCCTATGGTGTTGTCTAACCCACATGGCTCCTAGCAGGAAATGCAGCTTCATGGTCTGCCAGGATTTTGCTTCCCTTATTCAGTAGACTATATCAAAGATAACAATTACTTGTGAAAATAGGTTCATGCTACAGAAGCACAGCCTTTTCTACATGGGTTTTTGTTCCACTCTCTATATCCCTCTGTCACTCTTAAAAACTCACAGATAATTCGTGTATTTCCAAATCGCTATTACATCCACTATTCCACACTCAATCTCCATTCATAAATGGTATTTCAGCAATTTCATAGTTTCTATAAGAGATATTTTCTGCAGTTAATTCTTATAGCCACACTAATTTAGTTAGGAGCAGGAGGATGCATCTGGAAATATGATAGGTTGGTTAATCAGAAAAATTCTCGTTGGAACAAAGTAAAATATGGTTACCTTTGGGTGAATTGGAAGAACCCCAGGGTAGCTTTTAGAAATGTGGTTTACAACTTCTTTTCCTATATCCCACCTCTTATTTGCTTCTAGAACACCGCCAACCATGACAAGGGGAAAAGAAGCTTTTCCATCTGCGACGATATTTATGCAAGATCAAAATGAGTCCAAGAAATACAAAGAAAATATGTTAGAACCATCCCGAGAGATAATAGTTTTTAATTTTAAATAGGATATATACATCACACTTAGTGAAAAAGCTTTCAAAAACCCTGAAGGCAATACACACGGTTCATGTAAGGATAAACAAAGCAGGCACTACATGAAAATCAGCACGTCAAAATCACAATCTAAACTATACTTAATTTTCCTAGTAGAGAGTTTCCGCATTATCCAAACTGTATGATAAAAATCATTGATTTATTAACTAGCTTGAACTAGACTGTATTTTCACCAATCCCTCCAGCCCTAAAATAAAACTGAAGGTTGGGTACAAATCTATAAAGCCTGAAATCATGGCAAGTCATTCTTTCCACTCGTTGTGAGCACCAACATTTCACCACTGCATTGTTATAGTTTTAATGATATGTTACTTTGAGAAGTAACAGTTGCAAACACTGAATACTTGGATACTTTACGTGGTTCATTGACAACCTTATAACCATATTTCAAATGATACAAAATAATTTATTTGTGCATTAGTTTTAGTTGGCAATGCCACACCTTCACCACACAAGCCGAGTCTTTGAACAACAGCTTTTACGCTCAAAGCCAACTCCTCAACTGAATCTTGCAAGATCTCATGAGCAACTCGGTCTCCTGCCTCTGCACAAGACACAACGACAGGAACAAGAGCTGCAATACGAGCCCAAGATGGATCTGCATAAGTCCACCTAAATTCAAAGAGAAATCCAGTATCTTATTCAGTAACATATCTGATTTTGTCAGTGTATCATATGAACAACATGTCAGAAGTCAACCAGCCAAGACATCAATTGATTTTTCTCCAAATAGACTTCCAAGAAAAAAAAATCCAGGAACCAATTCTGTACTGGAAAACTATAATTCCATCAAAAAATTACAAAGGTCCACAGTCCATACATGACATGAACTGCATTTACATGTCACTGGAAAGAAATCTAGTGAACCCCATTTAATGTTTTCTTATCAGAATATTGGACAAACATGAAACATACTGCCAACGTATTTCCACAAACATGTTATGTCATTACATGAACCAAGAACCATAATGGACCAAATGCTATGAAAAGATAGGGATACAACACAGAACTAATTTTTTTTTCCATAGGTTGTTTTGTGAAAGAAAAGGGTAAGATGCAAAAAGAGTGCCAAGTAGTCTCATCCATTGGCACTTCAGTAACGAAGGTCAGATTAATGAAATAGACCTTCGGTTTTTACTTCAAAGACAATGAAGATAACTGTAAGAGTTTTAAGCTTTGAAAACAGTAACCGCTACTTATAAGAGTTAAGATGACAATGGTGTTGTGTTGGAATATATACCCAATAAGTTCATCAGGGGAAGAAAGACCAAGTGTCTGCAAAATATTAGATGAAAGAATTGTTACAGGACCACGACCATCATAAGCCCTTACTATTGCTGTTAATGCCTGGGCAGCTATTCCATAACCACTGCAGGAGAATAAAACGATATCATGTTAAATTCACTCAAGAACAATAATTATATGTGAAGAAACAAAAAAGGTTATGAATCCTATTGTAGCTATCATTAAAAACCTTCAAATAATCTTGTATCTAACTATTGCGGATAATTTGAATTCTTACCTTGGGAAAGAATAGGAAAAATAGAAGGAAAAAAAGAAAAAGAAAAAACTATTCTCTAATGGTATACTGTGAATCATCTAGTAATGACTAAAACTAGAAGAAATTAATTTAGCATTGGATGACCAGATCATTTAGAAAGACAGTTGATTTTATGCACCGAGCTCTTACCAAATGCATTTGACGTTTAATCACCAAGTTATTTAAATGTCAATTCCAGCCTCCTATTTGTACTAGCTAAAACTGTTAGGTTTGTTGAATGTTACAATCTCTATTTCTAGGTAACAGTTTCATGATAAGAAAATAAAATTGTGTCAGAGCGAAAGAGTACGTCAATGGAAGGAGGATATGATATCCACTTTGAAGGAAAATATAATTAAGACAAGTACATTCCAATCATGTTCAGTTAGCTAAAGATTCCATAAAAGAGGGAAAGTTAAATTCTGAATTACTAGTAGTTTTATCAAGAACAAAAATTTCTTGTATCTCTGGGAGCAGGAAATTCATGCTGCCTAAAACATGATGAAGTTTCATGCTTCTAGGCACTAAGTAGCACTATAAATAAAGAACATTTTTCATTGTTATAATGCCTGTGATCTTCTTGATATCATTTTAACTTCCTTTTCTTTAATGCTCAAATTCTTTTAGTTATAATACCCTCATGTTACTATGTTTCACACGAGAGGGGAGGGGAGAGAAATGAAAGCGCATTCTAGCTTATATACCTTCCCCAATCACCAAGGACCGGCCCTGCACCAGCAGCCCGAGCCTGTCTACCATCTTCTGTGAATCCAAAAGCAATAGTTCCTGTCCCAGCAATCAAAACACACCCATGGAGCTTTCCCATTGTGCCACTAGACAAAGCTGCAACAGCATCATTCTGAACATACAGCTTCACATGAGTAGGGAATATTTCCCTGCAGAAATCAAAGAAAAGGAAGATATGACAAAAGATTATCAAATAGATACTAAAATCAATGGATAACCAATCATAGGGAACAGCCTAAAAAGATTCAAAGCAATTCTGTGACTGTACAGACAAGAACTAACAAGATAACTGAAGCTGCAAGATGCAAAGCAAGAAAGCTCCTTGTAGTGCAAGGGAATTTTAATTAGAGGAGCAGAAAACACATGTAAATTAAATTTAAAAAAACTAGAGAGCAAATTACCTTAGCCAATTTAAAACTCTTAGCTCATCAGTTGAATGATTAACGCCGGAAACAGATAGACAAACAGCTCGAACTGCAGAGCGATTAGAACCCGACTTTAAAAGAGCATCAGCCATAACTTGCTCCAGCGTCTCTCTAGCAGCAGTTTCTGATCACGAAGCCAAATATCTCAAAGCCCATTAATAAAAAAAAAAAATTGCTAGAAAATGCACCACCATATATATTATATAAAAAGAAAGCTGACCGCCAACGCTGTTGTGATTGGAACAACCGGCGACGGCTCGAGCGAGAACGGGAAGAGGGTCGGGAAAAGGATCAGAAAAGGGAAAAATTGGCATGCAAATGCAAACGGTAGACGTAGTTCCACCGTCCAATCCTAAGATCACCTCCCTGTTACCCAACTCCCCAATTTCATGTTCGAAATCCCATATTTCCCCATTTCTGTATCTCTTCTTCATCTTCCCAACAAGGCAGTCGCCAAAATCTTGCTACTGTTTCTTTCTTCTTCTTCTTCTTCTGACAAGAAGACAAACTGACATTCAAAACACTCACTACTACACAACTACTGTATGTAGGATATAGATAGTAGTTACGAGAGACCAAGCACTCCTACCACTACCATCTCTATATTTCTTCGAATGTCCCATCAAGTTAATTTATTTACTTGCATGTTTATTTTGTTGGGTAAACTATAATTTAGTCCCTGTCTCTTTTTTAATCCAGTTTCCTTTCTTTGAATCCATTCATTGGTCCCATGACCATGGCTGAATATAAAAAGGGATTACAGGCTATGGTCCAGGGACCGATCTATGAATCTTAAGATTGAAGAAGCTGACATGCAAAATTAGAAGAACAGGGACTGAGCTATAATATACACAAATAAAATTAATTCGGACGGCCAGAAGAGACAAACGCAACTTGCCGAATTGCCTAGCGTTAGAAAATTGGTGAGGGAGGATTTGAATTTTCTGTTTTGTGGGCTTGTGATTCTGCTTGTCTGTTCTATTTCTTTTTTAAAAGGAAAAGGAGGCCGGAATCTAAGTTTGAATGCTATTGTTGTTTTGTGCATGGATTACACAATGACAATACTATGACATTTGTTCGTTGTCCAGAGCGAGCTGGCTTCGGTGGCCTGGTGGATGGCCACTTAGGAACAGGAGGAGATTCCTTCGTTTGATGTAAGAGCCTGGCTAGTTTTATATTTCGGGAGTGCTTTAAAAAAAAATTAAATTAAATTAATTTTTTTTTTTTATTTTGAATATGTGCTAATATTAAAAATAAATTTTAAAAAATAAAAATAAAAACATTATTTTGATACATACAAACAAAAAACACTTTGAAAAATTACTGCTATCACAATATCAAACAAACACTTAACGATCTACATAAAAAGGAAGTGTAGTATTTTGAAATCAATGTAAATTAGATAAAGAGTCTCTTTGAGAATGTGATAGGAATTGTTTTCAAAATGATTTTTACTTAAAATATATTAAAATAATATTTTTTATTTTAAAAAACTTATTTTTAACATCAACACATCAAAATTATTCAAAAATACTAAAAAAAAAATTAATTCAAAGCAAACAAAAAATAATCTCAACCTCAATTCCAAACGGGCACAAAACCTCACCATTTTTTATATCTTGTTTGTAAATTATTTTTTTAGGGTGTATGAGATAATAATAGCGATTATTTTTTAAAATATTTTTTATTTAAAAATATATCAAAATAATATATATTTTTTATTTTATATATCAACACATCTAGAAAATTAAAAAAAAATTAATTTGAAGAAAAAAAATTAAATTTTTTGAAAACTCTAATTGAAACAAAGTCCGATGAACACATAATCACCAAAAAATAAACTCTTAAGGAAAGGAAGACATAACCAAACCTTGGTTAAGTCATAAAGTCAATGGCTCTATCTGTGTGTATATATTATTTTTTGTCTTAAAAACTGTTTTCCAAATTTTCACTAGCCATATTAAATTGTTAGTTCTTCTTCTACTATTATTCTCTATTTTCTATATTTTTTAAAGTTGTTCACAAAATTCTGAAAGCAAAACCGGAAATGATACCAAAGGGGTTCATAATTTAAATTCTTGGAGGTTGGAAGTGAACAGGGAAGAAACAACATTATTTCTGACAACTCTGTTTCCTGGACTACATGATTTCATGATTCCATGTTAAGAAGCAGAGAGTGACCTAAACTAGCATGGATAGCACATACAAGTGAGCAATTATTGAGAGCAAAACGCTTGGGGTGAAAGGAGCACCCATCTCAGACCTCGAAAATCGACTTCAATTAGCAAAGGAGGATTTATTATGTGTGGAGCATTTATGCAGCAAAAACATGGTGGAACTGGTGATCGAAGTCAATAACAAATGTGCGGATTTCCATCGGAGCAAGTTCCACCACCAGTTTTGCAGGATCAACAGGTCCACCCCTCAGCACTGCTTGTTTTCTTGATGATCCTTCTGCTTTCCACACAAGCCTCTTTTTCTCCATTTCAGCCCTTTCTTGATTGGCAGATAAGCTCATTTCTGCAGCTTTGCCGATCTGAAGAGAAATGGGGTTAAAAACTTATCGAGATGATACTAGGACATTGCATTTATATGTATAAACAATTGATGCCTGGTAGTAGTTGGGGGCAGGAAACTATTTTTTCTACCTTCTTTTTTGGGAACAACTTTCTAAGTTCTACGCTTGTCATCACTGAAAGATCCTTGTCCTCTCCCATCTTCAAATATTTCATGAAGCCAAGAAAATAGATTAGAATTCAGGTCATAAACGTAGTGGATGATAAATTACAATGAAATGCGATCAATTCTGCTGAACATCACTGCTATTTCATAGAAGGATAGATAGCTTCAATTTAATTATAGAAAGATCGATTGATAGATAGATAATCATTTTTCTTAAACATAGCTGCTATTTCTTAGATAGATGGGCTGGGACTACTGTGAAAATTCGGGATTCTTCTTCTTCTGGAGAAAAAAGGAACCTGTTGGATATTACCGTTACGATAGAGATCATTTAAATCAAGATGTTCCTGTGAACTCCTTGTCTAAAGAAGAAATTCATAATAGGAACTGATTAAACCTTGTTGATTGGATTATCTGTTTGATGGTATACCAAAGTTAATCATACTATTAATAAGGAATTCAGTCTAGTGATTGAAGATTTCCAAATGCATTGTGCCCACTGGATTGGCTATAGTAGGAACATCTCTTTTGGTGAAGTTCCGGCTCACAAGGCAGACTAACAATATGCTACTTTCTATTCCAGAAAGCATTTATGATTTCTGCACAAATTTCAGGTAATAGTTGCAACACCAGGGAGGGGAAATTGTTAGCCTAGATGAAATAGAAATGTTAGGACCTGACCACCTAACGTACCTAGATTCTATTAAACATTGAGGAAAATATTGCTCATGCAATCAAAACAGTGGTTAAAATATAGAAGAACAGGAGCCTCGTATGATAGAAAAATATCTACACTCTACTGAATTTTGGTCGGTGAAGAGGCAACATATTTATAAAATAAGCACTGAGATGAGAGAGCTAAGATATGTAAAAAAAAAAAATGAGTACATACATGACAAGGGAAGGTTGAGATGACACCTATTGAGAATAAACTAAAGGAGGAGGGCCTTCGAGATGGTAAACATCCAGCATTAACCCTGTGGATTAACTACTTCTAAAAGGGTATGAAATTGAAGTATTGGGAGCGGACAAGAAAGGAAAAATCTCTACAGTCTGAAAAGACATGGACTGATGAGTAAGAGACTGATTTAGAATCAGAATCGCTAAAGAAAGTTTAGCCCATAATAGCACTAAATGGAAGAGGTTAATCCATGTGGCCAAACTCTTAAGATTGATGCCCAGTTGAGTTGAGAAGTCTGCCCAATGTTTGATGAAAAATTGAAAACAGAAAGCCTCAATGAATATGAAGATGCTGAAACCTTATTCCTGATGAAATAAATGAGGTGCTAAAAGCAAATGTAAGACTGGAATAGAAGAGAGATTAAAACCTCATATAAATGAGCTAAACGTAGGAGAACTTTTCCATCATCAAGCTCCTGCATAATTCGGTGAAAGAGAGAAAGTATGTTAGAAAAGAAAAATGGAATATCAAGTTAGAAAAGGAAGTGTTAGAAAAAGGAAGCTTGCACGTTGTCTTTTAATGTCTCTATTTTGGAAAAGAAATTATGGTCTTAAACTCTAGAAGACTGTTTGCCATTCCTTATCTGTATCTTATGAGACCTAAAATGTTAAGGAAACAGTAACAGTAATCTCGTCACCATAAATGAAGCTTCAATACCTGGAGAGTTAAAACTGCCACATTATCAGGCAAAACGTAGGAAGAATCAAAGCCAGAAAATGTGGTCACATGAGAATTCATCCAATTATCTCCATCCTGCCAGAACAAATTACGTTACAGTGGGGGGAATCCATCTAATTATGCTTTTCTATTTTGATTATAATTTCACCTCTTCAGAAAACGCAAGGAGGAGGGGTGAATATATCTCCTGGCCGAATGAGCGACGCCATTTAGCACCGTCTCCTATAGGGTCAATTCTGTAATAATATTTTCCTTGAATCTGCAAATCAAAGAGTAAGTTAGAGCTAGGTACTAATTTCAGTAGTTTTATATATACTTCATACTGGACATGTTAAGGAGGGTTTTGTGCAGAGGTAAATGGCAGTTGTCAATTTAACGGATTCTTTAAAGGATAGCCACAATAATATCTTAAAAGAACTTGAAGTTGCTATTTGGACCATAATGACATAGATGAGACATGTTAACAGAATTCCAATAGTTTTTTTTTTTTTTGAAAAAAAGAAAGAAGGTAATCAATCATATCACATCAAGGGAGGCCGTCAAAAAAAAAAGAAGAAGCTCATTGCCAGATTGGGTTCCAACATCAGTCAATTTGCTTACCGTCAATCCCTTGCATTGATCAAGGACACATACTGTTTCATTAAGAGCCTCCGCAACACCCCTGGAATCATCCAGTAGCAGTCTCCTACATGGTAAAGGGAATCTCCAATAACATACATGCAAAGAATGATATGGCCAAGAATTATACCCATTCATGTTTTATTCACACAATAGAAGCACAACTCCTTGATGCAAGTTCTTATGATCAAAGTGACAATATTCAAGGCAAAGACAAACAGAAGGGCGTGATGGGATTTGGCAGAGATCAAGCTAGTTCCAGTAATGGGATACACTCTATGCAGGCTACAATTCCAGTCTTACACGTTGGCAATAAGGAGAAATTTGCATCCAATAAATGAAGATAATCTTGTATTTCCAAGCGGCAGTAGAAGTTTATTGTAACCATCATTGTTCTTATCTTTAGTTAGTAGTTATCTATTAATAACTGTCAAATGTAACTCTATTTATTGTAGAATATTATGTCTGGTAGATTATGTTGTAATGAAAACCTGTTAGTTATTTGGTGTGATTCCCTTGAGTGGCGTGAGGCTACTTGTTTCCTATTCCTTGTAATTATTGTTTTCTGCAATAAAGTTATCAGAATTCTTTCCCCCTGTCAATACTTTTCTGCTGTGTTATATACTGTGTTCATTAGTTTACAAGAATTGTTCCAATCCTTAATATAGTTTGGCATTACTCCTACACTGTATTAAGCGGCAATTTCACTCCATTCCATTACATAATGGCCTTGAAAAGAATTCAAATCTGATCCTATCAAGAACAAGCTCACATAAACTGTTTTTGTCCTTGAGTATCCTATTAACCACAATGGCTCCTTTTCAAGACAGTCAAGAGATTTGCTCATGAACCATAAGATAAATGAGCATTGGAAAGGTGATTACATACCTATGGAGCATCAGCTCTATTTGTCCATCCACAAGACTAGATCCTCCAAGTGCTCGATCCACCAGAACTGAAAATTCCTTCTTGTCATCTTGGAAATAAATTCCAAGATTAATCTGAAGAGACAGTGTGAAATGAAGCATAAGTTAAAGGAGGGGGGATATTACTCCCTGATAAGCAGATGACTTTCCAATGGCATGGACACCGCAGAGATAAAATCTATAAAAAAAAAACATATGGATACCATTATAAAGCACATTGCACAAAAAATCAGTAAAAATAAATTATACACAGAACCACCAAATTCTTCCTTGGCATTCAAATCCCTCTCTCCAAATTAGTCCTCTCAAGTTAGATGGAATATAATTTAAAAAATAAAAAAGTAGATGGAACCAATTATCTTGCTCGGGCTTTCTTGCTTGCTTGCTATCTATCAAGGCCCATAGATTGTCTAGGTATATCACTGGCGGAAAAGGAAAACCGACAGCCAATGATCAGTTATTTAGTCAATGTGAATCAGAGAACTTTCTTGTTATGCCTTGGCTTAAATCTATTGCTCGTGGCTATTTACTGCTTGACTCTGCCTCAAAGATTCGGAATGCTCCTAGACTAACATATTCACAATTAGATAACGATGCACAAATTTTTGAACTAACAAAATGATGGCTCCATCTCTCTGTTTTGTAATGACAAAGCTATTATCAACACTACTTGTAATCAGTTCAACATGACAGAACGAAGCAATTGAAATTAATAGGCAATTTATCAAGAAAAAATGAGTGAGGGAACAGTTTGTAACTTTCGTAGAGTACAAAGATTGCTAGCTAATATCTTTCTTAAAGGCCTTAGTAATAGGTTGTTCCATTACTTGCAAGATAGCCATGAGAGACCTCAATGCTTCATCTTGAGCAGGAGCTGTAAGGGTACTGAAGTATATATATAGGTGTAAGTCTGTTTAGTGCTAACATAACACAACCTCCATTCATCTCCTCTTCTCTCTTCTCTCTTCTCTCTTCTCTCATCTCCTCTCTCACACCTACCACATCCACCACACACATATCTAATAAAGAAAATTCAACTAATTAAAACTGTAAGCAAGACACAACACTTTTTGAGATAAAAGATGGATAATGTATAAGTAACATACTGGGTAATAATTTCCAGCAAATGGTTGATTCACTTCCAGGTCCCAATCTGTTCTATAATCACGAATCTGCAGAATAGGTGAATTCTTTAGTTTACTCGGTGGTCACAACAATCAGAAATAAAAATCAACGCAAGGAAGCAAATAGTCCAATAACAGGCTAGCATAAGCCAATGGTTAGGATTAATGAATCCTTCCATTCAGGAATGTTCACACCTATTTTCAAATGAGAGGCCAAGATATTGTTGAGAACTGATTAAAATTTTAAGCCAACAACCATTCTGAGCATGAATGTGGAAGCTAGGGTACACATATAGTATACGTGTTTGGCATTGTGGTAGCTTTTGCGGTTGCAGTTTGAAAAAAACTGGTTTAAGAAAAGCTACAAATTTGAGATGAAAAGCAGGTTTAAGCAATGAAAACCAAACAACTTTTCAAGGTCAGCCTCAATGCATCTCCAACTGCACTGCACCGCACCACAATGCCAAATGGATTAAGTAAATAGAACAACATTTTACCCTTTTGATAAAATCACGTCCATTAGAATCTGTGTAAAATGTTTTATTGGTTTCCATGGTTGTTGTGATTTGAGTTGCAACTTCTTTTCCAATTCCATCTTCAATGGGTATGGGCCCAACCTGAGATGGCAGATACTGTAAGTAAAACCTCGTGAAAAAACTGCTAGTCAAAATTAGGCATCCATCTGCTTCACTTACGATAAACTCAACTTCAACATGCTCTCTCCCCTTGTATAATCTGGTGATCTGCATGTGTGTAAAGCATGTAAATTAAGGGTAATAGTGATCTGCATAAATGTTAAAAGCATAGTTCATTAAGGGAAGAACAATTTATCACATGATTGCCTCAATCTCTTCCACTAAACAAAAACATTTTCCCCCAAAAATTACCTGACAAAAAAATGCTCAGCACTTGAAGGGAAAAAATAAGTGATTGGAATTGGAAACTAAGTTTTCTTTATTATGTGATGCCAGGCATCATTGCATGAATTCAAGTTATGTTAACTGCCATTTCATGTAAAATTACAGAAGGTTATGATAGCATTGGAACTTTCTGAGGAATAACAATGGACGAAGGGTTTTGACATTTCCTTGTAATACATTCGAAGAAAATGTAAATTTTCCTGCAACCATAGACCTAATCCAAGCAGGAGAAACGAGCAGGACAGCCAAAACTTCTAAAATTAACACCAAACCAGCAGATTCCAAGAAGTTCTACAAGCATACAGAGCCAGTTTCAAAGACTGACAGTTTCTTTTTCGGTCGTGGAATTTTAGAGGTTTATTCATTCAGAAGTGGCTTCATTGTTTTTGAAAATGACATCATTCTTAATTCATGTTCAATATTTTCATTTCATTCATAAATTTTGGTGAGTGTTTTTTTAGAGAAACAAAAGAAGGGTCTGATGAAAGAAATAAATCAAACATGGACAGTAACCATGTGACCGAAAACGCACCTGATATATCCATTGGCTGACCTGTTGATGTACTTCATCTAAAACAGGTCCACGCATAACAGTCAAAGGAACCTGAAACTTTTAACACCGATTAGAGCACCACAATTATTTGTTCCTGTGGATGAAAGCATGTCAGAAGGAGCACAAACCTGGGATTCAGGGTTTATAGGAAATGTTCCATTTGGACGGAAGATATATGCCCCAGAATTCTAGAAAAATTGCAATAAAAAGAATATAAGATATTGACTTGGAAATGGGTAGTCTAACAATTAGATTTAATTGAGGTCATGAAATTTCAGAATGAGAAGACAGAAGTTGAAAGATGAATTTCTGCTATGCATGTTTACCTGTGGATCTTTATCATTTCCAGTTCCATTGTATCCAGCATAAAAACTGAATGTCTGTTCAACTGATTCCTTAACCTTCAAAGTTGGAACATGTGCATTAGAAACATATATTTTAGACAATCATATGATATATGATAAGAAAGCATGCCAGAACAATTCTAACTGCCGCGAATTTTTCGGGAAAAAACATAATAGAGAAAGTTGACAGCAAGTTCGTTCATCACATACTGAGCTTCTGCTGTTAACATAATTAGCATGCTTGATTTTATCTGCAGAAAATGTAAGCTTCAAATTTCCTTGGCCAACTTCAACAGCAGATTTCTCACTTCTAAATGTGTATACAGATGATCTACTCGAATGAGCACCTACAAATGCAAGCGAAACATTTGGCATAGCAAATTAATATCAATAAATTTTATGAAATAGGCTTCAAGTTTGTGCTACTTTGCAAGCTTATTGGAAGCTATAGTAACTAACCTGCCCTTTTGGCACTTGAGATGGAATAAGTGCTGAAACCAAAAGGTGGAACAGAAACTGTAAACGCAAGCCAATACTTAGGCGTCTCCACTGGGGATCTACCCAAGTATGCATTAACATGTGAGTTCCTCAAGCCCACAAAGGCATCTACTATTGGAATAATTTGTGACACGATTTCTCTTTTCTCAGAATCTTGCACAATAACATTTTCATTGAAGACCTACAGTAGATTAGATACTGTAAGTCATAAGTAAAAAACAGGCCAATCTACTTTATTAGCCAAAGTTTGACGTACTAATTACAAAGGTGTTATTTAAAAAAATATGATCTCTGCCCAAAAGCAATGATGCATACTGCTCCAAAAATAACAACCCCTTCTCCAAATACAAATAACATGAGACCAGATGCACAAACTCCATTTGTGGTATGCATGATGCTTGCATAACAAGTGTATGTGAATACACTCATGCATATATACATCCCATAAAGGATGACTACCTTTAATATTTCAAAAGTTAAAGGAGCCAAGAAACAGTTACTTTCGAGAAAATTTAATACACAAAACATTCAGCATTTTATTTATTCTCACACATATTGCATGGATCCCCGGTTTAAATCACGTTAAACCACACTGATGAGATTATTTCCCACAATTTGACAGATTAGACTTTCAGGCAGATAATTAGTGGTCTAACATGGAACCATAGTAAGGACTCCTGTATTTTAATCATGCTAGACCTTGCAAATTATTAGTTCTGCAGGTTGGGATGTTTTTTATGGAGTAAGGCCCATGTGTGAGGGAAACAGTTAAATCATAATGTCAGCCAACATTTTCATAAGTTAAGTTTTCTCAGTGGATTTTTTCCAAAAATATTAAAGGAAACAGAAACTGTCGACAAGAATTAGCAAATCACCATCTTAAAGTTAAACAAAAAGGAGATAATAGAACAGAACTACTCACAGGAAATTGAATCACATCATCCCTCGCCCATCCAAGTGCATTGTAGACAACAACAATCTACAATGTAAGATTCATAGATGATGTATTTCAATGTAAAACGTTTGTGGTTAATTACAATGTTGAAGAATGAGATGTTCTTACCAAGTTTCTCCCTTGAGATAGATCTACTTCTGATGCAGGACAGTAACTAATATTCAGAAGTGGGCACTGCGAAAAAAGAAATGGAAGATGTGAATGTGAAGTCCATTTTGGTTTGATTTTCAACTTCAAAGAAAGAATATTATCATTCATTTTATGCAGTTTTTATTTATATTTTTTTTTACCATCATTTTATGTGCATTGCTAATTTTCAACATTCAATGATCAAAATCTTTTCCCTTTTCCTTAGAAAAAAAGGAGCAAATATCACAGAAGCTACAGTAGATTAGAGTGTAAGCCACGCATTTTTATTCAGAAGTTTCAAATCAGTAACTGATTAACCCATTTGTCATGGGCTCACTCAATGTCTGTGTAAAGATACAGCACATGATAGATACCAATATCATTATCATATGAAACACAATTGTCCTATGTACTGCATGGAAACGTAAAAGAAGATGAGGAATGGAAAGGGACACAAAATGATTCATTCGTAGTAGCAACAAGCCATTGAATTGTAGGCTAATAAAGCTGAAGGGATTACGAGTTTTTGCCTGTTGAAATTTAGTAGTTGACCTCTGACATCCAGTATGTGATGCAGACTCCACCAAGCAAGCAAGTGAGGATGCAACTAACTTTTCAGCCTGCAAGGATTTAATGAATTATCAACTAAATATTTAAAGAAAAAAGTGGAGAAACACTATTACCATGAAAATTGAAATGGTTGAATAAAATTTTTCACCTCTGTGTAGCCAATTGACAATCGTTTTGCATAATCATTAGCCACATGTTGCTTTTCTGTACCAGTAACAGCATCATGATGCTGAGCAATGGCAAGAGAATCTGCCAATGAGTCTGTGTTCGGTCCTCTATTGCTCCTCCCATTGTAAAACTCTAATTGTCTTGCAGCCTGAGAGAGAGTAGATTCATTGGAAGTACAAGATTATAGCCTGAAAACTGTGTTGTGCCAAGGCAGCATATAACTTTTAACAAATCAAAACAGTCATCTTAATGAATACCAAGTAGTAGCCACTCATCATCCTGACATAGCGTTTCAAGGCAGGTCTACTTGCAAAGTATCCAGTCCAGTAACCATTTGCACGATCTGCATACCTGGAAGGGCACATGCTTCAAGTTCTAAGAGTTGTTCAAAGTGAAGGAATAACCAGAAAATGACTTATAAAAACAGTCAGGGTTGAGCTTACGGGAAAAAGTCCCCGGTCTTTACTGGCCAGTGCTCATTTGTAGCATGTTTTGCATCAGTGTAAATGGATGGTGTCGAATAGAGAGCATTAACACGTCCATCCTAGAAGCATTCAGAGAAAACCATGTAAAACTGACAAACTCAGAAAACAAGATAACATAGAGATGCGTACCCATAAGGGGGTGCAAATACACATCCTTACTATCAAACCATTAAATCCTGATCATGAAAAGCACAGGTAAAAAATAATCTGAGGCATCTAGCATTATCCCTTGAGATGAATTCAGCATGACACAGATGATGTTTATATTCATAGACTCCTCAACCCTGATTGGTTTGATGTGCGAGCATCAGCCTTAAGGTTCCACTGAAATGGAATTTGTACCTTCCAGTGAGATGATTAAAGCTTTGACGAAGAGACACGTACCTTTTTAGAAGATTGGCACACTACTTCTGCATATAAATGCCACATTTTGTTTAGTAATCACTAGTTTAACTGGCCTAATTTCATGGATGAACGAATTATCTAACTGAGTCATGGATTCATTTGACCAAAAGCAATATCACCATTCACCGCCCTCATAAAAAAGAAAAAAAATGCCAAGGCCACAGTTACCATTTTGTGGAAGTGCTGTGGACATGAAAAGCATTGTGTGATGGTAATTATGGTATAAAATTAGTCAAAAACCTACTGAGAAAATAATAAGGAAAACAAACCATGTTGACATAATGAATCAGCTTGTCCATCTGTCGGAACCACGAATGTGCATACTGATACTTAAAATCTGTTCCCATGGTCCACATTATATGATTTGTTCGTGTTATATTAGCCTGAGAAAAGAGTAAATTATGTTAGAATAACTAACAGAGGGCACTTGTGAAATGATATACACAGAATTTTAAACTGAACTTTCTCCATAGCAAACCAGAACTTTTAACATTTATTTTCAGACTTGGGTTTAATAAATACAAACATTATAGGATAAAGTTCAATATTTGTTTTGTGTCAACATAAATAACTAAAGATTTTAACAGATCACCATTTTACCTGTGATACTGCAGCAGCAACGAAGTCATCGACTCGTTCTTGAACATTGTAATCAAACAAATTGATGTCATCCTTCAGAGGATGAGCAAACAAAATTAACACTGCAGACTAGCGAATATTCAAGGGATTCAAAAACAAAGGATCAGCTTTTTCTTATGCTTTACTTGAACAACAGGTGAAGGGTCATTGACTTCAAAATAGAAACCACCAGGAGGAGGCTCGTAGTTTTCCGGGAAAGCACCAGCAAAAATCTACAACAATAGAGCAAGAAGATAAGGGTGAATATGAAAGAATTTTTCTCAGCAATAACGCATATGGAACAGAGAAAACTAAAGATTAATCTCTATAGGCTATAACATAACCAAAAGATTGAATTTTGTGTGCAATATGCTCATCTAACTCAAACCACTTATATGCTGATAAGCCTAAACCTATACATTTTGTTCACCTGTGCAGATGAACCAAAACTCTTGGAAGCCTGCCAGACAACTTCAAGACTTTTCTCATTTTTACGCTTGGCCCGGTCTTGATAATCTATCCGACCAAAGAAAAGAGAGTCGAATCCAATCTACACAAAGATTCATTTAATCCTTATGCTGTTAAGAAGCTGGAAAAATAAAACCAAAACAGATACATATGTACAATCACACTCATGCAGACACGCACACGCACAAAGTTTAGAGGTCTAAATGAAGATAAGGATAAATAAGTTTACTTCCGCTCCCAACATGTAAGCCTGCACCGCAGAATGACCAAAAGGATCGATTTGCCAACCAACTCTTGGAGTCACACCAAAATCCTTTTTGATAAACCGATGCCCAAGAGTTGTCTGGTCAATCATGTCAATATAATGTGTCACCGCTTCATCATGCATGCACATCCCCCCATTTCTGCAACACAACAAAGAAAGAGGCATCATCAGGAGCCAACTCTTCATAAAATGAATGACAGCTTGAAGCATCCCATACAGCAAGCAAATTCAAGGTAAATGAAGAATAATCAGAAATCAACACTTGATTGAGACTTAAGAGTAAGCTGAAAGAACATTGCTGAGATCAGTGGTTGTAACTGTGTGCTTTACATGAATTCAAGTTGACCGGAACTAACAAGTTGCTTGACTACATGCTGCATAGTCTCGCTCTGATCTCTCCACCACCGTTGGAAAAAAGCCTATGCATGTGAGCAAGAAATATCAATAGTTAGATATTCGCTATCAAACAATTTAAATGCTATTATATAACATAGGGATTATTAAAATTTCCTATGGCGCTAATAAGAATCAAAAGTCTTACTTCACTTTTCCAATTTGAACTGCCTATTGTTCTATTATATTCAGGTGGGTCCCTTCTTCTCTTGAAATGCCACCATTATTGGAGTCTATAAAAGCTAGCCTAATGCTCAAATGCCAGGCAATACAGAAACATACTCCTAATCATTCATGAACTTTTGAAACACTAAAAATATAAGCCAAAAGTTCACATCTCAATTTTGGAAATGGTGGAAGATAATTCAACTCTTTGCTTCATCTCATCGCAAAATCTTCATCAAAATTAGTAAATGGGGAATGAATAATACTTACCTGTTCAACATAAATGAATTTCCGGTTCTTGTCAGCCAACAGCGCAGGAATAAGAGAATCCAATACATTTTGCACACAAGCACCCTATAAAATAATTATATTAAAAAAAAAAAAGCAGCCCATCAAAATATAGGCCTCCCTCAAGTGAAACATATCACATTAAACAGAAAGAAGAACCAGAAAAGGAGTTATGATCTTAATTACTTGGATAGAATTGTTAGAACCAACATAGTACTGATCAACAGTCTTCAACCAACCAACATCATCATGGGTGTGAGCGACCAAGTGAACATTGATCTTATCTTTCACTATACCTTGTGAAGTGTTATAAACCATGTACTTGGCTTCCACCACAAATAATGAACCACCCAGCAGCAACAGCAACAAAACCACCATCAACACTTTCATCATCTCCACTTCCAGCGAAGTAAAGCTTGGAGAAACAGCAGCTATATATCCCCTCTCTCGCTTGATCAAAAAAGTCGTTAGTTTCTTGGGTTAGAACTTGTACTGACAAAGAGAAGAGGGATCCGAGTCAAGCAAGCATTCTTTATTATTTCTAATTTCTAGTTAAGTGGGGCGTTCTTGGATAAGGCTACAAGACTTTTACAGAGGAGACTGTTTTGTCTTTCCTCTACCTGGCGAAGGTCGCTCTCTCCACTGTAGCTGCATCACTTAAAATATTATTTCTTGAATAAAATAAAAATACATAATGCTAAGTTTAATACTCTTAGTTACTCTATTTAATATTATATTTTGCTCTTATCCTTTGGGTTATTGAGAATACTTTAATTCGTCCTGACCTAATGGATAATTAATAAACAAGTGAGAGCCGGTGATGAACTAATATATCATTATATTTTTTTTTAAAAAAAATATTTATTTATTTAAATATTTAAGAGTTTCAAGATGTATAAAAAAATCACATATACTAGACGCCAAAAATAAACTATAAAAAATTCAAATTAATATAATTAAATATTAACTAATTATCTAACATTTAATTCTTATTTTTAATTTTTTTTATACATCAAGATTAATCATCTCATCTCTCTATTCCTTTTAAAATTTAAAAATAGAATTCTATGGACACCCGAGCAGCCAGGAGCGAAACCAAGGGAGGGGAGGCAAGCAAGTGCCCGGACCTTGTAAAACATTTTAATTTTTTTATTTAGTATTTAAATATAAAAAAGTATAATATTTTTTATTTTAAATAAATGAGTTTTTTAATAATATATCTTCTATATTAATTTTGACTTTTCTTATCAAATATTATCAGCTTCGCCCCTGCGAGCAGTAGTGAGCCGAATAATGTTTCATCTTTTTTTGTTTTTAATTATTTTATTTAATTTATTTTCATTTATTAAGTTATAATTTTCATAACCAATGGATTTTAAGAATAATCATATATTTTAGTTATAATGTAACGTGAAAGGTTAATTTTATTAAAATAAATAAAATTGAAAGGATACGAGTAGCAATAATACAGTGTGAGGGTGCCAGATCAGCAAAATAAGCCATGCTTAGTTTGGATTGCAATTACAAGGTAATCGAACTGCAACAAAATTATCTCCTTTGCAGGGAGAAGCACGAACTATCAGAGTCATGTCATTTGGAGTTATAACAATGAGCGTTTGAATCTTCAAGAGGTAATTACAACATGAATCTCAGGTGAAGTAGTCATCAAGGCTTGCATTCAATCTATAATCTTAAAGATATGATGTATGGTATTATTTGATTATAAATTGATTGCAATTTTTCCTTTTTCCGTGGACTAATCGGCCAGATGATGCTGCATGCAATTCTTTTACAACGTCTGGGGCAGGCTGATGATCTCCCATGTCCCAGCATATGTGGAAGGTAATCAAAGTCTATGGAAAGCATTGATTTCCATGGGGGCAAGCTCCACCACCAGCTTGGCAGGATCAACAGGTCCTCCCCGCACCATCTTGGATTCTTCTCCGGCGGAGCCGTCTACTTCCCAAACCAGCCTCTTCTTCTCCATGTGGCAGGTAAACTCGATTCTGTCACTTTAACTATCTGGAGAAATCGAAAAAAGAACATTGCTTTGATATTAAAAATTAAATGCTTAATGTTTACAGTGATAGAAGCAGCAGGAAGGATTTGTGATAGAAAGTCTGTGCATAAGTTAGAGAATTTCTGACAAGTTATCCATGAATGAAGTTGCTGGTGTACTTCCCCCAGTAGTGGAACCCTGCATAACAGTTAAAGAAACCTAGAACCAAAACAAAAACATTTGCATTTGCCTTCAATTGCTTGTTATTTCA
>Ga0325411_1000879_pt1 | contig 32383 bp, 18 predicted proteins | sample PopdelMetagenome_13_FD_206181 | JGI IMG/M metagenome (GOLD analysis project Ga0325411, IMG submission 206181) | Populus deltoides microbial communities from Bellville, Georgia, United States - Xylem-PdIQD-R4 | ecosystem: Host-associated > Plants > Phyllosphere > Stem > Wood/Secondary xylem...
AAGTTAGGGCCAAATTCATTATTTATACCTTATATTTTCATTAATTTTATTAAAAGAGCCCCTTTATTATCCATTTGGTCAAACGGGTTTTTATATTTCTTAATTATTTCAAACAATTGTGTATTGTTTGTCAAAAATAAAAATTTAACTCAACAAATCATTGCTTTAATCATTATTATCAACCTTTTTTTTCATTCTCTTTGATACTATTATATATCACTCATCCTCGCCATCCCCATCTTCCTTATTGATCAATATCTTTTTTATTACATAAATTATATTTAATTGGTTGGAACAAAATTACAAGGATTTAATTGATTAAAGTGATAATGAAGGACCCTTTTTTTTTTAACGAATCGGTGAAAACACTAGGTGCAAATAATGAGTTTAGCCAAAAAAAAAAAAAGTTAATGATCATTAATAATAGAATTTGTAAAATCTTAATGATAGAGTGGGTGATATATAGCAAACACAATTTCATCCAAAAAAAAAACATAATTATATATGTAATTTCAATGAATAGGTATGATGGTTAAAGAATTGTGTTTCAATAGATATTTATAAAACTCAATTATTAATAGAGTTGGGTGGTAATGTAAAAAATCAATGAAACTCAATCTTGGTACTTGAGTTTTTAAAAAAGATTTTTTATATAATTAGTGAATTTAATGATGTATTTACTTGTTAACTGTTTATCTTTTTTAGAAACATATTTGAAGCTAACTTTCTTAATTCTTATAAGAATTGAATGCGACATATTAACTCACTTAAGGTATGGACTATTATATATAGACATATTTGTACATCAAATCTTGAGTCAGCTCAACCTTGTCCATTGTTTTCCTTGTTTGTTAATTAACAACAGTTTGAGGTGTAAAAGGCTAAAGTTTTCTTGTTTAAAAAAGCTTTATAGGGCACTAAATTTCCCAATACCAGTTGTTATGGCTACAAATATGGTTGTTATGCCATGTATATGGCTCGAGGTTGCCTATACGCTTATGAGATCATTGGTGCATTAGGAGCAATCATGCCTTGATTGAGCTAAACTTAGTATAATACCTGATACATAGACATATGATATCCAGGTTGATGTTGTGTGTTTTCAAACACCCATATTAAAGTGCTTTTTATTGCATAATATCCTAAAACTTGCCCTTCATGTGTATGGATAAAAAAAGTGTTCAATCTACTTCGTTTAATATCATTTTTTATCTAGTTGATTTGATCATATATGACTTGTAAAGTATGGTTAACTACCATAATACTATTATATTAGTTAACAAAACTATACAAGCATAAGTTGTATTAGTTATATTCTACATCTACATCTAGATAATGTTTAAATTAAATTTATATAAGTTTAAGTTTTGATAAAAGGATGTTACTTTTGGAGCAGTCACTACTAGCTAATTGGAATTTGACACAACTAGTTGTGACCACCTAATAATGTCATCTACTTTGCAAAAAAGATAGATATAATGTTGTGTTCAAGGCATAGAAGCTCCAAGATATCTATCAGAAGTTGATAAAGGCAGCATTATTGAGAAAAGTGGAAAAGTAAAAGACTGCATGAGAACTTTAGGGTTTTATTCAAGTGTAGTTTTTTTTATTGTTGCATGAAATTAGATGATGAATATACATCTTGTGACATGTCTAACGCAGGTTGTTCTACTAGTACACTAGTACATATGGTGATAAAGGATTGTTAGGCTCTTTATGACAAAAAAATGGCCTTTATTTGTTGTTTATATCAATTGAACATCATTCATTGTAGCGATGATCTTGCATATAGTATTTTTAGGTAGCATGATTACTAATCAAATTGTCTCACTAGGCGTGCCAATATGTTGATTAGACAGAAAATCATGATGACCAATCAAACACCAAGTTATTAATTGATTGTTGACTTCTTGATCAATATGTTATATATTTTTCATTTCTTCCTTACAATATGGAGAAACGATAATTAGAAATTGATTCCAAATAGAAATAAATAACAACCTTATAAATCAAACAAAGTGTGGAATCTGTTTATAAACCTTAATAGGCTTAATAAAAAAAATAGTTGAGCCCAAAAGAGATAAATTTTCAGTAGGTCGAAAAGAAATAGGTAATAATAGGCTAATTAGAAATTGATTCATATGTAATGCTAAATAAATAAGCAGTAAGCTCAAAACAAATAAAATAGTTTAAGGTTAAAAAAATTATAAAGAAAAGTGATAAAGAAAAGAGACAAATTTTAGAAAAGATTGTGAATAAAGTAACGTATAGGGTTGGCCATTATTTTCAGTAGCTAGATGATTTTTTTATATTATTACATATTTTGAATTTTACATAAACTCCTAATCCTAATATTATATAAATTGTTTATAACAAAATAAGAAGTTTACATTATGGATTATAAAACAAATTGAATTTCTCTATGTATGTGTCTCTTACTTGGCAGTCATATGAATCATAAATAATTTGTAATACCTATCATATTACTTTTTTAAGGATTCTTATTTAGAATATGATTTGATCTTCTAATTAATCATATGAACTCTTATCTCTATTATCAATCAATTGCCTTTTCATAGTTGATTATGCCTTTTCATTGTCAAAATATATTATATTATATTAGACTAGTGAACAAGGATATTTAATTTATCATAACAAGAGCATACAAAATATAAAAGATTGTTCAATATAAGCATAGAATGTATACAATTTTAAATCTATAAACATGGAAAAAAAAATTCAAGACAAACATGCTTTCAACATAAATATAATAAAAAAAATACTAGCATGCATACTAAATATATAGTCAAACTTGCAATTTATATAAGATCAAAGTCTTAGCATGCATACTAATAATAAAAATAACAATATTTAAATTAAAACAAAGAATGATACGTACTTGGTGAAACACTTTAAAGAAATAAAACTTTTGTTGTTGTCAATGATAAATAATTTTTTTTTAGGTTTTAGTGCTACTCACTTATACAATTAGGATGTTTTGGAATATGTCTTCCAATATTTCAACAACACTACTTTAATTTGGATGCACTTCTAAACAAGATATTTGAACTACAATAAAAAAACTCAAATATCTCTCAACAAGCTATGAACTTAAATTCTAGATTTGGAAGGGAAAACTAAAGCATAAAAGAAAATGAAAACACTAAAAAATAAGGTAAGAAAGAGTGTGAAGAAATCTAAAAAATTCAAGTTGGAAACTCTTCATTCAATTATTTTTTTATAATGAATTTTGAAAGTTAAAAGGTTGGAGAATTAATTCTCACTATTATCAACCTTTGATTAGCCACCATAAATCAATAATTAAATTTAGAAAAACAAATAATTATTTGAGATTAATTTTTCATTTATCTATAATTTATTTAAATCATGTTAATTAAATAAATTTCCAATACTTCCAACCCTCATGATCCGTCATGATCTCTAATCTTTTGGTCAATCGCCTCCTATATTTTCTAGTTGATTTGATCTCTTTTTGACGAGTCTTATTGATTTTAATGCTGTTAATTAATTTTAGTTTTTATTTTTTTATTTGACAATGAACCACTATTATTTTTATTCAATTGACACATAAGTATTTATTTTTAATTTGAATATTAATATAGATCATTGAGCATTTTTCTATGAATGAATTGTCCACAATGTTTTAAATATTTACCAAATACCTGCTATCATGAGTATACAAATTAAGCAAGATTTATTATGAAGATATATTCTTAAAAAACAAATTAAGCAAGATTTATTATGAAGATATATTCTTAAAAAAGAAATTAAGCCACGATCAGAAAAAGAAACCCTTACCTTTACCTCCAAATATGCTAAATTTAATTCAGCTTCTCTTTATGGAGGAATCAATCAATCATAACCTTCGAGCCTTCTTTTCACGAGGATGAACTAAAAAATATCCATTCCTAATCAAGTAGAATACTTGTCTATCCATGCTCCTTAATTTATTTATTTTTTCTCCTTTCTCCACTTGAACAAAAGAAAATAAAAATATATAACTAATTAAATCATTTTAATTCCATTACTTTGTTTTTTAGGTAAATTAATTACATTACTGATTAATAATTGCAACTAATTCACTATTTTTTTTCCTTGAAAAACGAGTCAGTGTTGTTATCGAATATTACAAGTGGTCATAGGATAAAGTCAATATCATCATAATAACTCGGAAGAGGCAAGCTAACAATTAATTAGCATATAGAATGTGTATTATAATATTCTCATCTTCGAATAAAGAAGGTGGAGTGAATATATATATATATACTAGAATACATATAAAATTAATTAATTAATTCCATGGCATAAATATACTAGAATCTCATGCAGAAGACAGAAATCGTGAGTGATGACTCCGATAGATACTCAAAGGATTACCAAAATTCTCATTCAAATGTTTTTAATTGCTTAAATCCGATCTACCTCCCATGTTGAACACAGCACGTGATTGGAGGGAGCCAACAAAAGGTAAACAAAAATAATAATAAATAAAAATTGCTGACAGCTAATTAATAATTACGAATTCTAATAATAATATAAACATCTCATCTAATTTTAAGAGCTGTAGTTTAACTGGTCAGATTCTAAATTTACTTTCTAGAGATTATCAGTTTAGGTTTCATAAATATCAGGGTCACTAGAGACTTATATGGCCATTAACTTTAGGGTCTATGAGATTAGTCGAAATGTATACAAACTGATCCGGACACCCATATTAATAAATAAATATAAACACCCCATCTAATATTATACTATTTCTTAAAAAAATTTGTTTCATTATTATTCCTACGTCTTTAATATTCTTGGCGAACAACAGCAGTGCGCCACCCTAGCAAAGAATACTTTAACCTCGAGCCAAAAGGGACATTTACCTAACTTGTTAAAAAAAACGAAAGGATAAATCATAAATTTGATGCGTACCTGGTCAGAATTTCTTAGTAAATTATCACATATACTCTCTCTTTTTTTCTGTAGCCTTGAAGATTATCTATCATGCAAGCATGGCGGAGCTAGGAATTTTAGTTTCGAAGAGTTAAATTAAATAAAAAAATACTAAAAATCTAATTTGGCTGTAAAAAAAGAGAATTTTCTTGCATGGACAGCCTCTAATTTGGCCCCTGCATGCAAGTACATTATTATCCTAGCCCACATGTTAGAATATACAATTAATTAATCCACTGAGCGAATGGTGTGAATTTCTAGCTAGGATCATGCCATGTGCTTTCATCAAATCTCGATTTAATTACCTTATCCCTTGCTTGGTCAAAACACTCTCCTTGTCTTGAGCTTTCTTGTAAAGAGCATCCTTGCAAGCTCATGAGCCGAGAGTTGATTTAGAAATTAAAGTGGTTGGCAGAAACAATATTTGAATAATATAAAAAAAATATCGCAGGCTGCGTTTTGGTAGAAACTTGACAAGGAAGAATTCTGAAGATCAAAATCAATCCCATTCTAGAGAAGAACAAAAGTTTTATAAGAGCAGCTGTCCTGCATGCATATATAAATTATCGTAAGTAGTTACTTTATCATAATTTCTAGATCAGCCACTGCAGTAAGACAGACAGCTAGGCAAACCTACCAAGCCAAGTTAAGTTACAAGCTGGCTATTGCGTTCTTGTATGAAATCACGATTAAAAAAACACAAAAGAAGAAAACTTTAGCATGCAACACGTTAGTTTCTGCTTTTTAAAATGTTTTTTTTTGGTTTTAATATATTAATTATCAAGAAATTATAAAAAATATATTATTTTAATGTATATTTAATTAAAAAACACTTTACAAAACGGGCAGCCACACAATTTCATTGACACATTGAATGACGATAAAATAGAATCCAGTTTCTGCCCTTCAACATTACAATTTCAAATTAATAAGAAACTGATTTGGTGGTGAAGCTGGTGAAAATTAATGACATTGATGATTGACCCTCCTGGCACAACTTCCATTTCGTAAATTTTTCCCCTTAGAAAACAATTGTTCAACAATTAAATGATTTTTTTTGTTTGATCTGAGATTTTCTTTCATCTCTCAACAACAACATCATTGCCCCCTCCCCAAAAATAAATAAACAACCTTTCCATAACCGCCCGAAATTAAGTAAAGGAAAGGAGCAGGGATGCAGTGGTGATTCGTGGGCCATCACCAAGATCGATCATGGCTACCTCTTCAAATTGTTATTCTATGTGGAGTTGGTGTGGATCATTTCCTTTCACATGCTGTGATGATCGATCTTACTTTCATTCATTAATCACGCCAAGCCAAGGAAAACTCCAGACATGCCAACTAATCAAACCATAGCTCAACTTATACGTACGTGATATTCTTATGAAATGATGCCTTGCTGATTAAACCACAGACACATCATGATGAGTTGGGATGTTAGATTTTCCTGCAATAGATTCCTAATTAGTTGATTCTCTGATCAATCATGATAACTTGAACATTGGTTAGGAAATTATAGCACTGCCATGGGGCATCCGAATTGCCGATCAGTGGGTGATTTTCTTAAACTAAACTGTGATGCGGAGTCACACTGTTTTATTACTGGGAAAATATGTCGGCTTAGGTTGATAACTTTGATTTGATCTTCAATAAGGCTTCCTTCTCGTTAATTTTGTGGTAGAAGATTATTCTTAGCTAGATTCGTGAGATACAAAGAGAAGCTTGAAAAAAGAAAGGCTCAAATAAGTTATTTGGAAGTCCGGGAAATGGAAAGAAGTAGATGCTATCTGAGAAATTAATATGCATTGTTCAACATCTTCAGTGTTTTTAAAATAGATAGGCTCGATTTCATATATCTGTTTTTCATGCGTATTATAGATTTTGTAATTAACAATAACAATTATTGTTGTCATCGGAAGTAACATATTTTTTAAAAAAATTATTTTTATATTTATTAGATTTATTGAAATTTCATCTTCATTGTTAATTTATTTCGGTTTTTTTTATACAGAGTTATGATCATGATCTTTAAAAAACATCTCGACAATGAGTTGGTGCTCAGTTTTATAATCGTTGACTTTTTTCTATCATATTATTAAATAAAAAACTATTAAAAAAAACATAATTATTGAGAATTAGACTTCATAATTTATTTCAATTTGTTTTTATAGGGTTATCGTTATATCATAAAAATATTATGGTATTAAATTGGTGCTTGATTTTATAAGCATCTATTTTTTTCATCAAATAATTAAATAAAATTAAACTCAATGAAGTTCATAACCCAACCTAGATTGATTTGAGTTGATTCAATATATTGTTATCTTAATGTTTTTTTTGTAAAAAATCTCTTGAAAATATTTTTAAAATAAATATATATTTTTACTAGTCATTTAAATTCTTTTTAATCTATAGATCACACCGAAGCAACTTTTATAAAATATAATTTAAAACTTAGACTAAATAAAAAAAATATAATCATAAGGTTACACTCAACCCACTGAGTTGAGTTAAATGACACTTCACCCACCATAGAAAAACCTGAGTTAAATGACATTGTCACTCACCATAGAATAGCAGGGAAATATCTAGTGTATTTGTATTTTTTAGTATTAATGAAATCATATATTTTATTTTTGGATTGTCTATTTTTTCGAAGAAGAAGAAAGAGAGAGAGAAAGGAAAAGGAAAAGGAAAGAACATGTATAGTGATGTGATAATTAGCATGTCAATATGCTAACTTGGTAGTGAACATTGCGGGGCAACATGTTGCTCATTGATATCCTTGTGTTTCAAAAAGTATACTATTTCCGACATTTCATTTCAGACAAATTTCTAACAGAGCGTTACATTCGAATACCAAGCATCATTTATTTGTGGGAAGGAGGGAAACACAAGGAGATTGAAGGAAAAATGCCCAAGACTATCCTTTTCATTTATTCCATGAAGCGGAGATCTTCTCAGATATGAACTTGAAAGCTTTATACATTTGGGGGAGGCCAAATCTTGGCAAATAACTCCTCAACTCGCTTTGCTTGATTAACATAACCATCCAATCCAGCAGCCAGAAGCTCCACAGATGCAGGCCCCATTGCTGATGCAAGGCTTAATTGATCCCATTTAATAAGCTGAGCAGAAAGGGAAGATGAGTAAGAAAATAATTTAGCAGTAACTGATACAGAGGGCTCACTATAAGATGAAGAAAACTGCTATAGTTCATTGAAATGTATTTTTTTCCCTCATCCAAGCTAAATGTCTCGGATACAACTGAGGGGGGCATTTGTTTCTGGAAAATAAAAATAAATATTTTCCCAATTAGAAAAGTTGGTCAGCAGAAAATAACTTGTAAGCGGAAAATAACTTATAGTCAAACTCGAAACGCCTTTTCGGAAATCAAAATCTGAGTGGGAAAAATTCCTTTTTGATGCCAACCTTGAGTACCTTTAAACTCTAGAAAATGACTTACGGTTCTCAAGAGAGGAAAACATTTTACATGGGATCCACATAAATAAACAAGTTAAAAAATACTGTACAACCATCACATGCTAACACTCAATTGGGATCCACATCAATAAATAAGTTATAAAACTCTATTTTGCAAAACGTTTTCGGCTCTTCGCATAAATGATCTTCATTTAAAACACCCAAACATTGGAAAATAACTTATTTTCTATGATAATGTTTTCGTCTGTAAAATATTTCCCTAAATGCAGATTGGTTTCTGCAAAACAAACACCCCCTAAATGAACAGATTTCTTTTGTGACCAAATCTTACTCCTTTGGTCATGGTTTTCTAAAACCCTACAGAAAACAAATGTTGATAAATAAACAAAAAAATAATCTGTGACTCAATCTCAAACAGGATGCAGATAGTTGCAAGCATAGGTTTATGTACATAAAATGGAAAGCACGTGCATCTATTGTGTTAATGGAGACAAGAATGGATACAAGAATAATGGTAGCGATGTGACTCATTGGTTGTTCTAGCATACTGGTGATGCATGATGTTTATGACCTAGAGATAACAGTAGCATATTAGAAGAATATTATTATATTGATAAGTTCAGTAAGCACTGCATGATCCAACAGCACTACGAGATGCAACATGCACGTGAAACCTAAAATCATAGCTTTGTTCCCTCTTTGACAATTCTTCATGTGGTTTTCAAGAAATGCATTTTGCTTCACTCTGCTATGCTGCCTTAATTTAACATTGGAATTTGTGCATCTACAAGGAAAGAAACGAGAAGATGAAAATAAAGCAGACCTCTTCTTCACTGAAACTGTAAGCAGCAGCAGAATGTGGTGATAACCTCCGAACAAAAGAGTACTTCTCATCAGGAGTGGTTATAGACTCTTTCAGAGATTGCATTACTTTCAATGGTGCAATGATATATTCAACCCTGAAAAGGAGGCGGAACTCTTAAAGATAAAATACTGATCTTGATGTCTAGCTGCCCAATCCAATTTTCCAGCTAAATATGATAGGAAAAAGTGAGGTGTGTTACCCCAAGAGACTGAATAAATCTTGTTTGTTGCGAACTGCAGCAGCCATCAACTTCGATTTATACCCATATTTGTGGATGTAATTGTAAGCCTTTGTCACCTAAAATGAGTAACTATAGTATGTAAAAAGTCTTTCTTTTTTTCTTCAAAGAATAACTTTAAATTCTCTAGCTACTAAGATCTTGGGGGTGCAGTAAAAAGCAATGGTGGTGTTAATTTATAAGTTGATCATCATCATTCATATTTGTATTAAAGCATCAATAGACTAGGCACGTTAAAATCAATAAGCTAACACTTTAGTGCAAATTAAGAAATCAGTAAATTAGAGATTACTATTGTTTGACTAACCAGTGCCAACCCAGGATCCTCTCCTCTTTTCAGAGCAGCTTCAATCTCAGGATCACCAGAATGGTTCCGCGACCAATCCTAGAAGATATAAAAATGCACTTTCACAATAAACTTATGTTTCAGCAGAAAATATTGGCATCTCTCAGTAGAAAGGAATACTTACCCTAAGGCGTCCCACAAAAATCTGAATAACAGAAGCACCAGCTTGAGCGGCGGCGGCGGCTTGAACAAAGCTGAGAAACATGAGAAAACATCAATGTTCAGGAAACATAAAAATGTATTGTCATCCTATGAGATATTGAATATCAGGCCTCTGACTACAGCATTCATCTAAAAAAATTACTTTTGCAAAAACATTACAGAAAGTCACTAAGAGACAAGATGTAATGAAAAAATAAATGAAAACATCCAATGCCAAAAATAAGCAGGTAATCCACAAAGCATTAAAAAATAAACTATGAATACAATGAGAATGAAAATCTAGTAATTTAGCTGTGCATTCAAATTAAGTCAGACAATAAAATATCCAAATCTAAAACAACAGATCAAAATCTATTAGGAAATAAAATTGCAGCTTGAACAAATCATTCAGCAAATTAACACATGTACAAAGTCTCATCTACTCCTTTGAAGTTCTCAAAGCACAAAGTACAAGATTTGTATGGAAAAAAAAATGAGGAAATGAAATGCATCCTCAAATGTCATAACTTCCAGACAATGTCATCAAAATCCTAAAACATTGCTGGATTGAAACAGTATGCACACTCGCCTTGGTGCACATGTAAGTTTATCCCAATAGATAAAATAAATCACACTTGCTAATTTGACATCAATGACTTATCACTATTTTGCTAGTTCAATATAATTTCATTGCAGATTTTTGCATGGATCTACTTGAGTGAACAACAAGTACCTGTAAACAAAAGTCAAATGCGTCTGTATGCCCTCAGACTCCAACAATCTCGAGGCTTCTATTCCCTGCGAGAAGACAAAGTAATAGGGGAAGAAAGGGATAAAAAGAGTCATCAAAGTTATTGTTTCAAATGTGAAAAATTCTTAAGATTGCTAGTAAATATATTATTCTCAGATACCCACTTGCCAAGTTGCTGGAATTTTGAATAACAATCGCTCAGGAGGAACATCAATTTCACCGTATGACTTCAACAAGTCATGCACCTACATATGATAAGTATACAACCACTATTACAAAACATATCATGTCATCTGTTACACAAAAGTTGATATTTCTCGAGCATGCTCTTAATCCACAAGCAATGTAAAACCAAAACACACGATCAGAAATAGAAATAAGATTTTATAAGACAGTTACTAAAACCAACAGCCGAATTGGTGTTTGATCATGTTCTATAAAAGTTAAAAGGTGTTACCTTTCTAATAATGCCATGGGTGTCATAAGCCAACCGCGCATCCACTTCAGTTGAAACTCGGCCGGGTACCAATTTAGATAAATCACCTCCAACATTCACCAAAGCCTATAACAACACCAGCAACCCACGTCATCAATCCAACAAACAAAGTTCACATTACATGTATTTCCTAACAAGCAATCACAAAAATCCAACAAAACAAACCTTGTTAGCGAAACAAGACAATCTCAGCACATCGTTTTCAAGAGAAGAACACCCTGAATCTGCCAATGCGGTGTCCACAGCACTCTACAATTAAACCAAATTTCTAAAATCTATTTCTCACACTAGCATCGATCAAAATGAAAACAAGAATCCAAAATTTGATACTAAATGTTTGCTTACTCTGAATATTGTATCGGGCAGGCTACAGATACCCAAAAGAAGTGAAGAGCTAACAGTAGCAGCAGTTGGAGGAAACCTGTATATACATAAAACAACCAACATTAGCGGGGGGGTGTCAATAAAAGCAACCCAGTTAACGAAAGGGAAAAAAAACAACAAATATACTTCTGGAAATCATCGAAAACGACAGTATCAGGCACGATCTCACTCAAGCTAGACACAGCATCCAATTCAGTGCTAGCACCTATAAAAAAGGGGGGATCCAAAATCAGTAAAGAGTTGCAGTTTAATAAAACGGGATATGGAGAGAGAGACCAGCATCAAGAGAAGAAGCACGAATTTGAGGAAATGAAGGGTTATGGAGCTTGAAAAAAATAGCATTTGAAGATGGTGATCCACTGAGTAACCTCAGTCTCCCTCCTCCTCCTTTCTGTTTTCAAAACAAAGATCAGATAAATGAATGATGAAGCTATAAATAAATGCATTAATTACACAATAGTGATTACCTGGAGGAAGGAGGATTTGGAGGATAGAGCAGAAGAGAGCGGAGATTGCAAGGAGAGTGACATTTTCTTTTTGTTTTGTTTCTTTAATGTTCTGTTCGAGAATAGAGATTGTATATATAGTATTGTACTTCTTTCTCTCTTCTTGGTTCCCCTAAAACGTGGATGAGAGAGAGATAATCTGTGACATGTTTAAAAAGGGTAAAAATTATAAATAAAAATATATTTTTAATTTAGAAATATATTAAAATAATATTTTTTTTATTTTTTATATTACTATATTAAAATTATTTAAGAAATATTAAAAAAATTAATTAATAAAATAATGATTTAGACGCAATGACAAACAAGCATATGTTGATTTATAATAATTTTTGTAGATTTTTATAATTTATTTATAATACCTTTATTTTTGTTTAAACTTGGCTTGACTTAGGCCTTAGTTCATCCATGTCACGTCACGGATCAAATCACTAAGTTGATTAGGTTTTAAAACAGTGATTTTTCATATAAAAAATGATGTAAATTCATATTAATTTTTTAAATTCGTGACATGAATTATTAAACTATAAGCATATTTTTTGAAAAAACCACAAAGCTCAATTTTTAATTAGTTAAATATTGTATAATTAACATGAAAAAAAATATCAATTACATAAAAGATCCCAAGCAAAAACAAAAGACAATTAAAATAATAGGGATCAAAATTTAAATACAAAATAAAATTCATTTTTAAATGAAGGGTGAAATTAAAAAGAAAATTAATTGAACAAAAGGACAAAAAAATCAAAAGAATAAGGATCAAAGTAAAAAAAATAAAAATAATTCTTTTATTAAAGGGTAAAATTGAAAAGAACAATCAATTTAACAAAAGGCTTAAAAAGAAAAATAACCAAAAGAATAAAAACAAAAAAGGTCAAAATAACATATCACAAATTGAGATTGAAGGATGTAATTGAAAACAATTCAAAATTTTACAAAAGAATCAAAAATAGAAATTAAAGAAAATAAGAATCAAAGTTGATATCCTCACAAATCAAAGGACAATTCTAATACTTTCCATTGACAACACGGTTTCTAAGGTGAGGAGAGAGAGAGAGAAGAAGAAACAAAGGTTATCGGCATCGATGTGTCAACCCAGCGCCACCATGTGTTACCTCAATAGGAAAAGGATGATGCGACGCTTTCAATAACATAGTGAAAGCTGAATTTTTGTCACCATGAAGTGTCGCACACGCCTCTTGAAGGGTGCAGATGCCTCCCAAATACCAGCACTTGCATTACACACGTTAGCTACTTTTCTTTTTTAATATGTTTTATATTTACTCAAAGACCAAATTACCCCTTACCTAATCTGATTGTTACCAAAATCCCGTATGAAAAGACAGAAGTGCCATTGGACTTCATCTTTAAATTTTTTTGCATCCAATGGTATTTTAGTTTGTATCCAATTATATTTTAGTCCTTTCATTGTACTTTTAAAATGGAACAACGCCAACTTACCCCCGAACCACTAGATAATGACCAAATGAGATTTGTGCAACGATCATCATGCACTATTAGTTCAAGGATTTTATATCATAAGAGAAAATCCATTATTACATTGTTTTAATGAACATGAGTTTGCATGAACAATAGTTTTCCGATCGGTATTAGCTTTATTAATGAGTTCAACAAAATTGCAATATCATGATATCTTATCTATCAGAGGAAATAAAAAGGATCATTATCTCCTATATTAAAAGGACTATAGTAAAACCCGAACTCTTTCATTTTTCACCCTAAAGTCAAATTACCATCCATTTCCTCTATTATTATTTTTTACTTTGATTCCCTATCTTTTAATCTCACTCTCCCCTAACAAATGGCCTACAATTCAGTCCAATAAGGACTAAATAAAAAAAAAGACTAAAAAAAAAGGGTGAACCATCCATCATGTTTTGTGAGGGGATTAACAATGCATTTTGCATAGTGGATTTCCCTCATCTTTTAAATGTACTTACTAGTTTTGTACCCGCGATTCCTTATGGGTCAAAATTTTATTCCAGTAAAAAAATAAACATGCAGGCTTTTCAACACATTTTTTGATATAAAAATTTTTTAATCATAAATTAAAATGCTTATACACCTATCTAACTAATTAAATCGATGTTTGATTAAGAAATAACTAAAATATTTGATCTCGCAACATAAGTCATGTACTTAGTTTTGTTCAATAACTAGGTTTCTTAGAGTATATTTTTTATTTAATCAAACGATTTATTTGTGTGAATAAAAGGTAAAAGAAGTCTCAAACAAAAACAAATTGAATCAAATTATGAAACTCGACTATAAAAAACCTTAACGTTGAATGATGAAACTAAAAAAAATTTAACCCGACAACCCCGCTACGTTAGGCACATGATTGAGATAACTCAATAGAAAGAAAAGTGAAAAAAAAAGCATGAATACCAACTCTAAAAAAATATTGAAGAATGAAACTGAAAAAAAAAATTAAATTTCAAAAAGGACACAAAAAGGACCGTAGCCAACCAGTGTTGACCTTCAAAACTCATAAGCGTGGTCATGAGTCAGAGATTGACCGCACAGAAGGTAAACCTAAAAAAACAACAAAGCAAAATTCTCAATAAAAAATATTGAGGTATGAAACTGTAAAAAAATAATTAAAAATCAACAATAAAAACTTTAAGTCAACCCAAGTTAACACATTAGCATTGCGACCATGAGCATAGGATTTGGATAATTCTATGAAAAGAAAAGCAAAAAAAAGCATGAAAATAAATTTCACAAAAATCAAATATTGAATGATGAAATTGAAAGAAAAAAAACTATAAAAGACCTTAATGAATACCAAAGTCAACCCGTGTTAACTTTCGAAAATCATGGCTCAATAAAAAAAAAAATACAGAGGGATATAATTAAAAAAATACCATAAAAAAGGTCAAAAATAAAATAAACATTTGGGAAAAAAAATAGGGATAAAATCCAATATGAAAAAAATTAAAATTAAATGATGAGGAATGAAATTGAAATAAAATTTAATTAGTAAAAGAATTTAGAAATATCAAAAGAATGAGGATAACATTTGATAAAAATCAAATGCAACATAATTACTGGGGATGAAATTCAAGGAATAAAAAAAAAATAACAATAAAAAAATAAAATTGTATATGAAATACAAACTGTACCACACTCTTATACTTTGCCCCACCACTTTTTATTTTTATTAATATTTTATATTTATAAAAAATCAAATTGCCTATAAATACAAAGAAGAAAAGCGCCTTGGAAGGAACCTTTATTTTTGTTTCTTCTTATGGTTGTTTAATAATTAATGTGATAAGAAAAATCAAGTGTCTGAAAGATCCATGAATACAAAATAATATGTTTTTAGTTTATTGGTTAATTAAGTACTGTTTATAAAGAAAGTAAATAACGGTTGTGTCCCTGATCAATGTTGCAAATGACTAATATATCCTTATAAAAAATCAAATTACCTCTTAGTGGCTTTTTTGCATGGAGAAAGTACTGTTCATATCTACAGTACTTTCTCCGCAGGACTTAGATTCTGTTAATAATAATAATTAGCCATGACAGCGAGTCAATTGCAACAACACTATTAACAGGAAAATTGTAGGCTTACAGATGCAGCCACCCCAAAAGTATCAGAGTAGCCAGCAGCCAAATACCCTGTTATCAGCTGTCAGCAAAAAGAGGTCATCATTCCCTAACAGCAAGCATCCCCAGGAACATTCATTGCTGCAGGAAACAATATCCAGTTTTCTTGATTAGTAGAGCACGAATAGGAATCGATTGTCAATGGTAGTGAGCTCCTGCGCCTGCTCCAGCTGTTGACTCAAGGTAAGAACTCATTTTACCTTCAGACAACAACAGTTTTCTGATACAAAGCAACCATTTTACAATAAAGTCAAGACCATGATAGAAAACCAGTGGGAATAGGAGAGCGGCGATCGAAACAGATGGAGAGTTTGCATAGCATGCATGGAGGCAAGTCCAAAACCACCGAAAATTGCAGTATAATAACTGCTCACAGTGACCGCAGCTAAGATTCCAGTGGCAAGACTAATAAAGACTGTAATTCATAGCATCTTTCAGAAACAGCTGCTTTGAGCTCAACCTTAACATCTCTGATATTTTAAATAAAGAATCAACTGGATAAATAGACCTTTAAGCTTAAACTTAAAAGCAAAAATGGCTTTACAAGTTGAAACGAGGTAAAGGGGGTAAATTGACAGTAATTTAAAACCACAGCTCTATATTACTGGTCCAAAATGCAAAATAATGAACACTAGCACCAACAGCCTCTTTATTTTGCAAAATATCTATAAAATATTCAAAATCAAATTTCTAAATTATCTCTGCATGTCATCAGATGGTCCTCCTATTATTCAGGATGCATCCACCTTCTTCCATGTCACCAGGGAATTGAGAAATTTCATCACCTGAAGTATTGTCAAGTTTCCACCATAAGATTTGGCAAGAAAAGCGAAAGGAGATTGAGATAAAGATGGAAAGTTTATGGAAGACAAATGATAAAAATTTGAACCTCCGATGGATCTCTGAGAGAGTAAACTGCATTGGTTTCTTTGGGTCTAGATGACACCAAAATTCCACAACCTCGATTCCCCTCCCGGAGCACCTGGTTTTAGACCAAATTATCACATAGAAGAATTAAACACAAATCTTTCTCCCTACATGAAAATTAAAATCTTGTCAAGATTAAACGATCTTTCAATACCTTGAATGCATCTTCATCTGTCAGATCATCACCAATATAAATTGGGAGTACATCATCTCTATTACTTAGACCTGCGCCTCAGTATATGAGGTACAAATGGTTAATAACCAAAGGAAAAACAAATCTATATCACCTAGGATGTTTAGAATCAGCAATCTCACCTAGAGATTCAAGCAAAAATTCAACTGCTTTTCCTTTATTCCAGTCAATCATTGGACGGACCTCTAAAACCTGAATACACAGCAAAGCGAGTGCAAAATCATATCCTGAATACACAGCAAAGCGAGTGCAAGAAAGCAGCATATAGATAAGATCATATCACCAAAATCAGTATCTAGCAAACAATCAGAATACCTTCCGTCCATGAGTTTTTCGCAAACGTGGATACTTATCTAAAATATCCTGAACACATTGTGCAATAGATTGCCAGTTCTGAAGTCAAGTAGAAGCAGGACACATCTTAGAACTTGGCCAAACGAAAAGTTATATAAAGGTAGATGTCTCAATGACAAGGATATTTCATCCATAGAGCAACAGTGTCCTACCTTCTCATCTACATTACGGAAATGTACAGAGACGCAAAATTTATGATTCTCAACTTTTGCACCTTTGATCCCCTTAGTATCCTCGTCAAGGGTTCTAAAAACCTGGGTGAAATTCAAGGTAGTCAGTTTACCCTCTGAAACAATGATGAGAATTTTATGTTTTATACATGAAACGCAACACTGTGCACCTCATCGATCATAGGTATAAATTCTCTAGCAGGCTGAAACAGATTCACCTCCTTGCCCTATGAAACTCAAACAGAAAGTACAACAATTTATTTAGTTTGTAAAAAGAAGGTTCAACAGAATATAAAACCCCTGGAGTCTAATTTTGCTGGAAACATGAGGAGAAATACATACACAAAGAGCCAGTAATCGGATACCTGTTGGTCAGTAGTTGATTCATTACAGTTTGGATGGTCATTGGACACCGCTTTTCGTACAGGGCCCAAGATGTCCATCCCATGACTACCAGCATAATACAATTCTGTTAGTCCTACAAGCTGATAAACCTGGAAAAATAGAATAGCTTAGCACAATGGCAACAAGTTATAATTATACTAGAAAATAAATAGAACATGTGCATAATGGGGAATTTTCCTCCAACCTTGTCCCGACTTCTTCCACTAATAATCGCCGTTGGGAAATATTTTGCGAAGTTTCTTACTGCAAAACGCATCTGAAAACAGTTCTCAATTTAAAGATGCAAACACCAAATGGTAAAAGATAAAAAAGAAAGAACATGTTGAACATCCAGCAAATTATGAGCAATTCTTACATCATCAGACATAAGGGCATTATCTGGGTCATCTACTATTGGAGAGAGAGTACCATCGTAGTCTAGAAACATTGCTATCTTTTTGTTTTTGGCAAAATTTGCAATTTCCTCAAATGAGTTGAGTGCTGATGGATGCTTGAGCTACACAATCAGAAAACAAAGAAAAGAAATGACATACAAGCAGAACATAAACCACCCATCATACATACTTTGAAGAGCACAACTGTGGCCTAAGAAAATTCTGATTTTTTAAGCATATTGCCAAACGAATTGGCCAACAATGAAGCAAGCATTACCATCCAGGTGCCGTAAGCTGTGTCAGCACCATCCTTAATGAGCTTCTTGCGAGGGGGTGATGAGGATTTCATGGCATCCAGACATGCGTTCGAGCAGACTTCATCAAGTTTCCCAGACTTTTTTCTAGGAATGTTTCTATACTTGCTAGAGGAGAGTGATCCTCCCGATGGTGCGTAAGACAACAAATTAGAATGGATGCCGAGCCTTGACTTGTTTATTGGAGCAGGATCAGTGAGAACAGGAGAAGAATGGTTTGACTCGATATCCATAGTAGCCAAATTACTTGGTAGTACTTGTGAAGAACGAATTATGATACCAACAAACACTTGACCAAACAATAATTTGTGCACGTTATACAAAATGCCTTTTACCCAACCCTTTTATCAATGAAAAACCACCTCTTCAATGTTTTCTTGTCGCTGCTACTGGGAAAGCTGTTCATCAAGCAAGCACTTCCTGAGAACTGGCCATCACAGCAAAGAATTAAATTTCAATGAAAATTAACATCAAAATATGAATGTATGCCTAAACAGAATCTAAATTCATACCTTGTCATCTCCAAAGCTACACAACATTTGATGGGTGGCAGAACATTATTTGCACTAGGATTTTCAAGAAATGAAAGAATGGTTCCAGCAAAATGCACCAGAAATATCTGTTCAAAAGATCAATGAAAGAGGCATGTTTAGTCTTGGGAACTTTGCTTGCCACACAAACGCGTCTGGAATCTTTACACTGATTGAAACTACCCGCATTCAAATAAAATGGACTCGATTTGTCTTCAAGAAATGCAAAACCTGACCGTACCAAAGTTCAGATATTGACCACCATTAATGGTAGAAGCTAAGAGAATAGCTTGTCCACATCGATATCAAAGTCAGCTATCCTGATACCGACATTGATATTAGAATTTTCGAGTCTTAAATGCACACAACATTTTATTAAAAAAAGATGTCAAGATCATAGGCCTAACACATCATATAATACCCTGACGGGTTCTTAAAGCTGAATTCCAATGCACATTATCTATTTTGCCCTGCAAGAAGGACAGGTATGTAAAGAAAATAAAATGAAAGAGACAGCAACCTATTACTTTAACATTTTATCATATATATCAGCTTAAATATATGAATTTTGTTGCTGGAGCAAATAATGCAAGCGAAAAGCAACTACGCAACAAAACAAATATATATGAAACCAATTCCTATCAAGTAAAATCCCCGTCGCCTAAAAATCAAAACTTGAGTATAACGTATGATATATAGGCCAAAACACATCCAGTTTGCTTAGGTGGGGAAAATCAAGATTCATTATTTCAACAACCAAAAACATTAACCTTATTTTTACGTTCTTCACGACCTCTAAGTGACAATTAACATTGTTAACCAAAAAAACATTACAGGTAACGATGATACTCGACTGCACAGTACTCGCTCCAGACACGACAATAATTATAAAATCCCAGAACCAAGTATATGATTGATAATTAGCTAATATAATTTGAATTATCTCTAAAAATTCTCCACCTCTTCCACTAGGACATGATTTGTTCACCTAGATTCACTCGAGTATCAAGAAGATAAAGATGACAAATAATTCTGGGATTTTCCAATTTGATGATGATACAATGATATCTGTGTGGCCAATGAGCATGTAGCTCGAGATCTCTCAATAAAAAAAATTGGTCCTGTATATGTGTATATGACACAAAAGGCGAGACTACGTGGGCCTTTCCACATGTAGATCTAATATACATCATTTTCAATGTCCATAGTTCTTTCATAAATCAAAATCAATTAATGTACAGATTGCAAAACGAAAATTTCATTTTTCTGCAACGATCAACTACCAGAAGACCATACAATCCGACCCCACCGCGAAATACGTAGTAAAAACTTTCAGCTAATGTTTTCTTTTAATTTATTAACTTTCTCTCGTATTAGCCCCCTCCAAATCGACGTGTTTAATTTTGTTGTTTTTGGGGTTTCTTTTATGTGTGAGACACCGGTGGGAGACTTTTTCAATCCCGAATATGTAATTAACAAAATCTGTCATTATCGCACAACTATTACCAGGCGAAAACAACTTCCCAGCATCGAAAAGAAATCTAAACTGTGTAAACAGCATACAGAGCTTTCTTTTCCCATTACAGGGCCATTGTATCACATCAAGAAAAAGCGATTAATTAGCACACGTTTTGAAACCTCAACGAACTAATTTTCCTTAATCATAAACCGACAAAAAAAAGAAATTTATGGTAAAATGAAGAAACGAGCAGCTCGGCTTTCAAGATCACCTGCTATAGAGATCAATAAACTAATACAAAACACGCATCCAAGAGATCCAAGAGTAAGGAAACATTGTTTCACCAACAACCAACCATAGGCATTCAAAAGTCATACACTTATCTCCCAAGATTTAAGGTTTAAGAAAAATAAAAAAGATTAAAAAGATCGCATCCTTAATAGATCATCGGGATTGCTTGTCTAACCAGAAAGAGATGACAGCCAAGCCAGATCTCACAAAAAGGATTCATACTCGTCAATATTGTTGACACAAAGTTACAACAACATTGCACATGAAAACATGAAAATATCTTCAGATTCTACAATAAATATATATAAAAAACATCAGAAGTCGTACCTAATCCACGTGTTAACAAAAGTGCCCGCCTGTTTTTTTTTCTGTTCTTTTATTTTTTTCTTATCAAACAACGACTGATCTCTATAATGCAGTTCTCAGATCAAAAACCGAAAACCTGAAGATCCCACAAAGAGAGGGGGGAAAAAGAGCTGAGAGAATTAAATAGGCAAAAATAAAATCATGTATGGGAATGAAACCGAGAGAGAGAGAGCTGACTAATATATACATACATAAAATGGAAAGGGAAGAAAACAATCACCTCTCTGATAATTAAGAAAGTTGCAGAGGAGAGAGAGAAAGTAGAGGAAAGAAGGGAAGGGAAGAGAACGAGGGCGAAAAGAATGGGTATTTATAGAGTTTGATATGCCATAGAAGACGTGCTTAACAAGGTAAACCCTATACAACCAGGTTGTTGAATCAGGAAACACCGCTCTAGTTTCCCCTTTTTAAACGTAAACCCTTAATGAAAAATCTGTCTAAATTGAATATTAATTAATTAATTAGTATAATAATAAAATAACTTCCCATTAATAAAACAACCTTCAATAAATAAATAAATAAATATATATATATATATATATATATATATATGTCGTAATCCCTCACAAATTCACTGGTCCCTTCATAAATGTTGGGCCATTTAATTAAATTTTTTTTATATGAAATATGAACTCGTACTACGTGGACCAAATTTGTTATATATTAATCTTGAGTAATATAAATTAATTAGTCAGGTTTTAAATTTGTTTTTTAAAAATCATCAGTTTGAGTTTTACAAACCTTAATATCATTAGAAATTTATATGGTTGTTAATTTTAGAACCCGTAAAATTAATTGAGGTATACATAAACAGGCTCGAATACTCATATTAATAAAAACAAATTATATAGAGTATTTATTATAGCATCTGTTAATGAATTATATATAAGTTATACATGTACGACACAATTTTAGTTGGTATGAATAATAGGTTGATGTAATATATAAAATTGCTAAACATTAAAAAAACTCTTCGAAAATATTGGATGGAATAATGAATTTTAATGATTTGTGTTTTTTTAATTTTTTTTTCTTGTTATTTTTTTATATATAAAGTAAACTCGTCTTGGTTTGAGTAATGGAATTCACAATAAAATGCAAAGAAAAAAGAAAACTGCTAATTTTACCTAAATAATTTCATCTATGAAAAACAGGATCTGCGCGTAAATTAATTGTCGAGATGTTTAGGATTCTAAGGGTAATTCCGTAATAATAGCATTATTAATAAAAAAAAATAAAAGAAAGGTACGAGAGGGTTAATTGATCGATTAACAGGAGTAATTTAAAATAGGAAGCAGCGGTAGTAGTGGAAGAGGAGGGTTGATGTTTCTGGGCCTGTCTTGCATTATTGTTGAATCGTAGTCTCAGTATTCTTTTAAATTTATTTTTTTACTTTAAATTATTTATTTAATGTTTTTGTATAAAAAATAAATTTTTAAAAATAAAAAATATAATTTTAATATATTAAAAAAAAACAGCAATATCAAAGACACTATTGAACATAATCTCATTTACACAGTTGCATTGCATAGAAAACAGTAATAGCTGGAGGTTAGAGAAAGAGGGACAGGTCACAGGAGTATTAAAATGGTGGCATCTGAGAAAACAGGAGGGACGAAGAGGCCACATGTCAGTTTTTTGGGGGTCCATGTTGCAAAACACGGCCAGATTTAGCGCTCCCGTCTATTTCATGCACCGGTGGCATTTTTAGAGCCCTGTTTTCTTTTTCATTTTTCACTCGCAGAAAAACACTTGCTAGCTAAATTCCACTTTCTCCATCTTTACGATCTCCGTGCTTCAATCCGATTTCAAGTGGAGGTTTAATGGCGGTCTTGGTCACTGACGCTGTTAATTGAAAGGAGTTCATCAACTCCATTACCTTAGGATATATGGGGCTTAGAATACATGAATTTATTAATTAATTATCATATCAGAATTGATACGATTTAATCTTTTTTAATTAAGAACATTATAAAACATGAAATTATAAGTCATGTGAATTTTAATGTAAAATATAAAATTGTATATCATATTTAATTTAAATGAATAAAATACCGAGCAAATCAATAAGATCTTGAGTGATGGATACTTCCATATTAATTATATTTAAACATAAAAATAAAAATGTGTGAAAGTTTTCATCCTACTCATTTTGATTGCTTTTGGTGACATAAACAAAATAAACATAAACATGTGTTAATTGAGTTGATATATATATATATATATATATATATATATATATATATATATATATATATATATATATATATATATATAAAATTTGATCCTCGAATACCCGTTATAATCCCCAGCATTGACTAACACATGGTCCTGCTACCTTAATGCCCATCCCTGCCATGCTTTGTACTCTCATGCATTAACTAACAACACAACGGCAGGCATTGAAGTTATATCAATGGATTATGTGAACACTGCCATGGAACGATTACCGAAAGGAGATGTTAGACACCGATTTGCTGTTGACATTGGCAACACATTGAAGATTTGAATTTTGTATGAATTAATGGCATGTAATATGAGGTTTCGTGAGTCTGAATCGTTATTCAATTTTTAGTTTTTAGTCTTTGTGTTGGTTTGAAGCAGCCTCTAGGTTTTGCACCGGTCGTGCACCGTTGCTAGGATACTGTTGTTTTATTCTTAACCCCGTTGAGTTTGAAAACAAATCAATTCAGAGGAGTGTATATTTAGAAGTGTAGTTATAATTATTTTTTAAAATGTTTTTTATTTGGAAATGTTTTAAAATAATATTTTTTTTATTTTTTAAAAATTATTTTTAACTTCAACACCTAAAAATGATTTAAAAATATTAAAAAATAATATTTTAAAGTAGAAAAAAATAAAAAAAATTAAACTTTTTTTAAAATATTTTTAAAATATAAAAAAACACGAATTAAACTAGTACGATTTTGGTCAAAAAAATTTTTTTTTAAAAAATCAAAACACCAGTGCTATGCGCTGTGTTAAAGTGCCACGTAAGTGAATTCATTATTAAAAGTGAACTTAATTAGTACGGAAAAGACAACCATTTTCCCTCAACCTTCTCGAAGTTTTCTCCATGAATATGAATATCTTTGTTTTGTTGTTTCTTTCTCGCTCCAGCCCACCCAGGTCAGTGTATTTTTTTATTGTTGATTTAATAAATCTTCATAATTTGAAGAATTGCTAGCTATATATGATATATCCACTTCTGATGAAAAACTTATATAGTAATTAAATATTAGATATCATAGCAAACTAATATTTAGGCCAGGCCCAACTTATAGGGTTACTTTGAGCCCTTATTACTTGGGCTAGGCCTAAACAGTAAAGTTACTTTGAGCCCATACCACTTGAAACATGCTCAAATGGAAGGTTTGTACCAACGTAGTGTTAAAATCTAATCCAATTAATAATGTACAATAATAATATCACCACGATTTTTTTCTTTTATTATCAATCAATCCCTACCTTCACATTGTCAGTTTCAATTTATTTGAGAACTCGACCAGTTTTCACTTCTTTATATTAGAATTGAAATATGATATATATACAAATTAAAAATCAATTATTAAATTAAAAACAAACAAAAAATTAACAAATAAAAGAACTAAAAAACAGCAATCAAAACTCAAAAGTCTAAATTTGTAATAACCAAAAAAATAATAATCAAGTGTATTTACGGGTAGGAGGAGAAATGAAGGAAGGAAAAAAGGATAGGGTTGTTAATGATACACCAATCAGATTTTGAGCATCTACACTACATACAATGAAAGAAAAGACAACGAAGAATAATTTGAGATGGCGGATGATCTTTTTTGACAGCTGGAAACCACTACACGTTATCCAAAGCGTGCAATGGTTCTAACACGGTGGTGCATGCACATATCAGTAGCTTTTTAAACAAAAAATTATTATTTTAATGGAAAATTACATAACTACCCTCAACCAACCTTAAAATTAACAAAAATAATGAGGTTAAAATATCAAAATACCACTGACAACAATGAATTAAATGTCTTATATTCAAGAGTATATGTGTAATGTTATTATGTGTGTGTATATATATATAAATATTTAAATACCCCTACTTGTTACCATTTATTTTTTTTGTTTGTAGAAGTATTTTGATTTTTTTACTGTTTAAAAAATATTAAAATGATAAAAATATCCCAAACAAATTAATAATGACTTATAAATCCTTTAAAAATATCAAAATAATATCACCATACTATAGTGATGAACGTAAAAATACGAGGAGGGAGCTTCGACAAATCTCCCGCACCTTATATTTGTTTTACAAACTGACTGTTTTCTCAAGGAAATTGACCAGCTCATGGACGAGAGTGACTTCTCTCTTTAATGGTACTTAGCTCACCCAGTATATCATCCCTTGTAAAACAGAGAAGAGAAAATATTTGCCTTGTATTATTGAATGATACTCCGCCGTTTATATACAAGTATTTCCCTACAATTGTGCTACGCTATATTAGGAATGTGAATTACAATAGGAATAGTATAGTTGACAGAACAGGTCTATATATTTCTTTCCTAAACCATTACGTAATCTTTAGGATATTCATTGATCATTTCTTAACACTCCCCCTCAAGTTGGAGAGTGAATGTCGAGAACTCCCAACTTGCGAATCATGGTAGAGAAAATCTCCTTTCCTAATGGCTTGTTGAAGACATCCGCAAATTAATCTGCCAAAACAATGAATTTGGTTATGATGGATCCATCTTGTATTTTATCTCGAATAAAATGACAATCCATTTATATATGCCTGGTTCTCTCATGAAAAACTGGATTAGCCGCTATATGAAAAGCTGCTTTGTTGTCACAATGTAGCAATGCAGGTTTCGGATGCAATATCCGTAAGTCTTTTAACAATGAACGTAACCATGAAAACTCATAGCATGTACCTGTCATGGCTCGATATTTGGTTTCTGCTAAGAAGAGTGATATTGTTTTCTGTCTTTTTGTTCGCCAAGAAATAAGTGAAGATCCCAAGAAAACACAAGAACCTGTAGTGGATCTCCGAGTCATTGGGCAACCAGCCCAATCTGAATCACAAAAAGCCCGTAGAGATAAATCATTTTAAGAAGAGTAGAACAAACCCTGTCCTGGTGCACCTTTCAGATAACGCAACACACTCAAGGCAGCTTCCATGTGTGGTTTGCGTGGTGCATGCATAAATCGATTTAGCACATGTACAAAATACATGATATCTGATCGGGTAATAGTCAAGTAAATTAGACGACCAGTAAGTCGCCTATACTGAGATGGATCTTTATGTAAATCACCTGCATCTGAGAGTTTTGTGTTTTGTTCCATAGGAAAGCTCACAGGTTTAACACCCAAAATCCCACCATCCTTCAGAATTTCCAAAGTGTACTTTCGTTGTGAGATAGCAATACCTTTTTGTGATCGAGAGACCTCAATTCCCAGAAAATATTTCAAATTGCCCAAATCTTTAATTCGAAAATGACTATGCAGAAATCTCTTAAGAGTGTATATAGCCTTGAGGTCATTACCTGTGATCAGAATGTCATCAACATATATCAACAATGCAGAAAAGGATTTACCATTACGACAAGTGAATAATGAATAATCCGCTTTAGACTGAACATACCCGACAGCTTGAATAGCTGCAGAGAATTTAACAAACTATTGACGAGAAGCTTGCTTTAATCCATACAACGACTTGTTGAGGCGACATACCAAACTCTCCCCTTGTCGCCAAAGACCAGGAGGTGGACACATATAAATTTCTTCATGAAGATCACCATGAAGAAAAGCATTGTGAACATCTAGCTGGTGAAGGGACCAATTCAGTGCTGCTGCCAGAGCCAACAAACAACGGACAATGATCATTTTAGCAGAAGGAGAGAAAGTGTCATGGAAGTCGATACCTTCTAGCTGTGTGTAACCTTTTTGCCACCAACCGGGCTTTGTGACGTTCAATGGTACCATCTGAATGGTGTTTGATTTTGTAGATCTAGCGGCATCTAATAGGTGTTTTGCTAGGAGGGAGAGAAGTGAGGGACCAAGTGTTATTAGCTTCCAATGCTGCCAATTCAAATTGCATGATAGCTTGCCACTGTGGAAGGGAAGCAGCTTCGGTGTAAGATCGGGGCTCAATGTCCTGACTAATGGTGGCAGTATAGGAGCAAAGCTGTGGTGAGTAGCGATGGTAAGAGAGAAAATTACAAAGAGGATAGCGTGTATCTTTTGATGAACCAGACGAGGAAGCCAACGATGGTTTGGGAGACGTTACTTGGTTGCAGATATAATCACGTAAAACAGGAGGAGGGCCGTGATGGCGCTGGGAACGGCGCAAGGGCTGCACATGAATCAGAGGAGGAGGTGACTAGGTGATATTGTTGGGAACCGAAGGAGCAAAAATTCAGAGGAACTGGAGTAGGGGACGCAAAATTGGAGATGAGGAAGTCTGCAGCAGGAGCATCAGGTATGGAAAGAGGCAGGACAGGGGAAGGAGCGGCAGAATCAGGGGTTAATGCATGAGGTGCAGGAATGGGTGGAGATGATTTGTAAGGGAAAATGTGTTCGTGGAAGACAACATCACGGCTAGTGAAAAATTTATGGGTGCTAAGGTTGTATAGCTTGTAAGCTTTTTGGCCGACCGGGAAACCGAGAAAAACATAACGTGTGGCTCCAGGAGAAAATTTGTGGGCGGCATGCACTTTAGTGGCATATGCAAAACAACCAAAAATTTTAAGATGTGAGTAGGTGGAGACCTTGCCATAAAGTCTCTCAAAAGGGGTTTGGTGAGAAAGAAGTGGTGTAGGTAAACGATTAATTAAATGCACAGCGGTAAGAACACATTCTGCCCAAAAATGCAAAGGGAGATGAGCTTGAAAACAAAGGGCACGTGCAGACTCAGGAATATGACAATGTTTACGCTCTACAACCTTATTTTGTTGAGGTGTATAAATGTAAGAGTGTTGATAAGTTGTGCCATGTTGGCGAAAAAAATTCCGCATGGAAAAAAATTCCCCTCCATTATCAACGCGAATATTTGCGATGGATGCATTGAATTGTGTTTTGACAAAGGAAAAAATATTTGTGAGTAAATTTTGTGTTTCATGTTTGTGATGCATAAAGAATACCCACGTAAATCTAGAATAATCATCCATGATTGTTAAAAAATATTTAGCACCGGACAGGGAAGGAATTTTATAAGGGCTCCAAATATCACAATGAATTAATTCAAACGGTCGAATAGATGAAATTGAACTAGCAGAAAAAGAAAGTCGACATTGTTTTGAAAGAGCACAAATATCACATGCATCATTGAGTTTGAAAGGGAAATTGAGTAAATTGTTGGCCATAAAATTTAATCGAGAGGAAGATAAATGCCCTAATCGGTGATGCCACAATTCGGTGGAGGAGATGACATGAGAACAAAATGATTTGGTAGCAATTGCAGCAGAGGATTGGAATTTTGGTGTCAGTGTTGGTGATGCTAAGGCAACCAAGTAATAAAGTCTGCCTCGTTGTTTACCCAAACCAATCGTCGTCTTCGTCGCCAAGTCCTGTAAAATACACCAATAGGGAAAGAATGTTATTGAACAATTTAGACCTCTTGTAACTCGACTTATAGACATTAAATTCACTTTAAAGGACGGCATACCAAGCACATTTTTTTTGAGAGAAAAAGCAGAATTTAAAGGCAAAGTCCCGGTAGAAGTAATTGGAGCCTGTTCTCTACTAGGCATAATAACCGGTGGTAAAATAGAATTCTGACGACTATTGACAAGCAAGTTTAGAGAAGTAATGTGATCGGTTGTACCACTGTCAAGAATCAACCGAGGTAGTCTGTATGGTGCTTGCAACAAACCTGGAGAAGTAACAACAACATTGGCCTGAGGTTGAGGGGATTGATCTGTCCCATTGTTGTTCATAGTAGACAATATTTGTTGAAACTGTAAATCAGAGAAGCCATTCATGACCGACTGCATCTCTTGCCTTGTGGGACCTTCCTTGACGTAATTGGCTGAAGGATGAGCAGACTTGTTGTAAGGAGGACGACTGCCTTGACGGTTGAAACGGTTGGCTTTATGTTTCGGATGACCTAGTGGGTAACCATGCAGTTTCCAACATGTATCTCGTACGTGATGATTATTATCACAGTATGAGCAATGCAGTGGCTTACGATTAAAAGTGTTGGAGCGAGAAGAAGCGCCCTGTCCTGACCGAACTGCTAGAGCTGTGAGGGCATCTCGTTGGACTGCCAGGGCTGCAGTTTCTGCTGTCTCCTGTGTATCATTTAAGCTGTGTTGCTTCTCTTCTTGAATAATAGAGGAATATGCTTGGCGAACATCAGGCAGAGGATTTAGCAATAGGATCTGTCCTCTAATTTCCTTATAAGAGTCATTAAGTCCCATGAGGAACTGCATCAACTGTCTTCTCTTATGATCTGCTCCACAGGAACAAACAATGCTGCTATAGGAACCTAATTCATCCCACAATCCTTTCAGCTTTGTGTAGTATGCCACAACAGTCATCTGCGCTTGAGAAGTACAAGCAATGTCCCTCTCAATCTGAAAGATACGAGGGGTATTGCTCTGAGAAAAGCGATCTCGAAGGTCCTCCCAAACCTCTTGTGCTGTAGTTGAATATATAACACTGTTTGCAAGTTCTGGCGTAATTGAATTGAGAATCTATGATAGAATCATGTCATTGCATCTCTTCCATGAAGCATAATCATCTGGTTGGCTCTTGGCAGATGGTATCTGTACTGTTCCATTTATAAATCCCAACTTATTTTTAGCGTTCAAAGAAATCGTCATAGATTTGCACCAGGTAGAATAATTATCGCCGTTGAGAGGCTTAGAAACCAGCACCAATCCTGGATGATCAAAATGGTAGAGAAAAAAAGGATTGAAGGCATTGTTCTTACCTTCCTTAGAAGATTGTTCGTGCTCCATAATACTGGAGAATTGGCAGGGAAAATTGGAGCAAGAAAAACGGCAAAGAGCTAGGTTACCCGTTCTAATACTATGTAAAACAGAGAAGAGAAAATATTAGCCTTGTATTATTGAATGATACTCTGCCGCTTATATACAAATATTTTCCTATAATTGTGCTACGCTGTATTAGAAATATAAATTACAATAGAAATAATATGGTTCACAGAATAGATATACATATTTCTTTCCTAAACCATTACCTAATCTTTAGGATATTCATTGATACTTTCTTAACATCCCTGCCCATTGTACGCAATAGCAGACCAGCCGCCATTATAAATGGGTGGCACTATGCACGCTCTCTCGGCAGTACCAAATAAAGCAAAAAAGAGGGGGGGAAATGGCAGAAAAATCTTACGAGGAAGAACATCCTACCAAGGCTTTTGGATGGGCAGCCAGAGACCAATCCGGGGTCCTCTCTCCTTTCAAATTCTCCAGGAGGTTATTCCCTCTCCTCTATCTTGTTGCTACTTTATATAATTATGGGTTTTTTTTTTCTTTGCTCGGTTTAATTAGACCCATTTTCTTCTTTTTTTTTAATCATCAATAAACTTGCAGTACAGCTGCAGAATGGGCGACATCAGATATGGCAGTCTTTTAGTAAAATAAGTTGATTAAATCACATCTCTGTAGTTATATGTCTTCTAAGTAATATTTTGGTCGGTGATGGCGATCTGATTAATCTTCTTACCTTTTAATATCTCTGATTTTCATTTGCGGTCAATGCTAAGCAAAAATCCTCTTGCAACAGGTCACCAGGAGAGAAGGATGTGAGATTGAAGGTGCTGTTTTGTGGAATATGTCACACAGACCTTCATATGGCCAAGAATGAGTGGGGTATTTCCACGTACCCTCTAGTTCCTGGGTATGAACATACTGCAAGAGAAATCTTTTTAACTTCTTCTGTATCTTGACTTTCATTGTAAACATTTTTCCTTTAGTTTTTGCTTGCACCAACATTTTCTGTTCTGAGTTTCAACCTTCACGCTTTCTGATTCCTCCATTTTTTCCCTTTAAAATTGCAACTATGATTTGATCTCTTTTTCTTTGTTGACTCAAAAGCAATCAAATTTCAAGTATTCCTTTAACCACACCCCGGCCCGCGCCCCGCGCCACCCCCCCCCCCCCCCCCGGGCGGCCTTCTCCCCTCTTTGTTACGATCTTTATCTTGATCAATTGTTGTGGGAGGAACATGGTAATTTTGTAAATTTATTGAAAATTCTCTTTCATGATTAATTTATTGCCACTAATCTATTGAAATTGCCTAAAATAATAATCATATATTTACTAATTTAGGGATTTGGTAGGTTTGATTTTTATTATATTACAACATGATAATATTTTTTGTGTATATAAACATTGCGAACAATGTATTATAAATGGAAAATTGGCAGTCCAGCGAAAATGTTTAGAGGAGTTTTTACTAGTATAAAGAGCAGTTTTGACTAGTATAATATGATTCATGCATTGTGATTAAAGGTGTTAATTAAATTAAATTAAAGTGGCAATGCAGGCATGAGATTGTTGGGCAAGTGACAGGAGTAGGAAGCAAAGTTGAAAAGTTCAGAGTTGGAGACAAAGTGGGGGTGGCGGGCATGATCGGATCATGCCGCTCTTGCGATAGTTGCAGCAACAATCTTGAAAATTACTGCTCGGAAGTGATAATCACATATGGTGCAAAAGACCAAGATGGAACCACCACATACGGGGGCTACTCGGACATTATGGTCGTAGATGAGCACTTCGTAGTTCATATTCCAGACAACCTATCTCTTGATGCAGCCGCACCTCTCCTATGCGCTGGAATTACAGTGTATAGCCCCTTGAGATTTTACGGTCTTGACAAACCGGGTATGCATGTGGGTGTGGTTGGGCTCGGTGGGCTAGGTCATGTAGGTGTAAAGTTTGCAAAAGCTATGGGGGTCAAGGTGACAGTTATTAGCACCTCACCCAACAAGAAACAAGAAGCCCTCGAGCATCTTGGTGCCGACTCATTTTTGGTTAGCCGTGATCAGGATCAGATGCAGGTATATAAACATGATTCAGAGCACCTTCCTTGCATTTGTAAACTAGTTAAACATTAAATCAAATCTTTTATCCTGTATGTTTGTTTTATGATCTAATATTGCTTGTTATTCAGGCTGCAATGGGCACAATGGATGGTGTAATTGACACGGTGTCGGCCATGCATCCTATCTTGCCTTTGATTAGTCTATTGAAGACTCAAGGAAAGCTGGTTT
>Ga0325411_1000883_pt1 | contig 32333 bp, 31 predicted proteins | sample PopdelMetagenome_13_FD_206181 | JGI IMG/M metagenome (GOLD analysis project Ga0325411, IMG submission 206181) | Populus deltoides microbial communities from Bellville, Georgia, United States - Xylem-PdIQD-R4 | ecosystem: Host-associated > Plants > Phyllosphere > Stem > Wood/Secondary xylem...
AACACGCACCGACACACGGAACGAAGCACCTAATTAAGATCGGCCCGCAACTTCCCATGACCAAAATAAAAATAAAAAATCCTGCAGCCAGTAGGAGCCGTTTAGTGTGAAGTTTTGAAAATAAAAACAAAAACATAATTATTTGTATTTTATTTTTTATTGGAAAAAAAAGGAAAACTCACAACCACTGTCACATATTTTAAAAACCATTTAGTTTGGTTTTATTTTTTTTAAAAAAAGGAAAACACACTTCTGTTTTTTATAATAAAAGAAGGGCATATCGACAAAGATCCCAAAAACAATTTCTGTAGTTGATGTTATTTTTTAAAATAATTATCGTTTAAAAATATATTAAAATAATATTTTAAATATTAATATATCAAAATAATAAAAAAATATAAAAATTAATTAAAAACTATTCTTTTTAAAATAAAATTAAATAAGAAGACCAAACAAAAACATAAAAGCATTGAAGCAGTCTATGCTTAGCTTATAAGTTGAACACAGACCATCTAAATTCTGATGTGTTTTCCAGTCTTCCAAGAACATGACTGAATAAATAAAAAAACACATCAATTGATTAACTTTTTCTAATGGAAGAATAGTCAGTTTGACGTCTTCAAAATGATATCCAATCCTACATGGACACACACACACATAATTTTGCCAAGACCAAAATTGGGATGACCTTAATTGGATCGAAGAAGCAGAAGATCATCATTGTGCTTTCAAAATAATATAAGAAAATTCCACACACACACGCTAATAAAAGCTGAATTCCTACTTGATTAAAATTTTTGTGTTTTAAAATTATTTTTAAAAAATTTAATTTTTTTTATTTTAAATTAGTATGTTTTTGATGTTTTTAAATCATTTTGATGCATTCATATCAAAAATAATTTTTAAAAAATAAAAAAATATTATTTTAATATATTTTAAAATAAAACATTATTTAAAAAACAACAACTGCATTTCCAAATATACTTTTTCTCCTTTTTTTTTTTTTTATGATTTATTACTTAATTCATATCTCACACTTCCTCTTTTGTTTTTGTTTTTTTTCTCAATTAGATGCGTACCCTTTTGTTTAATCTTTTAAAACAAAACACGCAGGCAACGACAAGTCGACAACCCTTGCTTACAAATCTCAAATTCAAAAAGATCCCCGGGACAAGACCGTAAATTAGGGTTTTGATTTATTATTATATTGTCTGGGTCTATCTTTCTTTCTATTGTATCTGTTGATCTGTTCTGCACCGCGTGCAAGGTAAAAGAAGGAGCGTGCAGCGACCTCGTCAACTACCTGCGGCGGCACCTGCCTACGTCTTTTATTCCTCTACCTCCGTTTCCATATACATAATAAAATCACAGCCACCATTTCTCACCTGTGCTTGCCTTTTCTATTCCATTCTTCTCATCAACAATGTTTCTGACGGAGAAACCCAATTATCCCTCCTTCTTCGATTCTTTTAACAAAGAGAAGAAGAAGAAGAAGGAATTCGACCTTATCTCTCAGTCCTTCGACGAATCCATTCTTCGTCGCCTCAATACTTTATGTAATTCCCACTCTTCTGTTGCTATCAATTTCTCCTGGCTCTCCTCGGCCCTCGCTTTTCTCTCCTTCACACATAACCAAGCCATAACCCTACTTTCCAACCCCAAGCTCACCGATTCTTCGAATTTTTACTTGGATGACAGTGTCAAGCTCCTCGATATCTGCAACTCCATCGCTTCGGAGACTGAACGCTTACGCCATCGCCGGCTGCTCCTCAAATTTGCACTTCACCTATTTAACAACAACAGTGAAGATGCAGAGAAGCTAAGAAGAGCTAGGGCTTCGCTGACTGATTGGGATAATAATCTCAAGGGGTACAGATATGATAGCAGCAAGAATTTGGAGCATCTGGTGATAGATTTGGCTTTCATGCTTAAGGAGGTTCCACGTGGAAAGATCTCATCCGATGAAAGGATTGTCCGCCGCACGATCCACTCCGTTGGGTTGGTAACGGTGTTTGTCGCGGGAGTTGTGGTCGCGGCGTTGCGTGGATCGACGGAGTTAGGTGTTGCCGTTAGAGCGCCGTCCGAGTTTTTGTGGGCTGACTCGTTCAATCTTCTCAACTCAGCGATCTCGGCCGAGCTGACTCGGCCGGGCAAAAAGAGGCATCTACTCGAGGAGCTAGATGACGTGGAAGCACGTCTCAGGGAAGTGATCGGCGTGATGGATGACGCAGGCGGAGAAAAAGGGGGGAGCCTAAACGGTGCCGTTAAGGAGCTGGAGAGGGTGACGGAGACATTAGGAGAGGGATTGGAGAGGTTGAGTAACGGCGTGAATGAAGTGTTCAATACGGTTATGAGCAGTAGAAAGGAGATGGTGGAGAGAATGAGAGTGGGTCAACAAAAGCAACAGACAAAGTAATGCTAAAAAGCAAAGGAAGCCCGCCTGATAAGAATACATAGAAAGAAAGCATGTTTTATTTTACTGAGAAAAAAGTCAAGCGTGCGCGTGCGCGTGCGCGTGCGCGTGCTTGCTTTATAATCTTGTCTTTGTAAACGTGCACTGCTAATGAAAGAGTATTATTGCTAAATTGGAATTTGATCAAGCAAAGCTTCTATCAATAATGCTTGTTGTCATGCGATGCGATACTGGATAAAGATTCTGCCGCCGCAAGCCTTTCTAGAGTTTGAAATCTCAAAGCTTTTGTCGATCGATCATCACTAGAGACAGAACGTGAAGCTTTAATTAACTTAATGAAGTAGAGGTGACAGCATCGGTCTCATTCCTTGGCCAGTTTGCTTTCCGAAGAAAGCAAGTCCAGTCCAGCTCTAAAATAGAGACTTCTTCTGAAACAAAAGCAAAGGCAACATGCAGCGAGAATATTGTCGATATAAATCAGTTGGTGTTCCATATATTTTAGGTCTCCTTCATGTGCGTGACGGGAGAAAAAGAGGGAAAAATAGGCAAAAAGAAAAATACTCTGAACTCACAATTGCGGGACAGAAAAAAAAAAAAAAGGGAGAAAAAAGGAAACCAAAAACATATAATATACTAATAAAATCATTCTCCGTGTACATGCCCCTCGTGTTACAAAGAAACGGTCCGTGTTATCCTCAATCTTCCTCTCTTTACAATCTGCTACCTGAACTCTGCGCTGCAAAATAACCTACCTATTCTAGGCTTTCTAGCTAAATATTCGGATACAAAATAACTTACAAGAAACGATATCATTTCCTTCTTGGCAATCAACAGGACAAGATCTATCACTAGTTGAGCCCTATAGAGATGATAAGTGTACATTAAGAAAATTTAAGTCTATTAGCTGCTGTTTTGAATTGGCTGTGAAGCACATCTGTCTTCAATGGCTTCAGAGTTCAAAATTTTTCTAAGAGAGCGATATTGTAGACGAACATTCTCACCACTACCAATAATTTTAAGCAAGTACCTGAAAGAAAGAAAAGGAAAGATCTTTGCACTGCATCTAACATCAAATTAAACCATGATTTGCTTTCATATCCATACAGTGTTCAACTACCACTACCGTGATTATCTGAAGGCAAGTAGTGTTTAACTGGTATAACAAGCCATCTCAACTCACCAGCCATTGAGACATTGTGAAGTGATGATTGCTTCCTTCCCAACAAATTTTTCTGGTGTCCTCCTATTTCCCTATATCATTCAACACAGCGCTCAATGTTCCATGCATGCAGTGCCAGTGACAACAGCCATAAACATAATACAAGCAAAGAGAATGCAAAGACGAACCTTAATCACTACTTTCTCATTTACAGCAAAAGGATACTGCACTCCTCTATGCAAACCATCGTCAGCAGCAATATCTCCATTCTCCTGAGGACAGGCAAATAACCAGTCAAAATGCGTTTGAAACTGGACTCTTATTAATACATTACAGAATTCACAGAATGCTGGTTTTGTAAGCAACAAACTATAGAGAGTATCGGTCATTAAAAACATCAAAGAGACAAAATCCATTTGAAAGCACAACACTCCTTAAAAAGTTAACAATGGTCCATAACAGCTGAGAGAAAATACGACAAAATAAAGTTCTTCACACCAATTCCTAATGCTTCATTTGTGCTACCAGTCATCATTAGATTTTTATTGATTTCAAATCATTTAAAAAAAAAATTAGAGTTATAGTTTTGATCACAAAAAGCACCGACAGAAGTCAGAACAGAACCCTTATTCTGTCTCAACTACTATGGAAGAGCTATCAATGTTCCATAGTAGTTGAGACAGAATAAGCCAAAATCAAGGTTCTTTACACCAATTCTTAATGCCTCATTTGTGCTTTCAGTCACCATTAGATTGTTATGGATATCACCCACTGCCAACAGAGCCATTGCCCAGTTGAAATTTTATACAGTTTTTCTAAGTCGCATCTAAATTCCCTTTGCTTTGCCTTCCCCTTATCCACTACATACATAAGTAGTTGAAGATTTGATATCCATGCATGCTTATAAAAGTGTATTTCAAGGATAGCTAGATAAAAAAGTCAAGCACTTATTTGAAGCATACTCCGTGTGGTCTCTTCTTCATGGAATCTGTGTGGTCACCCATTTCTTTGCGACGCTTTCGCAGAGTTGCATTATGGAATAGCCTTCGATCATCTTCATTCTTTACAGCTGATGCTGCAGCTCTAAGAGCTGCATATAAGTTAAATATAAGAACAAAGACGATAAGATGCAATTAAGAGGTTCAGAAAAGAATTTGTATCTAGCATGACCGGGTATCAAAAGGCTGTGTGTGTGTGTTTGAGTGCGGGAGAGAGTATAAACAAGTCAAGTAGAACCTACCATAATTAGGAACCAAAGACCCAGCCTCAATTTCAGCATTGCAAAGTGTACATCTCGACTGTGATGCAAAAAACAACTGGAGTTATGATTCTTGTCTCCTATATAGACTAGACAAGTATATTGTACAAAAGCAGCAGCCCAGTAGATCTCATAAGAAGATATCAAAGAGCATGTCACATCACAAGGTAGGAGTCCTTGAATAACAGAAAACGTCAACAGACTATACATTTCTGTTTTGGTGCCTATGCAGTATAAGCAATAAACACTAGCTGAAACATTTGATGAAACATCATTTGGAATCCAGGCAGGATGGGGATCAAAATTCTTTCTACTTCTTGAAGTATAATGACAGAAAAAGATCAAGGAGTTCTATGAGTGTCCAAGTTTGTAGCTAATTTTTCATGTCGTCGGAAAAATATACAAATGAAGGTCCTAAAACTCCCTTGAATGTATCGACACTAGAAACGATATAAAAACATCGAGCATCTAGTGTTTTTTACCATCTTATTTCTATGCTATTATGAAAGTTACTTCTAATTTCCATATAACTAGCAGATAATCCTACTTACCATATCAATGACTCTTCTCAGCATGAGACCACCAAACGAATGTCCACAGGAAACAAACATGGCATCTTCAAGGAATGCACCTCTGAGGCATCATTAGATAAGTGCGTGGAAAAGAAAAAACCCATTTAATATTCACATAGCACACATTAATATAGTGGTCAATTTCTGTCTCTCTCTAAACAAGAGAGGTAAAATCAACATATGAGTAAGAAGAGCAGTGAATATAAAATTGTTTTATCAAAATCATCGACGATGAACAGGTGCAGCCAAATAGGAATAACTTCTTGAATTACCATATTTTGATTTTTATTTCTGCATATTCTTGTTTTGCTTGTAAACTTAGTCTGTTTAGAAATTTGTCCTTCTTAGGAATTTAAAGTTACTTAGGAAAGTGGAATTACGGTTTATTTCTATCATTTATGGTTTTCTGATTTTAGTTGATGCAAAAACTACTGATGTATGAGTTTTCTGGTTTTCCAACAATACCCACCATGATTTTATATCAAAAGTTTTCTACTATTTATGATTTTCCTTTTCAATTTGGATTTCTATTTCCTATTTAGATCAGAACTATTAGGGCTTTTGGTGCCTATAAAAGTAATATCTAATAGGTAGGACTTTAATGAAACAATTATGAGTGTTTTGGTTTAGTTTGAGCTGCGGCCTGAGAGTGTTTCTTTTCTTCTCTTTACTGTAAGTGCTATTTTCTTCAACAAATTTTTGGCTACTACTAACTTCAGTCATCATTCACATGTACAGTAAAAACTCTAATTTCCTTATAAGATCCTTAATTTTCTGACCTAGTGAGCTATGAATCCTTTGTAGGGCATAAATCCAAATTTTCTGACATCAACAAGTATAGACCTGATGATTCATCCTGTTTTCTATTTCTTTGATGACATGGAACCCTGAACTCTGCTGAGAGCACCAAGAGATGAGGTTACGTAAGAACTTAATGCATATTAAGTCAATTCTTAACAACTACTTGTAGGAATACTCTCATAATGTATACATACACTGGCAGACCAGCAGTGCTGCAAATTTCTCACTGCATCAGTGAAAAGGAGACGTCGCAAAGATGAAATATAGACAAAAAGATTCACCACCCATCCTTTCCACCATTGTGATAACCTGAAGTCTACTTAGACACTAGCAGCTAAAGATCTTAGTTACAGGGATATATAACCATACAAATCCCATGGCATGTGAAGTTGGTTATCGCGTGTGATCCTAGGAATAATTCTATGGTATGTATTTTTCTTTTATTGGTGAGTCACTCCCAAATGTTATATATGCACAAGAAGACCGTTAGAGAGGTTGGTTGTGAAAAAAAACAGAGAAACCAGTATGCAGATTTCTTTCTAACATTGCACACATATGTTTATTAAAAACTTACACTTTGTATTGGTAACAGTATAAAGTAGGGATTGAGAATATTTTAACTGGATGAATTTAACAATGTAAGCCATAGTAAAAAAGGTGCCAGTATCATGTTGAATTGAAAAAACCTACTCGATTCCAAGACTTGAGACTGTTACCTGATCTAGGATGCCATTATATTGAAACCAACAAACATAATGGAAAAGCACAAGCAAAGACAGAAGAACTCACGACAAGGGATCTGAGAGGACACTTCTTAGTGATGGTTCCTTGCTCATATCATTTCGAGCAACCTGTAAATCCAAAATTTAAAATGAAATCTCATGACAAATTACAACAGAAAGTTTCAGTTGATCAGCAAACAAAAAAGGTAAAGCGTTTAACTCAACAACAAGAAAGAAAATCTCCATATGCATGAACAAAGAATAAGGACTTGCAGGAAACCAAGTAGCGGACTCATATTCTTTTACATGTGTGAGCATCACCTGATTTCAGCTGATTTTTTCAATATTTTTCTTTTTTCTCCAGATGTGAAAGTCATAAATAGAATTTTTGCAAACCAGTGAAAAAAAATCAAAGAATAGGAACTTGATCAATAACAATATGAATTCCATAACTGTTGCTCATGTGGGGTCTTTAAGATCCGATCTCAGCTGAAAACAGGGCGGATAAAAAATATGTTTCATGACAGATCAAATTATCTATTTCAGCAGAACCTACTCTTAACAACCTTGTGAGAAGAACAGAGAAGAAGGAAAGGCCACAAAGCACAACAAATAAAGAAGGATAAAATCTAATATACGAAGGTTCAGTTGGTGGAAATTCTTTTACTCTTACGCTTTTACAGGCAAACTCCAATTAGAACTTACATAAGTATTATTAGGTTGATTGCACACAACATCCTCCTCAGCAGAAAGGTCATCCATAAACTGACTCACTGATATTGGTACATAGCTCTGGGGAATAACATGACCAGCTGCTGCAATTGGAGAACAATCTAAAATAGCATTTCCCTGTGGCATGAGCCTGAATACCAGTGAAGTCCTGCAACAGAAAAGTTTAGTGAGCAGCCTAAATGTGAAAATCAATTGTAAAACTGGAACAATTTTAAACACAAGATGCATGACAATAATCAGTTTCAATAAAAATATTTATACCTCCCACCACTGTTAGTACCCGATGAGAAATCAGGAGCAGCTCTATATGAGGCAGCAGGGCGAAGTCCAGCAGTCGTGTGGCTAAGTGTCTTGCCAGTAATGAGTAAAAGATCCACCGGAGCTGAGCCACAATCAGCTAAGTACCAGCGACCATTTGGGTCACAAACCTAGGGGAGAGAAGCATTAAAGATGGTATAAAACAAATTGCCACTATTACACTAAAACACTTATCAGAGTGTCGCAAATGAATAATGTTACTCATGGCTCGGGGGAAAAGGAAAAAAGGAAACTTTAGAATTAATTTGAAGCCAACACAAGTGTGACACTAGTCAGGAAAAATTCTCCAACACTAAAGAACAATATTTGTTAGATATCAGGAGTATATGTTGTTTAAAAGACAGAAGAATACCTGCAGACCAGGACTGTCTGAGGAAATCAAAGTCAACAATCCCTTCTCAACTTCACCATTAGCCGCTGGCTTCCCTGCCCCAATAGCCCCTTTTCCATTTTGCAAAGAAGTATGAGAATAGGTGGCAACAAGCACCGAAGAAGACACCTCGCCAGCTGGCAATGGCGTATCATCAAGCAATTGGTTGAAAACACTGCAGTCAACATAATTTGCAAGCTTCATATCATTCATAAGAACCATAACCAACACAAGCTTTCAAAATTAAATATCCACCACCGTCATCATCCTTACTCGCTTCTTAAACGAAGATGTCTTGCTATTGCACATAAAGCAGAGCGCGCTGCCTTTCCCATACACCTAAATATTTCAGCCATACATGGCGGAGACGAGTCCCAATCTTCCACTGGCCTGCAACACATTTATAAATTATAACACCTAATTACCCACTCAAAGTTTTAACCTTCACACTAATTACACACAGAACCATTTAAAGTTTCCAACCTTACACCAATCGCACACTTCTAATCAAAATACACACTAATTAAACAAGCATTTTTACCTTCCAGCTCTGTACATATAAACCCCGCGGCCGCTACAACCTTTAACGACACCGTTTTGAGACCGACTCCTAAAATACAGCCTTGCGGCCTCGAGGCCACACCGCATAAGCGAGGCTTCTTCACTCCCCAATTCAATAACAGCAGCGTTGTGCCTCATTAAAGACCCCGAAAGGGCATCCACCGCCCGCACGTAGGGCCCACCAGGAGCCCCATCGTAGGGAGAGATATCAGAGAGCCGGACCCTAGCCAGGGTGGGAGCCGGGTCAGCGGAGTGGTGAGCTGCGGATGCGACAGGGGAAACTACATGATCGAGGGCTGGTGGTGGGAGACGGTGAGAGGAGGAGGAGAGAGGGGCCAGAGGAAGAGGGGGTTGGGATTGAGTGTGGGAGGGAGTGGCTGGGGATCTATGGGCGGAAGTGGAGAGAGGGACAGGGTGTGGTGGTAGTGCAGTGGAGGTTTGCTGAAGTTGGTGTTGGTGGTGGCGGTGGTGATGATGTTGGATCATCATCAAAACCATTAATCATTGTTTAGTGTTTAACTAAACTAGTTTGATTTTTGATGGGGAACGGTAGAAAATTAGGGTTTTGAATTTGAAGTCATTGTTTATATTGTTTTTTCTCTCCAAATGACAGTAGTGTGGTAAAAGCTAATAATCTTTTTCTTTCTTCCCGGGGGAGGGGGGTGGGCGTTCGGTTTTGTTGATTATGGATTGTGCTGAAGTGTTGGCTGAGAAGCGTTTGTTAATTTCATTTCTAGGGTTTTAGAATTTAGATTTTGTTACGAGAAGAATATACACCCGAGAGTGGAGGTGAGGTTAGGAGGGTGCATGGAGGGAGGGAGGGAGGGAGGATGACGGACCTCTATGTTTTACACCTGTTTTATACTAGTTTTTTGTTTTCCAGCAATTTGAGCACTTCAGTTGCTTCCTTTCCTATTATTGGATCTTGACTGTTGGTTGTTGCTGCTTCAGAGAAATCTTGACCATTAAACTAAAGCAATTCTTCCTTCTTCTTCTTTTATCCAAAATAAATTGTCCAAACTGGCTACTTCTTATTTGGGTGTAAATCGGGGCTTAAAGCTCAAGAATTAAATTAACCAATATCAACCTTATAGGAGATGGTTTAGTAGTAGTAATTTAAAGTTTGATCACTGTAATTATTAATATAATAATCATTAAAATTTATATAATTGTTAATTTTAGAACCCGTGAAATTAGTTGAGATGGACGTAAATTAATTCGGATACTCATATTAATAAAAAAAAATAACTAAGATCCAATTATATTATAACACAGAATCGAAAACATGTGGATGACTAATAATCTAGTCATCTCTAACAAAAGAATTTCTAAATTTGTTAACTAGACGGCCAATCTGACCTCCCAATTTTTTAGACAAAATTGTGCAATACTGGCTACATGTTAGTTGGTTTCAGCAAGGAGAGTTTTTTTCTTCTTTTCTTAAATGATAAAGAATATTTTGAGGTTGTCTTTTCGGCATATTCAAATCAAGTAGACTTTAGACAAATCGCAAGCTTTAATGAATGTTTTTAAGAGAAATCTCGGTTAAAATCTCTCGCAATATCGAAATCAAGGATAACCAAAAGCTTGTATTTTCCTAATGAAGTTAAAAGAAATTAAAATATTGTACTTTTCAAAAGGAAAAAATGAGTGCTTTTTATTTATTTAATCCGAGCATAAAAGAAATCTTTTTTCTTGTCAGCGGAAGTCCGGAACCCAACCCCTTGTAAGCAGGTGGCATACACAGTTAACTGCAGTTGTGCAGATGCTTAAAAAAAGAAGCAAGCATGCGTTGACCGATTGATTTTGTTTGACTTTGACGTTTTATGTGTTATCTCTCTTGTAATTAGTAATGACTTGCTTGCTGCGGGACTATCGCTGCCTCATTTCTCTTGACTGTCTTTTGGCAAGGAAACATGTGGGGATGGCTGTGAAGAGTACTGCAAAATTGAGATACCCAGAGGTGCTGTTACCTTCTTCATCATTCAGTCGTCAAGAGACTGGTAAGATTGAAGCAATCCAAAGCCAGGAGGAAGCAGCTGCAGCACCTGCTTCTACTCGATATCAGGCTAGACGAATGAGGCGACACTAGAATATAGAAGGAGACTTCTTTGCAGGTAACTTAACAATAGTCTCTCCCTCTCTCGTTCCCTTTTCGGGGTATAGCTGAAACGTAATGTGAGGCTTATATTTTCAGACCAATTTAGTGTTTGATGATGCTGGTGTTCATTCTATAAGTTTTGTTATGGGATGAGGCAACGTAGTTTATTTTCTTTCTGATTCGTTTTGCAGATCACACATGTATAGATTGCGATGCCTGCCGTTGGATGGCTCCAGTAATCCTTCTAATTGGTTTTTCTTTTCTAGTCCAACTCCAATAATTCTTTATTTTTAGTACTTTTTGTTTAACTGGATTAATATTAATTAGGATTACTGCATAGGTTCCATTCAACATAATAAATCGACAAACTTCACTCAAACGTCTCAAAAAAAATAAAAAAAATGAAATTGATATCTCAAATGTTGAAGATTTTGATAGCAAGGTGTTGTATTGATTTTTTGATCGACCATGCAGCAAGTATTCAAACGAATTGGTGAGATGTCTGCAGTTGTTTTGAAGCAGCCAACTTCTGGGGAGGAACGCCTCAAAGCTCTTCAGGTGCCTTTGCAATTTAATTCTTTCGTTGCTGTTTTAGCTAACTTACGTAGGTCATTTACTTTTCAGACAAAATTTCCTATCAGCCTCTGAATATATCGCCCCTCCCCCATCCATAGTTGACTAGTTTGGGAAGCAGTTATCTGCCTTGGTTGTTCAAGGAAATACTTTCTGGAAGGAGGGCTTTAAGGCTTCAAATCGAAAATGGTTTTGTAGTTATTGATGATGACCTGGAGTGGAAATTGGCTAACCTTTTATATTACATTGTTGTCCACATTAATTTTTCATTCAATCAAAGGAAGATTCTACTGTACGGAGGATGAGAAGAGTAAGAGATATGCTTATCTGCAAAAGTTGAGTTTCTGGATTTTCTAGTGCATTCTTAAGCCAGGGGTTTACGTACTTTGCCAACTTTATTCCATTTTTTCTAATCTTCTGCCCCCGATTTCTGTCTGTAGCACAATGGGCTTTACCTCATTTTATCCTACTGTAGCAAACCTTTTAGCTTGTCTTTGATCGGCTTGATAAAAGTTTGACCTTCAACATTACTGATTGCACAGAATTTGATCCAATTGTACTGGTCTAACTGTTAACCTTAAAATGTTTAGGCCTTCTTGTCCAACGAGTTCAATCCATACCGGGAAACCTGCTCCAGATTTGTTCAAGCACAGAAGACATTTCCTACACCAATTGATCAGCAGAAAATACCGGTAGCTTTTCTTCTGCATTCATTTTTTGTACATATACACTATTACTTGAAAATTCAAAAATGTCACTTGACCATCTATATCAGGTCCTGGTTTAATCATGACAAGCACAGTGTAATAGGCTTTGTACCAATTGTTCCAATCAAGTTGCATATCATATTGGTTTTCATTTTATGATCCATACATGCATACAAGTTAAACCAATTTTCATTTTCTTTTCTTTGTCTTGGAAATAACCTGGTGAAAATTCGTGATTTCTGAAAGTAATTGTCATCATATACTGTTGCAAACTGAACAAAAATTTGATCATCAACGAGATGATACCCTGTTTGTAGATTACAACTACAGATGCAGCTGGATTAGCTGTATAATATTATATATTGTATTTCCCCATGAGCCAAAGGTATGAGGTCATTGGTCATGAGTCAACCCAAGTGAGTTGGGGAGAGTTTTGAGGAGCTGTTCGTACTTCTGTTCATTCCTGTTTCTTCTATGTCCCTGGTGCATCACTTTGATTACAGTTCATATGAGTTGTTCATGCTTGGACATCGCTCAGTCCATATCATGATTTTTGAATTCTGCTTGGCTAACACTTAAACCAGTTAACGTTTCCTTTCTTGCTTGCTTCTCCAATTCCAAAAGACCACGTGCTTTATCTTCAAAGGCTTTGGAATGCTTTCAGGGTGTGCATCACTGTGGATATCATTCGGAGAAATCTTATGGAGCAGCTTCCTTCTTGATTGTTCGTCCTGAAGGAAATATAATTATAGACAGGTAACATTATGTATAGGTGCTCTCTACAGTTTGAGACACCTAAAGGTCCCGGCATATTTTTTGGAATCTGATACACTTCATTCAGTCTTATATATGAAATTTGTCTGACATATTTTATTCTACATTGTTATGCAGGATACACAGAGAGACTGGCGCGTAGCATTGAGATGCTGGGTGGAGCATGTTACATGTTTCTTACCCATGAGTATGATGAAATAAACCCATTGTATCATTTTTTCCCCATAAATGTTGCAAATTATGCTGAATTATGTTTTGTTGATTAGGGATGATGTTGCAGAACATAGGAAGTGGCCGGAGAGGTTAAACCGTGACAGAATTCTGCACTCAGAAGATGTACCTTATTGCTTATGTTCCTCCTGATGCATCTTTTTACTTGTACGTGTTTATTGTCATTTCCTAACCTCTTGCTACATTATAATTCTTTGTAAGGAATTGTTATTATACTATCTCTTTTTAGTGGATGAATAATACGTGGTTTGCAATAAATATATTTATGAAATGCCTTCAGGTTCTTTGACGTTTTTCCTCCCTGACTCACCTGACATGGGTGATGTGGAAAGTAACTGAATCCATGCTTAAAGAGGACGTTGGCTTCAACCACTAGCAACCCTAGAATATTTCACTGCATCTGTTCTCTCTACCACTGATCTCTGCAAAGGAGGGATTCGGTAGTTTGCATCTCTGTTCTATGTATGACAGCGCCTACGGAGGCACTAATTAATGATTATGCTCAAGAAAGTTGTGACTAACTCTATGAAGAGTAAGGTGACTTCAAAGCTTACAGGTAGCTGTGCATATTTTTCTTGCCAGGTTGACAACTCTACTGCTGATGTTGAAACAAAGCTACAGGGTAGCGGTTCATGGAAACCTGGCAAGGATGTCCAGCTTATACATACTCCAGGCCACACAGAAGTGAGTTGCTGGATCTTTTGCTTATTGGTTTTGTTAATTCACACTCTCTGCTTGGTTAAAGGCATGTGGAGTGAAGAGAAAGAGTGGGGAAAAGGTGAGAGTGTTAGGCTGTAGACTCATTTGGTTGGAAGGGAGGAAATGAAAGGATTGATTTTTCTGAATCTATGAAAACCTTCTTTCAAAAAATGAGGAGCAGAGGAAGGAAAGAAAAGAGATCACTTCTTTTCCTTCTTCATAAAAAGTAGTATTATCCTGGTGGATCTATACTTTTTTCCTTCTTTTCCTAAACGAAATGAAAGCAAATCGTCCTCATCCCCTTTTCCCTTCTTATTTCCTCGAATCTTTTTCTCTGTCTCAATTTCTGTTCCCTCTGTCTTATTGATATCTTACATGGTCAACCTTTTTCTCTTTTTGGAAACAAATTTCTCTGAAAGCATAGGTTGTACCACTGTAGTAATTGCTTCTTGTTCGCATAGCAGCGCTTTAAGCTTGTCACCTACTGATATATTGCTTCCAGTTAATTTCTGCATTAGATATCAATGACAGTGTCTCTATCTCATGGTTGGTGCAGGGATCAGTCTGCTTATTCTACAAGCCACTGAAGATATTCTTCACTGGGACCATCTTCTGATGACAGAAACAGGGCTGAACATTTGCGAGAGATACAATAAATGTTCAGGCAGTCTAAGGTCAATTATCCAGATTAGAAGGCAAAACCAGTTGTTCCAACCAGATGGTCATAGTTACCATAAAAAGTTAAAAACAACACTAAAAAAATATAAACTAACATCACTAAACAACAGTACTGGTGTGATATAATATTCCTTGAGTAGAATTAGTACTTGTTCCTAGAGAAGAGTAAAACTTTTCGAAAGGATAAATTTTCACAAAATTCACAACAAGGACTCTATCGCAGCCTAGGGTATCATTCTTTGAGCACAATAAGTTTTTAATAGCATCTATCTTAACAATCATATTTTATTACCAAGCTTTCTATTAAATGTGGACTCATATTATTAATGTGGCAGTTACAATGCGGCTAGATGGCGTCCTCAAGCTGCTAGGGCTGGATAATACCAGGTTGGTGCACTAGCATATCCATCAAGAAAAACTCCAGAGTTTTTTATTGTTGCCTAATAAAAAGACGAGTCTACAAGAATATATTTAAAGAGATTCAACAAGAAGATGTCTAATAAAAGTACAAGAATATATTTAAGGAGATTCAATAAAAAGATGTCTAATAAAAGCATGAATCTACAAGGATATATTTGAGAAGATTCAACGAGAATATGTTCAAGGTGGAAGGATTGATAAGTCAGTAGCTTTAAAAACCTTAATAAAAGTAAAGAAACAAACCCTTCAAAGAAAACTTTATGTTTTACCATATAAAAGCTTGTCCATAATAATGCAATTCATGGAAAATCAAATACAAGTTTAAGAAGTTATTTTGCTACGACATGGACCTTGTCGTTTTTACAAGGACAACTAACATGACTAACCTTCCAAGTGAAGTAATCAGGTCATTTTAAGCAAATATCTTAGCACCACCTCCAAGACATGTTTTCTTTTAAGAATCTCCTTCATACATATCACTTAGATCATCTTAGAATGCATAATCCTTGATAAAAATATAAGTTTCTTAAATATAAATAACTTATTCAAAATGACTTTTATTCTTTCCAGGTAATGGTTGAAGGCCTCGTAACACTTATCCTAAGAATGTGCAATTCTCTTAGAAAAGGATGAATGTAATCTTTTCAATATGCATCAATTTTCGAGGAATAGACATAGTCTCCCTAATTCTATATGAATCAATCTCCAAGGGATAATGTAGTCTCCTTTTATATGCATCAATCTTCAAGAGATGAATGTGATCTCTTCGATGCTATACACACCAATCTCTAAGGGATAGATATGGTCTTCCTAGTAATATATGCATAACTCACCAATGGATTAATTTAATCTCCTTAAGCGCAGTGGTCCTTTAAATTACCAAGGTACAGACTTATCTCTCCCTCCATTTGCACAACTCTATCTCCTCAGGGCAATAACCTCATTTTTCAAGGGATGTACTTGGTCTCTTTGATGCAATAGCAAATACCATCCAATCATCACTTTTCAATGAGGGGACTCTTATGCCCTGATAATAATGTTGAAAAAACTATAGGCTCTCACTATTTAAAAAACCTATAATTACTTAGAAATTTCTAAGTATAGGTTCATTCTCTTTGAGTTCTACACAGTCATTTAAGAATTTGTATAGATGATAGGTATGATATCCTCGATCTCTTAAAATTTTTCTAAGTATAAATTCTTGGTATTTTATATCTAAAAGAATTTTTTTCAGTCCAGATGCATATTTTTTTTGCATTTTTTCTAACTTGCACTGCCTTTTTATACGAGCAAAACTCATTTATCTACCCAAATTGAAAAATTAATTAAAAGTGTTCACATATTATTTTATCACAAAGACCGAAAGGCTAATGATGAACAAAGATTTCATCAATATATCTTTACTAAAAAAACACTGGATCAAGAAAAACTTGCGGGTATAAATTTTTCAAAATGCATTAGGTCTGGTGCTAGTCAGACTCGGCCACAATTGAGCTTGGCAGTGCGCCAAGCACTGGGCGCTGGGTCTGGTGTTGGCCAAACTCGGCCGTGATTAGGCTTGACAGTGTGCCAAGCCCCGAGTATTGGGTCTGGCGCTAGTTAAACCCAGTCACAGATGGGCTTGGCAATATGCCTAGGCCAAGCATGTTAGGTATGGGGCTGGTCAAACTTAAAAGATGATTGAGTTTAACACCATCAATTCTGTAAATTTTTATATAAAATCATAGATGAGTTATTTTTCAATAAATAAGCTTTATTAAACAAGTCTATACTCCATCAAGACTATTAAATGTATTAAAGTCTTTCATGACCAATCATTTCTCTATCTTTTAGCTTTAATAAAATACAACTCATAATGCAACTTAAAATATCACAAAGATCAAATTACACTCCAACCTCTTTTCTCCATAAAAAAATAAAATTCATGGGTTATAAATACATCATGAAACTTTCAGAATAAATGTTCACAATTTTTATTATCTACCGTATATATATTTTATAGTATCTTTCTCTAGAATATTATTGCATTTTTTCTATCTAAAAAGATACTTATTTAAACATCGAAGAATTCTTTCCTCCACTAAAAGAGATATTTTTTAGTTAGTTTCGTCATTATCCAAGGATAAAATTGTTTACTATTTATTTTGGTTGAATATCAGCTAATTTACTTGATTTTGAAATTAATCCAGCTAATCACATTTTTTTTATCTATTTAATTATTTTTATAACAATAGAAGATGAATTATGGATCAGAGGAAGCAAGACAGGGGATGCTGACAGCGTGCAATTGCCCAAGGAAACGTCATCGAAAAGATAATAACATCAATATCAACACCATGAACGTGGAGATCAATGAAACTGACATCATCGCACTTGAGGGTTTAGCCGCTGTGGTCAATTGTGTGAGTTGTTCCGCTCTCGTCCCAGGTTCGACCTTCTATGTGCACCCTGTCACCCCCGCGGTGCCTTACCTGCTCACTGAGCTTGCAGGATGTTCAGTGGGCCGTGGGGAATAGTCGTGGTGCGCGTAAGCTGGCCCGAACACCCCACGCTAATAAAAAAAAAAAATGAAACTGACATCATCTCCCAATTGCCCGAATACATTACTCAACAGATTGCCTCCTTCCTGCCCACGATAGAAGTGGGAAGTACATCAGTCGTGCCCAAAGCGTGGCATCATATATGGATTCATTGCCCGTTTTCACAATCCTTGTTTGGACTAGAAATGTTCGCTTTTCCAGGGACATATGAAGTCAATAACAGGACTGGAAAATTCCTCAATTTCTTGCATAATTCTTTGGTTAGACAATGCCTATAGCAGTTAGCATTCAGAGATTTAGACTATCTGTGGAATCCTCAACAGAACTGGGAGCTTGATCTCGAATGTGAATTTCACGGTTTCGATTCCACTGTAATTTGCCGGTAGCCATCTTCTCTGCCAATTCGTTTTTCTGTTATTGGTTTGGGTAGATGCTTTCTCTGCCCCTCCCAAGAGAAAACATAATTTGGCCCTCTCTAAGAGAGATCTCTGTGCTGCATTGAGGTTGTTGATGATATTATTCAGTCCCGTCTCTCTCTGCCCTTCCATGGAGAATTTCGTTGTGTTTTGGTGCCAGGGGCTCAAAAACCTTGAACTTTCTGGTTTGATCAACCTCGGTGACGTTGAAGTGTTGAACATTCTATATCATGGCGAGAATCAGGAGTGCCACATTGATCTAATCGCTTGCAAGAAGAACATTGAGGTGGTGAAGCTGTGTTCACCTTGCTTAACAAAAAGAGCATGTAAAGAACCTTATTTAATCCCGAAATCCCTTCCCTTGCGCTTTGGAGTGGTCTGCCTAGACGAGTTCAAGTCAAGGACCTGAAAATCTCCGTTTAAAGACTGGTGGAAGGCACCATTGATACTCCGGATGCACTCCCGTTCAAATATGCAGTCTCTAAAACTTTCTATTTGAGATTTCTGAGCGCACCAAAAGCTACTGCAAGACTTTTCTCAACACAAAAGCTCGGTGCTTTTGTTTTCTAAGAAAATTCTTGCTCTGTATGATATGATCGCTTGTTTCCTTGAAGATTTGATATGCTCAAACTTGCTTTGCTGGTATCAAAAACTTGAAGCTAAGAGTCAATCGATCAGGATGTAAAGATGTGGTCCTGGCAGGAAAAAGATACGACTGTTGGTGGATGGCTTGCTTGGATTACTAGACTGGGTTGATGATGAATTTGAAAAGATCTTCGCACCGACGCTAATGCACATGGCTAAAAGACAAGATTGCTGCATATCTCATAGTAAATGTTGACAGCATGACGTTGAAAGGCAATGAAAATGAGCACTACGCAAGGACCGGAGATAGAAAGGCACTCGGAGCACTTAAATCCACGTAAAAATGAATGAATAAACATTTTATCAATTGCAGAGTGCGATTGCGGCACTCTGCAAGCTTATGGAGCTGAGAGCCGTTATCTTGCGGAGTGGCAGCAGCATCACCCGCAGATGTGCTTCTACAAACATGTTGAACAACCACAAGCCACTACAGATATAAAAAAAACATATCAAGAATTAATAATATAGTGCCGTGTAGCGAAGCAGATTCTTCAATGCTGCTGGCTTTTATATTGTCACATAATGTATACAGCAAGTGTCCTCGTTAACAGGCAAAATCAATGCGGGAACGAGAGCACTGGAGTTTTGTACGTGCATGGGGAAAACAGGAAAAAAAAGAGAGCAAAAGGTAGATTACCAAGCATGATATAAAATTCTGAGGAGCTTGAGAAGCAATTTATGGGAGGGCAAACACAAACTGTCCTTTTTCTTCAGTAAATGGAGTGTGTGCTAAGAAACCATGACAACAGCAAACAAAAATCATAACATTGATTTTACAAAAGTTGTTCTTTTTTTTTTTTTTTACATTGTATGCTTTGTAATGAATGACATGGAACAAATTTGTATTCCGTGAAACACTCGAAAACCTCTCTTGTCATGAGCAGAAAACCCTGAAAAAACCTCGCCACTCAAGCTGAAGAAGCAAATAAATTGGAGAACACTGGAGCTATGATAAATAACAATGCAAGGAAATAAATATCGAGAAAATTGAATACCATGATACAAAATTGATGGAAAAGAAAATAGTGCATTCACAGAATGAGATGTGGAGACAGCAGCAGGATCCAAACCTGTAAAAATGAGTGCATCTGTGTCAATTTATGCTAGTGGAGCAGGTATACTACGTAGCAGGTAAAAGTTTGTACTGATAAGAGTCTCTCAACAAAAAAAAATCTTTCTTGCCTGATACTACTTTTGCATCCTCCCTGAATTTAGCCTTCCAACTAAAAGACGGACATCAAAAAACATTTTCTTTGAGAAGCACACTCTGTAAAGGAAAACATATAGAAAACTAGAGAAGAAAGCCAACTGGCCAATTCAATCAGGCATCAGCTTTTGGGGGCAAATGCAGCTAGAGCACTGGCATGTGCAGGCGAGAGGTTACTTAATAGAGGTTGCATTTGATGACCATAGAGTGAAACCAGGTGTGAGAAAGCTCTTCCTACTTGAGCCTTGACTTCAGGTGTTTCAACTGGAGAAACCACAACCTGAGCAAAAAGATTGACCAACTCTGGAACAAGTGCAAGGATCTGCTTTTGCGTATATAAAGAACGAAAAACAAAGAGCACAGCTTTAGTGATCGAAATAAAACTAAAAAAGCAGATAAGATTAGTATATGTCTGTGTCCTGTTAATTTCACCACCTCAGAACTATTTCAATGATCTAATAAGTTTTCACCAAACAATCTATTAGCTGTATCCATCTGAATGATGTGTACACACAGACACAAAATTACCTGTTGATTGGATGACAAAACAAGAGTATAGACACAACTGTAGACAGCCATGGACTCTTCACGATCTTCTTTTAATGGAAGAACTTTCAGGAAAACTGGAAGGACCTGAGAAAATTAACCCAAGAGATTTAGCAGTCAAGATTTATGAGGAAGAAATAAGTAAGAATATTAATGGAACAGATTGGGATGTTAACCTGATTTAATGGAACGGACTGGGGATGCGCCATTATCATCCTTGCAACTGCACCAGCTGCATTATCCCTGACAGCGTCATCTGGCTCAGACTCTCCAAATAATGGGAAGAGCCCGCGCAATGTATCACCATAATATCTGGTGTTGGTGAAAGAAAAAAGCTCCAGCAACATAAATGAATGTGCTATGTGATGATGAAATCAGCAACAAAATAGTTCCTTCCACCTTTTAAGACAACTTTCAACATAATTAATCACTCACAATAAACTGTAGTCCCACACTATCCAACAGCCACAACATAAATGTAGATTACAAAAAGCACAGCTCTTAACTATCAATCATGGCAACATAGAAAAAAGAGGGGAAATGGGTAAGTTTATGGGGTTATGCATGCATAAGGATACTTCAAAGTTGACTCCCCACCATTTTTGCACAATTCTCCAACACAAAATGCAGCATTCCTCCTGTTAGTTGCATTAGATGACGCGAGTTCTTTGATTGCTAAGGGCATCACTCTCTGAAACATGAGACGAGCTTTCAGAAAATATAGAAAAAATATCAGAACTGCCAAATAACCAAACCTAGAATGAACAAAAAAGTGTCATGTTGCAATAAAAGTACATCAACATAATCCGCAATTGGAGCACCCATGCCCTGAGCAACTTCTGCAAGGCAAGCAACCACCATAGTTCGATCTTGCAGAGGGCGTGAAGCTTTCTGCACTTTCCAACCATCAAAATGATAAGAATCCAGAATGAGTCTTAGCACAAGATGACAACTAACTTGCCAAGAGGATCAATTAATAACACACCGCAAATTTCATCAAAGGTTCAAATAGTTTTGCAAAGATGGGTGCAAAATGAGAACCCATGGACTCTGCGAAAGCAGGAAGAATGTCAGAAACAGCATCCATAAGCACTTCATCATGTTCAGTGTCATCATCTTCCATATCACTATCGTCTTCCAACTGCTGACAGGCTGACTCCTCTTTTAGCAATACCAAAGTCGCATCAACAAGCCGAGACATATCTATGATCAAATCACATTAGAGCACAACCCATTAAGATGTTTTATCTGCATCTAAGAACTTTAATTTCACGAGAGAGAGAGAGAGAGAGGAGGGGGGGGGGAGCAAATACGGCCATCCTTACACGGTTCAATAGCTGCATAACCATAATCCTTGATGATCTCTGCCACACTCGTACAAGCTTGAGCAACTACTTCCTTGTCATCATCTCCGGTCATAGTTTTGATGTAAATATCCATCACAGTATCTGCTTGTATGAAGATATGTTAATTGGAATTTGTTCACCACTTAAAACCAGGATATTTAATCCTGGCAGATACAGACACTTTATAAGCCACTATCAAGCCATGTCCTCACCAAGCATTTCTCGTGCTTTTGCCGGTCCATCCTGCATAACAAGAAGCAAGATTAACATTGAATTAGAACAGACAACCAACCATCATAGTCAGAATTGAAGAGAAGTGTATTTGGAAACTAGTTGTAAGCCTTTTCACTTCATCTTGTACCAAGGATAGACTGGAATTAAGTTGAGAATAAGGTCAGCAACATAACAAGGGAGGACATGGAAGAACTCATACAAACCAAAATGGCTCCACCGATCTATTTTCTTTTCAGGTTTTTATCCCAAGAAACAAATAAAATTCCAACTGAAACCGAAAATAAAAAATGCATGGCCAGATTGTATGAAAAGTGCAAGTTGTATGTAATATTCACAAGCCATCTGTCAAAGGGAAAAGAGATGGGCGGCACTAAGACAAGAAAAGTAAAAGATATTTCTAAAACCATCAAAGAAAGACAACAATAAGTAAAGGGCTAATGCATACTCACATTTTGACTCTGGAAGATTGCATGTGCTGCAGTCAAAATAGCTGTATGGAATCACATAATGGGATTAGTATGATTCCAGCGAGACTTACAGTGAGTTATCTATTGTTATCATAGAATATTCATTCAATCTCTACATCTTTGCTATGAACAATACAGGCTTACAGAGCTTAAATCCCACAGGCTGCGTGTAATAAGACAAGTCAAGTCATGCAAGAATTAATAGCAATAACAAACATCAGGGTGACATGCTAAAATTTGTCTCTAATCTTTCAGTCTCTTTTGAATTGCCAAGGAAAAAAGATGCCCGCATTTTCGTTAAAGTTCCCATCCACTCTCCTCTCCTAAGAAAATAACTTGTTTTTCATATAATTATTGTTATTGCTATCTCATGGTGACCTGCTTCCACTTTGTAAACTTACTTCTAAGAAACAATCAAAAGCGTTCAATTCGATAACAGACATTAGTTTGAATGGGGAAATGGAGCAGCTGGGTATGCATTAACACAATATCATCAACAAGCCATATGGTTGTCACTCACACTTCAAAGCAATGATAGCCTGAAGCCGAACATCTTCATGGAAATACCCTGAATGTCTCACCAGAATCCTTAATGTATCCTCCAAATAGCTTAAAACAATTAAAGAATTCAAGATGTAATACTTTATTTGTTATTTAAAATTCAAACCTCAGCATGATGCTAACGGAAAATAATTCTGGGAATAAGGAGGATAGAAAATGGATACGGAGAATAAGAACTCTTTGTGTGAAGTGCATATAAGCCAAGTGCTTGAGTTGCAGCTGCCTTTTCATCCAGCACTCCTGTTCTTACACTGATATTCCGAACTCTTGGCTCATCATGAGCTTCATCATCAGATGAGACTCCACCAAATCCATTGATATTTTCATCATCAGATTCAATGATGTCCACTGCAGAACCATCATCAAGATTGCAGGAAGCAAATGCCAGGGGTACGACATGAGGAAGATACTGTTCAAAAAAATATCATTACATGTGAACATGGGATTTATGCAAAGGACCATACAAGTTTATTTCCATGGAAATAATTAAACCTGTGCAAAGCTATCATCCATAATTTCTGCTACATTGCTAAAGAATCCATGAGTATACTCCCGAAGCTCACTGAACTCCAATCCAAAACCCTGAGAAAACACAGAAAAAAATAAATTTCTAAAAGAACATGCTGCAATTGTTAAAGAGAAATGGTAATGTCATTACAGAAATTGCAGCTTCCATGAAAGGGGGTAGAATTGGTTCCATCCTCACTCTCCCAGCAGACATGGCCACTATTCCTACAAGCTCAGTAGCCCTTGCTCGTGATCGGAGATCTTCATCGTTGGTAAGCACCATGAAGGATTTCATTAACTCAAGAACCCTTTCAGAATAAGGAATGAAAGCTTGCTCAGCAGCAGATGCAACTGAACCGATTGCAGACTGCAAAAACATTACTTGGTAAATTTATAAATATAACCAAAACAAAAGGCACAGAAGTTAATTACTAATTCAGTTTAATCACATGATTTGCCAGAGCACATGAGATGCATCTTCCTTACCATGCATGTCTCCTGCAAATTACGAGGGCTATTTTGGAGGGCTGCAAGAAGCTTCTGCATCAGAGGATCAAGGAAAGGAAGAATTTCTTCACCCATGTCCTCACAAAATGCTGCTAAAGCGTAGTATGACTTTTCCTATCCAAAATCAAATAAAGAAGATCATGTGGAGTAAAAGAGTACTGTTTATACAAGTGTCGTGCAAAATGTGATTTGCATAATAACTTGATGGTATTCTTATGTTTACCTTTACTTCATCAGATGCATCCTCAATAGCATTTAAAATGCAGGGAAGAACACTTTCATAGTGGGACATGATTTCAGGCTGTAAATGCTCTGCAAATTGACCCAATGCAAATGATGCAGCCCCTCTAACCATTTGTTCTGGATCCCTCAAAGCCCTTAAGACAATATGAAGAATGGGTTCCAATTTATCTTTCATCAACTCCAGACAACCCTCTGAAACAACACCTAAAGCTGTAACAGAAGCTTCCCGGAACTTTGGGTTCGCACTCTGACTACTTAGAGAAGCAAACTCAAAGACAGGAGGAAAGACTTGCTTTGAGAGGTTCAAAGACATAGTGTCAATAACTTCTGCAGCAGCTCGATCAGGAGCAAGATCATCATCTTCAACAGAATCAGTTGATTCTGCAAGCAAGGGGCACATCACTTGCAGAATGGGGATGACCAGCTTATACTTTTTCAGGGAACTGTATTTGTACTTTGCCAGCCATGAAATTATCTGAATAGCCTGATATGAAAAAAACAGAGGAAGTGGGGACAAGATTGACAAAACAAGGAGGAATTTCTGTGTCTCAACTACACATGTCAACTAAATTCAAATGTCTAAGCACACATGTTTTGATCCACCTATCTAACCTGATGACGTGTGTTGGATTCCAAATTTTGACTAGAGCAAACTTCAAGAGAGAACTGCACAATAGATTTAACAGAATCTCCAAGAAGAGGTGCAGGAGATTCAATCAGCTCATCAAAGATTTCAAAAGCAATTATTGCAACATCCTCATCACCAGATGAAAGGCATTGTCTAGCCACGTTTAAAATGCTTGGAATGAACTGGCGAAATTTGACCTGCACATATACATGGCTTGAATCAATGCTTGAAAATAGTGAGGGACAAAAATGAGCCTATCCAGTGTCAGAAATTTAGTCATCTCTTTTAAATTTCTTTTGCCTAGGATATTTAGACCTTTCAAGATTGCTGCTGAGCATTGAATAATCCAAAGCAGAGCACAGGAGTTGTGATTGATCGAACTCCTATTTTTTTACTTGCTCACTTAGAGTTGTATTTATTCCCATTATGTGATTGCATCATTGCTAAGATAACCTATTATCTAAAGGAGAGGGATTGAAAGGAAAACAGTGGTTCATTTGGGGCTGTTCAGGGTTCAAGGACCATCTAAACAGTACTTGTGAATAGCAAGGAGCTAATTTGAACTTTGATATGTTTTATTCTAGACATTAAGAGTCTTGGTTGAAATATTATGCATTTCATTTTTGAAGCATGGTAATAATACAGTGATGTGCAAGGTAATGTCAAAAGACAAATACTACAACAGATGACAGAGGACACAAGACAGGTGCAAATGGACTAAAATGATAAACCAGAAAATCAACAATTAAAAAGTAGTTGTCTAAATTCTGCTACGAGCATAAAAACTGACCACTTCATCCCCGTCATTTGTAAACTCGAGAAAAGATCCCACTGCCCTGGTAAAACATAATAAATTTTAGCAAGCAACCATACAATATTTGTTTGTTGATGAAAACAGGAGCACCAAAAACATCTAAAAAACGCTCAGCCATTACTTGAGAGCAGCAATTCTAACACGGTTGCTAGTATCATCCTGCAGACACTTGAGCAAAAGAGCTTGCAAATCTGCGAAATGAGGTTGAAATGCATTCCCGATAGTTTCAGTTAAAGAGCTGAAAAGGATCAGTGCCACCTTACATCACCAAAACAGAACACAACCAATAAGTAATCCTTTCAATTCTGGTAAAACAGTAGAGACACATAAATTATCACAGAGAGTGGGAGAGAGAAAATTACACACACACACACACTTGTTATAAGTAGGAACAAAAATGTATTGCCCTGATCATGCTCAACAATTCTTGATCGGGCTAATCTTGCATCAAAGTATCAACCAGGTAAAACAATGAATGAGAAAAGAAAATGTTCTTACTTCTCTATGATCTTCCTGTGCACTTTGGCTACATTGGAACAAAAAGGGCAACAAATCAGGCCACTCTCCAGCCGGAACTGCGTATTTGGCAATTATACTCACCACATTCGCACTAGCTCTCCTTACTGGAGAACTACAAGATTGAAATAACAATAATTAAAACAGTTTTCCATGATTATTATTCATCAGATTAAAGAAATGAAATGAAATAATCAATACCTGTGTTCCATGGTGATGCTTTCAATGAGAGATTGCTTGACAAGGAGTTTGAGTTGAGGAGGGAGTTTAGCCCAGTGGCCAGTGATCTTCTTGCGGAGGAGGACGGCGGCGAGTTGGCGAACATTGGGAGTTTTAGCGGTGCGAAGATGTTGAGCAAGGGCGGGGACCACTTGAGGATCTTTGGCTAGCCTCTTAATTTGCTCCTCTGCTTGCCTTCTGGCATCGTTGTCTGGCATCAAGAATTGAATCAGCAGCAGTTCAAGTGACTGTGACATCCTTCCTTTTCTCTCAGTGTAGTGTGCTGTGCTGTGTTGTGCTGTGTTCTGTTTCTGTAAAAAGGTGAAGAGAGGGCGGAAGGGTATTGCTGTTGCAGGAAAAGGGTTTTTGGTATGGGTTTTGCTTTGCTTGGTATTTAGGAAGTATTTGGCAGTTGGGACAAAATGATTGTCCATAATTTGATTTTTTTATTTTAAATGTATTTTTTTAATATTTTCAAAAAATAAAAATATATATTATTTTAATATAATTTCAAAATATTTTAAAATATAATATTTCAAAACAAACTCCTAATTGAGGTGGTTTAAATTTTTTTTCTTAAATAATTATTTTAGTCCTAGGTTTTCAACCTGATTTTTTTTTTACTGATAGTAAATGTTCAGCCAATTGTTAGAAGAAAAAAAAAGGCTTAAATTGTCAAAAGCACCATTTGATATTTGAGAAGATGGATGCTAGTTTTATGTTTATGGTTAGGTTAATATTACTATGTCTTAAAAAGTTTTGGATGCTAATTTGATTGATATAAGATCAAAACAAGTAACATGATTGGTCAACTTCTTTTATGATCAATAGTTAAAAAGAATAATACAAATGATTAACAATTAAACTTTAATTTAAGTAAATTTAGATTCAAAATAATTACTAGAGACAATAAAAACATGCTCGCGAGAGTGGAAATAAAATGAATTGTTGGATTTCTGTATGCTTTCAGTTACAAATCTATCGAGTTTGTTAATAACAACCTTATTTGATTATAGAAACTTATGCAAATTATTATATATTTTGATTTTATTTTAATCAAACTCTATTTCAATTACTTTTGTAATTTTAAATTAATCGAGTTGCCATTAAATGAAATGTAGTGATTTGAAGAAAAATTATATATAAAATTTAGAAGTTATTTGAGACGGTAATGGTGCTAAGTTTTAAAAATACCTTTTATTTTAAAATACATTATAATAATTTTTAATTTTTTAATATTAATATATTAAAAAAATTAAAAAATATAAAAAATATTCTGAAACAAAAAATTTATTTTTTTAAAACTCTGGTTGAAACACACCTTGTTACTCTAGATTGAAGGTTGCATCAATAGCCTTTATTTTATTTAATTTAAATAATTTGTATCATAGTTTTAAAATTTAATGTGGCTTGGTGCGTCGATTCGAGACCTGAAGCTAAAACCAGGCCGGGTTGATGAAAAAACAGAGAAAGAAAAAACTCAATATGATCCGGCAAGACCGGTTAAAAACTCCATTGCAGCTCAATGACTTTTTTTTTTTTTACTAAAATGATGTCGTTTTAATTTAAAAAAAATTGATTCGGGTAACCCGGTGACCCGGTCAAAACCCGAAGCTCGAGCCTTAAACCGAACCAGGTCTAAAAACTATAATTTGTAGTCATCGTTCATAAATAAAACTAAATATAAGTATTGAAAAATCACAAAACTGTAGATTAAATTTGAAACAATGAAAAAAAGTTAAAGTCACATTTTGCATTTTCTTAAATAAAATTCTTTGTATCCACGAGAAAAGTTTTCCATGCCCTCGGATTGCAATTTTTTATTTTTTTTGAATGATCTGAAAAGTTAAAACTGGAAGCATCCTTGAGATTTTAGACAAGTCATGTTAGAATGACATGGTCTGTATATGAGGTATGTTACTGGACCACAGGTAATGAATGACACAGTTTTTGTTCAATTTTTTTATTATTATCTTTATTGCAAATTTATATTATAGATGCTTGAGAAACATTTTTTTTCATTTAATGTATTATATAAAAATATTATTCACTGGACACGTTAATTACAATACGATTATTTATATATTTTAATTTAAATATGAAAATATAAAATAATCTTATAAAAAATATGAAAATATAATTTAAAAAAAGGAGTTGTGCCTATAGAAGGAAAGGGTGTGCGATGCATCCTCGGAGTGAAGAGACGCGTTTTCTGTCATTGTCATTCACAGGAATCTAAAACACAGGCAATCACTTTCAGCTCAATATATCAGCATAATATCCTGAAATATATATCAAGCATTAAATAAATATTTTTAAAACTTATTTCACTAACATATTCAAACAACCAATGAGAAAATTATTTTTAAAGATGATATTTTTCAGAAACAAATGCATCCTTGGCTCGGGGAATATAGTTGATGATAATTCGATGATTGATGGGTTAATTTGAGGTTATACTTTTTTTCCCGATAAAATTTGATGTTTCACTCTTACTTCCCTTATAAAATTTCTCCAAAGGCAATTCTTGCATGGAGATTGTCAAGATCTAATAAAGAAAAACAGAAAAACAGCCGTTGCAATTGCGGGACTCGCAAAAATCGACGGCTTCACTTCTCGTGCCACATTTAATGGCATTTCCCATAACAATCTGCCATCGTCGTCTCGCATTCCCGCCAAAACCCACTGCCAGAGCGAAGCAGAACCATTAAATTATTAATGGCTGCCTCTTAAAAAAACAATCGTGGATTTCCTCCAACCAGCTAAGCTCCCTAAACTCTCTCCCTCTTCTCCTTCCCCAACAGATCCCCTAAATCTCTTAAGCAAATCCAAATACAAATCCAGACGCAACCTCAAGCTCTGTTCTCAACCAGCCTCCAATTCCAAAGGCAACAGCACTCCTCACTTAATTCATTTTCAATTTTACTTTCCTTAATTTGTTTTTCATTTCAATCCAGGTCTCTCTGGTGGAGGACACGCGGCGAGAAGTGCTAGCGGGGGAGTTAGAAAAGGCGTATTTCAAGAATATGTGTAAATTTGTGTGAAAAGTGAGAGACCAGCCAGCTATATATCCACCGCATCATTTGATGATTTTAATGCCTTGAATTCAACTCAGTTTTATACGCTTAAGGCTATTATTAGTGGACAGGATCCTTATCGCGGTCTTGGTCAAGCTATGAAGCAGCTGCATCTGTTGCCCAGAGAGATGCGAATGCGGAGAAGAAGGCTTTCTTTTCCTGCTCCTCGAGGGGTTAAGGCACCTTGTAGTCTTGTTAATACACATGTTCAAGCAGGATTTGGGGTGTTCGATTCCGTTTCATGGGAATCTGGAGAAACGGGCTGTTCAGGTTAGATTTTGTCCATGCTCTTCTGAACAATTATACGTGATTTGCTGTTTTCTTCTCTACAACGTAGACGTTCAAGGTTTAGATGTAAAAAAGAAGAAGAGGGTTTTGATTGATTTGGTTCTTATCTTATCACATTAAAGAGGTGAATTCGAAGCACGAATCAGTTGAGAAATGAAGTCAGTAGTAAACTCTGGAATGAAATTAAAGATTTGTTCTTTTGTTATGGCTTACTCATATTTTTTGTTTCAGGGTGATTGCTCAAGACTGTTCTTGATGGTAAGATTCTTCATCGTGCCAATTTATTTCACAAGGAGCTTATACTTGCTTCATGCTGATTCTTTCATTTTACTAATTTCTGATCATTGCACGCTTGGGATGAATTGAATCAGTGGGCAGAAATGCTCTCATAACCAATGCAATAATTTTTTAATTGTTAATATATATTTTTTCATAAATTAACTGTTAATAAATTTGTGTCAAAATCATATAATTTTAATAATTTTATTTAAAGAGTATTTTATAATAAAATAAACAGTTAAATAAATAAAAGGAAAGGAAGTGCAAAAAAATAGGTTAGGCCTACACGCTGTCCTGCTAAATAAGGAGGTGATTGTGAGTGTAAAAGGCAAGGTCCATGCATTTAGTCTATTATAATAATAATAATAATAAATAAATAAAACAAAAAACAAAACCTAGGTGTATCTAGGGCCTCTAGGCCCAGAAGACAAGATTCACGCACTTGGACTTCTTATTAGACGACAAGTTGCCTGCTTCGTCTTTTTTTATTATAATAATAATAATAATAAAACCATAGGTCGTCTGACGGACTACCAGTTGTCCTCTACAACTATTTTTTATGGCTAAAAAATCAAGTGGAAATGTTTTGGATCCCAAATATTATTTGAAACTATTTATGACAAATTAACCTTCAAATATATCACAAGAACCACAGTAACCCCATTTAGAGCATGTTTGGTAATGTGATTGTGGGTGCTTTTCAAATAATTTTTCATCAAAATATATGCCAATGATGTTTTTTCATTTTTTAAAAATCATTTTTGACATCAGCATATCAAAACGATCCAAAACATACAAACTATATTCAATTTTAATAAAAAAAAATTTAAAATTTTTGGGAACGCAGCAGCAGCCGCGTTCCCAAACATAGTCTTAGAATCACAAAACACTCTCCATTCTATTTAAAAACTTAAAATTTAACCGAAGCTAAACAAATTTGTATAGATTCTAATATGTATTTAATAATATTAAAGGATCAAACCATCGAACTCCTCTTTTAAGGACAAATTAATTACTAACAAAATTGATATTTTTTTATGAGAGAAAAGTGGTTGGTTGAGACACATCTCTCTTCTTGTTTTTTTATAATTTTCTTTCTCATCTTTTAATAAATAAAAATTGAAATGTAATGAAAATAAAATTTAAAATTGAAATATAAGTACTGAAAACTACAAAAACCAAATAAGGTAAAGATAAAAAAAATTAAAGGACTTGATCGCAATTTCCTGCAGTTTCATTATTTATTTTACTTGTCAAATGAACAGTAAAACATCAATGCTTTTTAGTTTATAACTAGGTAAGTGGTCTGTGCTATGCCACGGGTTAAACCAAATTATTTCAATGCAAAAATAATATTCAATTGATGATAATTTAAGTCAAAATCAGGTTAAATATATTAAAATACAACCCGAGATATGAGACCGAAACAATCCACATAAAAGAAAGCAAAAGGAAATAGTAAAAGTTCAAGACTTAATGTCAAAGATGAAAACAAAATTAAAAAAAGCATATATAATGCTAAATAAAAAAATTCAAGTCAACTCGGGTTAATTTGATAAAGACATAACTTGCGATATGAGATTGAAATAATAAAAAAAATTAAAAAACACCTGGTAAAAAACTAAAATTAAACAAAAAAAAAAGGCTATGTATGCATACCAAAATTAATAGAGATTAAAAAAAGGCTTAATTATTTTAAAATTAGGATAATAAGAAAACAAACTTCGCCGCATAATCAACCTTCTGAATAAGGAAAGGCGGAATTGCTAAAGGTGGAATTGCTTGCTGAGGCCATTTCTCATGTCGCCAACCACAAATTAAGCAAATCAAAACTCAGCTGCTTGCCTTAAAAGTTTCAGATAACAAGATAACATGTAAACCAAGTTTGGAGCTGGATTAATTGCTTGATTTGTGATCAATAATTGATCCTGTTAATAAATCCACCTTCAAGGCCAAAAGCACCCTCCAAATGAGAAACGCACCATTAGGTCAGTCAAGCTGCTTAAACTACCCCAATTGAGCCATTTTCCCTTTTAAGGGAATGAATATATCCTATTTCAATCCAGTTTTGGTTTTTCATTTTAAAAGCAATTTAAAAAAAAATTCTTTTTTATTTTATTTATTTATTTCAAATTATTTTTATATATTTTCATTTCATTTTAATATACTAATATTAAAAATAAATTTTAAAAAATTAAAAAAAA
>Ga0325411_1000884_pt1 | contig 32317 bp, 27 predicted proteins | sample PopdelMetagenome_13_FD_206181 | JGI IMG/M metagenome (GOLD analysis project Ga0325411, IMG submission 206181) | Populus deltoides microbial communities from Bellville, Georgia, United States - Xylem-PdIQD-R4 | ecosystem: Host-associated > Plants > Phyllosphere > Stem > Wood/Secondary xylem...
TTTTTTTTTTCTAAACGTGTTTGCTTAAGCTATTTTATGACTGAAAAATTCAATATTCAATATTTGGGTGTTTGTTTAACCTATTTTTATATCCATTTTAATTATAGAAAAAGGTAATAAAGATTATTGTGTTTCCACAAAATATTTTCTTAAATGTCATGATGGAAAAAGTAAACGAAGGTTACATATTTTTTAAAAAAATCTCGTGCAATATCAATGTAGTAAATATTTTTATTACAATAAAGCTTTCCATGGAAGTGAACCTTTTTTTTTTTTTAAATGGGGAATGCTACAGATATACAAGGGTGCATAGCACCACTATTCATTTATTTTAAATATTCCATGAACCACATAGGATTAGAAGAAAAAAAAGAAATGAGAATTTCATATTTATGTTAAAAGTAGAGTATTTTTTAAAAATATTTTTTTATTTAAAAGTGCATTAAAATTATTTTTTAAAATATTAGAAATCAAAATTATCAAAAAATACTTAAAAAATATTAATTTAATACTATTTGAAGTCAAATGCATTTTGAAAATCCACTCAGATACAGTATTAAACACAAAAACAAAAGATAAATCAAATAAGTTATCATGCGTTTGTAGCATATAAGGAAAGATTAATATTTTTTTTATTTTTAATGCTATTATTAATGACCCTGTTTGTTTTTGTATTTTGAAAGCGTTTTTGAAAACAATTGAAATTTTTTATTTATTATTTATTTTAAATTAATATTTTTTGGTAATTTTAGATCATTTTGATGCGCTGATATAAAAGAATAGTATTTTGATATATTTTTAAGTGAAAAATACTTTAAAAAATAATTACAACAACACTTTTAAATATACAGATAGAAAAAATATATGGAGAAAAAGGAAAATTAATGTAAAAAAAAAAGAAAAAAAAAAGGAGAAAAGGTTTCCTCATTCAAAAGGACTGCGCAATCATTCTAAAAGAAAAAGGACCGCATCGAATTAAAGGGAGCATTACAAATGTTGTCTGTGCTAACATAAATAAATAAATAAATAAAACTTCAAAACAAAATGTGCAAATGTTTCCAAAAGGATAACGAAAACAAGATCGAATTCTTCTCAAAAAATTAAAAAATCTTTGAATGCCTAACTTCTTTTGTTCTTGAATATAATTAATTAATCTATCCTTGAGAATTTTTTATTTCTCTCAGACAATTTAGGTCTACTTACCCTTAAATGTTTAATATTAATGTATGCAATTATTTTATTACAAGATTATACATAGAATAAGAGACATCCATGCAGTTTTAAAATGGAAACATTGACAGACACACAAGACCAAAATCCACACACACAAGCAATCCATTAGTGATTGTTTTTTTTATAAAAAATAAAAAAAAAATCTAATGATATAGTTTTTATGTTTTCGGATTGTTTTGATGTGTTGATGTCAAAAATAAATTTTTTTTAAAAAAGTATTTTGATATATTTTCAAGTGAAAAACACTTTGAAAAATAATTGGTACCACATTCTCAAACACCCCCTAAAACAAATCATTTGCTGATAAGATATTTAATTAGATCATTTTTATCAAAAGAATTATATTTAGACGAAATTATTTATGTGTCTGCAAATTTTTTATATAAATTTTACTTGTAAATAATAATAATAAAAAAAAATTACTTGTTTACCGACCAAATCATGAACCTTCAAATAACCTAAAGAAAGCTATTAGCTTAGTAATGTGTTTGTATTTTGTAAAACCATGATAATAAATGCTAGAGACAATGCACATTAGTATGCTCCCATGCATGCAAAACGCAATCATATACATGCAAAACGCAATCATATACTGGAGTAGTGTTTATGAGCATAATAATAATTGTGATTTAAAATGTTTTTTTTAATATATAAAAATAATATTATTTTATTTATTAAAAATTATTTTTTACATTACACGTAGAAAAATCATCTAGCACTCTTCACGTCCAAATGGAAAGAAGAAAACAAGAGACAGACATGGAAGCAGCACACAGTCGATCAATGTTGACAAATGGCATAGAATATTTGAAAAAAATGGTGGGTGCTCAAATCCCATCATCAATGGGCGGGAATGACGCCATTTTTATTTGAATAATCAAGCCAGAAAGTCAATAAAAAAACAAAACACAGAATAATATCACCCTTTTTTGCCCTTTCGCCTACTTCTTACTATAAAAAGTTAATACATGCCAATGTCTCGTCCTCTTCACGTCCAATTGGCCGTACACTATCTTGAATTACAACTCATTAATTGAACAAATAAAATAAAAAATACCAAGAAAAGATTCTTAAAAAAAATAAAAAAAGAGAAAAAACCTCCCTATTTAAACACCTGCATTTTATACTGACATTCCTCAGATTTCTCTGCACAGTTTGTTTGTGCTTACTTCTTTGCTATTTAACTCTTTTTCGTCAATCAATATTTGATTTGATTGATTTTCCTTTTTTCATAGTCTCAATTCTCAAAGCTAAAGGTACCTCTTTTTGTTTTTTTATTTTTTACAAAACATAATTTAAAGATTTTAGCTTTTTGAATTTTGAGATAATTTGGGATGAGTATTATTGCCTTAGCAATTATTTCTTGCTTCTTCATGTGATGTTTGAAGGCGGGTCTTTGCCTTTTCTTAGTTTTGTTAGATAGATAGATAATTTTGTTGAAGAGAAATGGGGTTATTATTGGCTATTAGGCAGTATTGGCCTTTTCTCATGTGGTCCTCTCTGTCTCTTTCTATCCATCTATGATTTTCTTCTTTATTTCTATGACACTCATTTCATGGCGTGAAATTTGGGGGATTTGGTAGGTGCCCAGTTGATGAGTTGTTCAAAATCTTATGTCTCAAGTAATTGTTGATAGATAAAGGGCCAAACTTTAAAAGGGTTATCAATATATCCATCTTTTGATGAGCATGATTCTTCTTCAAAAAGTTAGGACATTGTTTCTAGATTGGTTATGGAGAGTGAATTCTAAGCAATGTTAACATCTTTACCAAAAAGACTACTCATTTTTATTTGTTTGTAACAGTTGGATTTGACCCTTTTTGTTTGCTTGCTTGCTTACATTGTTTGGTATCCTTAAACTTCTGAGATTTCAAAGCAAACACTTGGTTTGGTGGTCACATTGTAGGATTAAGGTTGTTGGGTTTTTGTTTAACGATGTTGGGTGGTTGTGTTTGTAGCTTTACAATGAAAAGAATGGAATTTTGTGTGAGGGGATAGTGATACTTTGGTGGGACTGGAGATGGACAGGAGGAGCTGGTTATGGAGAAGGAAGTCGTCAGAGAAGAGTCCCGGGGAAACAGACAGTTCAGGGTCCATATCTTCTCGTTCTGAAAGATTCTCTGATGATCAGGTTGGTTCAATTTTGGGTTTTGAGTTTTTTGTATATTGCTATACTCCTATACCTTATTTTTTTCAAAAAAAAGATTTTAAAAAACATCAAGTGGAATGAACTTTGGATATTGGAATGTATTTTGTCAAACTTGGAATCTCTGTTTATGCGATATTTGTCATGGCCTGCCACTCTTCAGATGAGGTCTCAATTTATATCCTTTTGCTCATCTTTTGGAGTTTGCAGAAACGCACTCAAAGAAATTTCTCAAATGAATCCTGCTGGTCTTATCTTAGGATAATTTTTTCCCATACATTCAAGTATAATCCTTTCTTATTTTGTATTGTCTTATTAGGCACTTAAGGTGTTGCTTGCTTGCAGTGCTTGTTTGAATTTTCCTTGTGACAGAAAATTACTGCAAAAATTATGAGCATTTTTATCTACGGCATTGATTTTTGAGGCTGGCTGGAGCGATTTAGATATAAATGAGCTTTTCTTAATCGACTCAAATGAATCTATGGCCTAGGCTTGAGATCATTTTCTCTTCAATAGCACCATTAGATAGGGATTGAATAATGAAGCCAATTCCTCAAACTCTTTGCCGTTCCAACAAATTCCATCTCTTTCATGAGGCTTCATCAGCATCTTCTTCAATTTCCGCCAGTTATGGCTCATTACTTGTAGTAGTATCGCAGTCTGTTTCTCTTCCTCATCATTCTGAAGCCCAGATTGAACACAAGTTACCACTTGCTCTAAAGATCCTTGGATGTTTCCGGGGCTAGCTTCTACTTGACTTGAAACTTCTTGGACATAGCTAAAAATAATTTCAACCTTGCCTAAAATATCTGCTTCAACCGTCAGAAATATGCCTGTACCTGATTTGTAGTTTGTAGCATGGATAATACCTGCTCTGCAAGGCATGCATCATCCAATCAGTTTCAGTGGAAGAAGAAGATGCACAGTCAGAATGAACAGTAAGAGTCACCCTTACAGTGGAACTTTACTTTAACATGTCCATATTTTAACAGTGTGCCTTTCGGCCTTTCCATTCTGAAGGTGGAGATTGTATAAGATCCCTTGAGCAGTCTTTGTAGGATATTCGTTCTTGATGAATCATAACCAACAGAATAAAACTTGGCTTGAATCTTCATATCGGATCACCTCTCTTAGTCTCTTCACCATCCTGATTCCAAATGGATCGGGAAGGATGATTTGTGTTCCGTGAATCCGAAGCTATTATGCTAGCACCAGCAGTTTAACTCCCACAATCAATTTAGTTTATTTTAGGTTCTGTTTAGCAGGATGGAATTCCTATTCCTATTGAGAGGATTTCTACTCCCACAATCAATTTGTATCTACGTAAAAGCTCTGGTATGCTTTTGAAACTCAGATTTCTGTCAATGGTTGAAAATTGAGAATCTGTTTGTCTTAATGATTTGCCATTGGGTCATTGTGTCCTGGTTTTTGCTTTCAACATGCAAATGATGGCTTTGTGCTTTTAAGTGATGTGGGGGAGATTCTGATTTTTTCCCCTTCTTCTTGGCAAAGGTATATCCAATTCATAATCCTCAATCACCAGAAGTTACATCTAAGTCTGTACTCACCGATGAAGACCATAGTGACAATGTGAGGACTTTGACAGAGAAACTATCTGCTGCTCTCCTGAACATTAGTGCCAAAGAAGAGTTGGTAAATCAGCATGCCAAAGTTGCAGAAGAAGCAGTCTCAGGTATTTGTCTCATTGTTTTCTACTCTCAAATTCTTTTGAAAGTTAAGCTAGTGTTTGGTTTCTTCTAAATTAAACAGTACAAACTTCTTGAATAATAATAAAAAAAACACACACACACCAGGGCTAGCCCAATTTGTCAGGTTACTTAGTTTTTTCTAAGATACCCGTTGAATCCCTCCCATGATATAGGTACGAGAGCAGGCTGAAGGAGGGCTTCTCCGTTGTGCAACCCAACCATAAAAAAAGGGAAAAAAAAAAAGAACAAAAAGGGATCTGATGGCATTTTTTAAAGATTGTCCGTAAACGTCTTTTTCTAACATTATTCCATTTCTTATTCTAATTAGGGATGTGATCTATAACCTCCCTCCCATATCTGGTTTATCACTATTATTTGTTTTTTCTGCCTCAAACTCTAGGGTGGGAGAAAGCTGAAAATGATCTGTCAGCTTTAAAGCAACAACTTGAGGATGCTACTAAGAAGAACTCTGCACTTGAAGATAGAGTTGGTCATCTGGATGCAGCACTGAAGGAATGTGTGAGGCAGCTAAGACAATCAAGAGAAGAGCAAGATGAAAGGATCAATGAAGCTGTCACCAAGAAAATTAGTGAATGGGAATCAACGAAGTCTGAGCTCGAGGCCCAGCTTGTGGAACTCCAGGCTCAGCTTCAAACTGCAAAAGATGAAGCTACTACTTCAGCTGATTCGGATTTATGGAAAAGGTTTGATGCTGTAGAGAAAGAGAACATGTCCCTTAAGCGTGAGCTCCTTTCTCGAGCTGAGGAGATAGAGATTAGGATTTTGGAGAGGGACTTGAGCACCCAAGCTGCTGAAACAGCAAGCAAACTACAACTGGAAAGCATAAAGAAGCTTGCTAAGCTTGAAGCCGAGTGTCGGAAGTTGAAAGCCATGGCTCGTAAAGCATCAGCTGCTAATGATTATAAATCTTTAACTGCCTCATCAATTGGTGACGAGTCTATCACTGACAGGCAATCTGATATTGGGGAGAGGCTACTGGCAGTTGAAAGTCATTCATGCAAGATGAGTGGCTTGGAAATGAATGAATGTGACCCAAGCTGCTCTGACTCACGGGCCTGTGCTCATGCTACAGAGTTTGATCAATATAAGAATTGGAAGCCTATTGGAAGAAACCGCACGGTTCATTCTGTAGAAATCAATCTCATGGATGATTTTTTGGAAATGGAAAGACTCGCAGCTTTTCCATATGCATTAAGTGGAAGTTCTTATCTTGAGGCAGAACCTGTTTCGGATAAAGGCAATGGTAGTGGAAACCCATGGAAAGAAGAACTCGAATCCATGATTAACAGGACTGCTGAACTGGAGGAGAAGTTGGATAAGATGGAAGAAGAAAAAAATAAATCAGAAATGGCTTTGACTAAATGCCAGAGGCAGCTCGAGACATTAAGGAGTCACCTGCATGAAGCAGATACAAAGATAGGGGAGCTGCAAGCTAAGTTAGCTCTTGCAAATGAATCAAGACAAGCCAGAGAGGAAGAGATGAAGGACATTGAAGCAAAGAGTGAAGAGACAAAATCACAACTCAGAATTGCTGAAGCTGAGATCAAAACCTTGCTTTCTAAAGTTGTTTCGTTAGATTCGGAGGTTGAGAAAGAGCGTGCCTTGTCAACTGAAAATGCTGTAAAGAGCCAGCAGTTGGAGGATGAGCTCTCAAAACTGAAATGTGAAGCTGAGCTCCAGCACGAGAATGAGCGCAGGCGTGTTGCCAGCTTTAATGAAGAGTTGAAGATTACACAGGTCAGTATCTTGAGACTTACTAGAAGCTCAATAACTATTCCCACTCCAAGTTCATAAATGCTGCATTTACTGTAATTGAGTCAACTTACATGGTCTCTCGTGCCTTAAATCTGCCATACATATTGATCCACTTGCATTTTCCATCTTGGCTGCTATACTCTGTTACCCCAACTTATAACAAGCCAAGCCAACCACATTGCAGACACGTAACAGATCTCTTTCGAACATTGATCTTGCTGATTCACAAATTTCTTTTGTGTGTTTGTTATTTGACCTTCTAAAGAAAATGCCTTTATAGAATGTCAAATTTATTGACAAGGCAATAATAATGAAGGTTCAAATTCACCTTTGGCCAGCATTGTTTTATGCAAAACCCTAATTATGCAATTTAAGTAGTGTTTGTTTTTGCGGTCAAACCATGCTTTTGAATTTATTTATTTTTTGCTTTAAATTAGTTTTTTTTTGTGTTTTTGGATCGTTTTGATATGCTGTTGTCAAAAATAAATTTTAAAAATAAAAAAAATATTATTTTGATGTATTTTTAAGCAAAAAAACACTTTAAAAAGCAACCGTTACCACTATATCAAAAACCACCTTAGTTGATAAATAAATCTACCGCCATTATACTGTTCTGGGATCAAAATGTCCCGAATTCCTTTTCCTATTCTGTGCAACATAGTGATTTGCATTCTGGGATGATTTTCAACTGGTAGTCTGTAACTTCTTTCAAATTTCGAAGTCTCAGGAGAGGGACTGTTTTATAGACTAGTAATACCACTGTTCGCTGTACTAACCATTTAAACTTGAATTTTGACAAATTCAAGTCTTTATATCTAATATCTTGTAATCCTTTGTGTCCATTTCTGATTAACTTTCATATTGCGAAACTTCTACAAAAGCAAATGGTCCTTGTTGCGTTATTGTTCTTTGCAATAATTTTCTTTTTAGTTAGCTACTCGATTATCTCAAAGGGAATAAAACATTTTCTCGGGTTAACTTCCATTAAAAAGAGCAGTTTTACCTTTACAAGAAGAGAAAAAAAAAAGGTTTCAAAGCTACCTTCAAAATTTCTTGCATCATTTTTTCAATGATATCCTTTGTCAGAATCATTTTTGACCTCATAAAACCAATTGGCATCACAGTTATGAATGATAGGAGATACCTAAAATTCTTGTATTTCTGGACGCATGCTAATCATGACATGATCTGTTAAAAAAACAGATGGGTTTTAAGAACAATAGTAATTTGCTAAACACAATTGCTTTGGTAAATGGTATTCACATCTTGTTTTTTTATCGCAGGGGAAAGAGCTAGCTGTTGCTGCAAGCAAACTTGCAGATTGCCAGAAAACGATCTCATCTCTTGGTCTTCAGTTGAAATCTCTTGCAACATTCGAAGACCTCTTGTTTGATTCTGAGAAATCCTCAGATGCCAGTAGTGAAGGATTAAAGGCTCATGCTGATGATGAACAACAGAGACCTGATCCTAGAAATCTATCTTCAGGTAGAGATTCTGAAGCCTTCCAAGTCAGTAGAGGTGCTTTAAGAACAAAGAAAGGAAGTAATAGGGAGTCATCATTATCATTAAACTCGAGCTTTGTTTCTGAAAAGAACAGAAATGGATTTGGAAAGTTTCCCCCCAGAGGTCTTAGTAGGGTTCGCAATGAAAATTAGTATATGACGAGTGAAATTTAAGGAAACAACTAGGTATTAAATTTTTTCCACTGTAAAGCATTCATTCTTGTCATAAAGAATGTAGATTCCTTCATTTGAATTTGCAGTTGTATTTATATAAAATTATAAATATCACCTCATTCACAAACAAATTATCCATAAAAAAAATACATAAGAATCAATATTTTCCTCAGCGTTTTTCAGAATTTCAATTTGCTTTTTTGACAGCTTTCTGCTTCTGCAGTGGGGAAGTGGCGGCAATATTCTTTCATAAATAAATTAGAGTTTTAGCAAGCATGCTTAAATAAGAATGGACATTCAAAAACTTTTGATTGACTATCAAACTGTCTAATAAAATTGTTTGATATTACCTAAATAAACTACTAAGTTCGCCTTTTGAAAAATCTTTTTGGCTCATAAAACATTTTACAAAAAGAATTGAGATTCTCTGATGCTTATCGAATTGAAATTTTCAATTTCAAAATGACAGGATATGATTTTGGTATTTGTTGAAAGTGGCAAAAATAATTAAATGGATATAATTTTGCTTAATATTTTTTCTCTCTCACCTTATCCAATTCATGGCACTCCTGCGAAATTTCACCTGCACTATATTCCAACTATTCGATTACTATCATCACCTTCTGGTCCTTGTTGTCCTGTCTTAAGAAACCCACCACACCATTGCCTTCGCTTTTGCCACTGCTGCCACCACCCCACTATCACCACCACCACCTCTCCTCCTCTGCCCCCACCATCACTCCTCAGCAGCACCATAATCACTCCACCAAAAAATACAGTTGGATCTCACGTGTCAGAATATTTTGGAACAACTGGGTTGAAATTGACAGATAGGCTATTTATTATCCGGGGACGAAATATGCCTTTAAACCACGAGTTGATAAATAACAGAGGGAAGAAGAACAAGCCAAGATGCGTGAGAATGAATCCGTGACAGTAGGTTGGCGTCCTGAACAAGAAGGGCTAGAGTCTGAGCCGACAAGATCAGAAACCTTATATATGGCTCATAAAGTTTGACAAAGATCCTGTTGAGGGATGGGTTCAAAGTTTTAAAATTGGACTATAAGGCCTGCAGGTGTGCAAGTGGAAATGCTGGGTAAGATGATTGCTTTTATGTGCATCCAAATATAACCAATATCAAATATAAAATACATGTTGATTGTGGAAATCCTTTTACATAGTAGTGCTAAAAGCTAAGGATAACGAGGCACTCCATGCCATACGTTTCCACAATTTCATAAAGAGCAAGAGGAAACAACTGGGAGTAGAAATACTTTGACAATTGAAAGACCGTCTTCATCTTTTGAAGCTTCCTGTTTCAGTTAATCCTTCTTGAGCAAATCATAGAAAGCCTGTGGTTTTCTGTACTCTGAGATGCACAAAGTCTGAAACCAAAAATAGTTCACGGATCAGTCCCTATGCATAAATAACATGAACATCGTGTAAAAAGATTTTCAAATTTTAAGACAATCCGATTGCCTGGGAGCTTTGCAAAGACGGTTCTTCCTTGAAACAAATAGTCAAATATTTATCTTAAATGCTACATGGAAAACACATCACTGGAGGTGGAAAAGATAATAATAGCACATCATGCATATGGCTAGACATGAATACTTGGAATATCAAGTTTGCAAGCATTTTTAATATGTATCTTAAGAGTCAAATTGAAAGAAAAGGAGAGGAACATTATACAAATCTAAATCTCAAACATGATAAATTGATAATATACCTGCATAGCATGTGCTATGTGGATTAATGTTGGTTCAGACCATGGCCTTCCAATAAATTGAAGGCCTATAGGCAACCCTTTTTTGTCATATCCAACCTGTGTTACATATTTCAGGTTAATAGAAGAAAACTAGCCAAATAAAATAATGAGCAGGAGCTAGCATTGAAGATCATTACCGGAACAGTAACTGCAGGTAATCCCAGAAAATTTCCTGCTATCTGATACCGAACTAGCGCAGCTGCAAAAGTAAAAGTGGGTCACCATGATTATGAAATTGTATTTTTATTTGACTAGTTGAAAGTTTATAGTGAAGCCATTTGAGGGTTCAAACATTTTCGTTGTACATTTTTTGTTAAAATCTTGCCATGCCATGAACTTCTTACCTCCATTTATGTAGTCCAGCTCACCAGTCTGGAGAGCATCATTCAAAATAGGATATGCAGTTACGCTGTCGTATAAAATAGATGAATATCAGGCATAAGCGGGATGAAAGCGCATTTTGATGTCAAAGATAGTAGCTTCATACATGCAATACTGTCTACAGTATAGGATAGCAACTATAGAGTGCAATTTGAGCCCTTTGAAACAAATACGGGAGAGCATGCATCAGTGACATTTGGACAGGACCAATAAAAGGAGAAATCAATACCCTACTGTTGGTGTAACAATGACATCTGCTTTTGTAAATATATTCCTGTGAAATTGTATCTGGCGGTTCCTGCAAATGCATAGGATCTTGAATCATTAAATGTAGTCATGAAATGCAAACAACTAGATGAAGAACTATGTAGGAGTCAAAATGATAAGTGATTTGCTGTTAACTAACAAGTAAACTTCACCTACACGCTATCTATTTCCCAAGGGGATTCGAAATGCTGATGATAAGTGAATGTCTAATTGAAGTTTAAATATGAGCTGGAATGAAAAATCAATGAAAGTGACTTGTGAACTCATTGATAGAATTTATATGAAAGTATAATATCTTAAGAACCGCATATACTGCTATAAATCAATCAAGAACACTAGCAGGGGATTGAAGGGAAATGGTCTTAAGCTTCAAGAACTTTTGCGTGAATGCGCTTCTGTTAGAGCTGAATCCGCTACTTGTGTTTACGAGTTCGAGACTTTTACCATTACATGAAACAATGGCCAGCTAAATAGTAGCGTTACTTTGTCATAGATAACTAAATATTGCTAGTTAGTACTGTGCAGATTTGGGGTGAAACAAAAATTTTGCCACTGATGTACTTAGCACAAAGCTTCACCAATGAAATATTTGAAACTAGAAGTCATCACAAGATGAAAACCAGAAAAACTAAAATGAAATGCAGCATATGAAGGCTCATCATGTTGTTATGTATCTTCAAGTCAGATTTTCGGAATTTACTGATGCTAGAAGCTGGTATTCCATTTATGATCCAATTTAATTTCAACTGTCACCATGCCTTGTAATTATATATATAAAAAACAATGAAATGTAGCCAGTAATGTACCTAAGTTTCTGAGCCTTTATATAATCTTCACCACTGAAAGCACCATAAACACTAAGTGCTACCCTTACATCCCATCCTGACTCTGCAATATCCCTTTTTTCAAGAGCACATAATATCACCATCCATGTTTAACAATATTTTATTGGAAGAAAGATGAAAATGTGGTAGCCAGAGACAACTCACAACTTTTCTAGATAAGAACTAAGTGCAGCGGTGCACTCAGATCCAATTGTTAAATAATGTGCGAGGCGCATCGCCTCTATGTCTGGTATGGTAACATCTACAGTCTTGCATGCAAAAGACCATATAAAGCATTAGCAGACAATGTACAATGGCCAAGCTGGTCAAGAGCTTCCTTGAAAATAGAAGGCCTAAATTTCTTCAAAGAAACATGCAGAAAACTTCATCATTGCATCGAATTTTGCACAGGATGATATATTATCTATACCTTCCAACCATGCTTCTCAGAAAGCTTGTGCAATGCTAGGGAACAACATGTTCTAATATCATCACTGCAATCATTAAACCACTAATGGATCCATTTCGTGGTTCAATAATCAAAAGGAAAGAATCAGAAGAATGATCTGCTACAGATAAATGGATTTTTCTGCATGATTATAATTCACTTGAAACAAGAATATATGTGAATCTAAGGTTGATAATTTACTAACCTCCCCGTATCTTGCCAATGTGATGTCTGACACTAAATTTGTTGATTGTAGCATTGGGAAATACATCTTTGGCTAATAGTTTCAGAAACAGAGAAGGAAAGATTTGTGTTTTATCAGATGTTACTCTGAAATAGTTAACAAGGCCACTACCAAAGAGTGCTCAGAGGGTAGGAGTTTAAACTTAAAAGAAAGTTGCGGAGCAGGTTCTTACCGGTTGTATAACAGAGGTTTCATGGGATGGAACTGGGCCATTTATAGCTGCATAACTGGAGAAATAATGTACTTTGAACTCTATTCAAATTTATGAAAAAGGCATCGAAACATAAAATTGTAACTCAGAAAAAAAGTTCAAATAAAGAGATGACACTGACACGATTAATGCATCCTCTATTGTGCCTGCTAACACTCCTACCATCCCCACTGTCCAGTTCAGAGGAAGAACACTGAAAAAATGGAAAATTTATCTTCACAATATTGAAATTTCATCCGCGTTGAGAAAACCAAATATTTCTGAAATAAATTCAAGATAGAAATGAGCTCTCACCCAGAGTGAGGTACACGCCCGAAAGTTGGTTTGAAACCAACAACACCACAAAGAGCTGCAGGCATTCTCACGGATCCTAATTAAATTATGATGAAAGGTGTATATACTTAGATATTATTGACATGATACATGGCGATATGTTTCACAATTTTGCAGAATTTTCTGGATAAATGGAAGAACCTTCCTTCACAAATAAATTTATTAATTTGTTAAAAAGGTCTGTCTATACGATCTTGGCAAGCTGCAGAAAACAAATATTTATTTGTTCTACTCCAAGCATTAAAGATAAGATTTCTAGGGAAAGTAAAACAAGAATGTTGGGTTTTTCTTAATTATTGGTTCAAGTGAGAAAAAAAATATTTATGTACTTAGTCTATATACAAAAGGCTAAAATTATCATATTTTAGGGTTAAAGTTTATTTGTAAGTTCCGTCATTATCTACATTAGAAGTCAACAATTTGGTGGAAACTAATCCATTCATTTCAAAGATAATAGAGGAGTGTACATGCCCATCTAGTGAGGAGTTGGACGAAGAGAGTCAGTTGCAAACTGGTGAGAAATATAAAACTGGGGAATAAATATTGCCCATCGTAGAAGATTCATTATATTCACAGGGCTTGGTTGAAGAAAAGTAAGCGATGGAGCCGATGATATCTGAAGAGGTGTCGAGAAATGTCGAGTGGGAAGAAGTAACGAAGAAAGAGATTCTCACATTGAAGTAAAGCGAGACATGGAAGTCAGAGGAAATCTTAGGATATCTGTAAATGGGCATATAAGGTTAAGAAACCACCAAACGGGTTGATAGAAAAATACAAGGTTTTTTCATTGAATGAAGAGTTCACACCACAAAAAAGATAGATTTGATAAAACATTTGGTTGGATGAAAGATTATCAACCTATCTTATGTTACCCAGTTTAGTATCTCGCTAGTATTTTATTATCTTGGGTTCAATTGATTACTAAATCTAAATATATTAAATCTGGTATCGCTAGTATTTTATTATCTTGAGTTCAACTAATTACTAAATCTAAATATATTAGTTCTGACATCTTATTAGGTTTATATTATCTTGAAATCAACTAATGATTGAATCCCGGCATAATGGGTCTACCATATCACCAGATCCATGATACTTTGAACTTAGCCGGTGATTGATCCCAAGCATATTAGATTTGATATCTTGTCAAACCTATATCTTTTTAGGTTCAATTAATTATCGAATCCAAGTAACATCTCATCTTGTTATAAACTTTCTCATATCTTAAAAAATATACAATAATAAAAATAATTACCTTACCACCTTTCTATATGAGAGGCTGGCATGAAAGGTTAAATAGGTGATGTTTTCAACATAAATAATGATAATAAGGAAATCTGGAATGACGGGGGGTGTTGAAGATCATTGCATATTTCTCCCCTGCCTTTCTCATCCTATAAAAACCCGGTTATTCTCATGCAAGATATTTCTAGGACTTAGTTTCCACTAATGCAAGAATAACATCTCTAGAGAATTCTAGTTCCAACTTTTCATTAATGTAAAAAATAAAGAAAAAAGAAAAAGATCTCTATACAATTATTTCAACCGACTTGGTATGTATATGAAGTATTTGTGTTAGGGTGTGCAGCAAGTGAGAAGAATAGGTGTAGAAAAAAGTGGCGTGCGTGCTGTAAAATAAGAACTTGTGAGTGCAAGAGAGTGGGATTTAAGTGGTGTGTTGTGCCGCGACTGTGAGAAAAACAGTGGTGAGTGATAAAACAAGTATAGCTAGTGAGTGCCTAAGCTAGCTGTGGGTGCAAGTGTCTTTGTATAAATGAAATTCTTGTCTATTTTGCTTTAAATTCAACAGTTAATATCTTCCTCTTGGCGTGTCAGTGAAATTCATAAACTGGGAAATAACAATAGCAGATGTTATTTTTGTGTTTCTCAGCTTAGCTTCTGTATTCAGTTAATCTACATATAAAATCACAATACGATTACTGTTTAGTGAAGGATGAATTTTAAGTACCTCCCCCATCAACACCAAGGGCAACAGGGCAAAGTCCTGCAGCAACCACTGCAGCTGATCCACTAGAAGAACCTCCAGATATCCTGCTAGGATCGTATGGATTTCTAGTAGCCCTACAACATTCATAATTGTGAATATACCATCACTTTCTTAGACCTTTCTGAAGTTAAACAGAGAAGAATAAACTATATTTGAATTTACAAGAAAAAAGAAGAGATTGTACTGTATTTTTGTTGTGACTTACAAGATTTCTAGCAGGATATTATCAAATTTATAAGAGGAGAAAAGCTGAGTGTTTGTACCCATAGTGAGGATTTATTCCACTTGTTCCAGCGCCGAGCTCGTGCATATTGGTTTTTCCAATAATTACCACACCACATGATCTGAGGCGCAAAATGCAGTAGGCATCACCTTTGCAAGGTCTAAATTTGTGCAACCACTTAGTGCCTCCTAGAAAAATCAATGTGATATATAGCATCAGTGAAAACAACAACAACCAGGCCTCAATCCCAAACTAATTGCGGTTGGCAGCATCAGTAGACACACCAACAAAAGGGAAGTGTAAACTAATAGAAGAATTAAGCAGAGAAATTTGTTAAACCAACATGGTCAGCGATGAGTTACCTGTTGTTGGATAAGGGCTACAGTCTATTTCATCCTTGATTGCAACTGGAACTCCATCTAGAACTGATCTTGGCTCCCCTGGGTGTAACAGAACAAGTATGAGTTTTGTAGCATGTTCAAAGCAACTACTTTAATATAGTGGGCTAGAAGAAAATAACAAGGTTCAGGAGACTAGAAGAATGAGACCATCTATAAATTCAGACCCAATATTTTTCATGAAAGATATAGTGCGCACTCTTTCTGGAAGGGATGATTATCAAACTTGCAATATATTTTTTTCATGCGCAAAGATTTACTCATGAGTTTCGATGAAGCCTACCTCTTTGATACCGAAGAGTTGATTCTTTAGCCTGCCTTAAAATATCTTCAGCATCATAATTAATAAAGAATGCCATGTCCAATGGAGGACTGGAAGATTCATGGATTGCAGCTACTAGTCGTTCTGCAACCTGTGCTAAGTGGAATAACGTCAAGCACTTATGGGAAACTGCTTTGAATTTTTTTACACGAGAAGCTTGACGGCAACAAGAAAAGAGACTGAAAGAAAGCCTTTGAATGACGTAATTAGACTTTAAGGTTTCAAGTGTTTGTGCAAGTTACAGCTTCATTAACTTCAAACAACAACGGAAAAGAACATCTCATGAAAGAAATGATGTACCTTGTATGGAGTTATTTCTCCAGAACTATATGCTTTAGAATAATCCATTATTGTCCAGCGACGGGAAGATGGCTTCAATCCATTAACAATCTTCTCTGAAGGTAGAGGCAGACAACCAACTGCCTGCTGAACTTGTTCAGATGGTGATAGATCAGAATTTACGTGTTTAACTTCTTTTTCATTGAGCTCTGCAGTGATGAACTGAAATCAAAATCTTTCTCATGGAACTCCAATGAAAGCAATATAAATGGCTGATCATGTTATAATTGTTTGAAATCCTGAAAGATCAGGGTTTTCTCTTCTAGACATGCTTGATGCTAACTTTTTTGTAACTATAACCAATTTACAGACTGTGAATAGTACCAGAGATAGTAGAAGAGGTGGAAACTTAAAGGTAGTGAACCTACCTTCAAATGGATGCAAAGGGACATAGACAGGTGAATCCTCCAGCTCTGCATTTGTAACAAGCTGAAAGAGTTGCAGGCATTCGTGAGTCTTTGACATAGAATATCAGAAAGAAATGATGTAATAAAGGTTGTTTTTTTTGTGATGTCAAGATGAGGCCTTAAAGTGTGACCTCATATACATATGACCAGCTTGCAAGATTTGTGAACGAGTAACAAGCCCTCCAATGACATGATGAAAAATCTGATATTTTAAATGTTCCACAACCTATCTTTGTTTGGCTATTTTCTAGCTCAAGCATATTTGAAACACATAAAAATTAGAAAATCAAGTATTCTTTCCTGGAATTTTATGAACATCAACTGATGAAAAATTGAATGGCTGAGGCTTCTTTCAGGTACTGGGAGTTTGGTTTTGACTTTATTTTTGAAACCTCAGGTGGCATGGATTTCGAATTATGGTTTATGAGTTCGTACCATTTCATATATTTGTTTTTCAGCTACTAGGAAGCTTGCGTTTGTGCACATAAAAACTGCTCATGGCTGAATCATCCTATGCTTCATTTGTCATTCTCTAGTAATCCACAACTTTTGGTAGTCTAGTGAATCAGGATATTCAACAATGTTCCGTGATTTTTCATCGGAAACTGGATGCAATGCAGAGCAAATGGATCGCAACTTTATAATCTTTTTATCTTTTCTGAGCTCTCATCATCATCACTATCACCAGCAATGCCGCAGCTGCCCCCACCATGATTATTACTATTGTTATTTTAGTATCAGTGGTGGGATTTTAGATGAATCAATATTTGATGGAGGCTTTGAGATAAGAAATTGTATTTGCTAATGTTAATTAAGACATATTCTTGAAGTGTAAGTTTAGTCAACTTCGTTCAGTTGATAATGCTTCTATGTGTTTATGAGGAATTCTGCTGGGATATTTCGAAGGATCACAATAAAACAATCTTTAATGGCTGTCACTTGAACAGTTTCTTGCGAAGAAAACGAGGGCTTGCAGCTCTGCAAGTAGGCAAGACTAGGTATTTAAGAATTTGGCTGTGGAAGAGTCAGCATGGTTTGTGAAACGATGAAGTGAAGATGACAATATGCACTCTATCCTTTGGCCAGGTGGGCTTGCAGCTACCAAGCTCCAACGGTGCCTTTAACAATAAATAGCACCATTAAAAACCCTATGGCAAGATTGTAGAGTGGTCCTGTCCACACCAGTACAGCCATATGGGGACTATAGCCATTGAAGGAGCTTACTTTCATACCAAAATTAATGGCTAAAATCAGCTTAGGTGATGTATCTAGGGAGCGCACCTAGTTTATACTGTGTCGCTGTCTAATCTTCACTACCAAAAGAAAATCTAATTCAGCATTGTAGCAATGTACACAAATTTTGGTTATTCTGAATTTACTTTGAATCATGGTTAGTTTGTCAAACAACAATTTAAAAAATATATATATAAGAAGAAAGAACAAAAAATGGTGTCATATGAATTTCAATGAACTATGCGTACATTCTGCATACTCATAACCTACCAATAACAACTTCCTTGGACACTTACAAAAATATGGGCCCACGTACAGTTTTAGTCTTAAAGATGACAATTCAGAAAGAAGAAAGTTGAGAAAGCTGCATAACCATCTTAATACTTAGAAGGAACCAAAGCAGAGATGCTAATGATGTTTCTTGAAATGGTTTTGATTATAATCACTGGTTAGTAAAAAAGCTCGACGCAAAAGGGAAAGGAGATGTTGACAATTAGCTAGAAGGGAAATGCAACAGATCAATAGTTGCATAATTGATCATTCATAGGATGATGAAAAAGATGCTAGGAACAGAGTTACAACGTAAGATGACGAAGAAACGAAAAGACATACCTTGTGAATTAGATTGTTTCTCTTCAAGATGTGCAGAAGGAATGCTCCGAAAATTCGCGACTCGAGAAACCAGGCGAAAATCATGGCAAGAAATCCAGCCATGCGAGGAGCTTAAGAAACAAACGCAAACTTTAGCATATAGTGCACATACCATTTATCAACAACATGAAAATAAACTCAAACACAAGTATATGCGTTGATATAGGCAAGCATAGGCATATGCACAAGGACATACGTGTGTTAATCAAGACTTCAAAATAGCATGTTTCTGCTTTTGGTAATTCTGATTTTAATTAAATGATGAAGAAAGGACAGGAAGCGTAGTGAAACTAGTCCAGACTCTAATTAAGAGAATGTGATTTCACCATCACTGATTCCAGACTTAAATTGCGAACATTGTATAATCAAACAAACAAAAGTACTTCAGAAAGTTGTATTCAAGCAACCTGTCTTGCCAGAATTTCTGTCTAAACAGAGCGATTAATTTCTGTACCAGACCAGAACAACAAATTAATAGTCAGAATCTTAACAGCAAATGACATACAAACATGATTCACTTGATTGTTATGTTGCGTTGACTCAAAATTCTCTGCCTACAAAATGATATAACAGTATACGAATCTCAATACTGAGACAATAAAACATTAAAACTCGTCAACAAATTCCCGTGTTAGCAGAAAACAGAAAGATCAATCATAGCAATCAAAAGCAAGAACAGGATTGAAGATGGAAATGAAAACCTTTAACATTGGCTTTTATATAGGATTCATCACTATCAGGGCCAAGATTAACATTCTCAACAGGCTTGTAAACCACACCCTTAGCTCTGAACAACCCCATGAGAAAGCTGGTAGGTTTTAGGGAATGAAGCAGTACTGAATACCAGCAGAGGTTAGCATGAAAAAAAAGAAACCACCACCTCAAAAGGGTACATATAGACAAGAGCTGAGACCAAGAGGGCGGAGATGACAAGGAAAATGTTGTAATTGTAACTTGATTGAAAGCTAATGTTGAGCTGCTCCCTTCATAGATACTTATGGAATGAAAGCTGTAGACAAAGAAGAGAGAGAGAGAGAGAGAGAGAGAGTCGTTTTCAGGTAAGGTAGGATATTAATATTGGGCTGAGAAAATCAAAGAAGTTGATGGACGTTTGCAACTTTTGTTTTCTTGGCGGGTTGTAACTGCCAGATGAATTACTCGTTTGGTTTCTTTCCTTTTTATTCTTGCTTACTGCCTCTGTCGTGTTCTGTTCCTCCATCATACGACTATCTCAAGCTCTTCTGTGTTTCTTGTCTAATATTCTAATCTTGATATACCCCTTCACTCTTAACATTATAAAACATAGATTGTTATCTCACTGAACTTCGTACTCTTCAAAGAACGAGTCATGAGGTTGTTGGATCAATAGGGTATATTAATTTTTTTTTTAATGTAAAACAATGTTGTTTTAATTTGTTATTATAATTTCAATTGGGTTTGAATTGAGTTTCTTCTAGTTCATCGTGTCATTAATCAATAAATTGTTGTTTTAATTTATTATTATAATTTTAATTGGGTTTGAATTGAGTTTCTTCTAGTTTATCAGGTGATGAATCAATAAAATTTAACTAAATTAAAAATTTGTTGAACTTCAAAAATGGTTCGAGTATAAAATTTTAGGTTGAAAATTTTCAAATCAACCTATTAAATCAGATCAAATTTAACAAAAATATGTATAAAAAATTGAGTAGCATAATTGCATCTAACTGAGATTTCAAGAAATTGAATTGAGATTCAATTGTTCCTCCTTCAATTCTTCCAGTAAAGAGATTAGAGAGGGAAAGACAGACATTTAAGACGATCTTATATTTTTATATAAAAAAAAGAAAGTGTTTTTCTCTTTTAATTAAAAAGAAAACACTTTTGGGTTAATTTTTTTTTGGACCGGAATTCATTTTTCTTTGACTAACTTTCTGTATGTTTATCAAATATTAAAAAATGGAAAATAATTTTCAGGAATTTGTTTTTTTTGAAAATAAATAAGGCATTACTAAACATTAATTTGAGATATTTTTTTTAAAAAAAAAAAAAACATTAATTGGAATTGAGCTTCATTAATGATAATTATTGAGCTACAATTCATTAACTAAATCTATAGTTTTCAAGTATTAAATGCTTTTGCATCACACACTAATTGCAACCCAAGTTCAGTTATAGTTTAACCAACTATTTATTAATTTCAGTTATCAGAATTCAGAATTTGTCTTATAATTAGATAGCTCGGCCGACATTCTTAAAATTTGACCGTTTCGGAAAATTATATAATTGCTACGGAGTGTTTTGAACGACAGGCATGCGAGCGAGCTTTTCAACTTTTAGGTGATGTTTGGTATTGTTTTTTAATTATATTTTTTAAAAAATAATTAGTTTTAAATTATTATTTTTATATTTTTAAATCGTTTTGATGTGCTGATATTAAAAATAATATTTAAAAAAAAATTATTATATTGATGTATCTAAAAAAACACTTCTAATTTTTCCCATGCTTTTAAACAAGCAAATAATTAACATTATTAGCCTTAAACTACGGTTATGTAAAAAGAAAGGGAATAAAATAATCATAAACTTATAAATTTATCTTCTTTTTTTGCGAAACATACATTTTTAATGGGTATATCGGATTCCCATTTGAGAGTATCTTTAATGGAAAAGGCAATTTAGAAGAACTAAATTGTTGATATGATTCTGCTAATAATGTAAATATAAATTTTTTATATTTTAAAAGTGTTTTTGAGAAAAAATAAAAAATTTTTATTTTTTTATTTTAAATTAATTTTTTTAGTGTTTTTATATTGTTTTAATATATTGGTGTAAAAATTAAATTTTAAAAAATAAAAAATATTATTTTATTATATTTTTAAATAAAAAACATTTAAAAAAAATAAAAACACAATAACATTACATTCATCACATAAAATTTCCCTATTCACTCAACAGGGCTTGGGGCATTATGGTCCCAATCTATTTAATTAGGATAAAAGTTCGAGCCACCAGCCTTCACTCCTATATCTGTATAGGTTATTTATGCCGAACTTAACTTGTGCGTCACGGAAAGTTTCTTTCGAACACTCACTTCTTGAACCAAGAATCAAGAGAAATAAAGTCAACACTCGACAGTCTTGTTAACCCGAGAAGATAATATCGTTTAATGGGACAGCATTAGATTTTTAATTAATACAATAAGAAATGAGAAATGTGGTAAAATCCCCAGTCACAAGTTTCCGATGCAGAAGAGAAATTCTTCGCTCCAGGGAAATAGAAATAGTTCAAGATTCGACGTGTTTCCATGGTGGTTACAACCTTCACCAAGAACCGAAATTAAGAAGCTGCTTCTGCAAGCTCACTCCGACCAGTTATCGGGGGGCGTTTAATTTGTTAGTTTCGAGTGCAAATCTTCCTGACGTGGTGTTTAGGGCTTCAATCATGACCACTGATAAAAAGTTTTCTTGTTCCATGGACTGCAAGAAACTGGTCTGTGCACTCAACACTCCTTGTCTGTAGTCAGTTGCATGAAGTTATAAGTCACTAGTTTGGAGGGAAAGTGGTATTCTCAGACCATCTCTTTTACTTTCAGTTGGTGAGCAGTCTCCATTAAAGCAGATCTCACTATGATACAACCTCATTTCCAAACCTTTCACGTTTATGGCGTTGGTTATCTATTCAGCATTTAGAAGACGTTCAACAAATGACAAGACTTCTTTTCAACAAGGAGAAAAGAACCATCATGTTGATGAGTGACGAATGAATAGGCTGTGATCTTACTCTTGTATTGATGAGTCAACAATTTTTGTTATGGATTTTTATAAATAAAGAATCTTAGAAACAAAATGGATCCAACAACCATGCTAAATCTAAAAGACTTGAGATGGGTAATTGGTCAAGTTTAAGGTAGTGTGAGTTTAACAAACATGTCAGATTTGAAGGACTCCGATTCAGCAGCTAGCTAAGCCTGATATAACATGGATCCGGTAATCTTGTCAGACCCAGAGTATTTGGATTCAATTATTACCAGGTTCTAAAACTATTTATATGATCCTAGATGATCTTCTAAATTAAAAATATTATAGGCATAACGTCTCTTTATCTAGAATAATTATGTGAGTCATTCATATCCGATATAATGACTTTTCTATACCCTTAGATATACACGAGATTTCTTAAAAGACCTATCATACTTACTATTTCATTAATAATACGTAAAAAATATTTGTTCATTTTAAAACACTAAACAACCTATTATTTATAAATTTTAGATTTTAAGACATCATGGATTATTAACTGAATCTTCCGGTAATGTTGAAAGGAGCATGCCTATTGATTAGTAAATGAATTTGTGGCTTCAGGGGCACTAACATGCTCCCTGCTTAAGAAGTCTCCATGTCCCTTTGAAGTGAAGAAGAGAACCATTCTGAAGACATGCAAACAATGTAACAATCAGGAGGCTTTTTGTCCCTTTGAAGTGTAGGACCTACTTTTTATTTCGATCACATGAGTGCACGTTAGCGAAATATAGCTTTCAATCTCAATCGTCAGACCCACTGTGTTCTATGTCATTTTTATTTCCATAAATGTTCATTATTCCATAACTATATGAAAGTATGACATGAGGAAATAAAATATTTCGAGTGTAAACAGCATTACGTGCCAATGTTTATGACAATTTATTGCTTAATTGAAAAGGGAGAGAGGATAAACAAACAACTCATCACACTGCTACTATTGCTTGATTTATGTGACGGCATCAATATAGTTTGAGCTTGATTTTAAGCCTAGGAGGCCAGGCCTTTGATACAAAGCTTTTTGCAACATTTTGGAAATCAAAATGAGGTTCGGGCCATGATTGCCGCTCACAACTTAACTAGACATCTGTAATATCCGATTGTTCCCGTGCAAGCATCGGCAGAAGCCACAACAAAATGGAAGTCTACAGCACAAGAACGATTCCATGTGGTTACCTTTATGCGTTTTCGACTGATATTTTTGGCGTTGAGTGACTTGTAATTTGCTCCATTAAGAGGAGTCTTAAAATTGCATCAGTTTAACAATGATTCCTTACTTCCACTTGTTTTGGATCATTAAATGGAAGCAAAGATCTTGTTAATGAAACCCAGCATTCAGAATTTCATGTATTAAAACAAATCTAGATGTGGGAACTAGGAAGGACGGGGGATGGTGAGAAAGAAGAGGGTATGCAAACAACACGATATGTTTGGATGAAAAGGGAAAAGGATGGATGAACAGAAATGGAGGGGAAGAGAAGAATGAGGTACGAACTCCATTTGGCTGGGTGAATATATACCAAAATCATGCAAAAACAACAATACCAAGGACTGAAAGGGAATAGTCTGCTGGCATTATAATGGCTTCCTTCTCTTTTCAAGTCTAATTTGATCATCGTCAACACTTCATTCTTCTCATAATTTGAAACAAAAAACAAGGATGCAAATTAAGCTCATTGTTGCAAGGATATCCTCGCATTGAGTAATGTACGGGATAGGTAAAAAAACATGCTCTGTACAACCATGAGGCTTTTCAAGCTTGCTTTCGTAAATGATGTGAAAGAGTCTACGAGCCTGAGAGAACCTTACTAAGGGTGCTTTGTATTGATGCAACTGAATCTACAGCTGACTTTGTAAGCCAGCTAATTCCCACTTTAAGCCGGTGCTCATCTGTTGGTAATCTAATCAAATAGGCTATTTTCCTCGCTGCAACAATGGGAAATTTGTGGCTATAAATTAGGATAAAAACAGAGACCAGAGATGTTCCACGGCATTGAAATAGATTATTACCAGCGTGGCCAACAGGACCCTCTAAGGTTAGTCCTTCAATGAAACTCGGTGAAAGAGCAGCATCATTTCTTCCCAGAGTCATCATTTCACCTAGATTCTGAAACCTGGCAATCAAATACAAATGATGCAACTTCATGTAAATGATATTTCTGTATGCAAGCTAGTTGAAGACATTCCATAAGACAGACTATAATCACAGAACCTAAATGGCAACAAAGGCCGGTCATTAATCGCTGCCCACAAATTCCAACCAGTAAAATCTGCCTGCTGGAAAGCAACCTGAGAGGTGCAGCAGGAGTCAGTGAATGGGGATCGGTGGTGTGGAAATGTTCATATTGAAAAATGGAAAAGAGAGCATTTTCTTCCCACATCTAAGAAATTGAAATAATACAATACCTGAGCAGTTGCTGGAAGAATCCTTCCATTCATGTCCCTAAGAGCAGAAGAGTCACCAAGTGCAAATATGCGTGGATGGCCCTTGACACGGAGTGTTTCATCTGTCTCTGCTTGTCCCCGGCCATTTAGAGGAAGCTCGTGGGTCTTATCATAGGGTTCTAATTGAGGAAGTGGGGGTTTAGACCCAACAGTCCATAACACTAGATCTGCTTCGAGAATCTGACTCTGTAATCCCCTTTCAGCAGGTTGAAGTTCCAAAATATATTTCTCAGAACCATGTTCTGCTAGTGATTTCGGAAATACCCCAGCATCTGTTGGCATTGCAGAACCTTCCAAGTCACTCTCTTTCCTGATACAGCGTACAAAATAACCCAATAGAAGCTGGACTTTCCTGGATGAAAGAACCTAGTTCCAATAGCAAAAGCTACGTAAATTTCAGAGTGCTGATTGCACGTAAACTTATAATTTAATCAAGGAAAAAATTAGAGCACCAGTGAGAATGATAAAAACTCCAGATTCCTAAAGCAAATAGATTGGAACAATCAAGGACATGAAAAATGAAAATGAACTCAGCTGCCTTTAACAGCATTTCAAGAAAATGAAAATTTTCTCAGCACTTTTTTTTTATTTGGAATTAAAGGTATTGATCTCTACCTATCAATTAAAAACAAAATGAATATATCTGAAATTAAGAGAGAGTAGTCAAGGAGGTATCACTAATTCATGTCCCTTTGAGTATGTAAAAGTGTAACTAAATATTGCACCAGTAAGATTTTTTTTTTTTTTTTGTTCCTGATCCAAAATCTAGATATCTTACTTTAAGTGCAGCTTCTCTATTGCCAGGAGGGGCAGTTGGCAAGATAGTAGTGTTCACATTAATGGCTTGTACTAAACCTCTATCTTGTAGTCTCTCTGATACTGTAGCAGCCAACTCAACTCCAGAGTAACCACAGCCGACAACAGCCACACGAATCAGAGAGTCCTTGCCAAACTTCCTCCTCTCTAATTCTTTCAACTTATTGTCAACCTTCTGCAAAGATACCAACAAGGCAGTGAATACAAATGTCCTCCCTATTGTCCAATACATGAAGTCAAACAGCCAAACTCTTACACAGGCATCCTCAAGAGTGGAGAATGGAAATGCAAATTCTGCAGCACCTGGTACAGTATCAAGTTTAGCTCCAGCCCCCAAAGAAAGAACCAACCTGGCTGCCCAGGACAAAAGAAAGTCAAATCAGCAAGGAATTTGAGATTTGCTTAAAACGTAAGCGAGAGTCAATTTACTTCGAAACTGATCAACAGCACCATATAATGTCAACAAAGCTCCTAAGGTGCCAATGGACATTACATTTCATATTTTTTAGTGTGTGTAAGAACATTAGCACATTATTGCTGATCCTTTTTTCTTCTACAATTATTTCTAGATCAAATACGAGACCGTTTGTTTACGAGGTTGCGTTTACATTTGAAGCAAAACGCAGGAGCAATATGTTTGGTAATGAAAAAAACAACATTTGCTGTTAATGGCCCCCATTGTTTACTGTGTTTGCAACGTAGGGTGAGAAAAAGTAGCTCTTCGCTGCTTCTGTGAAGAGTGAATTTTAATTCACTCTCCACTGTTCATGTGAACAGTAAAGTCACCCTCCACTGTTCCGGCCAAACCGGGTCCGGTTCAAAGCTAAATGTATTAAACTGGATCCGACCCAGTAAAATTAAATAAAAAATTTTATTTTTTATTTTTAATTGTTTTTTATTCAAAAAATTAGTGTTTAACATTATTCAATGACACTACATAAATTACACGGAAATCGCTTAATGATGTAGTATTTGCAAAATTTGATCGCAATCCCAATTTTATTCCTGATGATATTTTACCCAATGTTGTTGCGCACTTAAAAAACCAAGAAAACTGCAGTCCTTGTCGGATGTATTTCATACGTGATGGAATTGTAGATAGTTTAATGGAACAATAAAAATATTTTATATAAAGTATTATTTATTTCATGATGTAATAGCAGTAGTTAAATCTACAATATTTAAATTAAAAACCATCAATATTAATATATATTTTTTAAAATTATTTTACAACCTCAATTTGAAAAGTATTCTTAACCAAACACATGAAACTACTTTTTTGTTCAACCTTAATTTCAACCACAGTTTTAACCAAACATATATAAATACCAAACCAACCTCAACCAAAAATACTTTTTATAAAACAACTTTTTTCAAACCACAACCACAAAAGCTACCACAATATTAAAGTTTCTCCACAATATCAGAGCAGAGAAAGAGCCCATTTTCTTGAGTTTTTTTTTTAATAATAAAAAGGAAGCTTGAATATACACAAAAATATGGCAGAGGATGAATGAAGCAGTACCAGTCATATTCAATAAGAAGGCCACTTTCAAGCACCACGGTTCCTCCAGAACAAGATCCTGTTGACCCATTCATGCCCAAGTGATCAGCAGGATGTAACATCTTTACTCTATCTTGGAAAAACTGTATGCCAGTGTTTGCAAGCAATTCTGAGAATCGGGGAGCAATTTCCCATGCATCCACCTCTGCATTAGATTCAATCACCCATTCACTTTGATAATGACATTTAAAAGGAATTGTCACTAGCAATACACAGTGAACAACATACCTCCAGATAGAAGCTCATACAACATTGGTTTGAAAACAAAACGTTCAGACTGGTCGACAAGAAGAACCTAGGCCCAGAATTTACAAACATCAAAGCTGTTAATAATAGCACCGAGTTACGAATATACTTTATGTTCTTAAGTTCTCCCTTCTCTACTGTAAATTATATTCAGAGATCATTGCAGCAATAAAAAAATCAGAATTATTTAAATGATCAAAAAAAGCACGCCTGTTTGTGCACATCAAAGCTATATTAATAAAATCTTACCTGAGGCTTCTTGTCGTCAGCCCAAATAAGTGATTCTAGTCTTAAAGCAGTATATAAGCCTCCAAATCCACCACCTAGTATACACACCTTTGGCTTCTGTAACCAAAACCACAATATGTTATTTAAAACACATTATCTCTCAAAACTAAAACTTGTAAGATAGTTTCAAATTTGCAAAAAGACAAAAGGCCACATACTGTTTACACATCATCCTAGCATGTGTGCCTCTGGAAGCATTATCATACTCGAATAAAAAAGATATTCTCATACCTACTAAATTTGCGAATTCAATTCCATCAAAGCTCATGACTTTATTTTAAGACATTGAATTGATTTTACGATTGAGAAACAAAAAAAAACATACATAAGAGAAAAAATGCATTTTTTGTTAACAAAACGAAAAATATGCTGAAATTACAGTAAGGATATCAGAATTCAAGCCTTGACTTTAGACGAACTCCAGTCTAGTGCAAGTAGAACTAAAGAACTAATATCAATAAGAAACTTTGAAGACCCACTCGCTTAAATTTAACAAAAATCAAATCAAGAAGATTACACAATTCTACTGCACAAACAATCAAATGCAAATAAACCCATGAGAAACAACACCATTGGCACGGCCAGTATGTTAAAAAAGCAACAAACTTTACAAAATGGAGAAGATCTTTTCACCACTAAGGAAAAGTCAAGAGATTTAAACTTCACAGATTCGCATACCCATTGACCAAACATTAAGAAATAGGAAAAAAATACTAATTAAATTTGAAAATCGAAAAAAAATTGATAAAAGGATTGAAACTTTGACCTTATTATCAGGCCATGTATAAATTCTCTGGGGAGTTTCTTTTTGAGATATATCTTCATTGACTGGACTAGGAGAGGCGGCAGCAGCAGCGGCGGCAATTCCATTTCGAAATCCAATTCCTCGCTTTTCAAATAATAAAGAGAAATTGATGCTATGTGAAGTTCGAGATGATACCTTGTTCCATCTATTTGCATTTGGAATCCCTTTGCAGGCATAAAATTTAACAACTTTAGTGAATGTAAGGATTTGCAGAGAAAGCACTGAATTGGGAAATAAGGAAAAAAGAAATGGTTGAGTATGAGAGAAAGAAAACTTACGATTGAGAGGCATAAGAGCTGAAGCAGCTAATGCCATCGCAGAGAGAAGAGGGGGGGAAGTGCGGAAGAGAGAGTTGGGAGTAGCAAAATAGGCTTTATCTTTTTGTGGAAACGGCTTTGTAGCGTGTAACAAGCAAATCCAATATTTCGAATCTTTTTTATTTTTTAAATTTTTTTATGAACTGATTTTTTTATTTTTTTCACCAGTCATGCTATGCAAATAAAAAAAAATATAAAAACAATAATTTTTTTCAGATACATCAATTGTTTTTCCTTTCACGGTTGGTAGCCAAGATATTCCTACGTATTGTTTTTCTTTTTCTTTTTTTGGGCAATTTCACAACTCATATGAGCATCAATTTTTTCATTAAATTTTTCTTCTCTTAATAACATTTGACAAATTAGAAATAGAAAGATGTAATTAAAAAAAATTTGAGGATTGAAATGAATTTTTTCATGGGCAAGATTATACATTGCTATAGTGTTTTAGGGAACCAATTTAGTATATTTGGTAATGTGTCATCCAATTCTCAATACAAAAATGTTGATCAATTAGTGTATCGGAATTGTTTTAGACATTTCTCCATTGAATTCTCTTATTAAATTTTTTTTCCAAGAATATGTTTTTTCAAAAAGTTAAAATATGTAAATTATATGCAAAGTATATATAAGAAAAAAAAACTTAATATACAAGTAATAAGCCCCAAAATCCAAAATGTTTATGAATAAAGCTAATGTATATGATAATAGGTTGATCTTTTAGTTCAAGTAATTTGATTCATTTTCTATAGTCAATATATCTGGTGAGTTGATATGAAAAGCTTAAAGGGTTGGTAGGTGGTAGCAGGTGATCAATAATTGTGGTAGTAGTAGGTGGTGCCTAGATGACCGATAACTGTGGTAGTAGCACGTGATGCCTAATAAATTAAGTGACTTATAACTCGTACTTGTAAAAGATCATCTTTATAGACGTAAAGATTCTCCGATGGTAAAGTCAATAACTTTGTTGAGAGAGAAAGTGCAATGATATATTTGGCTTGAAGAATTTATAGTGTATTTATAACTTATAAATCTTATTATTTTATGGTGAGAAGGGGCTTGAGTATAATTTTACCTTTATGATATTTTGAGTTGTATTTTACTCAAAATAATATGTATTTGATCAATATAAAATATCAAAAGACCCGCATAGAATCTCGTGAAAATACCCGAGGAGTGCTGGGCGCGGACCCATTAGAATTGTATTTTACTTTGTGATATTTTGAGTTGTATTTTACTCAAAATACTCGAGGAGTGTTTGGTGAGAAAATACGCCTGGATCCACCTTTGTGATATTTTGAGTTGTATTTTACTCAAAATAATATATATTTTATCAATATAAAATATCAAGAAACCCGCTTAGAATCCAGAGAACATGCCCGAAGATTGTTAGGCGCGGACTCATAAGATATGAGAAATAGATCCAGACGTGCTGCCTGTACCCAAGCATATTGGACTTGGGGTGCACTCTCAAGCCCAAGTACATGAGACTCATGCATAGAAGTCCAAGCCCACAGGGGTGTTGGGCATGTCATGTCCATGCCTAAGCCCACTCTCATTAGACCCCTTGTTATATCATTAGACCCCTTGTTATATTTATGTAAGTCGAGTTGAGACATCCCACTATAATCATCGGGCTCCGTTTGGGCGAAGGGTAATTGGCGGTGAATTTTGGGCTTTCGTCCCTGTTTGGTTACCTGTTGTGTGGAGATCATGTGATCCCATGCAGTTTACATCATTTTTATAAAGCTTTATTATGGATATTTAGATGGTATTTTTATTTAAAATTATATTAAGATAATATTTTTTATTTTTTAAAATTTATTTTAAACATTATAAAAAATATATTTTTTTTAAATAAATTTCAACAATCTTCATTTAAGCCGCAATCTGCTTGAAAAACTCAAAATTCTAGCGCACTAAAAAGCTTACACCCTGTTTATTTGTGTATTTTAAAAGTGATTTTTAAAAAATTAATTTTTTATTTTTTAATTTTAAATTAATATTTGTTTATATTTTCACCATTTTAATACGCTAAGATTAAAAATAATTTTTAAAAAATAAAAAAATATTATTTTAATATACATTTAAATAAAAACTATTTTAAAAAACAATCTCTATTTATCTCCAAAAACAACCATGTCACCATGGCTATGATGAGTTATTGCACTGTCCTCCTGCCGTCTTGGCTGCAGATAGGCAACTTGCATGAAGATAATGTGACATCTCCAAAATTATTATTTTTTTAAATAAAATTTAATTTTTTTTATTTTAAATTAATATTTTTTATGTTTTCAGATATTTTAATGTGGTAATATTAAAAATAATTTTTAAAAATTAAAAAAATATTATTTTAATTTATTTTTAAAAATAACCGTAAAGATAAAGATATTACCATGTTGAGGTATTGTACTGTCCCCGGCCGTCTTGGCTGGAAAGAGGCAACTTGCGTGAAGATACATTGAAAGGAGCCAACCATGCTCACACACACCAGAACTCCATTCCCTACTTTAACATATCCAATCACCTGCGCGCATGGCATGCCGTGAAAAGCAGGCGTCGGCATATATAGAAATGTCCAAAGGTACTGGCAAGTTGATAAAAGCTTGGAGAAACCGATAATGTTACGAATTTATGTTGATCAATTATCTTACGAAGAACTTGTTGATTTTGTTTTGAAATAAAATATTTAGACGAAGATAATTGTTTTCATCTCTTGAAAAATACTTTTAAATAAATCAAATCAAATTGAATTAATTTTTTTAATTAATATAAATATTTGAGCTAATTTACGTGTACTTTGACTAATTTCATGGATCTTAAAGTTAATAACCATGTCAGTCTCTGGTGGCATTGAGATTTGTGAGACTCGAACTAATAACCTCTAGAAAATAAACTTGAAATCTGACCAGTTGAGCTATACCGTCATTGTTAAATTGAATTAAAAAAAAATTGAATTAATTCTTTTGATATGTATAACTTAGATCTTGTGTCAACTCCGCCTTCTAAATAGATTTTTTAAATTATCCTCTTCAATAGGCTAAAGATAGGTTGCTAATGAGTTTGACCCTAAAATATGGAACAATTAGTGCCTTGTGGTGGAGTTTTCGGATTATTCTGATCTCAAATATTAAAAATAACACGATTCATCATGTCTGATAATTGATTTTAAAATTATTGATTTGATTTTTTTATAAAAAAATAATTATTGATTTTAAAATGATTCTAATCATACACTAATTTGGTGAAATAAGATTTTAACCGTTAATTTTAAAATTACTGATTTGAATTTTACCTTATACGATGAACAAGTAATTTTTAACTTGAGGTAAGCTTAATTGGGAGTTTTCATGACATCTCTCTCGTGGATCTGTTACCTCGTTTTTGCTCAATTTCTAACCAAAGAACATAAAAAAGCAAGATTTTCTGATTATATCCTCAATTTTTTTACACTACAGTA
>Ga0325411_1000888_pt1 | contig 32286 bp, 20 predicted proteins | sample PopdelMetagenome_13_FD_206181 | JGI IMG/M metagenome (GOLD analysis project Ga0325411, IMG submission 206181) | Populus deltoides microbial communities from Bellville, Georgia, United States - Xylem-PdIQD-R4 | ecosystem: Host-associated > Plants > Phyllosphere > Stem > Wood/Secondary xylem...
GATTACATTAGTTATCTTATTCGAATAATGCTAATACTTGTAAATGTTGTCAGGCATTCATGATTATAACTTATGTTAACAACAAATCAAGTTCCTTTCATAGCACAGGTGTCGGTTATACCATACGAATAGGCTATAAAAGTGTCAAGTATTTGTTGTACCAAGGATTATACAACATAAATCTAGATTAACCATTTAACAAACAAAGTATTAAAAGTGAACAAGATAACAAATATAAAACATATTAGTATCAAACATTAAGGTCCATGTTAAGTTTATATTATACTTATTCTTACACCATTAGTGTAACCTTTTCACCTTGACATAATTAACTTAGCTAAACATAATGAAAGAGAGAAACATAAATAAACAAGGAAAGGAAATGAAAAGCATAAGAAAGAGATTAATATAAGCAAACTTAAGCATTACAAAATATAAAGAGAGAGCAAGAGCATGACCTTGATCTACAAACCAAGATGCCTAAATACATGGCAAATGCCTTCTTTTATAGGCCAAAATTCGGAACTATTGATTTGTTGACTAATTATTGAGTGGGTGGCCACATCTTAACTTGGTGACAATCCTTATCTTATTGTCTTCCAAAAACATTATTGATAACGTCATAATTTGAACAGACTTAAATCATGAAAGTTCTAGGAAATTGTCTCAGCTTTCCAGCAAAAAAAAAAAATTGAGGTCATTTGGACTTCTAAAACTTGAGATATGGGCTGAACACTGAATAGTGTCTGGGCTGCAGGACAGATTCGGACTTCTCTGTTGTTGCTACAATTTGGACTTGAAAATGAACTTTTTAAATCTTAGACTCCCCATGAAAGTTTTAGGCCTATGTCTTAGCTTTCCATACATATAAGGCATACCTAAATCCAAGATCTACAACTCCTGATATGACCCAATGACCGAACAGTGTTCCAATTTGGATTGAACTAGCATCTTTTTTCTAAGTTTGGCCCTCTCTTTGTCCTTTCAATTTCCGTACTTAAACTCACTCATCAATCAATCCTTTCATTTATGTGATAGGCCTGCATTTAAGATGAACATTTACCATAAATTAAAGGTATCTTATGGTATCGGACTTGTTATTATAAAACATGCTTTAGTTAAGGAGTTATTGATACTTCAAGTGCAAAATGATGATATAAAACCTTGATAAAAATGCACTTTTAAGTACTATTTAAGACCACCGGCGTGGTGCAATAGCAACAACAGTGGAGCACGAGTTGAGCTTCTATTGCAGGTAGGTGATCCGCACCTATACTTTCTAGTTAAATTCTATGATTTAATATGTTATTGATGTGAGATGTGAATTACCGAACATTGGATATTAGGAGAAAGGAGGAAAGTTTGCGTAATGATGTAAATATTTTGGATAGTATTCTGAATGTATGTGTATTCAAGGTGAACGGTTGTTGTGTGATTTGCCAAGTGATGAAATTATCGTTGACAAAGAAAATATGAGAAGTGTGATTTGGGGCATGAACTAGCATACATTTAGTGTATGTTAGGATCCCGGGTAAGGGGATCACCATGTATTAACTAGCATACATGTAGTATATGTTAGGATCCCAAGTAAGGGGATCACCTTGCATCGACTCCTATGGGGTAGTGATGACAACAGTGAAATTAGTATCGGTAATGTGTTAAGCAAAAATAATCACGGATGGTCTTATGAGATCTTGAATAGAGGTTGATGATGGAAGAGGAATTGGTTTTTAGTAGTTGAAGGAGAAAGAATTTCCAATGACAATCAAAATGGAGAAGTGAATAAAATATGAATGCATGTTTGCCTTTTTTAAAATTGCTGGATATTTGTATTGCTTTATTATTGTGATATTCATATTTTAATAATATGTATTTTATTTTCAGGACCATTGCATGCACGATAGGAGTAGATTCTAGCTTAGTTTCACTTTTTGTAATTTAGGTCCTAGGGAGTATACCCTTGTATTTTGGTAATATTACAACTTTTTTATAACTCAATTTGTATAATTGATGTTTAAACTGGAATAGATGAATTTAATTATGTACTTTGTATAACCATGCTCCATGTATGCATGTTTATATCTTTATCCATCCATAATAATAATTGTTGTACAATGTATATCATAAACATTGTGGTTGATATGAATGATGATGTTTGTGGGATTGAGACCCAGGATGATTGGGGTTGAATTGAGTTAGGAGATGCGGTATATTAGAAGTGTAAACATGTTGTATGTCGATAACTTGGGATCTCTCGATATATGAGAGACTCTGTCGAAATTTCAGTAGACTTTAATACAAACACCATGAATAGATATAGAAAAAAAAATTTAATCACTTTGTTTATCAGTTAACATGAGATCGTTCCTTTATCCTGAATATGGGGATGTCACATTGTTTTAGGTTTATCTAGGTCGAAAAGGGGTAAGGACTTTATATTTGTAGTTGTTGATAGATTTTCTAAGATAATGCATTTAATAGAATATCATAGAACTGATGATACAACTAATATTGTTAATTTATTTTTTAGAGAGATAGTACAACTTCATGGGGTTCCTAGAAGCATAGTTTCTAATTGTGATATTAAGTTTCTTAACTACTTTTGGAAGGTTTTATGGGGAAGATGAGAACTAAGTTTTTGTTTTCGATAACTTGTCATCCACAAACGGATGGTCAAATAAAAGTAGTCAACATGACTTTAACTACATTTTTACGTATTGTCATTCAAAAGGAATCTTATAGTTAGGAAGGTTGCTCTCTATTCATTGAATTTACTTATAATTGTATTGTGCATTCTACTGCTAATTTCTCACAATTTGAGATTATTTATGGCTTTAACTCATTAACTCAATTATAATTGATTCATTTACTTGTTGATGAAAAGATTTGTCTTGATGGTAATAGAAATACACAAATAATGAAGGCACTCTATGAGAGTGTAAGGTAGCATATCAAAAAGAAAAATGATCAATATTTATCCATGGCAAATCCCTGTAAATGAGTTGTTTTCCAACCAGGTGATTGAGTTTGAGTGTATATACGCAATGAGAGGTTTTTAGCCCATCGAAATCAAAATTGCAGCCGTTGAGAAATGGGCCTTTCCAAATCCTTAACTAGATGAATAACAATGCCCACAAAATAGATTTATCAAGTGAGTATGATGTTTGTACTACTTTTAATTTTTTTGATATCTTTTTGTTTGATGAAGGTGATGATTCAAGCAGACCAACCCACTGCAAATGATCCATTAGAGATGTCAACTGAGCCAATCACAAGGTCAAGGGCCAAGAAACTAAAAGAGGCATTTAACCGGTTTGTTCAGCATATTTGAACCAAGATAAGCTTCAACTCTCCGACAAGTGACAATCAAACTATAATTAATTTGATCCATAAAAAAGAAGAAGAGGGAAATGGGTTTTAGGCATGAAAGATGATGATTATTGTAAAAAAATAGGAGAATCAAAGTTTGGCAGCAATTTTGACCTGAAGGAATCATAATCATCCATTTGACATAGTTTGCAAATATTCAAAGTTTGGTGGCAACATCCTTTGAATTCCAAGAAACAATATCAATAATTCAACATACTTTTGCAAGGACTCAAACTTGGCAGCCTTAGTCAAGTTCAGCTACACAACTTCCTATACAAAGGTGGATTTTTCCAATTATTCTTGTGGAGTTTATGGCAACCAAGTTAGAATTAAAGTTTTTATTTTATTATATTCAAGCTTTATGTATTTTATTTAGGTATTATGTTTAGACCATTAATTCATTAGGATATGGTTGTTTTATATGGTATAAATACCCTTCTAAAAGGAAGAATAAATTCAAACTTGATTATTTAGAATTGTGTGTATGAGAGGTTTTGCTCATATTTTGATTATTCATCAAATTGATTTGAACTTATCAAAGATCAATAGTTTTTATGATGTTTTTCCTTATACTTCTCCTTCGTGATTCATTATAATCGTTGGGTATGAGTTTCATTTCAATAGCTTTGGTTTTTTTGTTCAAGATAACTACTGGGTTAGATTTTCTATCATTATCATTAAACCTGATTTTGAATTCCTTGGGTGTATTCTATCTTGTTTGTGTTTCATGTTTGTGTGGGTTCGCAACACATTTCAATGTTTTTAAAAAAGTTATGAAAAATATTTTTAAAAAAGTTATGAAAAATTGAAAGGAAAACAATTATTTTTCTTTAAGACCAATGTTTTTTTATTAGAAAATATTTTTTTCTTGATCAACTTTTTTTAAAGTTATCAAACATTGAAAAATAAAAAAAATTATTTTTTAAAAGTATTTTTTTTAAAATAAAAAGGACTTCCCATTCTTATCTAAGAAAATAGCATTTTGGAAAACCAAGGTATAATGGATAGTCTTATGGTGTGTTTATTTTTGCATTTAAAAGGTATTTTTAAAGATTTTTAAATTTTTTTTATAATTATAAATTATTTTAAAGTACTGATATTAAAGATAAATTTTAAAAAATAAAAAAAATATTATTTTAATAAATTTTTAAATAAAAAACTATAAAGACAACTACTGTAAATATTCTCAAAAACAATCTTTTTAATATGGCCTAGATAAACCAGCTCGATTTGCGTACTAGGGGGCGCAGTTTCTTAAATATGCTGACAATAGGCATCCCAAAAAAGAAAATACTTGCGATAATAATATTTTATCGACGTCATTATTAAAAGCAAAAATAAAAAACAGCAAATGGACCACATTGCAATCCGCCCACTCCGGCCCATGGTCAAATAATAACTTTTGTCAACAAACAACACGAACAATGATCTCCCCATTTACTCTCACCGGATCTTTTCACCGTCCCAGGGATCTACGGCGACTCTCTCTCTCCACGTAGAAACCCCACATAGCTCAGTGAATTATCGGCTGATTTTCAAGGCTGGTAAATATAATTATAATTTATCTGATCAATTTTATTTTCAAAATCAATGTTTAACTGCTAGTGTTTCTATATATATATATATATGAAAAAAAGTGGATTTCTAACTGAACAAGGTGTTTTCTGGTGAGATCTGGTGTCCATTAAAATGGGTTCTCGTTCAATTTCATGTTACTGCGTCTTTTTCTTTTTTCTCGTTCGTGATATTTTAGTTTTGCCAAGTTTAGGTAAGGTATTGGTGTAAATTATGACATGGGAATGTGGTGATTGTCTGTACAAGGGATTTTATTTACTTGGTTATCTTGCTAAATCTGGAGGCAGTGTAAATATCTGAGCTTTGTTCCGAAGATTTGAGCTTTTTGGGAGTTAGTGTAAAATATTGGGTTGTGAAAATATGGAGAAAGGTAAGGCTTGGAGATGGGTTATGGGTTTGGTATACATATTTTCTGTTGCAAATATATGGATAGCAGCTAGTTTTGTGGTTCAATCTGTTGTAGATGCTGGTGTTTCGCCATTTCTGGTCACGTACATTTGCAATTCGTTGTTTGTGATTTACATTCCGATGGTTGAAATTGGACGCTATTTGGAGGATTCTTATGGTGGTTTACTGTTCTGGAGGAATAAAAAGAGGAGCTCTTTGGAAGAACTGAGAGAGTCAGAGCAGGCCATTCTTCTTGGAGATGGTTATTTGGGGGTAAAAGCAGATGAGTTGAATCCATCTGTGGTTATGGAAGATGGCATAAGTAGTCTTAATGAGAAAGCTGTTCATTCAAATCTGGAATCTGTATCAAATGAGCTTGAAAGGACCTTGCCTGTGCAAGCAGATGAAGATGTTAATAAAGGAGTTGATGAAAAGGGGCGATGGACACGTGCTAGGGTGGCAAAGGTTAGCCTGCTTATCTGCCCATTTTGGTTTTTGGCACAGCTGACTTTCAATCTATCATTGAAGTATACATCTGTAACAGTAAGTGTCTTTCGATATTGTATCATGTGTGCATCTGTGGTTCATCAGACTAGTATAATTAAATCCTTGTCCTTGCTGTGTGCAGTCAAATACCATTTTAAGCAGTGTTTCCAGCCTTTTCACCTTTGTGGTCTCTCTAGTGTTTCTGGGTGAAAAGTTCACTTGGGTGAAGCTTTTAAGTGTTCTTTTCTGCATGGCTGGTACTATAATCGTCAGTTTGGGCGACTCAGAAACTGGTTTAAGTGCAATTTCTTCGAAACCTCTTCTTGGAGACATTCTAGCTCTGGTCTCAGCTGGATTGTATGCTGTGTATATTACACTTATTCGCCTGAAGTTGCCTGACAATGATGGAAAAAGCGGACATGCCAGTATGGCACAGTTCCTTGGATACCTAGGGCTTTTCAACCTCATCATTTTCCTTCCGGTTGCCCTCGTTCTTGATCTCACCAATCTAGAGCCTTTTTGTAAGCTGACATGGAAGCAGTTTGGTTTAATTGTTGGCAAAGGTTTGTATTTTAGTCATTCTTGCTCAGTATTTGGATTCAAAGCTCTACTTGTTTTCATCTCAAAAAACTGCATGCTGCAAGGATATACGTATCTCATACCTCTTTTGTCATCTTCGCTTATGATTTTTGTTCGCTTAAACTTGTCAAATTTGAAATTATGCTTTTTTGTGATGGAGTAACTATGTTATACTTAGAGAAATTCTCTCCACTTTGGAAACCTAAAGCTACATTAAGTGGTTTTTTGTCAAGCAAGAAGCCTTTTTTGGTCAAATAAGTTCCCTTGGTAGATTTCTGTGTTTGGGATTTAGAGTCTTGAGTTATGTGCTACTTTGTAAGCAGGGGCAGAATTGTAATTGCTGCATGTTCTGAAAATCAGGGGTATTTTAGTAATTTTCAGAATTACCTGAAGGTCTGGTCTTATTTATGAATTTGGTGTCGTAGTCTTTAATAGTTTATTCCTGATTAGTTCATTTCCTTGTCCAGTAAGGATTAGTTATCTTAGTCTTTTAGGGAGTCTTAATCTCTATAAATAGGGATGCTATGTTTTAATTTTTGGCAGAGTTGAGTTAGGAAAAAAAAAAATTGAGTTCGAGAGTTATTTTGAAGGCTTTGTGCCTAAGGTTTCTTCTTGGTTCTCTTTTTCGCCTATTTTATCTTCTTCCTTGTTTTACTGTTCTTCTGCTACATTGCTGCGAATTAATGTTCACAACCTAATTTCTCCTTATTTCTTCCTAAACAAGCTATATTCTACCCTAATTTCACGAACAATAAACCCTAGCTCACCACAAATCCTTAGTATAACAGAAATCTCAAATCTGTCCTGCATCATTTTGCCAATGGTAAAATGGTTGAATGGGTCCATGTTGCCTTGTTCACCTAATCTTCTTAATAGTTATTCGATTTCTCAATCTGTTACCTGTATTTACAGAGCAAACTCTGTAATATAGCTGACAAATAGGTTATATTTGTGTAGAACAGTGCAATTTTTATTGTTGACATTGTCATGCTGTACACATTATAGTGAGGCTATGTTTAATGATTGCCTCATAACTAATGTTAGTAGACGTAGTATAGTTGGAACATCAGTCTGATATGGTGGTATCGTTTTGGTTGTTTGATCAAATTCTAGGACAATGAACAGGAAATTTCTGGCCAAGGTCGTGAGGCCTTTTTCTTTCCTTGAATACTTGATCGGATCTTATTCTCTTCCTTAACATGAGAACACCCTTTTCAGGCAATCAAGACTTGGTCATCACTTAAGAACATTGGAATTGGGGTGTAGGGTTGTTTATGATGCTGGGTCTGGCTTACTTGCTGTGTTGAAGTAGTTCTTTATGCGATGCCAGCAATTTATGTGATTACCTTTTATCATAAGCGTAATATGTTGTGTGCTAACCATGAGGCACGCCGGACATACACACATGCATATAGAAAATTCTTTTAAGTTCAGAGGATGTCCTCTGTTTAAAGGTTGCTATGTGAACACATGAATGGGCTCCAATTTGACTGGCATAAAAAATGTTGAAGTTTCATTGTACTTTATTTATTGGAAATGGGATCAAAACTCAATTAATTGTCTTTTTTTGAAAAATAAGTAATCATGAACGGGGAAGAAAACAATGCAAACACTGAATTTATATTGAGTTTCATGGTTCATATAAATAATTTGTTCGAGTTGTTTTTGTGGATAATAATTTGTATGATAATCTTTTAGATTATGTGGATGATCTGATTTTGAGAAAGCAAGTTACATGCGTAAAAATTACCTGAGCCCTCTCCTCTCTTTTTTTCTCCCTTTTTCCCCATCTTAAACAGGTTTGTTGGATAACGTGCTGAGTGACTATTTATGGGCAAAGGCCGTCCTTTTGACGACCACCACGGTAGCAACAGCTGGTCTTTCAATTCAGGTTCCATTGGCAGCTATTGTGGATTCCTTTATCGGCAATGCCCCTCGTCTCATGGATGGCCTTGGAGCTTTAGCTGTATTGATTGGCTTTGTTGGAATCAACATTCCTTCTGACGCTTTTAGCAGATCAAAAGGAGCCAGTATTGAACTAGAAAACGAAAATGTCAGATCCACTGATCAAGATCGCGTATCGCTCCCTCAAACCACAGTTGGCATCTCATAATATGTCGTTAGCAATGTTGCAAATACAAACACACAATTTCGCGAACACAATACACAGTTTCAGAGCACTGCTTAGTGTAATTATACCGTGCTGTACTTCCCAAAGATATTGTTAAAATGTAGCATGGATCTCCTGATTCTTTAATTTAGATTCATAAAAGAAATTGCCATTATGAATCACTTCTTGAGTCACAGAATTGGTTTTGACTGTTGAGGATATCGAATGTCTGTCTTAACCTTGATGTTTGCTTTTATCATCTGACAGCATCACTCCAATTCTTTTATCATCTGACATGATTATAATGATTCTTATACGGTGTTAGTGGGGTTTGCTTCAATGCAAGAAGCTTTGATCATAGGAACAATGTCCATGGTCAAATGGCTACAGGATTTGATTATAATGGGTTACTTTCATGATTGTCAAACTAGTGAGTTAAATAATTTTACGAGTCAACATAAATATGTAAAATTAAATAAAAAACATGAAAATTATAAAACTGGATGAAAATTAGTCAAACTTGAATTGAATTTATCAAGTTTGATAAAATTATAAAAAATTATTAACAATTCTAATTCTTTTGCTTTCATCTTTTCTTAAAACAGTTATTCCAAATCAATTAAGTCATCATATAATTTATTTGAAAAGTAATAAAATATATAATTAAATTATGAGTTTACCTTTGTGTCCAATGTGACGGAATTTGGGAAATATAGATAGATTGCGTGCTTTAGTTTTCAGCAAAGTAGAAGAGAAAGTTAAATCAAAGTGATTTTTATTTAAAAAAAAAAAGTGGGGTGGGATGAGGTAGAGGAGGGGAGGAGGACTAGAGGAGAAAGAGTTGCTAAAGAGTGAAGCTTTTGTGAGATTTGAGGGTTAGTGGGAATGACAACTAAGTAATGAGCAAAAGCCATGGAAATGACACTGAGTTGTTAGTCATGACAAAGAGAGCGCAAGAGATGAGCTTGAAAGTGAAAGAGGAGAAGAAAGAAGAAGACTGACGATGATGATGATATGAGAAAGAGAGCGGAGAGATTGTGATTGCCTGGGTGGCACGTGCGGGACGGTCATTTATCATGTCCCTTTTTCTTTCTTTTTTAAGACTTCAAAATTAATTTTTTAAAAAAATAATTGAAAATCAAAAAAATCAAAAGCTTTTTTCAAATACAAAAATAAATAAACTTGTTAAACCCCACGCCTAGTTAATTTTTTCATAACACTAAAAAAAAATTATGTAACATCAATGATTTCAAATAAGTAAAAAAATTCTAAAACTAAGGTAATTGGAAAGGACCATTTGTATTGTTAGAAAGACAATTAAAATAGCAAATTAAAAAATAATATAAAATAATTATCTCGGATTTATATTTAATATAATTCAAAAATAAAAATTCTTATAAAAAACTAAATTCAATAAGGATAAAAAATAAATACAACACCACATAGATGAATTTCTAGGATCAAACAATATTGGTGTTGATACTAATAAGAACACTAATATTTATAATATTATTGTTGGTAATTATTATCTTGATGATACTAATATTGATGAATGTCTAAGGAACAATGAGAAAAATGAATGCAATGACGTAAGTTTTAGTTTACATGACACACCAGCAAATTGTTTGTTTTAAGTTTATTAATTGTTAGTTAATGAAAAGTTATTTAAATTATATATGAAATTTTATTTGAACCATGTATTTTAAAGTGCTTGAACTATCTATGAAAAAAATTTTCCTTACGATTTTACGATCCGAGTTTATTTTGTATTTTCCGTGTCGTGTTAAAAATACATTTTTAACAACCTTGGTCACTCCTGCTATTTTATTCAAATCTTGACGTTCTAATGGTTATTGTGCCGATGCTTTGAATTCTGGTATTCTTTGGGCCGTTTGGAATTGTAGTAGCGGTTGCGGTTTAAAATGTTTTTCGTTTAAATTTGTATCAAAATAATATTTTTTTTATTTTTAAAAAAATTATTTTTGTGATCAGCATATCAAAACAATATGAAACATATAAAAAAATATAATTTTTAACAAAAAAAATCAAAATTTGAGAGAACACGGTTTATATCATGTTTTCAAACGGGTTCAAAATCTGACATTTGTTCTGCAGTTTTTTAGTCACGACTGAACTTTTTCAACAAGTCACCAAATCCTGATTCAATGGGTTAGTCAAGTAAATTTAAGCACCACCCATATATTCTTAGTTTAATATGCTCTATAGTCAATTGATTGGTTGCACGTAAAATCATTATATTCATGTAAATATATGTTTATTATTAATAAAGACTTAATTTATCTTTACTATTCATATAATACTAGATTAATGAATCTACTATTTGATTTATAAAATTAGAGTAAAGATAAATTTAATGGAACAAAAATGTTTTGCAAAAACAAATATAAAGTTGTTATAATTATGAGATTCTTGTTGCATTAAAGCATCGTTTCTAAAATTTTCTTGATTGATGCTCTCTTAAATACTGGATAATTATTAGAGTCATAAATATTGATACATAGTTTGTTCTTTTTTTATGAAATGAAGCAATTGTTCTTGTAAGTTAATGTATAAGGGATACATAGAACTAATATGAGAATTTTATATGGAGATATCACGTATGTAACGGTTGTGTAAGTGATCTTTAAACTTGAGATCACTAAGTTATCTTATACAGAGAATGCTATACTTTGATCTTGTTACATATTATCTTAATCGAGGTAACGAAAGGGTAGACATTGAGTATAACATGATCTAAACGAAGGTACTTGAGTAATCAAAATAGGATTCATCACCCTAGGTGAATTAGAAAAAATATTTCATATGTTCTAGAATAATATTGACAGAGAAACCTTGGCCAATGTGGAATGAGATTTGAAAAAAATTTCAAATCTCATAATGATCAATGACTATAATGTATGGAACAAACATGATTTAACATGACAAACATACTCCATGCTTTAATGTTAATTGAAATATTATTGATGAAAGGATATTGATTACACTGAGAAACTAGTCACTAAAAGGTTAAGTCAAACCATTAATGATTTTTTTTAATATTTGAAAGATAATGGCACGTTACTAGACGATGTACCTAATCTTCAAATATAAATAATCAATTATTGAATTGATAATAAATTAAATAATTTAATTTATTTAATTAGAATTAGAATTTATATTTGGACAAACATATTAGGAACCTAATGGGTCACATACGTTAAGAACCATTAGACAGAAATTAAATTGAGATGATTTAATTAAGTATAACTTGATTAAAATATATTTTAGAAATTAAGGACTAGAATATAATTAATACATGGATTATATTTCTCAACTTAAAAAATTCAAGTAAGGACTTGATTGAGTTAATTTATAAAATTATCCTGAATTAATATATGGACATTATTCATGGGGCAAATTGATATTTTTCTAATTTAGGGTTTTTCAAATTTTCTTATAAATAGTAAGATATGCCTCTTATTTTTGAGTGGTTGTTTGTTAGATAAAAAACTATGTAAGTCACAGAGTAAAGAGCTAACACTTTAGGCATAACAATTTTTCTCTTCTAAATAGAGATTTATGAGATTTTTCATTGGTGGTTCATGTGGATTATCGTTGAAGACCGGACAATTAGGTGATTTGTGACAACCCAAACTTTAAAGAATTATTCAAAGCCAAAGAAGATCAAATCTTCAAGTAATAAATCCCTAAAAAACTCTAGATCTGTCTAATAGGATCTTAAGGACTCCTAAATAATTTTGTTTTATTATTTCCACTGTGTATGATATTCGGGAACCCAACAATGATAACAGAGTCTTCGTTAGACAATTAGAGTTGTTGATTGCATATTTTAATTGTTATTGTTGTTAACTGCGAATTAAATTTATGTGAAAATTTATTTTTTCTAAAACTATATTTTTTCTCTTATTATTTTTTCTAGTTACTGTTTAGTTTAAACTTGGTCATAATTTACCACTGATTTAAAAAAAATATCTTTTAGGTAGATGCAATAGCCACCAGCAGCGATGCCAGGGTCACTAGTGCGCCTTGTTGTGCTACGCTCACAGCCAATCGCTGCTGGCAGAAGGCCACAACAGCGCCATAATAGAGTAGCGCAAGAGATTGCTTTGTGCTGCCACTAGGTATAGCAGTAGTACTGCTGCCGCTGGTAACGACTGCCATTGATGTGGACGGATCACGCCAGCAACAACAAGAAGATGCCATGGGAAAAATTACAATTATGCCCTTGTTGTTTAGATTAGGGTTTTTGAGAGGTAAAATTACGTATCTACCCCCGCAACTTATTTCTAATTACTTTTAGGCATATTTGGGGTTGAAATTATGATTTTACTCATTCATATATAAAATAATGGTTTTATATTAAAATTGAAACCCTAAATTAAATTAATTATAGAATTAATTTTTCTAATTAGATTAGGATTAAATTAAAATTTTTAAATCAAACTTTTTGAGTTTTGTCCTATCCTAATAGGATTAGGATTTAATTAAAATGTTTAATTAAATAATGTTTAGAAATATGGTTTTTTTTTTAAGTAAAGAGAGTTTTTAAACAAAAATATTTTTATTTAATTAATCCTAAAATAGTTTAGGATATTAATGAGAATTTTAATATGATTAATTTTCTTATTAAATTTTAAAAAATATTTTTTTTCAATAAATGAATCTATATTAAATAAAATTTATTATATTTGGGAAATTATCAAATTGGATTTAAATTTAATATTTCTAAGTGTTATAAATATTATTTTAAGTTGCATATAAAGCTAACAATTAGAATTGAAGCATGCAATAATTTTATTATGCGTATTAAAATGTTTATAAAATCCATACTTGTATTTGAGAGAATTTGAAGAAGTTTGTAATGCTTATAATGACTCAAATTGTAGCATGAAAACCATCAGATTAAAACTTTTTTTTTTTTCATTAAAAGACAGTTAAAACGTGGCTACAAAATCTTAGGTTAAGATCCATTCGCGCTTAGGATGAAATGCAACAACAGTTTTTTAAGAAGATTTTTCCTTCTCATAGAACAAATTCTTTCAAAAGATAAATCACCACTTTTACTTAAAAACCAGAAGAAACATTTTACTAGTGTTGGGATAGGTATATAGATTTGTTTAATACTTGTCCTCATCATGGTTTTGAAATATGGAGATTGATTTCATATTTTTATAAAGGGTTAACACCTAAAGATAGGCAAATGGTGAAATTTATATGCAATGGAACTTTTGAAGATAAAGATCCTAATGAAGCAATAGAGTACATAGACTTGTTAGCTGAAAATGCTCAAAATTGGAACAGTACGAGCACTTATGAGGCTCCAGTTAAAACTCAGCCTCATACATTTAATGGAGGTATGTACAATCTTAAGGAAGACCATGACCTCCAAGCCAAATTTGCATTTTTAGCGAGAAAAGTTGAAGCACTAGAATTAAAAAAAAGAGTGGTAAATTAAAATCTGTTTAAGAAATTATGTGTCAAATTTTTAAACTAATGAACATTCAACCAATGATTGTCCAACTTTGCATTCTTTTAAGGAATGTCTTCATAAACAAGCCAATGTTTTAAACAGTTTCCAAAGGTCAAATCATAATCCATACTCGCAAACGTACAACCTTGGTTGGAGAAATCATCTAAATTTCAGTTGGAAGAGTGGTAACAGGAATGCACAAACTTCACAGCCATCATTTCAAGCACACCATAATTTTCAAAATTCTCATGGATATGCACCTCCTTATGCTCCCCCTCATAGAAGAAATCTTGAGGAAACATTGCATGCATTCATTGAAAAGCAAGAGACAATTAACACTCAAAATGATCAAACTATGGCAGATTTGAAAGATACTTTTGCAAAGTTCACATCTGCTCTCAGTTTTCAGGAGAAAGGTAAGTTTCCATCTCAACCATAGCAAAATCTCAAAGAGCAATACAATTCAAGTGCGAGTAGCTCCGAAAGCCAACACGTGGATCAAGTCAAATCAGTCACTACTCTCTGCAGTAGTAAGGTTATTGAAAAACCTATTCTTGAACCTTGTGAGAAAGATGATGAGTTAATCTCTGAGGGTAAGGAAAAGGTTGAACCTGAACATTGCAAAGAAAAGACCGATTCCCTACCAGCACTTCCATTTCTTCATGCCATGAGCAAACAAAGGAAAGTCAATCACAATTCTGAAATCTTTGAAACTTTCAAACAGGTAAGGATCAATATACCTTTGTTGGATGCTATTAAATAGGTACCTTCTTATGCTAAATTTTTTAAAGACTTGTGCACCGTGAAGAGAAAACTAAATGTGAAAAAGAAAACCATTTTACCCGAACAAGTAAGTGTCATTCTTCAAAACAGTAATGCTTTGAAATATAATGACCCTGGTTGTCCTACAATTTCATACTTTATTGGAGAATATAAAATTGAAAAAGCTTTACTTGATCTTGAAGCTAATGTGAATTTACTTCCATATTTGGTTTTTCAAAGTCTCGATCTAGGTGAGTTAAAACCAACTTTTGTAACTCTTTTACTTGCTAATAGATCTGTAAAAGTGCCTAAAGGAATAGTTGAAGATGTGTTAGTACAAGTGGCGATGTCATGGTCTTACAAATTAATTACCCTGGCTTCAAACACAACAATAAGATAGTATAGAGCAAGCAAGGGGTCGATCCCACGAGGAAGATTCAAGTCAAATTTTTATGCTAGATGATATGCAATTTGGGGGGGGGTTTGGATGTTATCTAGGCTAAAGCAAAAGAAAATAGAAAACTATCAAATAAAATGTCATAAAATTAGAAAAATATCAAGAGAACAAACCTTGGTTGCAAATAACACACATCCACCTACAGAAATCAGAACTGATCATGGAAACGAAACATCAATTTATATTCTGAATATTTATCTCTTATTAACATTGGTTAGTTAACGGATCCGCCGTATAACTAACCCTAACCATCAAACAACCACAGTGTCCACACTACTAATTTAATTCAATGGCAGCCTTAAGAACTAGATAAGTTGATTAATCAAGAAAACATAACTGTCCGCAGTCTATGTTTGATTTGATTGAATGTTCTCCTTAAGATTAATAACGTAGATCCGTCATAATTATTAAACTCAGTTGCTTCACAAGTTCATATACCACAACTCCAGTTTTGATATCAAACTTAGCAATAGATTGTCTACAATAATAACTTAGAGTCCGCTCTAGCAATTAAAATAAACAATTATAGGAAAAATAAGTATAGGAGAACAAACATATTCATCATATAAACTGAAAATAAAATGTAAAATAAATATCACAGTTCTTGAAATCCGAAGGTTTCCGTGTCCTTGCAACCAAGAAAAAGTGTTTAGCCTTGCATGTTTGTTGAACAACTAATCAAAAAGAAGGAAGAATGCATAATTTCGAGTTTCATAGAGTAGGGGGGCCTTTTTCTCCTCTTGGCTGGCTGCCCCCCTTCTCTTCTCTCATTCTTTTTATATCCTAGGAAACCCTAGTCTCTATTTTACAAAACAGTCCTCCCTTTAAGTAGATTGTTTACATTTAAGTACTTCAATAACTATTTTTCTAAAAACGGAGAAATAGCCTTGCATGAAATCTTCAAGATTTGACTTAGAGGAGCTAAATTTCTAAAATAAAAACTTGGATATCGGTTTAGATGCTTCGGAACATAATTTGAACTTGTTTCTTCACGAAACTTGTTTGTTGGCACAATTCAGTTGTCATCTTTGAAAAATTATATCTCCCTTATATGACATCTTTTTTGGATGAAATTTGGGAAGTTTATATCCCTTTGAGTCAGAAATCCAAAAAAAAATGAGTTTGCATCAATTGGACTTCTGTAGCTCCAGATATTCAAGTCGGAATGGCTGAAGGTCAACACTGGTAGATTGCGAGATTTGACTTTGAAGGCTGCGATTTCCATGCTCTTCCTTATTTTATTTTCTTGCCTTAGATTTTGATAAAGGTATGGATATTAGTTTTTTAATGTCACTGGAATCACTTCATTTGGACCTCTAGAGCTCACGCTCTGCACAAAACATCGAGTGAAGGTCAAATCTGTCAATTACCTCCAATTTACTCCTTTTTGCATCTTTCATCCAAAAGTACCTTCAAAACATAAAACAAAGAATATCAATACATTTTATATAAAAAACATAGGCAAAACACTAGTTAAATGTGGGTGAAACTATCGAATAATAAGGTTGCATCAAATATCCTCACACTTAGCTCTTGCTCATCCTCGAGAAAGGATAGGTAAAATCAAATTAAAGTTAAATTAAATTAAATCACTATGACTAATCTTCTAATCTCCCATCAATATCCAAGAATATATGCATAATAAACAAGAACACAATTAAGAAAGATAAAGAGTATAAATTCTCATGAATTTATTTACATGCAAACTTTAAAACTCAATTAATTGTCGAGATTTAAATGAAATCTATGCCATGCCAAAGTGATAGGTCCTCTCATTAATATACACTCCAACACTCACGTGTTTAAGGCTTATGTGTTTAAATCTCTCAAATTCAATCAATGAATATGTTCTACCATAAGCTTGCTCTTCAATCTCATCTCCATTACTAACATATTACAAACAATGCATGAATCAAAAAGTCTTATTTTTTTGTTGTAATAGGGCTAAGGTTAAGGTGAGGTAAAAGAGAGTAAAGGAAAAGGTTCAAATCAAAGAAAGTAGAGCATTATGAAAAATGATATTTCAAACAAGATATTCCATCAAAGCACATAATTTTTCCATCTTTAATCACTAATGCTTAACTTCTTTTGATTTCAAGCTTTTTCAACATAAAATCTTAAGAACATAAAGGAACACTTTTTCTTTTTCTTTTTTCTTTTTTCTTTTTACCTTTGGCAACTTTGCCCATCTTTTCATCAAGCATCACTTCTTCTTTCTTTTCACATAATTTCCAACCATAATTTCATGAGATATCATAAGTATATGCTCTACTAATCCTTGGCCAGGGGAAAAGGAAAACATATAAAAGTTAAGGCTTATACATGGATACAACAAAGAAAAGATAAACAAGCTCAAAAGGGGCTCACTACCGATAATATGCTTTAGGTTGACTTTTTGGCTCAAGTGGTTAAAATTCCTAATGCCTTTATCATCTTCATGTATATATGTAATGGGAATGTAATCTCAACAAGATATGAAGCAAGTTCTAGAGATACATATCATTGAAATAATGCATAATTAAAGAATATAATGTTGAAGGCTCAAAAGCTTGCATTGGTATAACACTATAAAATCAACATGGCATATTCTCAAAGTCAATCCCTAAACCAATTAAACCATAAAACTTGCATGCACACACCTTCATTCGATTCATATCTTCATCCATCTCAATTAATTCTCATATGTAATACTTACATTCTCATAAACTAATAGGAGTTCAAAAGATCAAACATAGAATTTTTTTTTTAGAACAACAAAGAAAATCAAAATAAGAAAACGAACATTCTCGTAATACCCCCACACTTAAAACATAACATTGTCCTCAATGTTGAAATAAAAGAAAAGGAATATAAGAGAATGACAAAAATAAAGTAAAATGCGAAAAATAAAAGATAAGGGAAAAAGAAAGCAAATCTTTTTTTTTGTGCTGGGTTGCCTCCTAGTAAGCGCTTTTGTTTTATGTCATTGGCTCGACATGTTGTATGCTCATTCTTTATAGATTGGTTCAACTAACTCCACTGAAGCGGTGAGTTCTATTGTCCAACCTTCATAGAAAGGTTTCAAGTGATGCCCATTGACCTTGAATACTTTGTTGGTTTCTAAACTTGTAATTGCAACTGCACCATAAGGAAAAACATTGGAAACAACAAAGGGTCCAATCCAATGAGAGCGCAACTTTCCAGGAAAAAGTTTCAAACGCGAATGATAAAGAAGGACTTTGTCTCCAACATTAAACTCTTTTCTTGTAATCATTCGGTCATGAAGACTTTTGATCTTTTCTTTGTAAATCCTTGCATTATCATAAGCATCATTTTGTATTTCTTCCAATGTAATTCCAATCTTTTTGGGCACCAAAAGGATAGGCGCCACCCATTCACTGTTCATGATGGGGTGAATGACTCGTGCATCATAGAGGACAATTTGCAAAGCTTGCAAATCCAATGCCGAGTCATGCATGTTTCGGGGAACACATATATGCCTCTCCATCTCTTTTATCTTGGTAAAACCATATTCATAGATCAAAGCGACGCTTGATCCATCCTCGCTATCAAAATCACAAACTTGTTGCACACACTTATCAACTTGGTCATAACATGTGATAGAATAAACATTGCTATAAGGATATGTCATTGCATCATGAAAATTAAATTTATTTTTTTTTATCCCATACCTCCATAGACAAAGTATCCTTACCACAATCAATTTTTGTATTGGCAGTTTTCAAGAATGGTCTCCCAGACAATATAGGAGTGCTGTTTGATGAATCACAAGAATCATGTTCCATATCAAGAATATAAAAGTCGCATGGAATGACTAAACCATCAATCTTGACTAGGACATCTTCTATCACACCAAGTGGGTAAACAAAACTACGATCCATAAGTTGTATTATAATGCTAGTTTTATTCAAAGGCTTAAGACTAAGAGAATCATAAATATGTTTACGCATAACACTAATGGATGCACCTAAATCGCACAAGGCCCTTTTGAAACTATCATTACCAATAACACATGGGATAGTAAACGCACCTGGGTCTTTTTGCTTCAAAGGCATATTCTTTTGAACAACAGCAGATACAACTTCACTCATACTTACCATTTCATGACCTTTCAGTTTGAAAGCTCTCTTGGTAGTACACAACTCCTTCAAGAATTTGACGCATACTTGGGAATTTGCTTGATAGCATCAAGTAAAGGAATGTTGAGTTCTACTTTCTTGAAAACCTCTAAAATCTCTTTTTCTTTGTCCTATTTCTTTGACCTAGAAGAACTCACAGGAAAAGGTGGAATTGTTTTAAAACTGGAATTCATTAAGTGAGGAGTTACCTTTGGAGTGTTGGTCGATGTTTCGGTTTATGGAAGAGGAGGATGTTCCTTCTTTGTACTCAATTCGGTTTCTATCTCTTCTTCTTCCTCCATCTCAATTTGTTTCGATCTTTTCACTTCAAGTTCATTCTCACTTCGCAGCATGATCGCACTAATATTATCTATTGGATTCAATGTTTGGGAAGGCAATTTTCCATTCATTTGTGCTTCCAATTTCCCCATACTTGAAGCTACTTGCCCCATTTGCTTCTCCAAGTTGTGAATACTTGACCTTGTTTCCTGTTGAAAAGACATGACATTTTATTGCAAGGTCACAGTATTAGAAGCCAAAGTTTTCATCATCTCACAAAGATCATCAGTGGATGACGACCCTATAACATTGGAGTTTGTGAATGGAGGGGGCTGTCTCGCTTGATAATTCTGTTGGGATTGAAATCCATGGGGATGGAACCGTCGGCCTTGATTGCCTTGTTGAGGTGGGTTCCCATAGCATAAGTTTGGATGATCTCTCCATCCAGGATTGTACGTGTTGGAAAAGGGATCGTATTTATGTTGGGGCTGTCTGTTGAATCCTCCATCAACTGCATAAACATGTTCAATGTAATCTTCTTGCATTGTTGGGCACACGTCTGAGGTATGTCCTTGTAAGAAACATATGCTACAAACTTTCACCTGCTGTACATTTCCACAAGCCAAAGAACGCACAATAGAAGTAAGATCATTAACTTTATTTTCAAGGTTAGAAATACTTACCTCATTTACTCGTTTGTTTGCGAAGTCTCCTCGCGTGCCAAATTGTTTCGAGTTGGCTGCCATGTTTGAGATCAATTGGCGTGCAGCCTCGGGTGTCTTATCTATCAATGCCCCTCCACTTGCAGCATCAATGATACTACGGTCAGTAGGCATCAATCCTTCATAGAAATATTGAATGAGCAGCTGATCGGGTATTTGATGATGAGGGCATTGAATGCACAGTTGCTCAAATCTTTCCCAATACTCGGAAAGTGTCTCTCCATGAGATTGTCGAATCTCACATATATCTTTCCTTATGTTGGCAACTCAAGATGCTGGAAAATACTTTTCAAGAAAAATTTTCTTCATGGCATTCCACGTTCCAATTGAGCCTGGGAGAATGGAGAAAAACCATGCATTTGCTGCCCCTTTTAAAGAGAAAGGGAAAGCTTTCAACTTAACCTGTTATTCATCAACTCCATTCGGTTTCATGCCAACGCAAACTATATGGAACTCCTTGAGATGAGTATGAGGATCTTTACCTGCAAGACCGTTGAATGCTGGTAGCAAATGTATAAAACCAGATTTGATATTGAAGTTTACATTATTATCGATGCAATGGTTGAATTTCCACGTTAGGAGCAGCAAGCTCCTTGAGTGTTTGTTGTCGTGCAACAACCATGGTGTTGACGTGAGCTTCCTTTCGTAACCTACATAAATTGTTTTCTATTTCGAGATCCACCTACACTTGACTCTGGTTAGTAGAACGGGTTACAGGCATAAATCGTCAAGAAAACTCAAAAGAAACCAACCACACAAGAGATCGAAAACAATGCAAATTATACGAAAATCCTACGCTAGAACACTAAAACTACCTAAAAACCCTAGAAAACAGAAGAATTTGGCCTCGATAGGGTGGGGCTAGTGCTTACCACTAGTCCTGTTCAGAACATTGTTTCCCTTCAGCAAACAAAAGGCCGATATCTAATTCCACCAAAAAATCTATTTTGAACAGTACCGCTGCCGTAAATGAACAGTACCGCAGAAAGCAAAAATTCTCTCTTTTTTTTCAGAAAAATAAATAACAATCACATCAAATAAAAATAATAGCACAAGAATCAACTAAAATTACTTCCCGGCAACGACGCCAAAATTTGTTGCAATGTCGTGGTCGCACAAATTAATTACTCTAGCTTCAAACACAACATATAGAGCAAGCAAGGGGTCGATCCCATGATGAAGATTTAAGTCATATTTTTATACTAGATGATAAGCAATTTTTTTGGGGGGGGTTTGGACGTTATCTAGGCTAAAGCAAAAGAAAACAGAAAACTATCAAACAAAATTTAATAAAATCAGAAAATTATCATGATAACAAACCTTGGTTGCAAGCACACATCCACCTACAGAAATCAGAACTGGTCATGGAAATGAAACATCAATTTATATTCTAAATATTTATCTCTTATTAACATTGGTTAGTTAACGGATCCGTCGTATAACTAACCCTAACCATCAAACAACCACAGTGTCCGCACTAGTAATTAAATTCAATGGCAGCCTTAAGAACTAGATAAGTTGATTAATCAAGAAAACATAACTGTCCACAGTCTATGTTTGATTTGATTGAATGTTCTCCCTAAGATTAATAACGTAGATCCGCCACAATTATTAAACTCAGTTGCTTCACAAGTTTATATACCACAACTCCAGTTTTGATATCAAACTTAGTAATAGATTGTCTACAATAATAACTTAGAGTCCGCTCAAGCAATTAAAATAAACAATCATAGGAAAAATAAGTATAGGAGAACAAACATATTCATCATATAAAATGAAAATAAAAGGTAAAATAAATATCACAGTTCTTGAAATCCGAAGGTTTCTGTGTCCTTACAACCAAGAAAAAGTGTTTAGCCTTACATGTTGAACAACTAATAAAAAAGAAGGAAGAATGCATAGTTTCGAGTTTCTTAGAGGAAAGGGGCGTTTTTCTCCTCTTGACCTGATTGTGCATCAAAAGCATCATTAAGTCTCTTATTTTACATATGTATTTATTGTTTTTATTTTGGTTTTTTTTATAATAAATGATGTGCTTTTTGGTAATGAAGTTTCATTTAATGTTTCAATAGGTTTTAGGAGCTTAAATGAATTATTTCATAGAATTTAACGTCGGAATTTGGAACAAAGAATTGAAGAGAAATTTAGTTGAAGATTGAAGCAAATCTTGGTTCAAATAAGTGCTCCAAATTTGCTTCATGAATGTTTTATTATTGCAAAGAAATTTTAGAAATCATTTAGGTAATGTTATAATCTTGAATTTTTATGCACAAACCTTAGTTTTGTTATAGAGAATGCTTGATTCAATGTCTTACTTAATATGAAAGAACTTGTTCATTCTTAAGCAATAAACAAGCTTCATCTTTTTAAACTTCATTGTAATATCTTCCGACCTAATATCACCATCGTTGATATTAGGTTGAGTTATCTTATATATGTTAAAGGAATCACCAATACATCACCATTAAAATTGATTTGGACCAAGAATTATTTTTCTTATCATTTAAAATCTATTTACACTTTTTCATCTTTGAAAACAAATCCATCAATTATTTTCAACCAAGTTATTGTTAATTTAATTTCTCTTGAGTTTTTTTTGTTACCTAGCTTAATTTCCAGATCTAGCTCTTTATGGATATGACCTCGGTCTTACTGAGTTAATTGCTACATCGCACACTCGTGCACTTGCGAGTTAAAACAAGCCGATCATAAAAAGCGGTCAAGCACTGCCCCCCTTCTCTTCTCTCATTCTTTTTATATCCTAGGAAACCCTAGTCTCTATTTTACAAAATAGTCCTCCCTTAAGTAAATTGTTTACATTTAAGTACTTCAATAACTATTTTCCTAAAAAGAAGAAATAACCTTGCATGAAATCTTCAATCTTTGACTTAGAGGAGCTAAATTGCTGAAATAAAAACTTGGATATTGGTTTAGATGCTTCGGAACGTAATTTGGACTCGTTTCTTCACGAAACTTGTTTGCTGGCAGAATTCAGTTGTCATTTTTAAAAACTCATATCTCCCTCATATGACATTGTTTTTTGCTGCAATTTAGGGCGTTTATAGCCCTTTGAGTTAGAAATCCAAAACAATTGAGTTTGCATCAATTGGACTTCTGTAGCTCCAGATATTCAAGTTGGAATGGCTGAAGGTTAACACTGGCAGATTGCGAGATTTGACTTTGAAGGCTGCGATTTCCATGCTCTTCCTTATTTTATTTTCTTGCCTTAGATTTCCATAAAGTTATGGATGTTATTTTTTTAATTCCATTAGAATCACTTCATTTGGACCTCTAGAGCTCACGCTCTGCACAAAACATCGAGTGAAGGTCAAATCTGTCAATTACCTCCAATTTACTTCTTTTTGCATCTTTCATCCAAAAGTGCCTTCAAAATATAAAACAAAGAATATCAAGACATTTTATATATAAAATATAGGCAAAAAAAATAGTTAAATGTGGGTGAAACTATCAAATAATATGGTTGCATCATCTTGGATACACAACCTATTGAAATATGTAATTTAATTCCAGTTATTTCAGGACGTTCATTTCTTGCAACTTCTAACATATTGATTCATTGTAGGAATGAACTGATGAAGTTATCTTTTGGAAACATGACATTGTAGATGAATGTTTTTAACATTTGCAAGCAACCTAAAGATGATAATGATTTACAGGAAGTAGACTTTATTGAAAAATTAGTTTATGATCAATTTGAAACTACTTCCAGTGAAGCTGAATTTAATGAATCTGAAGATTTGCAAATGGTTTATTTTCAGGAAGAATCAAAGGCAAGTAATTGGAGACTAAAAATTAAGGAATTTCCACCACGAGCAATTGAGTTAATACCTTCAAGTGTTCAACCACCAAAACTTGATTTGAAGTCGTTACCATTTAATCTCAAATACTCATTTTTGGGAGAAATGAAACTTTTTCGGTAATAATTTCTTCCAAACTTAATGCACATCAAGAAGGTAAGTTATTACAAACTCTAAAAATGCACAAAATTGCATTAGGATGGACTATAGCTGACATAAAAGGAATTAGTCCTTTAATTTGCACACACAATATTTATTTGACAAAAATGCTAAACCTTCTAGAGAAATGCAATGAAGGCTTAATCCTAATATGAAAGAAGTAGTGAGGAATGAAGTCATTAAACTTCTAAATAATGGAATCATTTATCCTATTTTTAATAGCAAATGGGTAAGTCCTACCCAAGTTGTACCCAAGAAAACTGGAGTCATTGTAATAACAAATGAGAAAAATAAGTTAATTTCATCTAGGACTATTATTGGTTGGCACATGTGCATTGACTATAAGAAACTTAATTCAATGACTAGAAAAGATCATTTTCCTTTACCTTTCATGAATCAAATTCTAGAAAGAGTTGCAAGTCATGAATTTTATTGTTTCCTAGATAGTTATTCAGGTTACAACTAAATTGAAATTGCAATTGAAGATCAAGAGAAAACTACTTTCACATGTCTATTTGGTACTTTTGCACATCGAATGATGCCTTTTGGATTATGTAATGCACTAGCCACATTTTAAAGATGCATACTTAGCATATTCAGTGATATGGCTGAATGTTTTCTTGAGATTTTTATAGATGATTTTTCTGTTTTTTGGTGATTCATTTGATGATTGTTTAACTAACTTGGAAAAGGTTTTGAACAGGTGTGAAGAGAAGAATCATGTGCTGAATTGGGAAAAATATCATTTTATGGTAACAAACGGTATTGTACTTGGTCACATTGTTTCATCAACAGGAATTGAGGTTGACAAATCTAAAATCGAGTTAATTGCCAACTTACCAACACCAAAATCTATTAAAGATGTTAGATCATTCTTAGGGTATGCAAGTTTTTATAGAAGGTTCATCAAAGATTTTAGTGTTATATCAAAGCCATTATGTAACCTTCTAACAAAGGATAATGTTTTTAAATGGACTGAACATTGTGAAGAAACCTTTGTTAAACTCAAGAACTTGCTTACTTCTGCTCCTGTCATTCAACCTCCTGATTGGTCATTACCTTTTGAAATAATATATGACACGACCAAAAGAATGATGTCTTCTCCCAAGTGCAGGAGTGTCGAAGTAATAAATAACCCGGCAAGACCGGGGTCGAACCACAGGGAGGTTAACTGTATAAACTACAAATAAAAAAATAGATAATAACAGAAAAAGAGTTGAAGAGAGCTTTGAGATGTGATATTGATATAAGGATTAAATAATGATAAAAACAATTGTCAAAGTTAGAGGATCCACTAATGGTATTTCAAACAAGTATAGTATAAACTCTTATTATTCAATTGGAAACCACACACAAAGGAGGTTCCAATCATATTATAAATTGTTAACATGATTACATTAGTTATCTCATTCGAATAATGCTAATACTTATAAATGTTGTCAGGCATTCATGATTATAACTTATGTTAACAACAAATCAAGTTCCTTTCATAGCACATGTGTCGGTTATACCATACGGTTTGGGCTATGAAAATGCCAAGTATTTGTTGTACCAAGGGTTATAAAACATAAATCTAGATTAACCATTTAACAAGCAAAGTATTAAAAGGAAACAAGATAACAAATATAAAACATGTTAGTATTAAACATTAAAGTCCATGTTGAGTTTACACTACACTTATTCTTACACCATTAGTGTAACCTTTTCACCTTGACATAATAAACTTAGCTAAACATAAGAAGAAGAGAAACATAAATAAACAAGATAAGAACATAAATAAGATATAAGTTAACTAAGTAAAGGAAAGGAAATGAAAAGCATAAATAAGAGATTAATATAAACAAAACTTAAGCATTACCAAAAGAGAGCAAGAGCATGATCTTGATCTGAAAACCAAGATGGCTAAATATATGGCAAATGCCTCATTTTATAGGCTAAAATTTAGAACTATTGATATGATGACTAATTGTTGAGTGGGTGGCCACATCTTGACTTGGTGACAATCCTTATCTTCTTATCTAAATAAAACGTCATTGATAAAGTCAGAATTGGAATCGACTTAAATAATAAAAGTTCTAGGCAATTGTCTCATCTTTCCAGGAAAAAAAGGTTGAGGTCATTTGCTTCTAGAACTCGAGATATGGGCTAAACACTGAACAGTGTCTGGGCTACAGGACAGATTTGGACTTCTCTGTTGTTGCTACAATTTGGACTTGAAAATGGCCTTTTTAAATCTTGGACTTCCATGAAAGTTTTAGGCCCATGTCTTAGCTTTCCATCCATATAACACAGACCTAAATTCAAGATCTGTAGCTCCAGATATGACCCGATGACCGAACAGTGTTCCAGTTTGGACTAAACCAGCATCTCTTTTCTGAGTTTGGCCCTCTCTTTGTCCTTTTAATTTTAGTACTTCAACTCATCAATCAATCCTTTCATTTATGTGATAGACCTGCATTTAAGATGAACATTTACTATAAATTAAAGGTATCTTATAGTATTAGACTTGTTATTATAAAACATGCTTTAGTTAAGGAGTTATTGATACTTCAAGTGCAAAATGATGATATAAAACCTTGATAAAAATGCACTTTTAAGTACTAATCAATATGTGACGCTAGTGATTATGTCGTGGGTGCCGTCTTGGAACAAAAAAAAAGATAAGAAACCTTATGTGATTTACTATGTAAGTAAAACTTTAAATAAAGCTCAAATGAATTATACTACCACTGAAAAAGAATTACTTGCAGTAGTATTTGCATGTGAAAAATTCAAATCTTATCTTGTTGGCTCACCTGTTGTTGTTTTTAGTGATTATGCAACATTGAAATATCTTCTTTCTAAGAAGGATTCTAAGGCTAGATTGGTGCGATGGATTTTGTTACTTTAAGAATTCGATATCACAATCAAGGACAAAAAAGGCATCGAAAATGTTGTCGCTGATCATTTGTCAAGATTGACAATAGATTCCACATCTGACATCACACAGCTCAATGATTACTTTCTTGACGAATCTTTACTTTCTATTTCTACAATGCCTTAGTATGCTAATATTGTCAATTTTCTTGCAACAAGAGATTTGCCAGCTCATTGGAGTACCCAAGACAAAAGAAAGTTTTTGAACGAAGTGAAGAACTTTTATTGGGATGACCCTTACTTATTCAAATATTATCCTAATCAAATATTTTAAAGATGCATTCCCGATAAGGAGGTAAGTAGTGTCATTAAATTTTGTCATTCTGAGGCATGCAGGGGTCATTTCTCATCAAAGAAGACGATTGCAAAAATCTTACAATGTGGATTTTATTGGCCCATCGTGTTCAAGGACACGCATGCATTCTGCAAAACTTGTGAAAATGATCAAAAGTTTGGATCTATTTCAAAATATCACATGATGCCTTTGAATCATATTCTTGTTATTGAAATCTTTGATTATTGGGGTATAGATTTCATGGGTCCATTTCCTCCGTCATTTGGTTTTTTGTACATATTAGTCACAGTAGACTATGTTTCAAAATGGATAGAGGCAATTCCAAGTCGTAACAATGATCATAAAACAATGATCAAGTTTTTGAAAGAAAATATTTTGAGTCGGTTTGGAATCCTTTGAGCCGGTTTGGAATCCTTTGAGCCATGATAAATGATGGTGGAACACATTCTGCAACAAGTCATTTGAGTCTTTAATGAAGAAATATGGAATCACACACAAAGTTGTCATCCCTTATCACCCTCAGACAAGTGGACAAGTAGAACTTACTAATAGAGAGATCAAACAAATATTGGAAAAAACAGTGAACCCTAATTGGAAGGACTGGTCTTTAAGATTTAATGATGCACTTTGAGCTTATCGAACTACTTTTAAAACATCATTAGGTATGTCACCTTATAGGTTGGTTTATGGAAAATCTTATCACTTGCCTGTGGAACTTGAACATAAAGCTTATTGGGTTATTAAAGCTTTCAATTCAAACCTTGATGATGTTAGCCAGATGCGTAAGTTACAAATAAATGAGCTTGAGGAAATAAGAAATGATTCATATAAGAATTCAAAAATTCATAAAGCAAGAATCAAAGAGTTTCATGACAAGAGAATCTTGAGAAAAACATTTGATGTGGTCAAAAAGTTTTGCTTTATAATTGTTGACTCCACTTATTTCCTGGAAAGCTAAGATCAAGATAAAGCGATAACATGAGTATCCTTATGGGGCATTTGATATTGAGAATCCAAAGAATGTCAATATTTTTAAGGTAAATGAGCATCATATGAAAGCTTACTTTGTTAATTCTCCTAGTGAAAATGAATCTATTGGTTTGAGTCATCCTGTTTATAAAGATTAATTTTTTTTTTCCTAACATTGTTCTTGTGTTTTCTTTTTATGTGACTTTTGTTTTTCCAGTCTCTCTCCAACCTTGGTCAAATGGCGGATAATGGTACTCCTTGACTCTTAAGTCAGTTCTTTCAGTTTCCCATGATAACTTATATCTGTTTTTATATTTGTTCAATTCCTTGTTTCTTCTCTTTTTTCTCTACATCTCTGCTCAACTTCTTGTTTGAATTAAATTTAATTCCCGGGTTAGAAGTAAGTTGTAAAGAAATCCATTGCATATGGGTAGAATCTAAAAACAAACACTATACATGGGCAAAATCCATTAGATATGTGCTTGGTGTTTTACCCCGAATTTGGAGATGTTACAAGATGTTTAGAACCCTTCTATAGGGGAAAAGTAAATTTCTTATAAATTAAGTTTATAGTACCTTTGTAGGTTGTTGTGGGAGTGAAATCATGGAAGAATGATGGACAAAAATGATAAATAAGGAAGAGCTATAAGGCCAGCTATAAAGAGAACAAAAGGGGGAAATTACACATTTATGAATCCATTAATTGTGTTATAAATGTGTGTTTAATGATGTGAATAATGATTTTGATTGAGTTGAGTTAATAAAATGATGAAATATTGGATAATTGAATGGTTGGGCCTAAAATGATGAAATCGCAAAATGTTAGAGGAATTGTAAATTGTATAGAATTGTGTAAAATTGATAGGAGTTAAAGGAATCATGAATTTTTTTATAATTAAATTGATTTTCTTGTGTAATTAATAATTGGAATGTATTGATGAAAAACTTAAATAAAATTATAATGGATGTTACAATGAATAAGGAGTATGTTGTTATACGATAATAATACTTAATTGAAAACTCGTCGATACAAGGAAGAACGTTGGGGTGATTCAAAAAGCTGGTAGAGCCACTCATAGTCAAAATGTAGGTAAGTACTTTGTACCTTGTGGTAATTTTTCTTATAATTTCCCCGCAAATTTTACTTGTGAATAAGTTAATCCATGAAAATATGGATAGTGATATTGATAGTTTATATGGAAGGAAAGATATGCACGTTGAGAGAATTGTTTGATATTCATTAAGGAAAACTAGAATATTGGCTTCCAAATAGGAATGCTGCATTGATTGGCAACCAAGATGGATTGACCGGTTTGTTTGGTATTCATTAAGGAATACTAGAATATTGGCTTTCGATTGTGAATGCTGGATTGATTGGCAGTTAAGATGGGTTGGGCGGACTGATTGGTATTCATTAACGAATACCAGATTATTAGCTTACGAATGTGAATGATGGGTTGATTGGCAACCAAGATGAGTTGGCCGGATTGATTGGTGTAAAGGAATATCGAATTATTGGCTTCCAAATAGAAATGCCGGATTGAATGATAACCAAAATGGGTTGGCCAAAAATATTAGTATTCATGATGAATACCAGATTATTGGTTTTCAAATATGAATGTTGGATCAATTGGGAATTAAGATGTATATGTTGAAATAATGAGTACTCAACAGAGAATATTGGATTATTGGCTTCGATATGGAGATGCTGGAACAATTATTTGAGTTATGAATATTACAAGATTTGTTTAGGGTTCGATAAATTTATGTAAAAAGAAAATTGGATGTTTATAAAAAATAAATTAAAATATTGTCCAGATAAAAAGTGGATTATTTCCTTTTAAGTGTTGAATGAAATATCAACCTGTGACTTACTAAAAATTATTGATTCTATTACAAGCAACTCATAGGCTCACCAAGAGTAATCATTAGTTGTTTCTTTTTTTTTTTTGTAAATTTAGAAAATTATAGGTTATTAGTTGTAATATAAAACTTATTGATTGTAATTTTGGATATTCTATCTTGAAATGTAATTTATACATCTTCAGATTAAATTAAGAATTATCCAATTATCATTGACTAATTAAAGTAATAAATGTATATGCTGTTTAAAACCTAATAACATTAAAGTCTTGCATGATTAGTATAATTGTCATTGTAATTTGAGTGTGTGTGTGTCTATATATATATATATATATATATATATATATATATATAGAGAGAGAGAGAGAGAGAGAGAGAGAGAGAGAGAGGACACACACATACTTATTCAAATGTTTGTTGATGTGGAGTTTATTGTAAATGTTTAGATGTTTTAATTGTTACGATGGATGTGAAATTAATAAATGTCTTAGTGAAATGAGTTGACGAGAGTGAATTATGGAATGATGGATATTATAAAATAAGATCCAAGATGATCGGATCAAAAGTGGAGTGATGAGTTTATAGTGTTTGTGATTATGAAGTGTTATTATCGTAGTTATTAAACCCGGCCTGAGGGTTGACCCGGCCAATAGGCCAAGTACGAGGTTTTACGGGTCAACTCGGATCAATTCAGAAAAATAAAAAAAATATTTAAAGCTTTAATATTTGATATGAAAAAATTAAGAAAAAATCCAAATAAATATAGGCTATACATATTGTAAATAATAAAATTTAAAAGAATATTTTTTTAAAAAAATTATCCCACATTAAAAAAATATTATGTTAAGCTTTTAAGTTAAAGTATTTCAACCAAAAAAGTTTGTTATCCCACGTTGAAAAAATAACTTTTTTTTTAACATAGAGTATATATACTAATGAGTTTCAAATCCCACATTGAAAAAATATAACTTTTTTCTTGAAAATATAAAGTATATATACAAAAGGGCTTCAAATCTCACATTGAAAAGATACTATATTATCATTTTAAGTTGAAGTATTTAAACCAAAAAGTTTTTTATCTCATATTGAAAAAACATAACTTTTTTCTTGAGAACATAGAGTATATATATTAATGGTTTCAAATCCCACATTGAAAAAATATAACTTTTTTCTTGGAAATATAAAGTATATATACTAATGGGTTTCAAATCTCACATTGAAAAAACATAACTTTTATCATAGGAATATAGAGTATATATACGAAAGAGTTTCAAATCCCACATTGAAAAATACTTTATTATCCCTTTAAGTTGAAGTATTTAAACCAAAAAGTTTGTTATCCCACATTTAAAAAACATAATTTTTTTCTTGGGAACATAGAGTATATATACTAATGGGTTTCAAATCCCACATTTGAAGAAAAAAAACACTGGGTCTTGTCCGGGTTCGCCCAGGTCATGGGTTGACCTTCCGGGTCGACCAGGTTTTGCCAGGTTATTGTCCCGACCGGTCTTTTATTAAACCCAAACTGATCCAGCCACCGAGTCCTGGGTCGACCCACCAGGCCAGGTTTAATAACCAGGGTTTTTATGTTATATAATTTTGATGTCGACACTTGTAATGTTTCAAATACAAAGAAGACTGTCAAAATTTCAGAAGAATCTTAATAAGTTAGAAATATAAATACTTTTAAATTGATTTGATCGACCACTGAAATTGTTATATAAAACGGTCAACCGTTTCATCAACCAATTAAAAAGATACATTATTTTCAGACTTAATATAAAAGAATTTATATCCAAAGTTTAGGGATGTTACCTATAACATCAAATCGTGCTATAAATAAAATATTTCAATGTTATTGCAATACTTAGGATAACTAAAAAAATTATTCTTGCTTGAAAATATTCTAAAAGAATTTCAAATTAGAG
>Ga0325411_1000891_pt1 | contig 32257 bp, 16 predicted proteins | sample PopdelMetagenome_13_FD_206181 | JGI IMG/M metagenome (GOLD analysis project Ga0325411, IMG submission 206181) | Populus deltoides microbial communities from Bellville, Georgia, United States - Xylem-PdIQD-R4 | ecosystem: Host-associated > Plants > Phyllosphere > Stem > Wood/Secondary xylem...
CATTTTGTCAATCTAGATTAATTATTTTTATTAAAAATAATAACATTTATTTTTATAAAACATTTAACCGGTCAAATTTAAAATGTCAATCAAGATTAATTATTTTTATTAAAAATAATAACTTTTTGTTTTTTTTTTATAAAACATTAAACCGGTCAAATTTAAATTGGATTCGACAAAGTTAATTATATTATTAAAAACTGGATCCGACAAAACATATTTTACCAGTTCAACATGTTAAATTTAACTAAAAATCTGACCCAATGCAAATTTCGAAACCTAGATATTCTGAGCAAAACTATATTTCTCCTTAGAAAATGAGCGTAGCTTATTTCCTTAAACAAATGAAATTATATATCAAGATCATTCTCTGAATAGAATAATAAACTAATAAATTATAAACCAATACCTAATTATTACATGATTGTCATGTACATAAAAAAAAAATTATGGTTTTGAAATCCGACCTAATCTAGCAGTCGATCTGAGGCTAGAATCAAGCTGGGTTAAAGAAAAAATAAGAAAAAAAACTTGGTATGACCCAGTGAGTTAACCCGGTTGCAACCCGTTGACTTTTAATTTATTTACTAAAACAATATTTTTTTAATTTTTTTTTTAAAAAATAACCTAAATAACCCGATTAAAACTCGATGACCCGATAAAAATTCTAAACTTAGATGTTCAACCAGGCTGGCCACCAGTCCTGCTCTGAGAATGATGAAAAAAATAATTGCAAGCTTCAAAGAACTGATTTAAAAATTTATATCAAATATATTTATTTTCTTTGCTAATTAGAAAACGCGCTTGTAATACGTTTTTTATACTTATGAAATAATAAATTCAAAACTAATATTTAGGGTGCATTTGGTATTTTTCCCAATCATAAAAAAAATATATTTTGTTAATCAAATAGATTGTGTTTTTTTTGGACTGGCTACTATATATAATTACTTTTTAAATCTTAATTCTATAAAAATTAAAATAACTTGCTTGTAAAAATATATTTTTTATTTATTTTACATATACAAATCTATCTAGTTTTAATCAAATGTAGATTTTTATTTTAATAGATTAATTTTATTTATTTTAATAGGTTAATTTTATAGCGTTTGAATAGATTTTGAAATTAAAGATTTTTTGAAAAAAAAAAGAAGAAAATAAAATATTTTGGTTTAAGAAGAAAAATCGAATGAGAATAAGAATATCAGTATTATCATGCAGAGCGAGCAAGGCATCCATCCAAAACCTTCAACTTCACTCACTAACAAGACTCTGTTTATCGAATTCCTTTTCTGAACCACAAGTAAGTACTCCGTAATTCGAATTCCTTTTCCGAACCACAAAGAGTAATTCATTTGGAAGAAGAAATAAGGAAATGGATTCGCTGCGTGCATTGCTTCGCTCAGATTTTATCTATCTTACTCCAACAAGAAACCATTTCCAATCTCTCCATAAAGTTGCTCAAGCGGGAGGCACTTCCGCGCCATTCTTCAATCCAAGGATTTCGATTCCCATTCGCAGAAGAATCGTTTGCGGTGTTTCCTCTACTCAATCCAGGTAGTTTTTTTTCTTTCCTTTTCTTTTACTCTGGCTTGTGTTTGGTTGGTGGGCTATAGATTCTTGGTATTTTCCATATTGTAAATCTTTCAGAGAACAAGAGAAGGCAATGAAGAAAAGCAGGTCGAGGTTGGAACGTGGAAAGGTGAGGCTAAATGTAAGGGTGGATCACCAAGTTGAATTTGGGGAGCAAATTGTGATTTTGGGGTCGACTAAAGAACTGGGTTCGTGGAAGAAGAGGGTTCCGATGAATTGGACGGAGAATGGATGGGTTTGTGATTTGGAGATGAAAGGGGGTGGCATTGTTGAGTTTAAGTTTGTTATTGTGAGCAAGGACAGAAGTTTTGTGTGGGAAAGTGGGGATAACCGGGCTTTGAGGTTGCCCAGAGGAGGGAGTTTTGCGGTTGTTTGTAAATGGGATGCAACTGGGGAGGCTGTCAAGTTGTTGCCTTTGGACTTGGAACATAACGGAGAGGAAGTGGAGGATGCAGGTGAGAATGGTTCGGCTAGTGCTGGTGTTCTTTTGGAGGTGGAGACAAGTCCTTTTGTTGGGCAGTGGCAAGGGAAGGCCATATCTTTCATGCGGTCAAATGAGCATCGGAACAGAGAAGCTGAAAGAAGATGGGACACTTCAGGTCTTCAGGGGTTTGCGTTGAAGTTGGTTCAAGGTGACTTGAATGCAAGAAATTGGTGGAGAAAGGTAATGGTGTTAAAATACGTGTCGTCACTTTTGGATTTCATTAAAAGTTTTTAGCACTACTGCACCTGTCATTTTAGAATGGATGCATAAATGAGCAATACTCTTGTCTCTAATCTATGAGGAATTGAACTATTTTTGTTACTGATAACTTTTAGTTTGATAGAATAGTTTGTAAGAGTAGAAAATAGGCTTGAGGAAGAGATTTGTGATAAAATATTATATACCTCTAATCTGACTGTCTGAGCAGACAGAATTCTGGAGATTACAAGGAAAGTGAGATACAGATGGAGATGGAGATGGAGAAAACAGAATATATATTTAATAATGTTTGTCTTGTCCTGCCGTGAGTAAGAAAACATCATGAGTGCACAAATAAATCTTCTATCTCCATCGGTTGGTATTATTATGCTGGACATCATGTAAATAATGTAAATTGTAATAGTGACCTGTGTTTGTGGTATTCCTGATGCAAAATATCCATCCACGCATACCATCCATGCTATTCAAAATAAGAATGTTAGTATATGATGTATGGTGCAGCTTATGGATTTAGCTTCTGACTTTGGGAAAATATTTAAACGAGGAATAGAAGAAGACGAATATTCGAGCCCCAAGCCTTAATTCTGTGGATAAAAGCCTAGATGATTCTTTTGGGAGTTAGTTTTTCAGAGTTCCAGCAGAGGCTGGATCCTAGTTATTAGCATCAAGGGAAATTCTGTATTTTACAGGTTGCTGGGAGTTTCAGTAGCAGTGTCTAGTTTTTATTTTTCCTATTCAGATGCTATATTTATTCAAGAATTTGAGTTCCATTAGGAGTAGGAATAACTCCAGCATCATAAATAAGCTTTTTAGCATTTCAATTCCAGAAGAGAATTATTTTGATTAAAGTGCAGCATTTTTCTTATTATGTTAGGTGTGATGCTTTCTTTAAGGTGGTTCCTTATACCCTAGTTGTGATGCTCAGGTTGTTATCAAGGATGGTTTCTTGAATCTACTAGTGTGAGGCTAGTAATTTTATCCTGAGTGCTTTCAATTTTCATAATTTACTATCTGTTTAAAATTTATAAGTCCCTAATTCACCATATTCAACAACCCTAATTTTAAAGCAATTAACTATGAACCTATCCTGCATCAATGTATGGGATGGAGAGGGTGGTTTTAGTTCAATCATGCACCTTGGTATGAATAATCCCAAACAAGTTTTAAAAATGGACACTATGGTCCATGACTCATCCTTCTTGTACATGCCCTTCTATTAGGGCATAACAGCACTGGATCTTCAATGTGTAATTTTTTCTTGTCTTCGTAGTTTGCTCTTTTAGATGTTTCCTTTTTTCATCACATCTGAATAGATCACGGTAATGTGGATTAATGGCTACTTTAGGCTCACTTTATGGGTACCATGTCTCTCCGTCACCCAGTTAATCGTACTTGTGTGCCTGTATGTAAAAGTAGAAAAAAAATTGTTCCTTTGTATAAGGCTGTAAGTTATGAACTAAGTCAAAGATTCTTTGATTTCTTTTAACATTGTATCAATTTCATTAACAGCTTGAAGTTGTACGTGAGCTACTAGTTGGAAGTCTTCAGACTGAGGACAGGTTGGAGGCTTTAGTATACTCTGCTATCTATTTGAAGGTATTTCTGTGTAACTGCAGAGACTCTTTGGCAGTTTGTTTTCTTTTATGGAATCCTTAGATCTTTCTCTTATGCAGTGGATAAACACAGGGCAAATTCCATGCTTTGAAGATGGAGGTCATCACCGGCCAAATCGGCATGCTGAAATTTCCAGGCTTATATTCCGGGAATTAGAACGAATCTCTTCGAGGAAAGATACTTCACCACAGGTTGGGTGACATTTTTTTTCTGACATGGTTGGGCTGTATCAAAATTTGACAGCATTTTAACTTCTTTTTTTCCCCTTACCTCACAAGGTATGCATCGATCTGATTGCCTTTTGTTTAGTATAAAGTATAGTTAAATATCAACAACAGAGTAGCATTTTCTTTATCTCTTTAAGACAATTGATGTAGAACCAAGAAAAGAGGCAAAACATGAAAAGAGAATCATATTCTGAAACTCAACTTTAGTTGATCAGTTGATGTACCCTGTTTTTCAAATATCTAAGAGTGGCACTTCTTATAGGCACCAAAGCAATTACAAACTTGGAAACCCATACCTCTATGGGAACACAAAAACAAAATCCTCATCCCAATCCAAGTAGAAACCAGAGGCATGCCAGGCAAATAAATTGTATAATTTCTGCCTAAATTTAGTAGTCCTGACATCCGTTATCAGCTGTCCTGAATAGGTTTTCAGAGTGCTTTTGATCACACTGCAATTGGTTTGTCCATCTCTCAATGCCTACTCGTGCCTCAGTAGAAAAATAGATAGTTGAAGTTAATTCCCCTAATGTCTGATTACGATAATGATGTATATTTCTGTTGCTAGCATTGGTAATTTTTCTGAAACTGAAGACACCGTGAACTATCAAGCAAAAGAGATGGATAGTAGGGTGGAAGGGAGGATAGGCAGGGCTGGTGCAAACTGGGTTATGCTTGAACTTGTGTTTTGTCTCATTCCATATACTCTATGATAAAATTACCATCAAATCTTTTAAGTTCAAATATGAACTTTATCTGAACTTTCATCTTATATGATAATGGTATTTTGTGCTGTATTTCATGTTCTACATTTCTCTCTGATATCTCACAGGCATTTGGTGGTGTATTTCATGTATCTTGTTTGACCTGTCAAAAAGTTCTTACCTCTCTTAAGTTACGAGTTTTGAATTTGATGTACAGGAAGTGCTTGTTATTCGAAAAATCCATCCTTGTTTGCCATCTTTCAAGGCAGAATTCACGGCATCTGTTCCTCTTACTCGGATTAGAGATATTGCTCATCGGGGCGACATTCCTCATGACCTTAAGGTTATATAATATATCACAGTGCATTTGGTAAGTAATCTTTGCTGTGATCAGATAACTGGTGTTGGTTTATTTATTTATTTTTTGTTCTAATTCAGCAAGAAATCAAACATACTATACAAAACAAACTTCATCGCAATGCTGGCCCAGAAGATTTAGTTGCTACTGAAGCAATGCTTGCAAGAATTACGAAGAACCCTGGGGAATATAGTGAAGCATTTGTCGAGCAATTCAAAATATTTCATCATGAACTCAAAGATTTCTTCAATGCAGGAAGGTCTGCTTATGACATCTTAAACCTCTGATGATCCTAACTTTGTTGATAGGTCCTAGGTTCTAAGCTACAAATCAAGAGGAGGAAAATAAGGGAGAAAGAACTTTGTTTTTGCTCAGCAGTTTATATCAACTCTTTTTTTTTTTTTTTTCCTGTCCTCTTGTTCATTTTCATATTATTTATCATGGATCATTTTTATAAAATGTAGTATGACTTTCGAGGAGAACTTCTCTGCATGTGATAAACCATTTATAATTGAATGTTCCTTGAGGTTTTTCTTAGAACTTGGGGTGGTTCCACATTCAGCTTTATAAATTTATCTAAAAGACTGTAATCAGAAAGAACATTTTATTTTTTGTCATTTTTAGTCAATTGAATTCAAAGCATCTACTAGTTTTGAATGGATCATCTTCTTTACTAGTTTCAGTTTTTGCTGATTCAACATTCTTTTTAAATTTTGGGCTGTGCAGTCTTGCTGAACAACTTGTATCAATTATAGAATCCTTGGATGAAAGGGGCTCTTCAGCTCTTACATTGTTTTTGGATTGCAAAAAGGTAAATAGTGTCCTTTTAAGTTTGGTTCTCCTTTATTGTCATGACTTGTATGAACTTGCAACATGATACGAATTATGTTTCAGTAATAACCAAATCTGTCTTTATGCTTGTAGGTTGTACATTCATTGAGCCTTAGTCATGGGATCTTTAATGTTTTGAATTTAAGTCTCTGATGATGAAATGTTTTGTACTTCTATAAATTCAACCTTGGTGCTTAGTCATGCAATGGTTTAAGGCATTGCTAGTTTTAATTCAACCGTGTTGGTTAATTTTACTAATTCTAATTTTGCACGAAAATTTCTGAGAGATGTGTTTGTATTTTCAGAATTTAGATGCTTCAGAAGAATCCCACAATATTTTTGAACTTATCAAAATCATGCGATCCCTGAATGCTCTGAGAGATATAATTGTAAAAGGTCTTGAAAGTGGTCTTAGGAATGATGCTCCTGATGCTGCAATAGCTATGCGTCAAAAGGTGAGCTCACGCTTAGCAATCATTTAGAAAGAGCTCCAAATTAGCAATTAGTAGCTGGAGTTTGATGGTTCTACTCTTGATGATTCCTTTTTATTTTTTTTGCTGTCTCCTTTGCATGCGTGTCTGGGGATGGTTGGGATTCTTTACAGTGGCGCCTATGTGAGATTGGTCTTGAGGACTATTTGTTTGTTCTTCTGAGCAGGTACAATACTTTTTCTTAGTTTACTTAAGATGCCTTTTGCTTCTTCCTAGACATGATGTCAGAAATCTTTTTGTCAGTTTTCTCACATATAACTGGAATATTTTGATAAATTGCTTTTTCAAAAAACGCTTGGCCTGTTTGATGCCCTCCAACTCATACATTAACTGGCATTTCACACCTTTTGGCGCTGCAAAAAAGGATTTCATAATCTATAACAAATTGCCTTGAAGAATCTGCAGAAAATAATTCTGTTATGCCTTGGGAGACCCAGCACGGCCAGATTTTTTTCCTTGATACCAACGACACAAGGAAAAAGCTGTTTGTAAATCAAGCCTGCAATCAGCATGACCATAATATTTTCTGATGTGACATTATGATGTCTTATTGGGAGAAAAGAGCTGTTTTTAAGTGATTATACTCAAGCATGTGATACACTTGGAGCTGCAAAAGAAAACACTGGTCGTGGTTCAAATGACCTAATTTACTGATGAATAGATATACTTAACTTTCTTCCATTTTCTGTTGATTTATCTTATCAAAATTTGATTTTCTCTCTGTTTGGAATTCATGCACGTGTTGGATGTTATTGGTTCACATAGGTTTCTCAATGCACTTGAAGCTGTGGGAGGGGCTAAATGGCTTGCAGACAATGTGGAGTCAAAGAATATAAGCTCTTGGAATGACCCTCTTGGTGCCCTGATTGTTGGTGTTCGTCAGCTCGGTTTATCTGTTTGGAGACCAGAAGAATGTGCAGCTATTGGAACTGAGCTTCTTGCTTGGCAAGAGAAAGGTCTCTTTGAAAAGGAAGGTACTTGTCAATTTGCTTCTTCCAGTGCTGGAAAAGTTTCATGTCCAGTGAACGTGCTTGTTAATTTCATTTTCTTGGTTCCTTATATTACTATAAAGGAAGTGAAGATGGCAAGATAATTTGGGCGCTAAGGCTCAAAGCAACTCTTGATAGAGCAAGAAGGCTCACCGAGGACTATTCTGAAGCACTTCTTCAAATATTTCCACAAAGAGTGCAGGTATAAGTTTAAATTTTCTCCTTTTCTTTCTTTCTTTGTTATATTTTTTTTCTTGTTAGAACCACTTTTATATCAGATGTTTGATATTCCTGGTTTCTTAGTGGATTGACACCTCTATCTCTCTTCATCCCATTTTATTTTTCGGTTTTTTCTTTCAAATATTCAATGAAATATCATGTATCACTTTAATGTAAATACACATTTTCAAAATTACCCTTGCATTGGAAAACATATTAAACTTTATATTTTGAGAATTGGTATTTTTGGTAGTGGAAATGAATAGAGATAATGTTGGAAAATCAATTACTACCTTTTAAATTTCTTAGAAGGTGGATGAATTACTTTGACACATCTCAAAAGGAAAATATGAGTAAATAAATTGGAATGGGTTTCTCTTTTTACCTGCTGGGACTCGTGAACTCTTTGTGACAATTGGCAGAGCTAGATTTGCTGAAAACAATCTTAATAAATCATATCTCCACAATGCTAAAAATTATTTCGTGGTTTCTATCTGTGAACTACTTGAAAAGCATTAGAGTTATAAATAGACTTTGAATTGTGGCTAAAATTGTACCCTGACCCTTGCAGATACTAGGAAAAGCACTTGGAATTCCTGAAAACAGTGTAAGGACGTACACTGAAGCTGAGATTCGGGCCGGGTATGTAGACAGTGTTTGTAATCATAAAAAATATGATCTTGAAAGGCTTACACAATCTATGGTGATCCTCTGTGTTGCTGATTGCATAATCTTTTGAATATCTTCCTGCTAATAGAAATACTGTAACATTCTAACTGGAAAATTTCATGTGTAGGGTAATTTTTCAGGTTTCAAAACTTTGTACCCTGCTTTTGAAAGCAGTTAGAAGTACCCTTGGTTCTCATGGCTGGGATATTCTTGTTCCTGGATCAGCTATCGGCACATTAGTACAGGTACCCTCGATCAGTTTTAGCTTCAATTTCCTTTAACTAGAAGGGAATCAAATTATATAATAACATTAGTAATTATGTGCAGATTTCTAACTTTATCATTCTTGCTTAAAATTAAAAATTTATTTTTAAGAGATGCTGTGATGAAGTTTAGCCAGCTGATAAGTGGTCTTGTTCTGTGCTCAATATAGAGCCACGTTGCATGTAGACCTTAGTTTTTTGTCACTATTCTTCCATTTTCCTGGAAGAAGAAATAAAAGAGAAGGAGAAAAGTGAATAAGGTAGTTCTGAGGCACTAGCCTATGATATATTCATCTGAATGACAAGAAGTTAGATAAAAGCCCAGAATGACCATGTACAATGATTTTGTGTACTGCTGATTGAAGCCAGAGCTACCAGTTTATGGTGCTTGTGGATGGAAAGCACTTCAGAATTTCAAGTATCTTGGACGAATGAGATAACTTTTGTGGTATATGATAGTTTCCTGACCTTTTTACTTGTACCCTGCATGGCTCTTTTGGGGGATGTGGTGATATTCTTGGCCTTCTGATATGCCTTTCCCTTTAGTTATTTATTTATTTATTTTTCCAGGGTGGAGAATGCATCATTCTCCTTGTTGTTACTTGCTTTTCCTTTCAAATAAAATGTTCTTTTTTGTTATGAAGGACAATTAACTGAAATTCATTGAGTTGGTTGAAATTGTGGTTCCAACCAAGTAAATTTCAGCCTAATCATTGATGCAGCTGCCTGAGATAACTGGATCAGTTTCCATATTCGTGCCCAGAGAACGATTCCTTTGAGGCCATACCCCTTCTATGTTTGTGCAAGGATTCTTTAATGCAGGGGCTAATTGGAATAGGTGGTGTTCATTTTTATCCTTTGAAAATAAACTTTAGTGTATCCTTTCTTGTTGGCCAATTGGAATTACCATGGCCCTTGGATTTCATGGATTCCCGGTGGTCTTAAAGTTGGTAAACATCATAGTTCCCAAGAAATGCATGAAATTGTATATGGTCTCTCAGATCAGGGTCAGATACTTCAATTGCAATAAGCTTCTACTATTAGATGCTCTCATTGATGTTGAATATCTACACCCACATTTATGCATTACATCTTTACAAAATCATTGGTCAGTATGACATTCATTTGCTGTGATGTAGGTTGAGAGCATTGTGCCTGGATCGTTGCCATCGACTATAGAGGGACCTATTGTTCTTGTGGTGAACAAAGCTGATGGAGATGAAGAGGTTTAAATGTCTCTCATCTTGATATATTTTTGTCTTGTTTGCCATTGAACATTCGTTATATGCAGCATGGTACACATGAACTTTCAGAGTTATTATATAAGTATACCTTGCAGGTAACAGCTGCTGGTAGTAACATAGTGGGAATTGTACTTCTGCAAGAGCTGCCTCACTTATCCCATCTTGGTGTTAGGGCCCGGCAAGCAAGTTCCTTCTCTAAATTCTAAATATCTCAAGTAATTCCATATTGTTGAAATATTAATGAATAAAGGTGAACTCAATTGAATTGGTTTTCTGCAGGAGAGGGTTGTCTTTGTGACATGTGAAGATGATGATGAAGTTGCTGATATGCAAAAGCTTACTGGAAAATATGTGAGGTTATTTGTCTGTACCCCTCTGATCCAAAATCAATTCTTGTGTCTTCATTATGTTTTTGAAATTGATGATTAGGATCACACATGCAGCATTTGGTTGTGTTTGATTTTCAATGTCTGTGGTTTGCAGGTTGGAAGCTTCCTTGACTGGCGTAAATCTAACTCTCTCTTCGTCAAATGATATTGTTGCAGAAGATCTTTCACGCAATGATTCATCTACAGTTGAACCTCCTGGATCTCACAATCCATCCTGGTCTGCTGTTAGAACTCACTCCAGTCAGGTACAGTAACTTAACTATTGCCCATCATTGTAACACTCAACCACCCTTTGATCATAGTAGACGTGGTTTATCAAAATTGACAAAAGTTTAATTTTATTAAGGGTGTTTCCGCTGGAGGTGTTATTCTACTCGCAGATGCAGATGCACAAACATCGGGCGCCAAGGCTGCTGCTTGTGGTCGCTTAGCTTCTTTGGCTGCAGTTTCGAGAAAGGGTAATATGGGTTGACTATTAAGATGGTTTACCTTCTAAAAATGAAATCTATGTTTCAAGTTTTTCTAAGTTTATTTGAAGGGGTGTACAATTAATTACCATCTTTTTTTTTTTATTGATTTTAATTTGTGGACAACATTGGCTTCTTTATTTTCTTTATTAACCATTCACATATGTTTTGTACAGCTGCATTAGGCTCTGGGATCTTAGAATGTCAGAAATCGCCTTGGGAAGTTCTGTCTTTTGTTGGGGTTAACAACATTACTATAGAATCAAAACGAATGGCTCTAGGAATCACTCTAATAGGAATTGGAGTTTCTCCCTAAGTACCAAAACACAATAAAAAATCTTAAGGAAAAATTGAATATGTATACTTGTTCCTTTTCTTTCTTTTTTTCTGAATTAAAATGTCCTAGAATGCATGTTTTACTCTTTTCTGCATCAACTGGATCCACAAAAAAAGAGAGGAATATTTGGATACAACATTGACTTTTTGGATTATGAGTGAGCAGCACTGGAGAGTATAAGATGGATTAAAAATTGGAACATGCTCATGAATTAGAGGACTTGAAATAGTTATTGGACGGCCTCCTTTGTTGCATGTTCTTTTGAAGTTTTGCCCTTCTGCTGTATTGAAGCTGACGTACTTCTTGTGAATTTGCTTTTTAAATGGCAGTTTCTAGTGAACAAGGGGTGCCAGCTTCATTTCAAGTTCCTAAGGGCGTGGTTATACCTTTTGGTTCTATGGAATTGGCACTCGAGCGTAGCAAATCTACGGAAACATTCATGTCATTTCTAGAAGAGATAGAGACAGCTAGGCTGGATGGAGGTGAACTTGACAAACTATGCTTTAAACTTCAGGAATTGATCTCTTCCTTGCAGCTCCCAAAAGACATTGTCGATGGAATAGGTCAAATGTTTCCAGACAACGCAAGACTGATTGTACGTTCAAGTGCCAATGTCGAGGACTTGGCTGGAATGTCAGCTGCTGGACTTTATGAATCAATCCCTAATGTTAGCCCATCAAATCCAATTGTATTCGCAAATGCTGTTAGCCAAGTATGGGCTTCACTGTACACACGGAGAGCAGTTCTAAGTCGTCGAGCTGCTGGTGTGCCTCAGAAAAATGCTGCAATGGCAGTTCTGGTGCAAGAAATGCTTTCACCAGAGCTCTCATTTGTTCTTCACACACTCAGCCCAACTGACCGTGATCAGAATTCTGTTGAGGCAGAGATTGCCCCTGGACTGGGTGAGACCCTAGCTTCTGGCACCAGGGGTACTCCATGGCGTCTTTCATGTGGGAAGTTTGATGGGCTTGTGAGAACACTTGCATTTGCAAATTTCAGTGAGGAGATGCTGGTATCTGTTGCGGGTCCTGCTGATGGTGATGTAAATCGTTTGACTGTAGACTACAGCAAGAAACCACTAACAATTGATCCAATATTCCGTCACCAGCTGGGTCAGCGTCTCTGTTCAATTGGCTTTTTCCTCGAAAGGAAGTTTGGCTGCCCACAAGATGTGGAAGGATGTGTGGTTGGAAAAGATATCTTTGTCGTCCAGACTCGCCCGCAACCTCAGTAAAAGCTCCTCTTATTCTGTATTAAAAGTGAATGGTTACTATGCAACTGTGCGCTTAGTCGCATTGGCAACAGTGAGCAGTGGCTTTAGTAAGGCTTCACCATACACGATCACAAGGTCATTGGGAGATAGCATAGCACTATTTGCTGGAAGGTAAGGGTTATCTACTGTATATTGTCCAATAATATAATATTGTATCATGAATGTCGCATAAATCAATGCCGCTTCTAGGACTGTATTTTCAGGCTCCTGTTTTGCTACTAGCTGCGAGTCAATTACAATAACGTGCAGGGTCATCATATATTTCATCCTTCTGATCAACTTTTTTCTATTTCTTCATCTACCATGCTCATCCTACATGACTGCAAAAATAGTAGACAAACCGTAGTAACAAAATGTCAAAAGTAAAGGACAGCATATAGGATTAAGCCATAATTTGCTTTTCATGAGCTAATCTGGGAAGGTCGAAAAAGGGAAGCATGTAAAGGGGATGTCGTTTATTTCTCACTTAGAATTTGGATGTGGAATTGAGACTTGATATGTGTTTGTCAAACAGTCAACGAGTCCATTTATGAATTCTGTGAAGCATTATTTAAATGTTGATTTTACAAGTTCAATTTTATTACTGCTCAATGTGTGCTAGTTCCCAGACATTTGGACCAGTTCACCCTTGAATTAGTGGCTAAATTATGGGAAAATGAACTCTTGTGGTTCTATTTAATGAATTTTGGCCAAATGCTAAGGTAACCCTCCTCCCTTCCCGTTTTTGCGAAATCCATATTTTGCTGGTAGCTTCATTTGATCATCAGCTAAATGGAGTGCTTTCCTAAGTATGGAAGAGGCAAACAGATCCTTAATCTTGAGTTTTTATACTATATTGCTATGTCATACATAGTACCAAACAATTTTAAAAATTAGCTATATATATATAAAATATATATATATATATATATATAAAGTATAATTTCTCAAAAAAAAAAAGAAAAAAAAAGAGCAAAATGATACCGTGCTTAGATGTCGTGAAAGTGAGGGTAATATTCCTCCTTTTACTTGCAATTGAAATTCAAAACCTAACAACACCTAAATTTTGTTAATTGCTATGAAATCTAAATGGAATAAACTTTTTCTTTTTCAAATAATAAAAGTGTTGCTGACTGTAATCTACAATGCACCAAGAGTTAATTTGATATGCAACAAGGGTTTATTTGATATTGCGGTAGCGCTTGTTTTTTAAAATATTTTTTGGTTATAAATACATTAAAATAATATATTTTATTATTTTTTAAATTTTAATTTTTGACATTAACTCATCAAAATGATTTAAAATTATAATAAAAAAATTAATTTAAAATATATATATATATATATATATATATATATATATATATATATATTAAAAAAATCAATCAAACAAACTCCAAAAAAAGCAAGTAGAAGAAAAGAAAGAAAAGCTACAATTAGAGGTAAAAGAGGCCTCTAGTTTGGAAAATCGGTGTTAATAGACATGGAAGTATTTTAAAGTGAAAGCAAAATGATTCCTTGCATATGATTAGAGAATTTTTGTTCCTTCAAAAAAAACCCAAAAACAATAATATAAACTCACAGTTTGATCACTTTGGATTTGATTAAAGAGGAGATTTCCAGAAAGCCATGATTATGGGAAAGAGATGATAGCCAGCCAGTACGTGGATAACAATAAGTTCAGTCAGTAGTCATTCAAATCCACCAACCTCCACCTCCACAGGGAGAAATTGTTTGTGAAATTCTTTCCTTCCTTTTCTTTCACACCCCTGTTAAAGTTTTGCTGTTGTTATTAAATTCCACATGGGTTTTATCTAGTATTTTTACAATTTTTAATTTTTTTTGTTTAATGTTTTTTATATTTTAAATCGGTTTGATGTGCTGATAAAAAATATAATTTTTTTTTAAAAAAATATTATTTCAATGTATTTTCGAGCAAAAAATACTTTGTAAAACAGTTACCGCTACCACATTCTCAAACACCTCCTAAATAGATTAACTCGAAAAATCTCCAATTCAAAATCTTATCTAGATTGATTTAAATTGAAAATGATGGAAACTTTATTTTTAGCTAAAATATAAAATTGGAATTATTTTAAATTTTGCTAATGTTTAGCAATTATTTTTCTTGATCATGTTTAGCATTTTTGCTTGATAAATATATACACTCACTATCAAAATTAAAGAAAAATGTCAAGTTCATTGGTAAAAATTGATAAGAGGATAAAAAGGAGCAAACAGCAAAGACTGGGGAAGATGAGAGTTGCTGGCTAACTTTGCCCCACCTGCCTCCACTTTAGCGGTTCCTCTTTCAGCTTTATATATCCCATCCATCCTTTCCTTTGCCTTTCAGGTCCCGTGTCATGTGTCACCACCACTTCACATCCTCCGAAATCCCATCGCTAAAACAAGCAATAAATCCCATCTCAACCTCCATTATATACCTTCCCGAGGTAAATACTATAAAAGAAAACATGCAGAAGATTAGATAGATAGGTACCTGCATTTGTTTCCTCAGCATTAGGTGGTGAAATCCTTGGTGGAAAAGGAAAATGTCAGCTGCTGTAAGGACTCGCTCAGCATCCCAAGAAGTTTCTTTCAGTAATGAGATGGAGAATCTAGGACTAAATGACCACAACATCAAGGCTGCTGCTGCTGCAGCTGAAGAAAAAGCAGAGAAGGACCATGAAGAAGATGATTCTGTTGATGACATTGAAGAAGATGGTTCCAGGCTCCAGTCTGATCATAAGGAATTGGATCTTGGGCCTCAAGTTTCCCTGAAGGAGCAGCTTGAAAAAGATAAGGCACGATATCTTTCTTTCAATATTTGGAGTAAACGCTATAAATACTTGAAAATCTTAGATTATGATCATACACCAACAATTTCTCTGCAGGATGATGACAGCTTAAGGAGATGGAAGGAACAGCTACTTGGGAGTGTTGATATGTCTGCTGTAGGAGGTATTAATCTTGCCCCATTTATTTTTCTTCTCCATCCTTGTAATTTTCAGGACACAAATCTTTCTTTCTGCCTTGACCTCATGAATTTTCAATAACCATCCCTTCAAAGTACAAATTTGTAACGACAGAGCAGCCAACTTGTAAACATTTGATCATTGAAGTTTTAATGCCATAACAAAAAAAAAATTATCTCAATCTGAAAACTTAGAAGATTAGATAAAGTTCCGAAGTATTATTTATATTATTCTCTAACACAACATCGTAGCAAACAAGATAATTCGATAGCAGCTTAAGCACCATCTCATTTCATGCTTCGACTTAATTATAATCTTGAAATCTAGCCAGATGCCTATAATCTTCTCTTGCTGGATTTAATCAGAAAGCAAAGAACCAGAAGTGAAGATATTAAGTCTTTCAATCTTATGCCCGGGCCGTCCAGATCTTGTATTGCCATTTCCATTCAATAGTAATTCAAAGAGCAGTAGCCTCTTCACCCTCAAGGAGGGAAGCCTGTACCACCTCAAGTTATGCTTCACTGTCTCCAACAACCTTGTATCTGGTCTCAAGTACACCAATACTGTCTGGAAGACAGGCGTGAGAGGTGAGTTAAATAACCATGCCATACCACACACATATATCAGTAATTAGTCTCAGAGGTTCTTCTGGCATGCAGTGGACCGTACAAAGGTGATGCTCGGTACCTTTAGCCCACAAAAGGAGCCTTACAGATATGAACTAGAAGAAGAAACTACTCCTTCAGGCATTTTTGCTAGGGGCTCTTATTCTGCTAGAACCAAGGTAATTAATAACAAATACTAGTATATAATTGACTGGTTACACAGATTGCTTCAAAAATTAAAGATTTTGATTGACAAAGTTGGCTTCTTCTACTTCTTTTGGCTTCAGATCGTGGATGATGATGGGAAATGCTATTTGGATGTCAGCTACTGCTTTGAAATCCAAAAACGCTGGCCTTCGAGCTAGCTTTAGAAGATTTTGCGCATCCATCACTATACATCGGCTCCATTGCTTAATTGCCACTAGTACTTGATTGATCGTGCATGTAACCCAATATTTTAGTTAGTGATATTTTGTTGCTTTGGTATGTTAGTTGTTGTAATATCTGATTAAAATCATCAGACAATGAGTTGTAACTCAATTGTTATTAATTCTTTTCTTATTTTTTAAGATATTTCGACGCGGATTTAACGGGTTATCTGAATAACCGAGATAAAATCTCTTTTTATGATAAAAAAAAATTAAAAATCTCAACCCATACCGTGTAATGAAAAGTATGAAAATAAGTTTCTTTTAGTTTCTTCATTTGTTGATCTATCCTTCTTTCTTTATATAATGATCATTGCTTCATTTGGGTGCATAGCCTTGATATTCTTAAAGACTCTGTCTTTTTATGCGTTTTAAAAATATATTTTACTTTAATAAAATATTAAATTAATTTTTTTTAGTATTTTTTAATGATTTTAATGTACTAATTTTAAAAAAAATTAATATATTTTTATCAAGATAAAAATATTTTAAAAAAACATCCCACGTAAACTAACACTGTTTCTAGTGGTAATTATAGATTCCCCTTCATTGCATAGATCTCCAAGATTTGAATGTATTTATAAACCTTGGCCTGGAGGGGTGAAATTAAATTAAAGGTGAGAAGAAAGGGGACCACATCAGATGCATGTGACATGATTAATGGATCCAACTCTTGCTGGGAGAGTTTCTTTTGCTCCCAAGTTGATGAAAGGCATGCTGCCAAAGCTTAGGTCAATTTCTTGGTGGTCCAATCAATGCTTTATATATATATATATATATATATATATATATATATATATAACATATGATGATCGCATGTTGGATGGATAAAACAAAGAAATAAGACTGAGAAAAGGAGTCAATTTAAGAGGCTACCATGCATGATTATACATGTTATGTATTCAATGGTTTGTTTGTGAAGATAAAGGGTGCATGTGATAGAAAGAGACTTTCTTGTCTTATTGATTTCTTAATTCCCAACCCTATTCTTGACTATAGGTTTATTACATATTAAAGTCATTAAATTCATTTCTAGCTTGATTCATGATCAGTTTCAAGACTCAGTCACAAGTTACAAGTTAGATATGTTAATTTTAATTGAAAAAATAATTTAAAACAATGTTGTTTTGAAAAAAAATAAAAGTCAAACCGTGTTTTAATCAGGTAGATTGGGTCGCAGGTTGATCCGTCAAGTCATTCAAGTTTGATAGAGTCAACTCTCACCAAGTTTTGTTATAAGTGTACGTTTGTTATTATGATAGTTTCTGTTTTGCAAAGTGTTTTTCGCTGAAAAAATATCAAATTAATATTTTTTAGATATTTTTAGATGGTTTTGACGTACTAATATAAAAAATAAAAACATTCTGAAAAAAAATATCATTTCAATACATTTTTAATTCAAAAACACCCCCACAACATTACCAAAACTAGATTTCAAATCAACCGCGGAGCCTGGCCATGTGGATTATTCAAGAAGAAAGGACATGGCTATTCATTTTGTTGCAAGGGATGATTAAACCAGGCGGGCCAAAATTAAGATTGTCAGCTCGTAGAAAATGCTGTGTCAACAGATGCCCTAACTGATTACGAATTGTTGAACAATCCAATTTCAGAGCTAACATTGCCTTGGAAGCCCCATTTAGCAGTTGTTGCTGAGCCTCGGCAATGATTGTGGTGGTTAAGAGACAGACTTGAGTTTTCGGTGTTCATAACTGTGGGGATATCCACAATCATTCGGGCACTAAACACTTAGCTTTAATTGATTATCTCCTAATTAGCTTACTCCACTCATTTTTCAACTTTTTTTTGGTTTGGCTGCCATTTTGGATTTTTGTTTGATTTATGACCATATTTTCCACACTTTATTGTGTTATATATATATATATATCAACAAGAAATTAGAATCTAGTTATAAAACTGGAACAAAATCAACTAGTCAGTCTAGAATTCAAGGTTTGGACTAATGAGTTTAAAAATATAGAAAAAAAAATTAATTTGACCTGATCTAATTAAAAATATAAGTTAACCCATGATTTAATTAACTCAAGTTGATTCTTTCAACCCGTAACCTGAGTTTCATCTCGGGTTGAATTTTAAAACTATGATTGGAAGATTACAAAAGTTATTCTTTGAGTTATTTTGATCTGAAATTAAAGGAAAAATCATTTTCCAGCTAATTAGCTTCCTTCTTGAAAAAAGATTTAGATTTAAATTTTAATTTTAGAAATATATTATTTCACGCTACATTGTGAGTCAGATTAATTTTTTTTAATATAAAAAAAAATTTAGGAATTGCTAATATGTTTTATAGTAAAATAAAAAATAACATGCAAAAATTGATCTGATATGATTTGATCGATTTGAAAAATCCAAAAACAAATAATCTAAATTAACCCTCCAAATATATAACTCAAGTCATGAAACTAATATAACCTAATAAAAAACAAACTAAAACAAATCATAAAACTTAATTTATTATCAATTAAATATTTTAAAAAATAAAATAAATAAAAATTAATAATCAATAAACTTTATATTAAAAGATAAAATTAAAAAAATAAAATAAAATGAGCCGTGAATTCCTGTACTCAATTACTGTTTCAAAGAGTAGAAATTTACCACTACAAGTCTTTACGAGGGCTCATTTTTGTCATAGAAAACGTAGCTTGTGCCTCAAGTAAGATTTTTTCTCCATAAATAAATAACTTTTCTCATGTTAGCTTTTCTCAAGTTAGATTTACTCGAGTCGTAAATGCTTATGATTCATTTGAGCATGCCCTCCAGTCTCGTGCTTCCACTCTTCTTCATGCACACTTTTCATTTATAAACCCTAACAGGTAAGACGTGACACCAACATGCATATGCATTCCCTCTATGAAACAATTCATTAATCTTTTTTTTATTTATTTATTTACGTTATAGACACTCATTACCCTAGTTGAAATCTTCTTAAACCACGAAGAAAACAGAAGGCTCCATTAACATAGACAACCAAATGTACAGCACGAATTCTAGCAAGTAAATTTATTCTGTCTCTCTCTGTACAAACCATGGCAAAACTCTTCGGCACATAAAACCAATTTGCTAGGAAAGGATTTTTAGACAGGAGATAACTAAATCAATCAATAAAACAAAATCCACTCTATGCACAGTGAAATCCATAGTCCAACAAAGCAAACTTCACATGCAAACCAATCTTACCACCATCTGTGACTAGCTTAGCAGCAGTAACCAGCCAGTGTCCTGGAGCATCATGTGGACCCTTCACAACCTCAGCCACATCCACATATTTAAGCAGCTTTTTAGAGCGAATTGGAACAGGAGGACCATCTGGATACACACCAGAGTTAATTGCAGCAGGACCTTGCTTGTCAGGAGCAGTGGTTGTTCGCTGAGTAAATGTGAATGTTGTGCTGAGATTTGTCAGAAAACTTGATTTTTGAGATGCTTCTGGAGCAGCAGCCCACGCTGTCTTCCGAATGGTACAGTTGGGTATATGCGTAAAAAGAAGACGGAGGTGAAGTACTGTCTTAGGCCACCGCCCTTTGCAAAGGAGCTGCACACCGGTTACAATAAACACACCACTTGTATCTCCCTGCAACCAGCTGGGATCATGCTTAACAACAGACGTGCACACCTTTGAGTATCTCCTCCATCTAATTGGTTCCAAAAACTGGTCGTTAGATCTATAATCATCAGAGCCTCGCCATTGACATGGCATACATGTGATGGGGTTGGCTGATGGGAAGGTCATGATATTTGGAAGGCTTGAGAGATGTTGTAGATGCAGTGCTAATCGATTGCATTTCTTCCCTTCCAAGTACAAACGTAGGCCAACCACAGGTTTTTTATCACTTGAAACCTGAAATGATGTGTAAAATAGAAAAATTTAGGATGGTAATTGATATTTCCATTTATTTTGCTAAATTTGAAATCTGAAATGTGATGATTGATTTCTCCAATTTATATGCTAAACTGATACAAACAAAATTCATCTGCAATAATTATGGAAAATATTCGGATTAGATTTGAAATATCCTAATGATATGAATCCTCATTAGATATTAATAAGCAGCACTGCTAGAGCAGCTCAAGTCCTAACATTTGCAAAATGAGCATGCAATTCTTTTGCTTAAAAGCAAAACTTTCCACACTAAACATTAATGAAAACTTTATTCAAAAAAAGTAATTATGCCTTTTGATCACTTCCTTTATTAGCATTAAAAAATATAAAAATCCCAAAACTTGGACGAGAGATCAAAATACTATAGAAGAGAAGACCATATTTCTCACAACTTATGTAGGATCACTCAATACCACATCTGACCTGCACACCACAACAATAGATCTTGCATGCAAGACGACGACGATGACAACAACAACAAAATGCAACAGTATACTAGCATCCAGTCCAAGAACTTAAGTTGCTTGATGGAGAGGCCAAACACCATATTAAGGTCACATGGAAACCTAAGCATTAGTGAACATTAAATTACTTGACACAATATGAAGATATCATGCTAAATATATATAGTGAAGTCAAATCAGAGGTAACACAACTGACTACTATATAGAGAATAATCCTTTTTTCCACTTTTATAGTACCTGGCTAGGGCTGACATAGATCTTATGTCCCAAAAAGCTGAACTGCAAGGAAGGGTAAGAAGTTCTCTTCCTTTGATGCCTTAAAGGCAGCTCGCAAAACATAGGTGCCCATTGCTTTGGAACTTGAAATTCCAAGAAGCATTGTAAATCATCCGGAGCAGGCTTGTCTGAACACACAGATAACGAATCCATGAGAGATCATTTTCACTTTATGAACACGTGTGATCCAATATGTGCGCAAGGAAATGGCAACTAAATCAAGAAGTTAAAACCCGTAGAGCTAGGATTGCATGATACAGAATAATAAAAAGAAGATGAAGAAAAAATAGAAGAGGTGAGAGAGACACAACACAATAGCTGTACATACAAAACATATTAAAGGATTCTAGCTAGTTTAACATGTAAGTCACTTGTGTCACGTGTTGCACAAAGTGACCTTGGTTCAAGACCTACTCAAACCAAAGATGGAGGCTTATGGAAAGGGGAGGGCGATCGCCTGCTATGCAACTCAATCCTATTGGACCTCAAAGAAAAGAAAGAAAACATGCATGGTCTGGTCTGTACCCACTGACCTTGGAAAATAATAAAACAAAACAAGGGACCACATAGAGAGAGCTTCAGCTTCTACATTCTAACCCTGCTCTAATTACCATGAATTCAACTCAAACGATCATGACCTATATAACCAGCAATTCCTCTTACGGATTGAGATTTGGGTATTTAAGGTTTTATGTAGTTTCACCATTTCACCCACAAGGCATTTGCTGAATGTTGGATGCCTTCACAGCACATTGAAACCCGAAAAGAAGCAGGAATTCATGATCACAATGCAGTTGACACTAATTAGTTAAGGCATCCTCTTTATTACGAAAATCCAATCAAGGCATCACAATCTTGTTATAATCTCTGCAATGCTAGCCTTGTACTTTTGCATAACCATCAATGGAATTCATAATAGTTTCATTTTGAATGATATTTGTGTGACTGCCAAAGCTCTCATACATAGGCTAGTAACCCTGCATATATTATAATTGCTCTTTCCCCCTGTTTGGTCTTAGGAGCACTTACAACGTAGATACAAGTTGATTGCATGACTAAGATAACCACTTCCAGGAATCCCAGTAAGAAGAGATGTTATAGGTACAAATTTGAATAGAATTGCTTCAGGTTTAGCTGGTACTGTCTGGAGCCAATTGGAATGACTGTTTGAGAACACATCTCCTCCTCTTTTTGAACAAATGATGGTGAGGCCCTGTCCAACTTAAAAATGAGATTTCAGGAAAAGAAATATTTTTGTTACTCAGGAGATTCACAGTACATCTTGTTCGACTTACATCCTTGCTTGAGGTTTCTGTAATGCTAGTCAGCTGCATAGTGTTTGACTGCAAAATACGATTGAAGACCTCGGGAACCTATATCAAACCATGACATTCAGCAATTTATATATAAAACATCAAGAAATGAAATTCTAGTATGTAGAAGAACAACAGTTACTTGTTTTCCATCTCTTGCATTCCCCAGTAGAAGGGACGGACTTCTTCTGTCTGAAAACAGATAGTCTCCAAGATCTTCCAAGTGCTTTCTCACCTCAGCAGGGGGAATTGGTGAGGAAGGTTTTTGTTTAACACAAATTAAGTCTTGACCCCCGACAGCCATCCCTATTACTATGTGCGTGCCATATGTATGGATGAACCTGCCTAATAAAATTAATAAGCATCCATGTGCCAGAATAACACAAATCAAGTAGGAGTCTAAATTGCATCAGATCAACAAAAAATATTTCCACAGGCCATATTATGGCTAAAAAACAAGAACCAAGGAATAAGGTATTTCAAAAAGCCTAACAAGAAAAGGATACTCCCTCTGCCCCAAAGAGTTTGTCCACCTTTCCATTTTGTGATGTCCAAAAATTGTTGTCTGCGATAAAAAAAAGTTCATAACTGTTTGATTTTCCTGTTACATCCCAATTGAAATTCACTTTAGTTCTTTAAATCCAACTACTTTCTCCCTCATCAACTTAAATTTAAAAACAAATCTTCAATTGTTGTATTCTTGAAACATAATTGTGGTGACTTAAAGAGTAAATGTCTCAATTTTTTAATTAAAATTTTAAGGCTTCATTATGATCTTTATATATGTATATTGTGAGTTATTAAAAAAAAATAGTGTGTGATATAAAAAAATATTGTGGTGTACATCATAAGGAAAAAAAAACAATGAATTGCTCTATCTTAATTTATGTGAAAAGTCAAAGAGGACTAAAACAATGGGACATGGTGAGTTTATGAAGGAATGGTATGATAGACATCATAAAATACTTTCTGAATTTATTCTTTAACAACTTGCATGAAAGAGCATTAGTTTTCACTATTGCACACGCTCACAAGAAAGGGACACAAAGTCATATTTGCTTAGTAGCCTCGAATTTGTGGAGAACAATTGTTTGTTTTCAATAGTGAATCATGGATGATTACCAGTAGGATGGAGAATTAATGATCTTTTTTTGGGTTTGGAAGGATTGCCAACCTAGGAAACACATGCTATTTATGCAATTATTTTGCCATGAAGAAAAATGACAAGATATTCAAAGATTGTATTCTAGCTTCTTTGTGGTGTAGTGGATTAATCAGCATTTCTTGTGGCTTGCTGGTTTGTGTTTGACCATAAACCATCAGTCAAGGGTTCAAACTTCAAAGCTGGTGGAGAGATGAGAAGAGTAGGGTAGTAAAAAATTACAAACTATGAAACTCAGTGGGAATGGAGTGCTTTTTTTTTCCTTAGTTCCTTTTCATTCTAGAGTCTAGAATGGCCATTTTAGAGTCTAGAATGATGCCAAGGATCAGATATAACTATAAAAGCATCAGTAGAAGACAAAGCTGGAAATTTGAAGAACACAAGATTCCAAGAGCAGAAGAGGTAAGCTTAAATTAGAACTATCATGCATTACATTGTCCATGGATGATTAAGTCTTATTTTGGTATCTGTTAGCTTTTGCTTTTGATGTGATTGCAGCTGTGAAAAAAATTTAACGTGTTTGGTAAAAAAAACTATTAGAATGATAAAAGTAGACAATCAAGACTCAAGTCAAAATGGATGAAAAAATCATATGTTTATACTTATCTGTCTTATGTATTCAACAAAATCTTCAACATGTGGCTGATTGTATAGGGATTTCTAAATAAAGAGCTTGTACAGCTAAGAAATTTCGTATTGTTTAATATTTGTAATTATCATGTTTGACTGCTATGTGAGACTTCTCTAGCTGACGGTGTTACTCACATTAGAAAACATGGTGGGAAAATCAGTTGTATTTACCAAACACTTCTAATAGTGAGGTTGAGGCCAAAAGCAGCCTCGATCGCACTACCCAACAAGCAATAACTGAATAGTGGTGGTGATGCAGTGACAACGTCATGGTTAGGGAAAGCATTGCGCTTTATGAGAATCTGAGGCCAAACTTAAGGACCCCAGCATGAAGCATAAATCTTTAGTTCTAAATATAAGTGCCCATGGTTGCTTTAAAATAGTTTAGTTGAGTTTTCAACTTATTGAGGAAGTTATATACATCCAAGTGATGAAGTAGACAATTTGAACTCTCCGTGGATGATGGCAATAATGATGAAAATCACTCCTGACAAAATTTTATCCATCACACATCTCACCAATGTTAGCTGAAAATCTTAATTTTATTCGTGCATTCCTTTTTAAAGTGGGGTTACAAACCTATATTTAGGAAAAGAAAGTAGGTGACCTAATAACGAGGTGCTCCATAGGTGGAGCTAGCTGGCCAATCAATTTCTTAAAGGTGAAGTAGTTGACTGGTCAACTTTACAAAATGACAATTTTACCTCCCTAAAAACAAAAATAAAAGAACTGTCCCTGGCAGTTGAAATCCCTAAAATCCTACAATACTAGCCAGCAAAACAATCCTATTTAGGCTAGTTCCAACTAGGAGTCTAGCCAAAAAGGCATGCTTGTTGTAGAATTAGGTTTCCTGTATCTAAGAAAATCACAAAGATATATGCATGCAAACAGTTTCTGCATCACCAAGTCAAATAAATTTAAGGTAATGTGCCACAGCAATGAACAAATTCAGCTAGTTTTGTCTTTTTGACACCTGCAATTTCAGGTGAAAATCACCTTGTGCCCCTTTGATCCACATTAGTCCTTCCATCTAACTACGTCACTCATTCCATTGAGATTGACCTAACGACACCATTTGACTACCGCACAACTAATTTTGATGACACGTCACATATTAGCTTAAAATGAAATTTCCATCCAAGAGTAAGGGAAAAAATGTGAAAAATCAATATAATATCAGGTCTCATTAATTATATTGATTTTTCACCTTTTTTATTTTATTTTTTCCCATTATTCTCCGCTGGAAATTACATTTTAAGCCAACTGGTGATGTGTCATCAAATAATTGGCTTTACATTAGTCAACAGACATCGTTAAGTCAATCTCAAAGAAATGTGTGATGGAGTTGGATGGAAGGACTAACATGAACCGAATTGTTTAGGTAAAGGGTTTAGTTTGGACAGAATCCCGTAGAGGGGTTAGAACGAGCAATAACTAATAGTAAGAGGACACAAGGTGATTTTCACCCCTGTAATTTCTAGATTAATGTATGATTTGATGTTTTCTAGGCCTAGGTTTAATGTTGATGATTTTTAAAATTGGAGTCTCACTAAGGGCTATAACATTCTATTTGTAATTAGAGTTCTGATCTTTAAGTTCTGTTGCAGGCTATGCACCATGGGTTTAGTATTGTTTTTTCCTTTCTCTTCTTAATCCCCTACTTTCAATCTTCTTTATTCTCCCTTAATTGTATATTTTTCTTGTTCTTCTATAACACAAGGAATCCAAAATGTTGTCTAGCATATATTCTGAACGACCTGGTTAATATCAAAAAAATGATTTATTTTCATAAATACTGAAAAGCTACCTGGACAACAATGCAGGATCCCAACGAGGAGGGACAGACTTCTTTACTTCATCTTTCAGTGTTAATCGAGATGCTGTCAGGTGCAAATAGTACAATGAGATGAAGTAGCCATCAAAAGCAAGAAACTTGGAGTCTGTAGTATCATGAAGCCAGTCTCCACTTAAATCAAAAATAGCATTATGATAGCCAGAAGGAACTTTTCCTTGGATTGAAGATTTATGATTAAGTAGCTCTGACATCTGCAAGGGAAGATGAAGACAAAGAGAAAGAAAACTTGAAACAGATTGTGTTACTGATCCAGGACATGATGCTTATTATGAATTACTTCATTTAGACTTGGATACAGATGTAAACAGAACAACAAAAACATTTCAATGACATTTAGTATGAAAATATACTTTTTAAATTGCATGCAGAATCCAAAATCAATTGCATAAGTGAGGACAAGAATCAAGCATGATCAAATCAATAACCTCATGTTGCCTGTCATTTAAGTAGCATGTAAGAATACATAGTTCCAGAGACGCGATTTAGTGAGAAATATGGTTCACGGGACTAGTCGTTGCAGACATGTAGGCATTAAGGGTACTGCTTATCCATAGATCTTACAAAAAGAAGGTGCTTATCAGAATTTAAAATAAACAAATAAATAAAGAAGAAGTTTTACTAGCCACACTGCTAATCAGTTTGTTATATTACCCTCGATTGACCACCTTTGCATGATTCATGTAGCTTTTATCAACACTATTCCAGAATAATTCTCCTATGGAGCACTATAATCTGATATTAGGCTTAATCCTTTATAATACTCTGCTCTGTGAAATCTGGATTTTACTTTTGGAAAGAACTTTTCCATTTGAAAAGTTGCTGAGCTAGGCTCACCGACACCTCATTGTGTCGGACTGCTTTGCTGAAGCTCTCAAATTTCATTTCACTACAAACTCATAACATAAGCTTTTCCAGGACATCATTTTCTTAGCTACTACTTTTCTGACATCGACAAATTCAGTTGCAAAATGTCCATCAGTCAAAGGAAACCCCAAAGGGCTAGTATGGGATATAACCACTGACCTTCTGCTCTAACAGCAAAATTACCACCAAATACTTTTCTTGGGACCATTATTTTGTAAATCGAATAAGGCCTCTCATCTAATCATCTCAAGGAAACTGTATCCAAACGAACCTTTATGACAAGAAATTATGCTTATACCTACTAGCATCTCTAAATCTCCCATTTTAACTGTTTCTACGAGCATTAAGACTCCAAACCTAGTTCATAGATTCTTCATTTTAAAATACCAAATCATTCCAAGAGATCATCTGTCCATAGAGTATGGGTGGCGATGATGCCCCTCCATGAGTTCATAATGGCACTCCACACTAGCTAGTTTCCCAGTACATCTTTTCATTGTAATGTGAAGTGCTTTAACAAACTCGTGGAGAAGTTTCATCATCACCCATAATCTATATTCCATCAAAATATCAGAGGTTCCAAATTCCAAACTTACCTATCCTTTCACTTCAGTAGATTAACTAAGTAGTTTTTACTTTCTTCAATCTCTGTTGCCCACTCCACTTCAGTTATTCATAAATTGAATCTTATCATGTTCGCACATCGCATGCCACCACCAACCGCACCAAAATTTGAGTGCTTTTTAAATTACTAAAGCCACTAGGCCCTCCAAACAATACCACCCTGTCGCTTTAGTGGGGAAGAAAAGGACCTCTAGCAGAAGTTAAATCTAGTCTAGCATCAAGTGATAAAGAAGTTAGACCTCCAACATAACCCTCGATTGCTCATCGAACTTAATAAATTGAATTCCAATACTAGCAAAAGATGACAGCTTTAGTCCAAGACTCCAAATCCCCCTCAATAAAACAAACCCAGAATAGCAAAAGGCAAGCTTCATGCTAAATGCCTAAAACACATAGCAAACACAGTTCAAACAATTATCACATAGAAAAACAGATCAGCCACTGCCACTCATGCAACAAAAACAACAGCAGGCTGGTTAGCCCAAAAAAGAGAAGAAAATTTATATAACTCACCATACAATAATTTACCAACTGAAAAAAAAAAGAAAAAAATACAAAATCTGACCTGATTGAACTCAAGAACATCAGATTTGTATCGAGTCCTGTCACCTTTATCACATCTAATATCCTCAGAAACGTTAGAGATAGTAAGGCCACCAGGAAACACAACATCTCTTTTGTTAGTTTCATCCAAAAGCACCAATCTTTCATTATTACTACCCATTCCCTTAGCATATTTCAATCTGAAATCACTACTCAGATCGAACCCTTTTCCTAAAGCCTCTATTGCCCTCACTTCCACTGGCTTCTGTGCCCAGTACTCCATTTTTCATGTCCTTTTTGGGAAGCCAATTTCCCTTGAAAATGAAAACGTTACAGTCCTTTCGTCTTCAAGAAAAGGGAACTGGGTTGGTACTCTATTATTGAAGAAGATGGACGGTCTCAAGATTTGACTTTATAGAATGCCTGGAGCTGTACGTAACTTGGATCTTTCTGGTTTGTTTCAAAACGCAAAGGACATCATGGTAATCAAGAAGGTGGGTCCAGTTGGTGTTGACCGGTTAAAACTTAAATTAAAACCATATTTATCAGAGTTTTTTTAAAGTTTTTAGCACAGTAAAAAACAAAAAAAAAAGGTTAAAAGCAAATAAAGCACTGTTTTAAAAATTACAATGCTACCTGCGACACGTGGAGTTATCGTTTTTATTTGCGACACGTGGAGTTACAGTTATTATCTGCAGCATATGAGTTACAAAATAATTTTTTTATTTTTTTTATTTTTAATATCATTTTATTATAATTATTAGAAAGCATTTAAAAATATAATTAAAAACATGTACGAAAAATACATGCAAGGGATTAATTCGGTGAGATGAAACATAAAGTTTGAATATTTTTAATAGGATGGTCCAAAAATCACTCAATAAGAAGCTTCATATTCAAATCCCATTACTGAATTTTTCTACGAAATAGTGTATCTATATTTAATTATTTTAATTTATTTAAAGATCTCAAGCTTTCAACTTGACATGTGAACAAAAAAAACCCCATAAAAAAAATATTTATATATATATATAAAATATAGTTTTGATATTGAATGTTTAGTAACCTTTTTAGCCATTTCTAATTATTGTTTTTAGATTAATGTAGATGTCCGAGTTAACTTGCTTATTCATCAACTAATTTCACGGGTCCTGAAGTTAAAAATCATGTAAGTTTTCAGTGACTTTGATGTTTGTGGAACTTAAATTGATAATCTCTAAAAAATAAATTTAAAATCTGACCAGTTGATTTATATCTCTTAAAGTTATATTTTTTATAATTAAATTAAACAGAACTCACCATAGGTGTATTTATTTTTCAAATTCTAATAATTAAATTAAACATATTATTGGTCAATGGTTTGCCCTACGGCCCCTACCCACTCTTCTTTTGTACTCCATGTGGCGATGAAAGACAACTGCTGCCTAATACCTTCGGAGTACAATTTTACCCTTTTTTCTTCTTTTTTTACTCTCATTAGTCAACGTACGGGACGTCACTGTCACCTTGTCAAGCCTGTTGAATTGAAAAATAATTCATTTGGACCATTTCTATTGATAGTTTATTTCATGGAACTTGAACTCTGAATCAGTTTTACAAAGGTAGTGTTTGAAAATTTTATTTTAATTATTAATTTTTTATATTTTTAAATTATTTTGATACAGTAATCTTAAAAATAATATTTTAATATATTTTTAAATAAAAAATACATTTACCACAACCGTTATAAGACTTCCAAACACCCTTTAAACCTGGTTATTAAACGTTATCAAGTTCAAGACCAAGATTACTCAATTTAATAACTCAACTTGCTAATTTAAAATTTGATATGGGTTCCATTTTAAATTAAAATTGATGAAAATAACCAAATCACACTTCATTAAACCAGATCAGCGTAATTGAAAAAATCCTGAAACAAAGTTAATTTAGATTGACTAATCTAAACATAAATTAACTATTTTTTAGGGGTGATTATTTTTTGTTTGGTTGGGTTTTTATCAAAAAAATAACCAAACCGGTTTAAAAAAATGAAACTGGTTCAAACTGACTGGTTTTTGTTCGGTTCTGTTATTTAAAAAAACAAGTTCAAACCGGTTTGGCTTGGTTTTTTTTCCGGTTTGGCTCTGTTTTTTCCAGATTTTTTTCGGTTTGGTTTTTTCAGTTTTAGCCTTACCAAACCAAACCGGTCAGTTTTTTTAAAAATTCTAATCGGTTTTTTTTCACGGTTCGATTTTTCAGTTAATATTTTCTGATTTTTTAGGTTTAATGGTTTTTAGGTTTTTTTACCTACCCGTACTATTCATATATGTGATTCCATTCAAAACCAGGCCGATATCAATAACTTTGGTTTGAATAAAAACTATTTTCTTGGACTTGTCTTTTTGTGTGTTTGGTATTGTGGTAGCTTTTGTGGTTGTGGTATGAAAAAAATTGTTTTATAAAAAGTATTTTTAGTTGAGGTTAGTTTGAAAAAATAGTTGTTTGCTTAAAACTGTGGTTGAAATTGAGGTTGAAGAAAAAGTAATTTAATGTGTTTGGTTAAAAATGCTTTTGAAATTGAGGTTATAAAATAATTTAAAAATATATATATTAATATTCATTGTTTTTAATTTAAATATTGTGGATTTAACTATTGCTATTACATCATGAAATAAATCATACTTTATATATAAAAAAAATTATTGTTCCATTAAACTATTTACAATTTCATTACATACAAAATTCATCCGACAAGAACTACAAAATTAGGTAAAATATTATCAGGAATAAAATTGAGATTACAGTACGAGTAAATTTAATTTACCTTAAACTAATTTTGTTTTAAAAAAAATATTGTTCATGTAAACAGTGCAAGTAAAATGAATTAACTACACTAGTTTTTCAGAAAAAAAAAATAAAAAAACTATTCATGGAAACAATGGAGTGATGCTTTACTACTCAGTGAATAATAATAAAAAGTGTTTATTTAATTAACCAAATAACTTGCAAAATAAAACTGTAGAAAACATGAACGGTAACCAAACGGGTTCAAATCGGATACCTATAACCATTTATGATTATTTATTATTTTGAAATTACACGTTGATTTCCATTGGTAGAGCAATGCACAGTGCAACTGTGATTGGAAATTAGTAGGTTAATAATTGGATTGTGGAGTGTTATTTTTTAAAGTATTTTTAAAAAAATATTAAAAAAATATTGTTGTTTTATTTTTAATAAATATTTTTAATATTAAAAATTTTTAAAAACAAAATTGAAGATATAGCTGATCAGTGGTTGAATGGTCAAGACAAACAATCTTTTTTTAAGAAAGCCTAGATATTCTAATAAAAGATTAATCCCTCGGAATTTTTTTATAAATTGGAGAACCATCAACACACAGAGAGCAGTCCCTTGATTTATCTCTCTGTATATATATATATAACACGAGTCATGCTGGTAAGATAAAATCAACGGCTAGCCAAGCGACGCCCTTTCATACTGTCAAGATTAAAAAAGCAATTCAAAAAAATTAAACAATTAAATAATATAGGGATTAAAATGACTTGTAACTATTATATTAATATTATTTTAACAACCAACACCGTAATAGTAATAATAATGTCACCATTATTATCAATAATATTATTATTTTCATCACTAGTTTTATAATAATAATAATAATAATAATAATAATAATATAATAATAATAATAATTATTATTATTATTATTATAACTATAACTAACATTACAAATATTATTATTATTAGCATCCTTATTATTATTAATATTACAAAGATTATTATTACAATTATTATTGTTACAATTATCATTGTTATTATCATTATTATTAAAAAAATAAAAACCATGAATTTGATTTGAAAAATAAAATTAAAAACTATAAAAACTTTGATAAAAAACTGAGGAAAACAATAAAAAATCAAAACAAAATGGACAAAATTGAAATCACTATTATCATTGAAAAAAAAAATCTTAAACTTGATTTGAAGGATAAAATTGCAAGCCATATACAAATTATTAAGAAATTAAAAGTAAAAGGACCGAATTAAAATACCTTATATATACAAATTAAAAACCAATGGTTAAATTAAAAATAAACAAAACTTCAAAAAAAAATGATTAAAAAAACATCAATCCAGACTCAAAGGTCTGAATTTGAAATAATGAGAACCATAGTATATTTATGTGGGTAAAAGGAAAATGAAAGAAGAAGAAAAAAGGGTCATTGATGATATACCAACCACATTTAGAGCACAAGTGCCA